>Ga0214921_10005197_pt1 | contig 18539 bp, 15 predicted proteins | sample LL1505_MetaG_FD_177992 | JGI IMG/M metagenome (GOLD analysis project Ga0214921, IMG submission 177992) | Freshwater microbial communities from Lake Lanier, Atlanta, Georgia, United States - LL-1505 | ecosystem: Environmental > Aquatic > Freshwater > Lake | place: USA: Georgia | collected... | reverse complement strand
TTCGCTCTTTTTTGTCATTCCTAAAGAAGAGAAATTGCGGATTACGCCTTCGACGGTAGCTAAATTCTTGTTTTTTTCCTCGGCACTTATATAAACAACTCTCTCTTTAGGTATCTTAAAGCCCAATTCAACATTGCGATCAATTAGATAGTAAGAGTTGCTGGTTAGATTAATCGATATGTCCTGAATCAGGACTTTATAATTTCCTGATTGACTTTTGATTTCCACTTCAGACAAGTTTAGCTACGCTCCAGCCTCCGTCAATAATTATGTCCTGACCTGTGACACCAAAGAGACCACCTCTCACTATTGTTGATGCTGCATGTGCAATTTCATCAATTGACAACAATCTCTTAAACGGTGTTTCGGAAGCAATTCTTGATAGTTCTTTTTCGGATAAATTGTTACGAGTCATGATCGAGTCCAGGGGTCCCGGGGATAATGAATTTACGCAAACGCCTTGAGAGCCAAACTCGATAGATAAATCTCTTACTAGCCCCTTAATCGCTGACTTAGAAATACTGTAAGATAATTTATTTGGCTTGCTTAAACTACTCCAAATGCTGGAGATCATCAAGAGTTGTGATCCATAAGCAATCCTATTGTCTCTGGCGATAATCGATATGGTCTTTAAAATATATGAAACATTTGCGTCAAATACTCTTTCGAATGACTTTAGATCAAAGCCCTGAACTGAATCACTGATGTTCAAACCTTGAGCCCAGATAATTCCAGAGAATTCTTTAACTGTACTTATCTTTTCTTCAAAATTTTCTAAATTTCTACCGATGCTGATGACTTCGCCATACTCTTGAAGAGTTTTACAGCAGCTAGTCCCGATGCTCCCAGATCCACCGAAGACTAAGTAAGTTTTGGGCTCTGCCATGTTATTAACCCGAGCCATTACCAATTTTTCCAAGGCGCTGCATTTGAGTTCCATAAATCGTTCAATAAATTGGATTCGCGGAAAGTATCCATGGGTTGCCAGAAACCTTCATGTCGGTATGCTGCTAATTGACCGTCCGCTGCCAATCTAGCTAAAGGCTCTGCCTCAAGAATGCATTCTTCATCGAGATATTCAAAGATCTCAGGCTCAAAAATAAAAAAGCCTGCATTAACCCAGCCGTCCATTACCGGTTTTTCACGAAAGCGCTTTACTGCGCCACTTTTATCCACTTCCATAAGTCCAAATCTGCTAAGTGGCTTAACGGTTGTAACTGTCGCCAATTTACCGTGTTTCTTATGAAAATCGAGCAACTTTTCTAAATCAATGTCTGCTAACCCGTCTCCGTAAGTACATAGAAACCGATCTCCATCAAGATACTTTTTCGTTCTAAAAACACGTCCACCCGTCATTGTTGTTTCACCGGTGTTGGAAACTGTAACCAGCCAATTTGATTCATCATGAAGCCCATGTTGGATTAAAGTCGACTGACGCCCAAGGTCAATCGTGATGTCGTTGTTGCGAGCATGATAATTAAGGAAGTAATCTTTAATCACGTCACCCTTATAACCGGTAGCAACGCAAAAATCCTGTACTCCTTGTTGAGAAAGATTCTTCATTATGTGCCAAAGAATCGGTCGACCAGCGACTTCCACCATTGGCTTAGGTTTAAACTCAGTTTCTTCCCTGAGTCTAGTTCCCAAACCCCCAGCTAAAATGAGAGCCTTTATCATTCCCAAATACTAACTGAACTCCTTCATTATTGGCTCTAAATGAGAGATAAAGAGTCTGGGCTTTCATATTGGACGAAAGGGGCTAGAAAGTTACTAAACACCCTAGGCGTATCAGGCTTTATCTACGCCTAAGTCTAAGTGCCCGTAAACGTTGTCGAATAAACTCTGGGGCGATCCTCCGAATTCTCCTTAGAATCTGTAAGACAAATACTTCACCACTAGTAAATGTATGAGCATTCAAAATTTTCCGCTCATAATCCTTACTCAGAATCATGATTAATTCATCTGCCGCATTATCTACTTCCTTCGTTCTCAAAGAAGCACAATCAATCGTCAATACGTTAGAACTCTTGCCAGAATGAGAACAGGCCAATCGACGAGAGTAGCGCGCTGAATTTGAGGATACTAAAGTTACAATCCCTCGAAACTCGTCACAAGCTCCCTCTTCAATAATAAGGTTTAAATTTCCTGGAAGAGTCTCGCTTAAACCAGTAGCTCTCGGCAAAACTGTGACCACTTGTCCAGTCCTTAGGAGTACTCCGTTGTGCAAAGCAAAACGATTAGCAAACTCAGCTTTTTCATGAACTAGGCTACAAGAATCAACTACTTTTCTATAAAGAGAAGTCAGCAAAACATTTGAAAATGAAGTATCACTATAAATAGGTGAAAAGCTAATAAGAGATTCCCAGAAGCTTAGCTTCTCCAAGAAAGAAATATTCGATAACCAAACACCAAATTCTCTCGATGCAACAATTTCATCCAAACAAAGAAGTGCTTCAAAATATTTTCGCCGCAAAGTGACTAAATTGCTTTCTTGCTCATCATGAACACGGTAGTAGGCCCCTACATTGTCGCTGCATTCAACCTTGCCAGAAATAAGTAACTGAATCCCAATCCACCAATCAAAAACATAACGCGAGCTGGGAAGGTCTCTAGGCAATTTCGTAACTCTCAAAAATAACCCTGGCCATAAAAATGGGGGCTCATGAAATGCCGCAGCAACTCTTGTTGCGTCCTCTTTTTCTGTACAGGTTGGAGATATAACTTCGCCAGTCTTAAATCCCTTTTCATTAATTAGACTCAAAGAAGTTGCAAATGCGATTAATTTCGTATCCGAATTCACTGCTGCACGCCAGGTGTTAATTATCTGAGGTTCTAAAACATCGTCATCACTTGGGAAAATAGCCCAATCAAGGTCTCGTTTATAGATCTCCTGCCAAATCACCGCTGCTGAAGTTACATTGTTCTCTAGTCTTACCAGCTCGGTTCTTTCTAAGCTCCGCGCCCACTCTTCGATTTTCCCCTTCATTAGCGCATTAGAACCATTATCAATAATGAGCAGGGTCACCTCAGGATCCAAAAGACATTCCTCGATTCCTTTTACTAGCGACGAGAAGTACTGTTCGCGACCCTTGGTGATTAGGCAAATTGTTAGATTCATTTCTTACTCGATTCAAAATACTTTATTGATTTCTGGGCTAAGTCCTCGAAAACTACTTCCGAACTCCAGGAGCTTAAAAATTCCTTTGAGGACAGAAATTTTAACATTACATCCAGTTTAGCTTGCACTTTAGTTTCAGACTCGTCACCAAGGGCTTTGTAAACTTCTTCCATAGCTCCCGAGATCTCAATAGCTATTTCTGGCGGTAAACCAATCGAAGCAAGATTAGGCCCTACATATAGTGGAATGGTTCCATTTAAAACCGCGTCAAATAACTTTTCTGTCACAATTTCGTTAGAGTTTTCTATAACTAAGGTGTATTTACTCGATTTAAGAATCTCGTGCTTATCTTTAACTCTTCCTTTAGACGCAGGATAATGCGAGAAAGAGTATCTAAATAGTGTAAGTGGGTTGGGTATGGTTTTTTGTTTAACGGTCACTAAACCGACAATCAGTGAATGCCGAATTCTTTTCAAGAGTTCTCTTTCCCAAAGTGGTCCATATATCGCAAATCCATCAATTGACAACTTTTGCGCTAGTTTCTTACGCAGTATATAATTCGATTTTGAAATTGCACTTACCTTGTTAGCCGCAATCAAAGAAATTTGAATCTCGCGATTATTCCAACTTTTCCATGTGAATAGCTCCTGATTATTTTTTATTAACTTTGTTAGATTAGATCTAGTTCTATCTGGGGTAGATGGATTTTTGTTGTAGCTATATGGCCATCTAATAAACACATCACTTGCTGACATAACAGGTCTTCCTGGAGATAAAATATGTCCGTATTTGGATGTGGTTTTGAGCTTGTACTGTAATGGGTAGACACATTCGGGTTCGAGACGAATTAAAATCGCCCTGCACTTTTCTCCTCCTCTTGCAACAAACCGCTTGTATTCTTTTGGATTGTGATTGAATGAAATAAGGAATTCTGCGGGCATTTCAGATACAAGCTTGAATTCTTCGCTTGAAAAAGCTTTGTTGAAATCTGGACAAGATTCTTCAAGAGGATGATTGAGGGAAAAGAGATGATCTGTTCCCGTGACTAGAACTCTTCTCTTCATTTAAATCTAATTCTTCAAGTCTGCGTCTACCATTAATTGGGCTAGTTCTCGCCAGTGAGTTTTTGCTTCCCAATTCAGTTGACTTTTAGCTTTGCTCGCGTCGCCGATAAGGGCATCAACTTCGCTAGGTCGGAGATATCTATTGTCTAGCAGGGTGTGCTCCTGCCAATCAAGGCCTGCATGCTTGAAGGCTTCTTCACAAAATTCACGGATAGTTGCTCCAACGCCTGTTGCAACCACATAATCATCCGGTTGATCCTCTTGAAGCATTAACCACATACTTTCAACATACTCTATTGCATAACCCCAATCGCGGATCGCATCAAGATTTCCTACGTATAACTTCTCTTGACTTCCTTGTGCAATGGCAGAAACAGCTCTGGATATCTTTCTGGTGACAAAAGTTTCTCCGCGGCGCGGTGACTCATGATTGAACAAAATGCCGTTTGTGGCATGAATTCCATAGGCTTCTCTGTAATTTACAGTAACCCAATATGCATACAACTTTGCAGCTCCGTACGGACTCCTTGGGTGAAATTTACTCAACTCGTTTTGCGGTGGTGGTGTCTTACCAAAAAGTTCACTTGTACTGGCCTGATAGAACTTGGTTTTAAGGCCGCTAGATCTAATCGCTTCCAAAAGAGTCGTCGTTCCCACTGCATCGACATTTGCCGTATATGTTGGCATCGAGAATGAAACCATTACGTGGCTCTGAGCAGCCAAGTTGTACACCTCTTCTGGCTCAATTTGGCGGATGAGGTTGGTAATACCCGCTGCATCTGTTAGGTCTCCGTAGTGGAGGTGTAAATGATTGGTTTCATCGTGAGGATCTTTAAACAAGTGATCAATTCTTGATGTATTAAATGTTGAGGACCTGCGTATGAGTCCATGAACTTCGTATCCCTTTTCTAAAAGGAGTTCCGCCAGATATGAGCCATCTTGACCAGTAATTCCTGTGATGAAAGCTCTTCTCATTTCGAACCCTTCTTGAAATCTTCTAAGACCTGACTTAGCAGGTCAATCTCTTTTGTCAGATCAAAGTGATGATTTCCCACAAATAATCCATCGTCATGTATCTCGTCTGCTGCTGGTAGCGGTCCTATGGGCGAACAACTCAAATGCTTAATCACTGGATTTCTTGTAAAGTTTCCTGTCACTATTGGACGACTAACTACTTGAGCTTTATTCAGCAAATCAATTAGCTCGCGTCTCTGTCCTTTGAGTCGTCCTTCCAAGATTATTGAAAAGCCAAACCAACTTGACTTACCATTTTGTTGCTGAACTCGAATCCCTTCGAAATTTGAGACTTGGTTTACAAATTTCTCAGCGTTCGCGCGTCGCACATCTACAAAATTTGAGAGTTTAGTTAACTGAACACTTCCAATAGCAGCTTCAATTTCTAGAGGTCTTAAATTGTAACCGGGTAAGACAAATCGAAATAAATCATCCCAATCAGATCCAGTTTTATTATAAACATGATTCTTATCGGGCAAATCTCGAGTCCAACCGTGAGCTCGAATTGACTTTAAAGCGTGGAAAAGACTTTCATCACTTGTTGCAACGACACCACCTTCCATGGTTGAGATATGGTGACTAAAAAATGTGGAGAATGTCCCTCCGATTCCAAAAGTTCCGCAATTTTGTCCTTCCAGCTCAGCACCAAGTGACTCACAGTTATCCTCAATTAGAATTAAATTGTGGCTATCTGCTATTTGCCGGATTTGTATCCAATCTGCTGGATTTCCCAATAGGTTGACCACAAAAATAGCTCTTGTCTTAGTTGTAATCGCACTCTCTATTTTCTTTGGATCGATGTTTAATGAATCTTTATCAACATCAACAAATGTTAATTTGCACCCTAATTGCGTGACTGGGTAATAGGTTGTACTCCAAGACACTGCCGGGACAATAACTTCGTCATCTGGCGAAAGTAAGGGCTCGCTTCGGTATCTGAGCGCAGCTAAAAGAGCAAGATTTGCACTAGAACCGCTATTTACCATTAATGAATACTTAGAGCCGACCAAACTAGAAAACTCTTCTTCAAACTTTGCAACTCTTGCGCCCATGGTGAAACTTCCAGAAGCGACAACTTGATTGATTGCATCGATTTCCTCTTGCCCCCATGTAGAGCTTGCTAGGGAATAACGACTTGTCATTTCTGTCTCATTTCATTGTTCAAATACCATTCCATAGTTGTCTTGATCCCATTTTTAATTTCAGTTTTCGGCACCCAGCCATGTTCCCTTGCTTTTGAAACATCCATTAGTTTCCTCTTCATGCCTTCTGGTTTTCTCAGATTAGGGATGACTTTAGCTTGGAAATTAAAGGCATCACAGACCATCTGGTAATACTCTTTTACGGAATAGTCGATACCAGCACCCACGTTCAGGGTGACGGGTATTTTCTCTAGATTTGGGATTACTTCAACAATATAATCAGCCACGTCTGAGACAAAAGTGAACTCTCGTCGTGCATCACCGCTTCCCCACATCTCAAGCTCTAAGCTATTTTCTTGCATACCTTTGTGGACTTTATCAATTACAGCTGCCAATAGATGACTCCTGGAAGATTCGAAGTGGTCATGTGGACCATACAAATTCGAAAGTATAAATGTTCTCCACGTTAAGGATTCTGAAATTAGTTGGATGTTTTTCCAACCAACAATTTTTGCTAAAGCATAGCCTTCATTTGTCGGCTCTAAATTTCCTGACAATATGTCTGATTCTGTCATTGGTGTATCACGATCTTTGGGATACATACAAGAACTTCCCATGTAAAGAAACTTATCAACTTTCACCTCGGTAGCAGCAATAAAAATATTTTGATCTATATTCAGATTCTTTTGCAGAAAATCAAGAGGGTGCGAAATATTTGCTGAGATTCCCCCTACGAATGCGGCACAATGAACAATCACTTCTGGTTTGTGATTCTTTAAGTAGCTTTTAGTCTTGAGTCTGTCCTCAAGATCTAATTCAGATCTATTGGGATTCAATACTTCAAAATTTGCGTCATTTAACGAAGAAGTGACGGCTCTTCCCAACATTCCACTTCCACCAGTTACGAGTACTCGCATTGCCCAATTGTAGGTTAAACAAGAAATCTTTTGATGAATATAAGCATCTGTTGCTGGAAAGTCCCTTACTGAGTGGATTTTTGGAGAAAAATCTCCCAAGAATCGGCGATGGAATGTATTAAACGTGAACTTAAAATTGGAGAGGAGACTTCAGTGGGAACAACTAAAAGAGTGATGTCATATTTAAATTCTTTAATTGTTGCGATGAATTCTTCTTTGTCTTTGCAGTAATTTTTTTCGGGAAGTCCGAATCTTCTAAATTCTGGGATATCCGAAAGAAGAATCGGTATCCCCGCAGAGAGCGCTTCGATAACCACAAGTCCATCTCCTTCGTGAAGTGATGGCACTATTAGTAGGTCATTTCTAGTCAGGTCTTGCCAAGGATTTTTCTTTTGTCCCAAGAAACTTATCTCGGATAGATTTTGATAGTCACGAGCAAGAGCCTTTCGCATAGGACCGTCGCCAATTACCAAAGATGATTCTCTCGTTTCTTTGGCTATCTCGAGGAACTCCTCAATCCCTTTTTCAACAGATAACCGTCCAAGAAAAATCAGGCGGTTTAAGCTATCTACCTCTTGAATAGCAGCAACCGTTAGGCTTGTGGGATTTAAGACGGGATTGTTAATCGAATGTTGTGGTGTTGAGTTCTCTGGCCAAATTTTCAAAGTATCCCGTACGCTTAACCAAATAACATCTTTAGATTTATACAGTTTTCTCACTATATGACCGATTCGACTCCGGTTCATCCAAGGTTTATTAGAATGCTCAACGATGATAATTTGTGCATTACTTTTGACGAATAATCCAAAGAGTTCAGGTAAATCGCAATTCAAAATAATAAAATCAGCCTGGAATTTTCTTACTACCCGCAAAAAGCGCATCATTGCAAGTAAGGTCCCAATCAAGCCACTCTGCCAATTGCGCTTAATTTCAAACGTCGGACAATTCAAAGTCACTAAGTCTTCAGGGCTAGAATTGATTGGAACTACCCCAACTCTGTGTCCTCTTGAAAATAATTCGTTGGCAATTAAATTGGTTGATCTCTCAGCGCCGCCACCAGTGAGGGAGTTTGTTACAAACAACAGGCTTGCCATATTGAAATGGTAGTGGCACACGTAAACGACATTAGGTATTATGGCTACTTTGTGGCTAAATCTTCTCTTATACTTAGCACTAATTAGAAGCTAACTATCAATCGAGCAAAAAATGAGCAAACTTGCTGTTGTGATCGCCAGCCATGAAGAGGCCGGCAAATTAGATCGAATTGGCGAGTGGATTCCGACTCAAAAAGGCTGGAGTGGTCCACTTATTGTTGTCTATTCAGGCAATTTAGTGTCCAACAAATTGATAGATGTCTGCAAGAAAAACGATGTACAACTCGTAATTGAAGAATCTATATTATGCGGTCTAGCCAAAAGAAATCGTGGTGCTGAGATTGCAAAAGCTCTAAACTCAACTTATGTCACATTTTTAACTGACTATCAAACACTTGCTCCAGAATCATTAATTGGTTTTGAAAAAGAGGATCACCGTGAGTCAATAATTTTTGGAAATGTCCAATTTGAAATTGGTTCAGAAATCAATATTCCAAGAATTTCTACAAAACTTTCACCACTGAATTCAAAGTCTTCAATGATCGAAATTTGGGCAATTTTTTCATCAATTTCTGAGTCAGGAATCCTAATTAAATTGGAAACTTTTCAAGATTTAGGTGGATGGCAATATCCTTTAGTGAAAAACAGAGTCTATCTGGGTGGAGATGGAGCCCACTTGGTCTCCCGAGCATTTACAAAGGGTAGCGATTTTTCTTACTCTCCAAGTTATCGTGTGATGGGAGGGCATAAGAATTTAAACATCGAAAAAAGTATTCAAGAAGCACGTGGTGCTCTTTATCCATATGCTTTCACTCTAGCCTCCATGACTACCGGAGTACCACGCTGGATAGCACTTAGATTTATTTTGGGAAGATTTGCCAGAGTGATTCATATGCTTAGCCGAGGGGATTTGTCTGGTGCACTAAGTACAAGGATTGAAATGGGCGCAAGATGTAGAGCCTTCGTAGGATTACAACCCTCCTCAAAAAGCCGGCCTCTTCAAAATATCCTTGAGGCTAACTGCAAGCAAAGTGGGTACCAGTGTGGCTTAAAAAGTACGACACAATGCCAAATACTGGGCTAGAGTTGTCTGTCACGCGAGGCTTAATTGAATCTCCTAAGTCACGTATCATCAACTAAAAGTAAGCTTTTTTGGAGAGTATAAATGTCAATCATTGATGGACTCAAGCAAAGTGTTTTTGTGCGGTGCCTCTCAATTTTGCCAAAACCAGATCGTAAGAAGCTCCTAGTCATTTCAGTTATTCAAGTGCTTATGGGGGTGCTTGACCTAGTGGGCGTAATTGCGGTGGGCTTACTTGGTGCGCTATCCGTAAGTGGATTACAATCTCAAGAACCAGGTGGTCAAGTTGAAGACATTCTTGCATTTCTGGGAATTTCTTCTCTGGATTTCCAAACGCAAGCAATATTTCTAAGCCTGCTTGCTCTATTTTTGCTAGTTGGCCGAACAATTCTTTCCATGTTTTTTACACGACGGATACTTTTTTTTCTCAGCCGAAGAGGAGCGATGATCTCTTCGGAATTAGTTTCCAGACTACTCTCACAACCGTTACTCACAATACAAAGTCAAACTAGTCAACACTCGCTGTTTGCAGTTACTAATGGAGTAATGCTCATAACTTTGCAAGTGTTAGCCACAACTGTGGTGCTGCTCGCTGATATTTCTCTTTTGTTCATTATGGCAATTGGACTTTTTATTGTCGATCCGTTCACCTCTATCGGCACTTTTGCGATATTCACAATGATTGGATTGCTTTTGTACAAGTATCTAAATCTCCGCGCTAAAGATCTAGGTTTGTTGAACTCGAATTTAACGATTCAGAGTAATGAAAAAATTATTGAAGTCTTATCTACCTATAGAGAGTCAGTCGTGAAGGATCGAAGAGATTATTACGCACAAGAGATAGGCAAGATCAGATTTAAGCTAGCAGATGCGTCTGCACAGCTAGGAATAATGCCTTACTTGAGTAAGTACATTATTGAGTCAACAATAATTATTGGTGCGCTATTAATAGGAGCTTTCCAGTTTGTTTACGAGGATACTGCTCGAGCAGTTGCCACTATTGCAATCTTCCTCGCTGCTGGAACAAGAATTGCTCCAGCAGTATTACGTGTACAGCAGAGCTCGCTACAGATTAGGTCAAGCATGGGTGCGGCTACCCCGACTCTAGAACTAATTGAAAGTCTAGGAAACGCACCAATCGAGAAGGTCATCCACACAAATTTAGATTTGCTCCATTCAGGTTTTGAGCCAGAAGTCTCCGCTAAAAATCTATCGTTGACGTACCCTGGAAATGTGAAACCTGCAATTAGTGATGTAACTTTAAAAATTTCGGCAGGATCATCCGTGGCAATTGTTGGCCCATCAGGTGCGGGTAAAACAACTTTAATAGACGTCCTTTTAGGAGTCTTAGTACCAAATGAAGGAAGCATTGAACTGTCAGGCAAGTCACCTTCAATATCAGTACGAAAATGGCCAGGAGCGATTGCGTATGTCCCCCAAGACGTTGCAATTGTCTCAGGAACTATTCGGGAGAATGTTGCACTTGGGTACCCACTAGATCTAGCCACCGATGAGCTTGTCTTAAATGCGATCAAAGTGGCGCAGCTTGATAACTTTGTCTCAGAGCTACCACTTGGAATCGATACGCAGGTTGGAGAACGGGGTGCAAAATTAAGTGGGGGTCAGAGACAACGTTTAGGAATAGCTAGGGCCATGTTTACTGCCCCTAAATTATTAGTACTCGATGAGGCAACCAGCGCATTAGATGGAGAGACAGAAGCAAGTATTTCAAAATCAATTGATTCAATGCGCGGACAAATCACTGTAATTCTAATTGCACATCGCCTGTCAACTGTAAGAAGTGCTGATCAAGTTGTTTACATGGCTGAAGGTGTTGTTAAGGCTGTCGGAAAATTTGATTTCGTGAGAAATGCTGTACCAGACTTTGATTATCAGGCAAAGTTAATGGGACTTTAGGCTTGTTAACACACCTTGTAGATCTTGAATTAGGCGTTACATCTCTACATCAATAGATTTATGAACTACACTCGGAAAATGAAAATTTTGATCACTGGAGGAGCCGGGTTTATTGGCTCGCACCTGACGGATAAGATAGTCGGCGAAGGTCATAACGTAACAGTATTGGATAACCTTTCCACGGGACGACTTGAGAATATTCAAGAGCTTGTTTTTAGCAAAAAAATTAAATACGTCGAGGATTCAATTTTAAACATTGATTTAGTAAATAAATTGGTTTCTGAATCTGACTACGTGTTTCACTTAGCAGCTGCAGTCGGGGTCTTTAACATTGTCAAGAAACCGCTTGAGAGTTTATTGACTAATATTAGAGGTACAGAAAATGTTCTTGAAGCAGCATCTCAAAACAAAACTCCAATTATGATTGCAAGTAGTAGTGAAGTTTATGGAAAGAACATCTCAGATTCCCTTGAGGAAAAAGACAACAGAATCCTGGGAAGTCCAACAACCTTGCGATGGTCATACAGTGAGGCGAAGGCCATCGATGAATCTCTTGCATATGCATATTTTATTGAAAAAAATTTAGAATCACGAATAGTACGTTTCTTTAATACCGTCGGACCTAGACAGCTTGGAAATTATGGAATGGTGGTGCCAAGGTTCATCGAAGCAGCGATTAAGAATGAGCCAATCACAATTTATGGAAATGGGGAACAGACTCGTTGTTTTGCACATGTGAGTGATGTTGTGGAAGCTCTTTGTATGGTCGCATTTTCACCAAAAACCATTGGACAAGTGGTAAACATCGGAAACAATTATGAAATTTCCATGAATTCCTTGGCAAGATTGGTAATCGATAAAACACACTCCTCGAGCGTAATTAAATACATTACATATGAAGATGCCTACGGTCCTGGATTTGAGGATATGGAAAGACGAGTTCCCAACCTAGATTTAATTAAGAAATTAGTTGGTTGGCAGCCATCTAGAAATCTAGATCAAATCATTGAAGATATCGCACGCGAAATTAGACTATAAGAGGGTAATGCCTTTCCCTCCAGCGTATGAATTTGTGCAATCTAATATCTTGACATCTCTTGCGATTAGCTTTTCGATATTCAATCCTGGCTGGTTCGTCGCTACAATCGCAACATCACACTCCCATTCGTAATCAACTGGTTTGCGACCATCCCACTCCGAAACTAGTGGATCAATCCATTCAACATTCGCCCCCATTGAAATCAAAGAGCTCCGCAATGCATTTGTTGGTGTTTCTCGAATATCGCTAATTCCGGGTTTATAGGCCACGCCAAGAATTAGAACATTCGGATTTTCTTTTTTGTTCGAAATCAAAGCTAACGCCTTCTTGGCTACGAATTCAGGCATCTCTGAGTTAATTTTATCTGAACTTAAAACTAAATTAGCTTTAGTACCTAATCCTTTACTCCACCAGGTCAGATAGAGTGGATCGACAGGGATGCAGTGCCCGCCCACACCAACACCGGGCCTAAACGGCATATATCCGTAAGGCTTAGTTGAAGCTGCATCAACCACCTGATGAACATTTATGTGTGCAGCATTACAAATCTGGGTAAATTCATTAATCAAAGCTATATTTACAAGACGAAAGGTATTCTCCAGCAACTTTGCTGCTTCTGCTACTTCCGGGGAATCCACTCTAACAACTTCTTGACAAAATGTTCCGTAGAATTCCACCGCCGCATTAGTTGAAAAGTCATCCATGCCACCAACTAATCTTGGAGTATTTCTCATACTCCATTTCTTGTCACCTGGATTTACCCTCTCAGGCGCGCTAGCAAACTTCAAACCAGATATTTCGCTCCTCTTAAACTTTTCAACAACTGGGATAATCAAATTTCTCAAAGTTCCCGGATAAGATGTTGACTCAGAAATAACTAAGGTTCCAGAGTTAAGGTGAGGAGCAATAGATTGAGCAGCAGCCTCCAAGATGGAGGTATCAGGCTCACGCTTGGCATCCAATGGTGTGGGGACGCAAATAGCGACGACTGAGGCCAAACCGACTGACTTAACATCTGCGGTAGCTGAGTATTTACCGGTCGAGATTGCGGAAGCTAATTGGAAATTGTCAATGTCTTCAACTGGGCTTATTCCATCATTTATCCCGCGAACTTTCGTTTCTGATGAATCAATCCCAATGACTCTCCAGCCTGCGCCTACCGCAGACATAGCTAATGGTAAGCCGACATATCCTTGGCCGATAATGGCAAGAACTTTAGATTTTTCATTTTGCGGCATTGCCATAGACTACCTAAAAGAATAGATATTTTTATGAAACTTGAGTCATACATGGATAACACAATGAATCTGTAGCACTATTGCCAAGTGAACCCAAGATTAGAGCCTCCTATTAAGGTCATGCGTGTAATCGCCCGCATGAATGTTGGAGGACCGGCGGTTCAAGTCGCTGGATTGATGAGGACTCTTGATTCTGAGATCTTTGAGCACAGACTTTTTGCGGGATTCTGCGCACCGGACGAACTTGATTATCTCGAGACCTCCGCGACAGATCTTCCCGTCACCAGGGTTCCCGGACTTGGTCGCCACATTAGCGCCACAAGTGACATCAGGGCTCTTTTTTTTCTTGCAAAAGCGATTAGAGAATTTAAACCCGACATAATTCACACTCATACCGCTAAAGCTGGATTCTTAGGACGCGTAGCTTCTATCATTTCAGGTCATAGGTCTATTCGTATCCACACTTTTCATGGCCACTTACTCAAAGGTTATTTTTCAAAGAACAAAACTAATCTCGTAGTACTGGCAGAATTTATTCTTGCGAAATTTTCTACACATTTGTTGGCCGTGGGTGAACAAGTAAGGCAAGATTTGTTAGATAGAAAAATAGGAGAATTCAAAAAGTTCGGCGTAATGCCCCCAGGAATCACAATAGGGGCTCCGCTGGAGAAGCTTAAATCAAAAATCCAATTAGGTTTGAATCCCGAGAAAATTCACTGTGCATTTATAGGTCGAATCACACAAATAAAAAGACCAGACAGATTTCTTGATGTGGTATCTGAATTACAATTATTGTCTCCAGATGTGCAGTTTTTTGTTGCTGGGGAAGGTGACTTCTATGACTACATGAGAAACAGAATTGAGCATGAGTCACTACCTGTTGATTTGCTAGGTTGGCAATCAAACATCGAGCTAGTTTTGTCAGCTTCAGATATCGTAGTTTTGACATCTGATAATGAGGGCACTCCGATTAGTTTAATCCAGGCTGGAATGTTTGGTATCCCCGTGGTGTCAACAAATGTTGGATCAGTGAATGAAGTTGTCATTCATAACCAAACTGGATTGTTAACTGGTTTGCAATCAAGCGAGATTGCTCAATCAATAAAAATTCTGGCTGATAGCGCGAAGCTTAGAGAGGATTTGGGTATTTCGGCCCGTAATTTTACTCAATCAAGATTCAGCTCTGAACGCTTAAGTAAAGACCACAAAGAGCTTTACTTAAAATTGATCAAGAATCGAGCCAATTTCTAGCCCAAAGCTCTAGCATGATCATCGGCCAAATTACATGGTCCTTGTCTATCCCCGATTGATGTTCGTTGAGTACTCGAGCTACTACCTTGGGTTTGAACCAACCGCGATTTTGCGCTGTTTTGTCAGTTAATAGATCAAAGCTCATTTCCCTAAGTTCTTCCCTTAACCATCGCGCTCTCGGAATAGCGAAACCCATTTTTGGTCTATTAACCAAATATGAGGGCACCTGCTTCCGGGCAATGTCTTTCAAAATGTGCTTTGTTTCAAACTTCTTGATTTTGTAATTATCTGGCAAAGTTAATGCCCATTCCACGACATTTACATCGAGTAGTGGTGATCTCAATTCCAGACTATTTGCCATCGACGCACTATCTGCTTTCACCAATAAATCTCCAGGCAGATAGTTTTCAATGTCAAAGCGAACCATCCGATCCAGATTGGAAAGTTTTCCTTGTTCGAATGCACTCTGTCCATTGACCCAATGCGCCTCATTTCTCAGGTCATCGTGAATTAATTCTGTCGCGAGATTCTTCTCAACTAGTCCAATAATTGAGGAATATCTATCAAAGAGATTCTCTTTTTGTGACAGTTGGGATTTGAGGCGAGATATTTTTCGTGGATTGATGATTTTATTTAAAGCCCCTATGTTCTGTACTGCTGCGCTCATTGGCTTTAACAAGACATTTGCGCTTTGTAATATGGGCGCAGCCAGATAGCGATCATAGCCTGCAAAAATCTCGTCACCGCCGTCACCGCCCAAGGCAACAACCAAATCTCTTCTTGCAAACTTTGAAAGCAAGTAAGTAGGAACGATTGAAGAATCTGCAAATGGTTGGTCTAGAACTTTAGAAATCTCACTCAAAATCAATGCCGGATCTGGCTCAATGATTTCCTCATGATGATCGGTTCCTATATACGCTGCAACCTTGGAAGCCCATTTTGATTCATCATATTCTGCATCTCTAAAGCCGATCGAATAGGTTTGTATTCTTTGACTTGAAAGTTTCGCCATATAGCTCGTAACTATTGTTGAGTCATATCCTCCACTGAGAAATGCACCAATGGGTCTTTCTGCAAGCAAGCGGAGTTTTACCGCATTCTCGATAAGCCTCTGGGTCTCCTCAAGTGCCTCTTCATATCCAATATCATTTTTTGGAGTAAAGGTGGGAATCCAATATTTATTCACAGAAACTTCCCCGTCACGCCAAATCAAGTAGCTACCTGGAGGGACTTGCTTGATTTCTTCAAAGGTCGAGTTAGAAGATTGAATATAGCCGCTACTTAATACTTCAAAAACAGAATTGGTGCGAAAAGTAAGATTTTGCTTTTCTAGCATCATTGCGCGAACTTCGGAGGCAAAAGTAAGAGTGCCATCTGGCCGTTTTGAATACCAAAGTGGCTTCTTCCCCATTCGGTCTCTGACCAAAAGCAAGGACTTGTCACGAGAGTCATACAGCGCTATCGCATACATCCCGTTCAGCTTTTCAATAAACGACAAACCAAATTTCAAGTAGAGATGAACAAGCACTTCCCCTTCCGTAGGTTGACTAGAGGTTAATTCATCTCCAGAAATTAACTTAGCTAATTCTCGATAATTATAGATTTCTCCATTAAAAATAAGCTTTACTAAATCTCGACCATCAGAAGATGGTTGTTTCCCACTCTTTATATTTACGATAGCTAGCCGACACATTCCTAGGGAAACTTCATGCCCGAAAAACATGCCCACTTCATCTGGTCCTCGGTGCCGAATAGAATCTAGTTGGCTCTCAAGTAACTCTGAATTCGGAGCACTTACACCTACACCTCCACAGACTCCGCACATTAGATGTCTCTAATCAAGAGTTTCTGGGCCATTAGCTATGGAATCTCCGTGTTCCATTAACCACCCCATAGTTTTCTTGAATCCATCTTCAAATTCAACAGGTTTAACCTCTGGAAACAATTCTTTAATCAATTTAGGTGAATTCTGGGAGTCACGAACATCACCCGGTCTTGGTTCCCTGTAATTCACCTTAAGGGAGGGAAATTCCTCCTTTAACAGGCCAATTATCGTATTCAATGAGATGCGATTACCAAAGGCAAGATTCACTGCTCCTTCTGTTGTCCTTTTATTCTCCATCGCACTCACCAAGATCTCAACCACCGTATCGACATAGGTAAAGTCTCTCGTTGTCTCTCCATCACCAAATACTTCAATTTCTCTACCGTTCATAGCAGACCAAATCCACTTCGGGATAACGGCCGCATATTGATGATCTGGGCGTTGTCTTGGCCCATATATATTAAAAAATCTCAGTAATGTTGTGGGCACACCATAAGAACTTGAATATGCCTGAACATAGGCTTCTGCGGACAATTTGCTGGCTGCATAAGGTGTCATGGGTCCAAGCCACATATTTTCCATTTTAGGCAAATCTGTATTTCGCCCATAAACAGAAGAGGATGAGCTAAATACTACATGGGCTCCAGATTCTCTTGCAATTTGCAAAACATTCAAGGTTCCAGTTGAATTCACTCGATGAGTAGCCATCGGATTTACAAGAGATCTTGGAACCGAACCTCTTGCACCTAGATGGAAAATGACCTCGCAATTCTGAAAGACTTCTTGGACTGAATCATAATCCACAACACTCGACTGAATAAAGTTAACCTCTAAATCCGCTAGATTTGATCTTAAGCCGGTCTCTAAATTATCCATAACAATAGGGTGATGACCTTTTTGACATAGGGCTTTGACAAGATTTGATCCGATAAATCCGGCTCCACCCGTGATCCCAATTCTCATGGTCAATTAAACCACAATCAAAATCCGCCAGCTTCTAACACTGAATTAGGGGTGGCATTTATCCAAAAGTTTTCAATTTGCTTTTAGAAATAAGCAATTCTGAGTGCTTAAGCTCCACCCGAAAACAAGTATTTTTCGTAAACAAATTCATAGTGCTCGTCAAGAATCCGCTTTCTAATTTCGGAGCCCTTCGCTTCGAAATCTTCCACTAATCCAACCGCACAACACCACCGGGCGTCATCAGATGCACCGCAACAATCCCCGACTCACCCTCATTTGTTGATGGGTCAATAAACTCAATATCTGTGCCATTTAATCCAGCGAGAATCTCTGTCTTAAACCATGAGTCTGATAATTGCTCAGTGTCAGCAATTGTGATTTTCTCAATTGCAGCAACAGCCTTTCCATCCTGTGATGGGTGGTCTGCGGTTAACCATTGGATAAAGAATGGAAGTTCGCGAGAGTCAGTAATTTCATTAACTCCAATTTGCTTCCACTTAAGGTCGGTGCCGTCTGGACGAGTGCGGTGACCTTGGGTTGCGCTACGTCCAAATTTCTCTTCAACCTTTGAAATATCTTCAGTGGCAAAAACCCACGTTAACCAGCCGCCGCCTTCTTGTGCCTTTTTACTAACAGCTTTACCCCAAGGGGTTTGCTCTGTTGCTGGGTGATCAAGAGGGCATACAACTTCGATGTATTGACCGTTTTGAAGAGGTAATGTGAAGTTACGTGTTCCAAAGCGTGGGTGGACACCTCCATCAACGAAAGTGGAGCCAAGGCGTGAGCCAAGGCGTTGAACTGTGTCGGCTAGTTGATCATGGGAAGTTACATATGAGACATGGTCTAAGCGCATGGGTAAATCTAACCCTATGAAAA
>Ga0214921_10005196_pt1 | contig 18541 bp, 12 predicted proteins | sample LL1505_MetaG_FD_177992 | JGI IMG/M metagenome (GOLD analysis project Ga0214921, IMG submission 177992) | Freshwater microbial communities from Lake Lanier, Atlanta, Georgia, United States - LL-1505 | ecosystem: Environmental > Aquatic > Freshwater > Lake | place: USA: Georgia | collected... | reverse complement strand
ATCGTAAAATCCACATTGGTATCCTTACTCATATCATCATAGTCTTTGATTGTTGCAGGAATTTTCTTTCCATCCTTTCCAGGAGTAGGTTCAATTAATTCTTCTAATAATTCCTTGAAATCTTCAGTCCAATAACCAACTGGTAATTCTGTAACGCGAATTTTATCCGCTGCTATCTTCTCATATACGCCTTTTACCAAGAATTTACCGTCTGTAATTTTATGAACTTCCCCCTTAAACCCTTCATAATATGGTATAAATTCAAAGTCTTTTGTAGAATTTAGATTCGCCAATTTGCCTTTCAAATAATCAATAATTTCCAAAGGATTATAACACATAATATCTGTGCTGAACCCTGTGCCAATTCCTTTGGATCCATTGACTAAAACCATAGGAACAATGGGTGCGTAATAAATCGGCTCTACTAATAAACCATCATCATTTAAATATTGCAAGACATTATCATCTACTGCTGGAAACAAAGTTCTTGTAACTTTATTCAACTGAGTAAAGATATATCTCTCTGAAGCACTATCCTTGCCACCTTGTAATCTCGTCCCGAATTGACCGTTTGGCATAAACAAATTGATATTATTTGAACCGACGAAATTTTGAGCCATGCCAACAATAGCCGCATTCAAACTGGCTTCACCATGATGATAACCAGAGTGCTCTGATACATAACCAGAGAATTGCGCCACTTTAATCTCAGATGTTAGGTTTTTCTTAAAGGCCGAGAACAAAATCTTGCGTAAAGAAATCTTGAGACCATCCATCAAATTGGGAATACTTCTATCACAGTCATATTTGGAGAAGTGAATCAATTCCCTATCAATGAATTCTTCATAGGATACACTTTGTTTAGAAGTATCAAGATACGCGTCTCTATCATATAGTTTCAACCAGTCTTTTCTATCATCTGCTCTCTTTTTATTGAAAACCATATCAATTGCATCATCCGATTTTTCAGAATGTTCAAACCCAACAAATTTCTTTTTTTCAAAATATTCGCGGAATTCCTTACCAGTGCTAGTACCTAAACCTTTATAATATTTTATCTTCCAACCTTTACCATCATTTTCTTCCTTCCACTCATTGTATTCACCATCGTTATAGAAATCCAATTCAACCGAGCCTTTTTTTGCTTTCAAGATGGGAGTATTCATGAACCCAATAAATCCAGGAATGTTAGCGAGTGTAGGCCATTCGGATTGAAACAAATTAATACCGAGACCTTTAATATGACTACCGTCTAAATCCTGATCCGTCATAAATACTACTTTTCCATAACGCAATAATTTATTCACATCTTCCATGGTATCATATTTCTTATTTGATTCTAAACCCAGAATCTTCTTGATTTCCGTGATTTCTTTGTTTTCCGATATTTTTTTTATGTTCTCGCCACGAACATTTAAGATCTTGCCTTTCATAGGATATACACCAATGGTGTTGCGATCATCTGATGTTAATCCTGAAATAATGCCTGCCTTAGCTGAGTCACCCTCGCAAAAGATAATAATACAATCCTTTGATTTTTCAGTTCCAGCCCAATTTGCATCTGTTAGTTTCGGAATACCACGAATACTCTTACTCTTAACGCCGTCAGTCTTTTTAGCAGCCTTGTTTTCTTTTACTTCGGTTAGTGCGCATGCAGCATCCATAACACCCATTTTTGCCACCTTTTCAATAAATTTATCACTGACATCGCACTTAGAACCAAATTTGGAAGAGGGAGTATTCATATAATCCTTTGTCTGACTATCAAAGGCAGGATTTTCAATATCACAACGCAAGAACAAGACCAGCTGCTCCTTGATTGAATTAGGGTTTACCTTGACTTTTTTCTTTTTCTCAATAAACTCCACCAGTTTTCTAGTAATTTGGTTCAAAATATACTCCACATGCTTTCCACCTTTTGCAGTGTAAATTCCATTCACAAACGATATTTGTACAAATTCATTGGTTGGCGTAAGTGCAACTGCATATTCCCATCTACCTTCGGCTCCAGAATCTTCATAAACGCGTTGTGTAGTACCTTTATCTCCAATATACATACTTATATATTGCTCAAAGTTCTTGATAGGAACCAATTTATCATTATATTTCACTTTTATATTTTTATCTGTTATCGCAGCAATATCATAAACACGTTTTCTCAAAAGAGCAATGACATCTTGGGTAGGTCCCTCAATTCCTAGGCGCTGATAATCAGGCTTAAATGTGATTTTGGTATAGGGCTTACTCTTGCTACACTTGGTTACACTCGGTTTGCAAATTTCATCCAAATTGTTCTTGTATTCTTGAATATATTTCAGTCCGCGGATATGATCAACTGTTTCAATGCGACCATAACTAGACCAAATAAGAACAAGTTTAAACCCAAAACCATTTTTACCGCCAACAATTTTTTTTTCATCTTTGTTATAATTTGTAGAAGTTCTGAGATGACCAAATACAAGTTCTGGTATCCAAATGCCGTCTTTTTGAGCTACATCAATTCCATTACCATCATTGATCATAGTAATTGTTCCATCTTGTTCAATAGATATATCAATATGAGTAACAGGTAATGCATTTTCGGCCTTTGCATCAACCCGGGATTTCATACGGACAACATGGTCGCGACAATTAACAATACCTTCATCAAATAATTTAAACAGTCCAGGAATAAAACTAATATTTTTTTCAATAATTTTGTCATCTTCTTCGCTCATAATCCACATATCAGAATCAATTTGTTCAACAGACCCAATATATGTATCAGGATTATCCAGAATATGCTGCTTATCGGTCTTCTGTTGGACATCAAAGAATAATTGTCCGTTAGTATTATCGTTTGTCGCGCTCATTGTATAGTAGTATATGTAGTTTATTTTTAACTTGATTTTATAAATCAATTTTATTTTTAAAAATAAACATAAAAATAAAAATAAAAACCAATATTATACAAATATGGCATTATCTGCTGGAGGCTTGTTAGCTAATAATTATAATGTAGCTCAGTTTATAGAGCCAAACCCAATAAATTATAAAATAATTAGAACATCCAATACAAATTTTTCAAATTTATCTTATAAAAGGAGATTATCACAAATATTAAAAGTAGATAGTTATTCTCAGCAAGTAACTAGAATTAGTAGAATGGCTGGTAAATTGCAATTTGGAAACTTTTATTTAGGACAACCATTAAATATAAACTATTTAGGTAGAATGGAAGGTATGCCAGGGGGAAGTGGAATGCCTCCAAAAAATAGATTTAATTAAAAAAAATTTATATATCTTTTATATGCGTTTTTAATTATATAAAAAATATTTTTCTCCTTTAATAATATAATGTTTGAAAAAACCAATGGATCTAGAGCCGAAGTTTGGCATGGAACTGCTAAAAAAACTAGCGGCGGTCTTAGCAAATCTCATTTGATGATGAACAAACATGGTCGTATTGTTTCAAGAAGAAAGCATGCTTCCGGTAAGAAAAGTATTAAGCATCTTGAAAAGTTAGGATACAAGGCTAAGAAGGGACATTTCACTTTGTTTCGCAAGGGACACAAGGGAAGTAGAAAAATGAGTAGAAAAATGAGTAGAAAAATGAGAGGTGGAACGGGTGCTCCTATGGAAATGGGAATGCAAGGAACACCTGCAGGTCACGCAATGGCTGGCATATCTCAACCTATGCCTATGACGATGAAAGGCGGTAACGGAATGATGATGAAAAAAATGATGGGTGGTAAAAGACACTCTAGAAAATACATGAGAGGAGGTATGACTTATGGTGGTCCCTTATCCCCTCACTCATACGATGGTAGAGGAGTTGGAACATCTGGCGCGGGTCTTCAAATAATGGCTACAACCATGAACTAATTAATCATTATTTTTGAATTATAATGTAATATAGAAATTTACAATATAATTTTTGTATTTTTTATGCATTTTATATGGTTTTAAACCAACTTGTTTCAATAAATTTTTCATACACAATATTATCTGTCATTTTATAGTATAAATATTTTTCAAAATATCTTTTGCTAACAATAAACTTGAATGAATTAGAATTACAAAATTTATAGTAATAATTATAAACATCATCAAACGAAATAAGAGCTGATTCTTGTTCATTTTTAATTTGTTCTTTAATATAGTCAAATGAAACACTAATATCATTAATTTTATCCCATAAAGAACATGTAATATTTAAAACAAATTTATCTTCTACGATTTCTACAGCTGGAAAAAAATGTTTCAGGATTTTTAATATATTTTCTTCACCAATATTGCCATTAGACATAATTTGGTCGGAATTTTGTTTAGACCAGAACTTAAAGAGTGAACACAGTTCATCAATTTCAAGTTCATTATCAAATTCACATAATAGATTAGTATCAGAATTATGAGATGCTATAGTAGATTCCCAAAATTTTATAAAATCACTATGTACAGGTAAGTGTTTGCTTGTTATAGAAATAAAACAATCAGATTCTTCATTATAAGAATATTTATCTTTAATTAAATTCTTTAAAGTATTAGAGTAAATAACATTCGGCAAATTACAATTAGAGAGAAATTGTTTCCAAATAAAATGTAAATTTTTCCATTCCATTTTATATTCCGAACCAGCTTCAATTATGTATTTATTGCAAAATTCATTAACTATACTATTAGGATTGTTATTTTTAATATAATACGAATAACTCTTTAATTCTTCGTCTGATTTATTATCAATAAATTTGTCAGCGTTTTCATAACGTTTGGAATAATGTGTAGCTACACAAAGTAAATCAAGTCCAATTTTTTTTAGTATTTCTCTCCAAACCCCATTTGAAAAATTATCATTTATTTTAATTAATCTACAATTTTCATATGAATGGTTTTCATGATATTTAGTCATGAAATTATTAGTAGAATTGTTATTTCCAATAGAAGACAAAGCTACATTATCAACTTCATTTAAAAATTGTTTTGTTTTTTGACTAACCAAATAAATTATGTGTTGGTTTTTTTTTAAAATATTATCTCCAATGATGGTAAGAAAATATTTAGCTGAATTTTTACTAGAAAAAAATGAAGGGTATAAAACATTTAGAACATTTTGAATAGTATCGGTTTCTGGTATAGAACTAAAAAGGCTTCTCTCTTTGATTTGTTTAATAATATTGATTTTGGTTTTGTATTTCCATTGTAAAAGAACTCTGTCTTTAGAAATAGTAGAGAGAAGTTTATGAATAATATCATCTTCTTTAACTATTAAATAACGTTCGCCATCATATTCATAAAAAAAGTTATTATTTGGCAAATAAAAATACTTATTTTTACTTAAGAAAACTTGAATAAAAATACTTTGTTCGTTTGTTAAGTAATTATTGCGTGTAACTCGTTTCTCGTGATTTTTTAGTTCGCTATCAAGGGTATTAGGTAAATAGGTAACAATATGATTGTAAATTCTTTGTGTCATATATTCATTATCTTTATACTTATCAATCAATCCTTTTATAGTATTATAACAATTTGATTCGATATTATTATGATTGTCATTATCATTGTCATTATTGTCATTATTGTCTGTCATCTCAAGTTTTTAAATATATTGTTTTTAAATTTGTTTTTAATAATATACTATTATTATAAGAACAATATAAATAATGAAGTCAATGAAAATAAATTTAAGATATTTACCAAAGAGGCTTACCAGAAAAGATAAAGTATCTCAGTCTAAAATGTTGTTAAAATCTAGGCGACTTTATAAAAAAGGGCGTTTCTATACTAGAAAAGCAGTTTCATCATATAAATCCAAAAAATCCCATTTTATAATGGATGCAGAAAAAATGTATAATGTTTCTAAAATCGGTGCGACGAGTGAACTTGCAAAGGCGACAGGTTGTTCAAAAAAAGCATTGGCTAAAATTATTAACAAAGGCGCAGGAGCATATTATTCTTCTGGTTCAAGACCAAATCAAACAGCACAATCATGGGGTATAGCACGTTTAGCAAGTTCTATTACTTCAGGAAAAGCTGCCGCCGTTGATTATAATATTTTAGAAAGTGGTTGCAAACCAAATTCACGCGCATTAATTCTAGCAAAAAAAGCTAAAAGAAAATATGGGCATGGTACTAGAAGAGTTCCAAAGATTAAAATTTCCAAATAGAAATTTACTTTGAAATAATTTGAAGTTTAATTTTTAAAAGAATGCGTTCAAATTAATTATTTTATAATTTTAACGCATAAGTATTTAAAGATTGTTATTTTAATTTGTGTATAATGTCCGCATTTTCAAATAAAAATCAAGTAACAACACCAACTGATAATAATGTTTTGACTATTAAAACTGTTCAAATAGCACCCTTTCGTACTTTAATGACTGCGCTCAAAGATATTCTTTTGGAAACCAATATTACTTTTGAACCAGATGGAATTCGTATTATTAATATGGATAAGTCACATACTATTTTGGCGCATCTTTATTTAGCAGCGCAAAACTTTGAGTTTTATGAGTGTAAAAAAGAGAAAATCATTATTGGTGTAAATATGTTTCATTTGTTTAAGCTTATTAATTCCATTGATAATGACGATACCCTGACTATTTACATTGAAAATTCCGATTATGTGGACGGGATCGTTTCTCATTTGGCCTTAAAATTTGAGAACGGAGAGATTAAGCAATGTAAGACACAAAAGTTGCGACTTATTGAGCCTGAGCCTGAAGAGCTTCAGTATCCTGATGTGAAATTTGCTTCTATTATTAATTTGCCTTCTGCGGATTTCCAAAAGATTATTCGCGATTTATCCTGTATTTCAGATAAGTTGGAAATCAAGTCGGTTGGCAATGAACTCATATTTAAATGTTCAGGTCAATTTGCCTCTGCTGAAATTCATCGTGCTGAATCAGATGGTAGTATGGGCTTTATTTTGAAACAAGATTCATCTAAAGTTATTCAAGGCGAATTCTCTCTAAAGAATCTCGGTTATTTCATTAAGTGCACTAATTTGTGCCAACAAATTGAAGTTTATTTGGAGAACGATTTGCCTCTTGTTGTCAAGTATGATGTAGCGAGTCTTGGATCGATACGCCTCTGTTTGAGCCAATTGCCCTCATCATATTAAGAGCATAAATGGTCACAAATTTAAATATTTTTAAAAACAAAAAAATAAATGCATATAAATATTGAATTACTATAAATATTATTAGTAAAACAATATAAAGACATTCGGTATATATAATCTATGCCTATTAAATATACCTACCAGCAAGTAAAAGATACTTTTTCGCAGCATGATTGCGAATTGATAAGCACAACATATGAAAACCAGTTGGGGAAATTAGAATATACCGCTTCATGTGGTCACAATAATCTAACTTGCTTCAAATTATTTGTAAAAGGAAACGGAAGAAAATGCAAAAATTGCGCTTTAGAAATACCAAGTTATGAAGACATATCACTAAAATTTTTAGAAAAAAAATGTAATGTTGTAATGACAAAAGAAGAATTTTATGAAAATTATCAAAATAATAAATGTAAAATTAAATATAATGCCTCTTGTGGTCATGAAAACATAGTAAGTTATAAAAATTTTACTAGTCTAAATCAGGGCATAAATTGCCCTTCATGCGTTGATAAAAATACTAGTGTTAAGATGAAAGAATTTAGAACTGGAGATAATAAATATAGTGCGTCACAAGAATATAACTGTATTCAATATTTTAAAGAATTAATATGTGATTCATTTGCAATTATTAAATCATTTGATGGATGTAAAGCTGATATTGCTATAAAAAAAATGAATGTTGTAGAAGATTTATGGTTAGGCATTCAAGTAAAGACTACAAATAAGAAAACAGAGAGAAGTCAATATTATTTTAGATTGAATAAAGGAAAATATGATAATTGTTTATTGTTGTGCATTTGTGAAGAAGATAAAAAAATGTGGTTGATTCCATATGAAGATGTTAAGGATTTTAAGACCATTGGGGTAGCTATAAAATCTAAATATAATACATATGAGGTTACTAAAGAAAACTTGATTTCCAAACTGAATTATTTTTATGATTTATCAAATAAATTTTCATTTGATATATTAAATACACCAACAAGTGAATCACAAAAACAAGAACAACAATATCGTAAAATAAGAGAAACAACAATAGATTTTATAAATTTCAAAAACAATGATATTGAAGGATTGGTTTATGATTTTATGATAGATAACAAAAAAGTTCAAGAGAAAGTTGGTTCTATTACTCATAACAATATAAATTCATATATGTTTAATTTATCAAAACATGCTTGCAAAATAAATAACAAATGCAAAAAACAGTGTTACGAAGAAGGAGACAATGACCTATATTGGTTAAATTGTAAAAATGGAAAGTTTTATGTAATACCTGAAATCGCATTAATAAAAAATGGGTTTATAGGGAAAAATTTTACAAGAGAAAAGTTATACGTTTCTCCTACAAATGAGAATACATTATGGTGCAATGAATATCTCTTTGATTATAATAATGTAGATAAAGAAAGATTGTTAAAAATAATAAATAATAAATATTAAATTACTATATTATTTTAATTTAATATTATATATAAAATGTCAAGATATTATGGAACTTATAATCAATATTTAGGTGCGCAACGTTGTTGCAATTTAAATAGTCAAGGACCTGTAGGACCTCAAGGACCACAAGGACCAGCATCCATTGGACCTATAGGAAATACAGGTGAATCTGGTGCAACTGGACCTACCGGGAGAGGTTGTAGAGGTCCTACAGGACCTAGCGGCGGTCCCACTGGTGTTACGGGACCTCCGGGTATAGCCGTACTTGGTAATACGGCAGTCGTTGATGCTGTAAATGGTAATGATACTACTGCTTCTGTTGGTGGTTTATCATATCGCACTGTACAAGCAGCTGTAACGGCTGTATCATCAGGTCAAACCGTATGGATCCTTCCAGGTACATATACACTAACTTCAGGCATTACAGTTAAAGATGGAACTTCTATTCGCGGATTAAGCTTACAAACAGTAATTCTTCAAATGAATGTATCAAGCACCACCACAATGATTACAATGGGTCAAAATTGCAGAGTAGAAGATTTAACAATTAACCTTAATTGCACTGGGAGTACTAACAATGTTATATTAAAAGGAATATTATTTCCTGGAAATTCATCACAGACATCACAGACATCAAAACTCCGAACTTGTGTCCTGAATGTCAGCAATTCAACAATGTCAAAGTTATTAACATCTACAGTTACAGGGATTGAATTTTCAGGAACTGGAACACAAAGTAATTCATCCTTTTCGTTTAATAGTCTAAAAGGAAGCACGATTAATGTTTATTCTAACGGAGCTGGTAATAAGCGTGGAATTCTAGTATCAAATTCAAATCAATGTAGCACAAGAGACTTAAATGTATATGTAGCACAACCTCCTGATACTGATTCTACAGGTTCATATGTTGGTGTGGAAACAAATGACCCGACACCTCCTAATATAGGGTCAATCCAAATGCGTGCTACTACTGTTGGTACCACATTACCAACAGGAACACAGACATATACAGCATCAGATATTCTTCAAACAACACCTGCTACAATTTCAGACCCAACATATTTGGCAAGCAATGGAATTCAAGTTGGTCCTGGAACAGATTTAGTAACAAAAACAGCTGGAAGTAAGGGTTTCTCAACATATGTATATCCTACTATTATTTATTATGGTCTTAGAGGAAATGTGAGTAGTGCCCCAGCTGGTTGGTTATGGCCAGGAACAACTGCAGCTAGCGCGGGTGTATTTCCAGATATTGGAACTCCACCTGCATATTTTCGTATTCAGCAACCTACTATAATTTCAGGTATATCAGGAGCACTTAATGTAGCGCCAAGTGTTGGCGGTAGTGTAACACTTTCTGTACAATATCAACCAATTTCTGACCAACAACCTAATTTAGGCCCAGCTACATTTACAGGAAGTATTTCAGGAACAACACTATCTATAACAAGTGCTATTATTGGAAGGGTTCAAATCGGTCAACTTTTAACAGGCGTTTTAGTATCAAATAGAACATATATTGTATCAGGAAGTGGAACAACTTGGACTGTAAGTGTTAATCTAAATGTTGCTAGTACTTCTATGACTTCTACTTGTTATACGTCAGGTGCTAGATTTAGTGGTACAATTTCAACAACAACTCTTACAGTAACATCAGCCGTTGTAGGAACTATTCAGATTGGTCAATATTTATCAGCTGTGTCAGGCATTACAAGCGGTTCAACAGGTGTATCAAATGGAACATATATTGTATCAGGAAGTGGAACAACATGGACTTTAAATCAAAGTAATAACGTACCTTCAGCAATAGAAATGAGAACATATAGTATTATACCTACTGCTTTTGAACTTGCATTTACATCATCTACACTAAATACAACTTTTTATAATAGTTCTGTAAGATTAAATGTTGGAGATAGACTTCTTTTATATTTAAATTATAGTGTTACTGGAGCTACGAATGCTCACGACGTTACTGCTCAAATTGATTTATTCTAAAATATTACTTTTAAATTATTTATTAGCATAAATAAAGTAATATAAATTAACTCTACGTTTCAGGGTTTTAATAATGTAACAACATTATACTAAAAATAAATTAAATATAATTTTATTTTAATTTAATATAATATATAAATGTCAAATTATTATGGAACTTATAGTCAATATTTAGGTGCGCAACGTTGTTGTAATTTAAAAGGACAAGGACTTGTAGGACCTGTAGGACCTCAAGGTCCTGCCTCTATTGGACCTGTAGGGAACACAGGTACAGCAGGTGCAACTGGACCTACCGGGAGAGGTTGTAGAGGACCTACAGGCCCTATAGGAAACGTATATTGGGACCCATCAGGAGTAACTGGAATAAGTTATAAAAACGATGTCTATATTGGAGGCAAATTATATGTCGATGGTGGAATTGATCCTACTTATTTAGCACTAACACCCCAGAATACAGACCCATTACCTCCAGGTCAATACGGAATATGGATTGAAGATGTCCCCGCTAGATATTTACATACAAATTCCATTTATTTAAATAATGGAATAACAGACCCTTATGTGCAAATTGACCCAAGTAATAATCCGCAGTTGTTTTTAACAGATGGATTAGGAAGTGGGCTTAGTGTAAATACTAGTATAACTAATGGAAGCATAACTTTACTTGATGAAACTACAACACCTAATACATCAAATGAATTAACTTATTCAACTATTACTTTATCTGACGGAACTACTACCAATACAATAGATAAGAATGGATACACTACTCAAAACTCCGTGGAAAATGCTACAAAATATCTCAATTTTAGTGATAGTTCTGCTAATGGAATAGGTGCTATTAAAAAGACCGGCGGAATATCATGTAATCCTTCCACCAATACAATCTCGGCAACGACCTTTAACACAACTGGGACAGGACAAAGATTTACTGGTGATTTTAATAATGCGACACTCACAAGTCGTTCATACCTTCAAGCAAACGCTACAAACGCTTTTACGAGTGTAGGTATTCTTCCAAACGGAACTTCCGCCTCTGCAGGAATGAGAGCGTTTAACAATAGTGTTCCTACGAATGCGTGTGTTTTACAACATACAATTACCAATGTTTCGGCGACACTTGGGACAAATATTACTGGAACTGGAACATATGTGCCTCTTTATATTGTAAGCGGCGGTTTTACAAATTACACCAGCGACGTGAGTGGTAATTTATCATTAGCGTCCTTCAACGGGACTATTACGACAACGGGAGCAATAACGGCAAACTCATTTGAGGGTAATTTGGTGAATGCCCGATATAATAATATGCTTTCACCTTACGGATACAAGTGGGCGAGTTGGGACAATACTCAACAAGCGTCATCCGTCGTATCTGCGACGAACTTGGTTGCGGGTCAAACATATATATTTAATTATTGGTTGCCGAAAGGGTTAGTGATTACAAATATCGGGATATGGTGGATACTCGGGAATGCTGGGGTTTTTACGGGTTCGCAATTAGGTATTTATTCAACCAGCGGAACAAATCCCGCATTACTCGCTTCAACTGCCGTCGTGGGCGTTTCAACCCCAAACGCTATAACCGCTTATCCTCTATCGTCGCCTTACACCATTCCGTCAAGTGGAATGTATGGTATTGCGATTTATCGCCCCGCAAGTGCGACTGGAAGCACGAGTATTTATTGTGTCGGGAATGGAAATAGTTTAATGAACTTGGGATTGACTGCTGTTGCGAACAGATTGGACGGGTTCCAAATAGGGTCAGTAGCAAGTGCGACATTAGCGAACCCCTTTGCGGGGACTTTGTCGGCATACAATTATAATTTGTGTTTGTTTATTACTTAGTTTGTCTTCATAGAGTAGAAATGGATTATGAAGAACTACCAAGATAAAACAGCGTTATTAAGTGCAACCTAAAATTAAAAACGAATCTTTTCAAAAGCGCTATTAATTGTCGTTGGTAGCGCATTTTAAAATAATGCAATTGATAAATGGATATCGGGAAGGAGTAACATTGCAAACAAAACCTTGTATTATATTAAACGCATCCGGTTTAAACCTTCCAACTCAACCATCTACTTCTGGTTTATTTGTTGCACCTATTAGAAGTGTAAATTACGGTTTATGTATAGTAGGTGTGTTAAGTTATGACCTAAATACTTATGAAATAACTTATTCATTTACTTAATAAGAATTATAAATAATAATAATTTTTATTTAAATATTATCAAATAGTTTATTATTATGATAATATTTCCAAAAAAAGATATAATTCCTGTTATTGTTCCGCAAATTTGGTTCCAAGATAAATATAATAATACAAATAATTATGTGGAAATGAATCCTTCACTCTTCATTGATACCGATGGTAATACAATAATTCTTGTTAGATGTGTAAATTATAAAAAATTTAGCAATAAACAATTTACTTTACATGACTCGTATTCAAATTCAGTATACTATTTATTAAAAGGAACTGTCAACGATAGAGAGAAAGTAGATATTGAAAAATTTGAATATCAAATAGTAAATGTAGAATATAATTTACCGACTTATCCAACATATTGGTTTGGATTAGAAGACATAAGATTTATAAATGCAAATAATATATTGGTGAATGTTCCAGAGTTACATGATGGTGGTAAGCCATCTATTTTTAAAGCAGAGTTAAATAATAATAAGATAACAAATTTTATGCATTGCAAACCTAATAATAACCCAGAAAAAAACTGGATGCCTTATAATGATGATAATGATTGTCCAAAAGTAATCTATAGTTTGAAACCTTTTATAATAAAATCTATTGAAGACGATGATATGCAAGAAATACTAATTGACGAAACAATAAAGAATAAACTGGAAGGATGTCATGGATCAACAAACGGAATACCCTTTTTAAATGAAAATGAGAATGAAAAATTATTTTTGATTCATGTGAATAGAGAGAAAACATTTCATAGATGGCTTTTGTTTAATTCAAAAACACGCGACATTCAATTATCAGAAGAGTTCTTGTTTTTTAAAAACACTTATATTGAATTTACTTGTTCTTTAAGCAGGTTTAATAATAGAATATTTATCTCTATTGGTGTGAATGATGATAAAGCCTTTATTATTGAGACTTGTATGGAAGATATAATGGAAACGTTTCCTAAAACCCAAAACATAATAACAAATGAAACAAATTATCCGACTATTGTTACGATGTTATATGATATAAGAAGTATGGAAAATAACCAAATAGAGAGAAATAGAAAATTGGATAGTTACATAGATTTTTCAAAACAATTTTTATTAAAGCAACCATTTCCAATTATATTTTTCATAGATGAAAATGAGGAAACATATAATGCAATTTACAATTCAAGAAAAGAATTAAATTTATTAGATAAAACATATATTTATAAATGTGATTTTAAAACAACCTATTTTTATAAGGATTATGATAAACTAAAAGAACTGCAATCACAATTTCATATATTAAATGGCGAATTAGAACACGAAACCCCTTTATATGTTATTTTAAATAATAACAAATTTGATTGTATTGATAAGACTATTGAATTGAACCCATTTAACAGTAGTCACTTAATTTGGATGGATTTTGGCATCAATCATGTAGCTGAAAATACAGAATGCATTCATAATTGGATAAATAAAGTTCCTGATAAAATAAAACAAATGTGTATTAACCCTTTCGTAGAAAAACTTGAATTTAAAGAATATTTCAGATATATATACCACAACATGGCAGGCGGTTTGTTTTCAGGTTCCGTAGAAAACATGAAACGATACTCCAAATTATTTAAAAACAAAACCGACGAAATTTATAACGACAACTGGTATCAAATAGACGAAGCTATCATGACGATGGTACATAGAGAGAACCCTGATTTATTTGATTTATTTTACGGTGATTATGAGGGCATTGTCACAAACTTTAACTCTCCATTTCGCAACATTGAGCTAATACTAAAAGGTTGCCAAAAATGTATAGATCATAATGAGTTTAAACAGGCATATGATATATTGGTTTATTGCTTACCCTATTTTTTAAATAACACAGACACCGGTCTTGTATTTTATTTTATAGAATTAAATTTAAGAACAAATTACAAAAATAAGAATAATTTATTGCTAGAAGAAATAATACATTTAATAAATTTGAAAAAAAATTCTACTGTAGACTGGCAAAGACATGTAATATATAATATATTAGAAAACTATAAAATATATATTAATAATTATATCAATAAAGAGAGAATTTTGTAAAAGATTGATTTAATTTTGATCAACTTTTTCTAAAAGTTGATCTATATATTTTTTATCATAAACACCAATTCTAGTTGTTCTATCCCATGTACTATAATTGATTAAAACTTGTTCATCTTCTACTATAATACTTAAACAATATTCAATGGGTTCACCTTCAAATTTAAACGGAGCTGAATATCTTAATAAATTCATATCTGAATCAAAAACAGAAATAATATGATAATAATGACGAGGCGATTCATATGATACAATATGATTTACGAACCAAATTTCATCTTCCATAATATCAATTCTTATATTACCATTATTAATTGATGTGCCTGTTTTTTTAGAATATTTAAACCCATTTGTTGAACCTCTAACTCTTGAAAAGATAGCAGGAGTTTCTCTCTTTGCAACTTTTTCCAACTTATTCATTGTATTATTAATTTTACAAATATTCAGCGGATTCCAATCATAAACTATGTGTGTTGCATTATTAAAGTCAATAAAAACCCAATTCTTTTCACAACCAGAGTTATTAAAATCTTGTTTAATTTCACTACCAACAAACTGTAATTTTTCAATATCGTATTTTCCAGAAACAATACCAATTTGTTCGTTTTCATGATAACCGGTTCCAATATATAAAAGTTCATTTGTTTCAACGTCATTAAAAATGCGGATATCTTCAATTCCAATATATCGTCTTCCATCAAATTTTAATTCCATCAATTTTTCATTTTTAATATTTAAGCTACTATCAAGATCAATATATTTATTAACCGTTATAATATGTTTATCACAATTTAAATAAGCTCCACTATCAGTAATATAATAATTAACATATCGTACATTCATTTTGTACCCATTTTTATCTATGTTTTGCATTAAACAACTAGAAGATGAAATAAAATTAATGTCTTCATTATTTAAATTTGATATAAATGAGTTATCAATAATAAATTTGTGTTTTTGATTTAATATATGCTTATAAAATTTCATATTACTTAACAAATTATTAGTCTCATTTATGTCTTTGGAATTATTCAAAACTTTTATAACTTCATAATTAATATCTGTAACCCCAAGATATGATGCAATAATAGTATATTCATAATAAATTTTGTGAGTATAAATATCATTATGTAAAAATAAATATTGGTCTCTATTTTTATTTAAATTTAATATTTTTTTAGCTAGTTGATAAATCATATCGCCAAGTTTATGTTTAGATATTAATCTATAATATTGCAGAACTTCATATAAGCCTTCTAGACGATCTGGATAATATTCATAGCCTTCCATCCAATAACGAATTGCATCATCCATCTTTCCCATATTTTTAAAACACAGACCAATTCTATAATAGCTGTACCATACTTCTTCTATCCAACCTGCCATTTCAATACGTTTTTTATAAACATTAATTGCTTCACCAAATCTTCCACTGTCGTGATAACTATTCGCTAAATAAAAATAATAACGAATATTATTTGGTTCTTCTTTTATTCCTGCAAGTAGCAATCGAATATCTCGCTCAAATTTGTCATTTTTTGCTCCTCCATCACCTACATCATGAATAAATAAGTTTGGTTTTTCAAAACCACCTATAGTATTATTGGGTGGAGTATCAATATATTCGTGTGTAACTCCAACATATTTATATAATCCATTGTTTTTAACAATTCTCATATTTTGATAATAAAAAGAATCATTGCCCTGCAGAATATAAAAACTATCAGCAGAATTTAATACTTGTTTATTAAAATTTTTTGCTTCAAGGATCATGTCTGCGTCAAGCAATAATACATAATCAGACATGCCTAAACAAGATTGTAGTGAAAAATTTCTATTATGACAAAAGTTTTTGAAAGGTTCGCTAACTACTTTGCCAGGTATATTTTTATTTTCAAAATATTCTTTGATTATTTTTATAGTATTATCTGTGGAACCTGTGTCACAAATACAATAACTATCAATAATAGGAGAAACAGAGTCAAATAACCTAGTAATAATTTTACTTTCATTTTTAACAATCATATTTAAACATAAACTTGGAGGTTGTTCATTTTTATTCAAAATAAGTTCCATAATAAGATTTATGTTATGTATTTAAATTATATTAATTGTAAAATAATTAAAGGTTTTATTTATTTGATATATTTTTTTAAAAGTATATTTAATATTTTTATACTTTTTTAAAAGTATATTTAATATTTTTTGTTATACTTTTTTTAAAAGTATATATAAATGGCTTGTACAAGATTTTTTTATGATGATTGTAGAACAAAAAAACAATTACAACAAGCAACAGACCCAGGCAGATGGATATTAAATGTTCCAGGAAATGGTGCAAATCCTTGTTACATAGAAGATCCGCAAATTATTATACAAAAATGGGGAGCAAATCTAAGAACGAATACAATCAATTTAGAAAGTGAATTAATGGGAGTAAATAAACCACTAAGTAGAGATTGTTTAGGAAAAGATAATTATATGAGCTATAATGTTCCAAATCAAGCAATTGAATATCCGGTTTGTAATAATACATTTACTGAAGAGTCAAGAGCTACGAATCCAGCTTGGTGGTATCGTGATTTAGAACAAGTAGATTGGGGTTATCCACCTATTAATCCTCAAATAAATACATGTTTACCTTTTCAGAATAATTTAAGTACAAGAATTTTAGTAAGAGACGATTTTACTCCCAAGAGAGAGTGTGTATTGAACGAAAAAAAATATAATTATTTACCAAGCAATTATAATTTGGTTAAAGGAGGTTATGTTGGAGGACCTACAACATGCCAACAAACAAATTCTTGTGAAAGAATGTAATTATTTATATTTTAGATTTATTTTAGATTGCCAAATTTTTAGAGTATTATATGAATAAAATATAATACTTTATATATATAATATGGAAATAGCAATCCCTTTAATAGCATTGGGTGGTATGTATGTTGTATCAAATCAATCAAATGAAAGCTGTACTAAAAAAGAAATAAGACAGCAAAGACAAGAAAATTTTGCAAATATGGGAATTAGAAGTAATATTCCAACAAAAGAAAATCAAACGTATGGCAATTATTTGCCAAATACAAATGTTCCTCCCCAAAATTATCCTGTATCAAATTTAAACCAATTAGTAGATACAGTTCAAGAATATCCAAACCCGAATGCTGCTACAGATAAATACTTTAACCAAAATTTGTATGAACAAAAAGTAAGAGATCATGTTCCAGTAAGTAAAACCATTCAAGATATTTATTCTTTAACAGGTAATTATTTAAATTCCGAACAATTTAAACATAATAATATGGTTCCATTTTATGGTGGAAAGGTAAAAGGTAAGACATATGATGTAAATATTGCCGAATCTGTTCTTGATAATATGCAAGGAGGCGGTTCTCAAACTATAAAAAAAATAGAGCAAGCCCCTTTATTTAAACCAGAAGCAAATATGCAATGGGCTTATGGTATGCCAAGTCAAACCGATTTTTGGCAATCACGACAAAATCCAGGAATGAAAAACAATAATGTAAAACCATTTGATTCTATTACTGTGGGTCCTGGTTTAGATAAAGGGTTTGGAATTAATGGAAGTAATGGATTTAATTCTGGTATGGAGTCACGTGATAAATGGTTACCTTATACAGTTGATCAATTAAGAGTAGATACAAATCCTAAATTGGAATACCAGCTTATTAATCACGAAGGCCCTGCAAATGCTTATAT
>Ga0214921_10005195_pt1 | contig 18541 bp, 24 predicted proteins | sample LL1505_MetaG_FD_177992 | JGI IMG/M metagenome (GOLD analysis project Ga0214921, IMG submission 177992) | Freshwater microbial communities from Lake Lanier, Atlanta, Georgia, United States - LL-1505 | ecosystem: Environmental > Aquatic > Freshwater > Lake | place: USA: Georgia | collected... | reverse complement strand
CGATTTGGAAATGTGAATCAATCTCATTCGCAGTACCCCAATAATGCACCATCCGACTCTTTCACTCCGCACGTTTGCCGCCAGAAAATTCACCGAGTTAAAAGTTATCCACAGGTTATCCACAGATTTAGATCGGAGTTATTCACATTTGCCCATGCTGGTTTCATTTCCTGTCACAGTTTGCGAATATTTGTAATACCTTTTGTGATTTCTACTTAACATAATGGACATTGTGTTAAATGGAATATGTCAGCAGTTTGTCAGTTGCCAAGAATGTCTAATGAAATCAACAACTTGCGGATGCATATCCAAAATCTGAGTTATCAACAGAAAAAAGTTCTCATTTTTGAATATGGGGGGAGGGGGTGGTCGCTGTCGGTGAAAATTGTGGGTGCATCCGCCCCACTGAAAAAACGAAAAGTCGAAAAGGGGCAACATCCCCACTTCCCCGCTACGAAAAAAAGAAGACTATCAACCCACAATTTGCTATAGTCGCAACCTATCACGCCCACAAAGACAAGGATAATCGTGAAGATAGAACAGATTGACAGCATCCAAGATGAAGCCCTACAGCCAGAGAAGAAGAAAGCTGGCAGACCCAAGGGTATCTATGGCTTAAAGCGTCAGATACAGGAGTACGCAAGGAATCCTGACCTTGCCCTACCCAAGACCGACAACCAGAGGATCAAGGACTTGAAAGATATGCTTATCAAGTCTAGCGGTAAGGATGTTGTCGAGAAGATGATCTCAATTGCGTTGAATGACAATCACCCCGCACAGATGGCGGCTATCAAAATGTGTGTTGACCGCACACTGCCAGTGTCAATGTTTGAAAAGGATAAGAGCCAGAGGAGTGCAGTCACGATTAATATCACTGGCATAGGCGCACCTGCAACCACAGTGATTGAGCCAAGTGACATACAGGATGTAGAGGCTAAGAATGGCTGATCTGAACTTTGCGCTATTGCCTTGGCAGCAGGAGGTCTACGCCGATAAGACGAGGTTCAAGGTTGTCGTGGCGGGTAGACGATGCGGTAAGTCTAGGTTAGCGGTGACTACGCTACTGATTGAGGGTTTGAGTTGCCCCGCTGGTAGTGCTGTGCTGTACGTTGCGCCGACTCAGGGACAGGCTAGACAGATTATTTGGGATATACTGTTAGACATTGGACGGGAGATTATTCAGTCTAGCCATGTCAACAACATGGAAGTCACCTTGATTAATGGTGCAAAGATTTACGTCAGGGGATCAGACAGACCCGACACCTTGCGGGGTGTATCTCTTACTTATGCTGTGCTGGATGAGGTTGCCGACATTAAGCCTGAGACTTGGGAACAGGTTATTCGTGCGTCATTGAGTGATAAAAAGGGTCGGTGCATGATGATTGGCACTCCCAAGGGTAGGAACTGGTTCTATGATTTGTATAACTTGGGTCAGGAGGGTGAAGATCCTGATTGGAAAAGTTGGCATTTCACCACTAAAGATAACCCTTTAATAGACCCTAGTGAAATCGAAAGCGCAAAGAAGACCCTATCAAGTTTTGCATTTAAGCAAGAGTATATGGCATCCTTTGACAATGCGGGGAGTGATGTCTTCAAAGAGGAATGGCTGAAGTACGGGGAAATCCCTGAGTATGGGTCTTACTTCATAGCGGTTGACTTGGCGGGGTTTGAGGAAGTTGCTAAACAGGCAGCTAACTCCAAAAAGAGGCTAGACCAGAGTGCCATTGCTGTGGTTAAGGTTACCGAGGATGGCAAGTGGTGGGTGCATAAGATTGAATATGGTAGATGGGATATTCGCACCACTGCCGCTAATATCTTGTTGGCTATCAGGGAGTACCGCCCGATTAGCATTGGGATTGAACGTGGGGCATTAAAAAATGCGGTACTTCCCTATTTGAGTGATTTAATGCGAAAATCCAACATATATGCTCATATTGTGGATTTGACGCATGGCAACCGAAAGAAGTCAGATCGAATCATTTGGGCATTGCAAGGACGCTTCGAGCATGGCAGAATCGTGCTTAACAAGGATGAGGATTGGTCAGAGTTCGTTGACCAGTTGCTGATGTACCCATCCCAAGGGGTGCATGACGATCTTCCTGATGCGTTAAGTTATATAGATCAGTTATCTATAACCTCATACTTTGAGGCAGATGATGAAAACGAATGGCAACCAATCGACATCATTAGCGGCGTATGAGGGCATTAAATGGCAACAGATAAATTAGAACAAAACGAATTCCAAGAACCTACTGAGGCTGATAAGGAATTAACAAGATTTGTTATTGACCACTGTGATCGGTGGAGAAACTATCGGGATACCAATTTCCTGTCAGATTGGGAAGAGTATGAACGCATCTTCCGAGGTCAATGGGCTGAAGACGACAAGACTCGTGACTCTGAACGTAGCCGTATTGTGACCCCTGCAACTCAGCAAGCTGTTGAGACTCGTCACGCTGAGATCATGGAAGCTATCTTTGGTCAAGGCGACTTCTTTGATATTGAGGACAATATTCAAGACGTTAATGGCAACCCCATTGATGTTGAGATGATTAAGAATCAGTTGATGGAAGACTTCAAGAAAGACAAAATTAGAAAAGCCATTGACCAGATCGAATTAATGGCAGAGATTTACGGCACTGGCATCGGCGAGATTGTTGTTAAGACTGAAAAGGAATACATCCCTGCAACTCAGCCGATTCCTAATCAGCAAGGTCAAGCAGCTATTGGCGTGATTGAGAGAGACAGAATTGCTGTCAAGATCATGCCTATCAACCCTAAGAATTTCTTGTTTGATCCGAATGGAACAAGCATTGATGACTGTATGGGTGTAGCAGTTGAGAAGTTTATTTCTATTCACAAGATTGTGGCTGGCATTGAGTCTGGTGTTTATCGCAAGGTAGACATTGGCATTGTTGCATCTGACGAGGATTTAGAGGCAACTCAAGAAATTCAAATGTTCCAAGACCAAAAGGTCAAGCTGTTAACTTACTATGGTCTTGTGCCTAGAGAGTATTTGCAGAATTTGGCTGAGAACAAGGACATTGTTGAGTTGTTCCCTGAAAGTTCTGATGCTGAAGATTATCAGGATTTGATTGAGGCAATCGTTGTAATTGCCAATGATGGATTATTGTTAAAGGCTGAAGAAAGTCCTTACATGATGAAAGACAGACCAATCCTGAGTTATCAGGATGACACTGTTCCTAATCGTTTGTTGGGTCGTGGCACAGTTGAGAAAGCCTACAATATGCAAAAGGCTATGGATGCTCAAATCCGCAGCCACTTAGATTCATTGGCACTTACTACAAGCCCAATGATTGCAATGGATGCAACTAGGTTACCAAGGGGTGCAAAGTTTGAGGTAAAGCCAGGAAAAGCTATCCTAACCAATGGCGCACCTAGCGAGATTTTGTATCCATTTAAGTTTGGTCAGACAGATCAAAACAACCTTGCGACTGCACAGACGTTTGAAAGAATGTTGTTGCAAGCCACTGGTACTCTTGATTCTCAGGGTATGGTTACTCAGGCATCTAGAGATGGTGCTGGTATGTCTATGGCGGTGGCATCCATCATCAAGAAGTACAAGCGTACTCTGGTGAATTTCCAAGAAGATTTTCTTGTGCCATTTATCAAAAAAGCCGCATTCCGCTATATGCAGTTTGATCCAAACCGCTATCCCTCTGTGGACATGAACTTCATCCCGACTGCTACCCTTGGCATCATTGCTAGAGAATACGAGCAACAGCAGTTCATTGGTTTGTTGCAGACTTTGGGGGCTGATACGCCAGTATTGCCAATTATTTTGAAAGGCATTGTGGCTAACTCCAGTTTGAGCAATAGATTTGAGATGATTGCCAAGTTGGATGAAATGATGAAGCCTAATCCAGACCAACAGCAGATGCAACAAGCACAGCAACAGTTGGCGATGCAAGCGGCACAGGCACAGATTGCTGTCAATACCACTCAAGCAGAGCAAAATCGTGCAGAGGCAACCAAGTTGATGGTTGAAGCGCAGTTAATGCCGCAAGAAGTACAAGCTAAAACGGCTAGTGCATTGACCAAAAACTTGCCGAATCAAGACGATTTAGCCTCAAAAGAGTTTGATAAGAGGGTTAAGATTGCTGAATTGATGCTTAAAGAATCTGACATTAAAAACAAGGCCAAGATTGTTGAGTTGCAAATGGCAGACAAGCAAAATGCAAGTATGCAGATCAAACATGACTTTTTGAACAAGCTAAATACTGGATTAAAGAACAATGGCTAATATTCGGGAACTTATTCTCAGTATTGAATCAGATGCATTGACATTTGATGAGAAGTTAGCCGCCTTGACTCAGGTTGAGGAGACTCTTATTGCAATGCAACAGCAAGAAGAAGATGCTGTTCAAGAGAATGTTGACTTGATTGTTGAGGCAATCAAGGTCATGCAAGAAAAAGTTGATGCTCAAGTCAATCGTATTGCTGATTTTGTGCCTGAAAAGGGTGAAAAAGGCGATAAGGGTGAACGTGGATTAGATGGTCGGCAAGGCGTAGATGGTAAAGATGGTCGAGATGGAATCAATGGTCGAGATGGTAAAGATGGTGTAGATGGTATATCGGTTATTGATGCCAAGATTGACTTTGATGGTTCACTAATTATCACTTTATCCACAGGAAAAGAGCTAAATGTTGGTGAAGTTGTTGCTCCTGACTTGGCTGAAAAGATTAAGTTAGTTACTTCTGGTGGTGCTGGTACTGTATTGCCTAGCCAAGCAGGAAACTCAGGTAAATATCTAAAGACTGATGGCTCTATCCTTTCATGGGATACAGTATCAGGTGGTTCTGGTACTGTTACAAGTGTATCTGGTACGGGTACAGTAAGCGGATTAACTCTTAGCGGCACAGTCACCACTTCAGGTAATCTAACCCTTGGCGGCGCAATCACAGGATTTGCCGCAAGTGGAACAAACACCGACATCACATCGGTCACGCTAACCAGTGGCACGATTACTACTGCACCAAGTTCAAGCAATGACATTGTTAATAAGTCCTATGCCGACTCCATTGCGTCTGGCGTTAATTTTCATGCTGCGGCGCAATACGCAACAACAGCAGCATTGCCAGCAAACACTTACAACAATGGAACTTCTGGAGTTGGTGCAACTCTAACAGCTACTGCAAATGGCACGCTGACAATTGACAGCTACACATTAGTTGTTGGTGATGTTGGTAAGCGCTTATTAATTAAAAATGAGGTTACAACTGCAAACAATGGCGTATATACATTAACTCAAGCTGGTACTGCATCACTTCCCTACATTCTGACAAGAGCAACCGACTATGACACCAGCGGAGCAGGTACAAATGAAGTGGATCAGGGTGATTACATACTTGTAATTAGCGGAACAGTTAATGCCAATACATCATGGGTGCAACAAACACCATTACCAATCACAATTGGCACGACAAGTCTTGTTTTTATCGAGTTTGCCGCAAGTCAAACATACACTGCTGGCACAGGTTTAACCTTAACAACAAACCAATTTTCAATTACAAACACTGGTACTGCTGGAACTTATGGTACTTCTACGCAAATTCCTGTTTTTGTTACAAATGCCCAAGGACAAGTTACAAGTGTTACTAATACGGCAATAGGAACACTGAATCAAAATACAACAGGTTCAGCCGCCACATTAACAACTGCTAGAGCAATTTATGGCAACAACTTTGATGGCTCTGCTGCACTTACTCAGATTATTGCGTCTACTTATGGTGGTACTGGTAATGGATTTACTAAGTTTTCTGGCGCAACTACAGCAGAAAAGACATATACATTACCAGATGCGACAACAACAATTCTTACAACCAATGCCGCCGTAACAGTTGGACAAGGTGGAACTGGTCAGACTACATACACTGATGGTCAACTTCTTATTGGTAACAGTACGGGTAACACTTTAACCAAAACTACTTTGACTGCTGGAGCTGGTGTATCAATTACAAATGGTAGTGGCTCTATTTCAATTGCTTCACCACTAGCTAAAGATACCCAAGTATTTACCAGTGGTAGTCTTGCAACTTATACCGCACCATCAAATACACAATGGGTAAAAGTAACTGTTGTAGGTGTTGGCGGTAATGGAGGGGCGGCAGCGGCTCAAAGAGCAACTGGTGGGGGTGGTGGCGGTGTAGCAATCAAATGGCTTGCCATGACCGCAGGTCAAACTTTAACGTATACAGTAGCTAATTCCGCAGGTTCAACATCTATTGTATCGTCTGGAACTCTTACAATTACTTCAATTGTTGCCAACTCAGGTGCAAATGGAACAGGTACGGCTTACGCTAACTCAATTACTGCTGGTGCGGCTGGCGGTACAGCTACAGGTGGAGATGTCAACATTACTGGTGAACAAGGCGGGTATTCTTACGGCTCAGGCACAACAGTTCAAACTAACTTTAGCGGCAAGGGCGGGGATTGTCCTGGCTTCGGCTCTGGTGGGGCTGCTTTGGCAATTGTGGCAACCGCAGGCGTACAAGGTAATGGTTTTGGTGCTGGTGGCGGTGGTGCTCATGGAAGTGCTACTGCCGCTAATGGTCGAGGTGGAATTATCATCTTTGAGGCATTTTGAACATGACACCTGAGTTACAAAAGTATTACGAAGACCGATTTTCCATGATGGCAATGGATGGTTGGAAAGAATTAACTATTGATATTGACAATATGATAGAGTCACTCAATAATATAAGCGTTATTCCTGATGAAAAGACCTTGATGTTCAAAAAAGGCGAACTTTCCATCTTGACTTGGCTAAAAACCTTGAAAGAGGTCAGCGAAAAGGCTTATGAGGAATTGAATGAAAAGAATGTATGAATTTGCCTGTGAAAACGGGCATCGCACTGAAAAACTGGCTGATTATGAGGCGGTCAATGTCCAGTGTGATTGTGGTTCGGTAAGTCACCGAATCATTTCTGCACCCAACATCAAGTTGGAGGGTTGGAGTGGGCATTTCCCTACATCAGCCCATCAGTTTGACCGAAAACATCGGGAAAAATTGGCGGCAGAATTGAAGTCGGACTCATAAACTTTTGTCGAGTCCATGTGTAATCTCCTAAAACCCAGAGTGGGCAGGAAAAGGAAACTGTATGTTGTTAGATAACGATGATGAGATGCTAGGTGAAATTCAAGCTGTTGAAAAGCAGAAACTGGAGTCCACTGTTGAGCCGATGAATGCTGATGTTCCCGATAAATATCGGGGCAAAGAACTGTCAGACATCATCAAAATGCACCAAGAAGCTGAAAAGTTGATTGGAAAGCAAGCTCAAGAGGTGGGTGAGGTACGCAAATTAGCAGATGAGTTAATTAAGCAAAATCTCTCTGGCAATCGACAAAATGCAGAGGTTGAGCCTGAAATTGATTTTTTTGAAGACCCAAAAAAAGCAGTTCAGAACACTATTGATAAACATCCAGATGTACTTGCGGCTAGACAAGCTAGTCTAGAGTTCAAAAAGATGCAGATTCAGCAGAAACTTGTTACTGAACATCCTGATTTTACTCAGATTGTTCAAGACCAAGAGTTTGTTGATTGGGTGAAATCTTCACCTATTCGCCTTGGGCTTTATGCTAAGGCAGATGGTGAATTTGACTATGATAGTGCCAATGAATTGTTGAGTACCTACAAGCAATTGAAAGGTGTTCGGACTAAGCAAACGAGTGACGCTGGTGAAGCAACTCGTAAGCAGAATCTGAAAGCCGCAGCAGTTGATACTGGTGGTACAGGGGAAACAGGAAAACGAGTTTACAGGCGAGCTGACCTGATTCGGCTAAAAATGACTGATCCTCAACGATATGAGACGTTATCAGATGAGATAATGACCGCATATGCAGAGGGTCGAGTGAAATAACACTTAACTTTTTGGAGTATTTAACATGGCAACAGCATTTTCCCCCGCAAATAACGTAACCATTACGTCAGCAGCCAATTTCATCCCTGAAATTTGGTCAGACGAAATTGTTGCGGCTTACAAACGTAATCTTGTAGCCGCCAATGTCGTTAAAAAGATGAACTTTAAAGGTAAGAAAGGTGACACTGTTCACATTCCTAGCCCAACCCGCGGTTCTGCATCAGCTAAAGGCGCAACAAACGCCGTTACCTTGATTGTGAACAACGAAAGTGAAGTTCAAATCTCTATCAACAAGCATTACGAATATTCTCGTTTGATTGAGGACATCGTTGAAGCACAAGCATTGTCTTCACTGCGTAGTTTCTACACAGAAGACGCTGGTTACGCTTTGGCTAAACAAGTTGACACAGACTTGATTCAGTTGGGTCGTATTGCTAATGGTGGCTCTGATGGCGCACGTTACAATGCTGGCTATATCGGCGGTGATGGCACAACAACCTTTGACTACACTGCAAACAGCAGCGCTGGTAACGCCACTGCTCTGACTGATGCAGCTATTCGCCGCACTATTCAGCGTTTGGACGATAGCGATGTACCTATGGATGGTCGTTTCTTCATCATCCCTCCATCAAGCCGCAACACTTTGATGGGTTTGGCTCGTTACACTGAGCAAGCATTTGTGGGTGACGCTGGTAACGGCAACACAATCCGCAATGGTGAAATCGGTAATCTGTATGGTATGCCTGTGTTTGTGTCTAGCAATGCTGATTCAGCATCTGCAACAGCCGCCTATCCAACATCTGGTACTGCAATTGCCCGTGTTTGTTTGATGGGTCATCGTGATGCGATGGTTTTGGTTGAGCAAATGGCTATTCGTTCACAGACACAATACAAACAAGAGTATCTTGGTACGTTGTTCACTGCTGACACACTCTATGGTGTTGGTGAATTGCGTGACTACGCTGCTTTTGCTTTGGTTGTACCAAGCTGAGTTGCAGTTGTTCCCCTTGCCTGATGGTGGGGGGTCTTTTTTTTAACTTGTAATTTGGAGAATTGATATGGCTGCTGCAACCGCTGTAACCTCAAAACGAGATAATGCCTCGTTTCGTGGTTTATTTAATGACACATGGTCTGTGTCCGCAACATTGGACTCTGCATCAGTAGCATCTGGTGCATCTGGTGCTGCTACTGACACAATTACAGTCCCCGGAGTTGCTTTAGGTGACGCTGTAATTGCAATGTCTGTTGGTGTTACAGAAGCTGGCATTGTTCGCCGAGCTTATGTTTCTGCCGCAAACACTGTGACTGTTGCAACTAATAACTTAACTGGTTCTTCTGTCGATTTGGCATCAACTACCATTAAGTTAATTATTGCTCGTTTGGTGTAATAGGGGGGGGAGGGGCAACCCTCCCTTTCTTTTGGAGAATCTATGGCAACCTTTAAATGTTTAGTATCTGGCAATCTTGTGACTTTTGTTAATCAAGTAGATATTGATTCAATGAAAGGACATGATGGATATGTTAGAGTTGACATTGAAGAACCTGTAGAATATAAGAATACTGTAAGAACAGATACCGCATTTGCGCCTGTCATCCCAACATTTAAGAAGATGGGTAGACCCAGAAAGGTAGCAAATGTCTGATATTGACGCTAGAGACTTTGGTAGATTAGAGGCTCAAGTAGAGTCTCTAAATGGTCAAGTAACTCAATTGAGTGCTGATGTAAAGACTCTATTAGAGTTAGCTAATCAAAGCAAGGGTGGTTTTTGGATGGGGATGGTCATTGCATCTGCCTTATCTGGCGTAGTGAGCTTCTTTGCCGCAAGGTGGTTGAAGTGAAAGAGGGACTCTTATCAGGTCAGGTTTGTCCACTTCCTACTCAGGACATTGAACTTAACCTTAAGAACCGCAATAATGCTTTCAAGAACTTTGGCTATGGTGCGCCAAACCCACTTGAACCCAATGAAGCGTTTTGGCTGAAGAAAGCCAAGATGTATAACGCACCTACCGATGTTGTCAAAACTATGCGCTGTGGCAACTGTGCCGCATTTATTCAAACTCCTAAGATGATGGAGTGCATCAAATCTGGTTTAGAAAAGAGCAAAAGCTCACCTAATGAGCTTGACTATGACCAACAGTTTATTGATGCCGCTGATCTAGGATTTTGCGAGTTATTCCACTTTACCTGTGCTGCCTTGCGTACTTGTGACGCATGGAAATCAGGTGGTTCTATAAAGAAAGATTAATCATGGGAAATACTGCTGCTGAATTCGTTGGAATGTTGTTCTTGGCAAGGGAAATTGCACACAGGATTCATCTCAAGACCTCATCTTTTGCTGAACATAATACTTTAAATGAGTTTTATGAAGCCATAGTCCCATTGGCAGATGATTTTGCCCAACAATATCAGGGTAAATTTGATCTTAGATTAGATATTCCCTATGTGAATAACAAATACAAAGGCACGATTTCTCAAGTCTTGCGTCAGCAAATGGATTGGATTGAGGCAAACCGCCAACAAATTGTTCCTCGCACTGAAACAGCATTACATAACAAGATTGATGAAATTGTTGCTTTGTATCAAAACACTTTGTATCAACTCACTTTAAAATAAGGGTAAACCATGAGTACGTTCCAATTAGATCCCAATCAAGTAGCCTATGGTGTTGCTAGTAATGGCACAAGTCAGGTGGCTACAGTTACTACCAGTAGCGTTCAAATGACTGCTTTTGGTGCAAATACAACAATGATTCGCATTGCTTGTTCTCAAGGCCATTGCCACTATGCAATTGGTACAAGTCCAACGGCAAGCATTACAACATCAGCCATGATACCCCCCAATTGTGTTGAAATTGTACGAGTGAATCCTGCTCAAAAGATTGCGTTTATCAAGGATGCAACAATTACAACTTCTACAGTTTCTGTAACGGAGTTGGTATGAAAACTAAAGCACAAAAGAAAATTAGCAAAGTTATGACCGAGTATGGTGCAGGAAAACTGCACTCAGGCTCTAAAAAGGGCAAGGTTGTTACTTCACAAAAACAAGCAGTTGCTATTGCTTTGTCTGAGGCTGGTATGTCTAAACCTAAAAGGAAAATGAAATGAAAGCTGGTTTGTATTCAAACATCAATGCTAAACAGGCTCGTATCAAGGCGGGTTCTGGTGAAAAGATGAACAAGGTTGGGTCTAAAGCTGCACCTACAGCCGCTGACTTCAAACAAGCGGCAAAGACTGCAAAGAAGCCTAAAAAGAAAACAATGATGGGATACTGATGAAAACTCCTACTTGGCAAACAAAGGCTGGACAAAATCCCAAAGGGGGGTTGAATGCCAAGGGGAGATCATCTTATAATGCAGAAACTGGTGGTAATTTGAAACCGCCAGTAAAGTCTGGAGATAATCCCAGACGAGCTTCTTTTCTCGCCAGAATGGGCAACATGGATGGCGCAGAGTATAAGGATGGCAAACCCACAAGGTTGCTACTTTCTCTGCAAGCATGGGGTGCTTCATCTAAGGCAGACGCAAAGGCAAAAGCTAAAGCGATTTCGTCAAGAAATAAAGGAAAGAAGTAATCTATGGCTTTACCTACATACCTATCTCTTGTCAACGATGTATTGGTTCGTTTGCGTGAGCCTGTCGTTACTACTGTTACTCAAACCTCATATTCATCATTGATTGGTAAATTTATCAATGATACTAAACGTCAAGTAGCTGATGCTTATGATTGGGATGCTTTTAATCAAGCAGTTACTGTTACTACTGTTAGTGGTCAAGTTGGTAACTATTCGTTAACTGGTGCTGGTGTTCGTTTTAAAACAATGGATGTTATTAACACAACACGTTACTATCAGTTGACTCCTTTGTCTCATGTAGATCATGATGTTTTTTATTACACAGTTCCTAGCCCAATTCTGAATCTCCCAATGTATTACACAGTTCAAGGTGTAGATACCAATGGAGACTTGAAAGTTAAATTCTGGCCTGTTCCTGATGGTGTATATAGCATCAGATTCAGTTTGATCGTGCCAGAAAACGATATGTCTAGCGATTCGGATACAACCTTGTTAGCAAAAGAACCAATCATTCTTGGTGCTTATGCTAGGGCATTGGTTGAACGTGGTGAAGATGGTGGGTTGAATAGTTCTGAGGCTTATGCACTGTTCAAGGCATCTATGTCTGACTTGATTGCTTTAGAGTTGGCTCGTTCCCCTGAAAACGATTCGTTTGAGGCGGTGTAATGGCAACGGGACTTGAAATTAATAGCATCTCAGCCCCAGGATTTTATGGGCTGAATACTCAAGATTCGCCTCTTGATTTGAGTGCTGGATTTGCTTTAATTGCGTCAAATTGCATCATTGACCAGTATGGTCGTATTGGTTCTCGCAAAGGTTGGACTGCACTTAATTCCTCAACAGGAAATTTGGGTGCAAATGATGTTGGTGTATTGCATGAATTGGTGCAAGCTGATGGCACATTGACTGTCCTGCTTGCTGGAAATAATAAGTTATTTTATTTGGACGCATTAAATGCCTTAACAGAGTTGACCTATGGTGGTGGTGGATCAGCACCCACAATCACAGCAAGCAACTGGCAATGTGCATCACTCAATGCAATAACTTATTTTTTCCAAACTGGTCATGACCCATTAATTTTTGATCCTACTGTGTCTACAAGCACTTATAGGCGTGTTTCTGAGAAGACGGGCTATGTGGCTACTGTCCCATCAGCAAACATTGTTATATCTGCTTATGGACGTTTGTGGGCTGCCACAACAACATCAAACAATGCAACTGTTTACTTCAGTGATTTGATTGCGGGTCATGTATGGTCTACAGGAACTTCAGGAACACTGAATGTCAATAATGTATGGGTCAATGGGGCTGATGAAATTACTGGGTTAGCAGCACACAATGGATTTCTTTATATTTTTGGCAAACGTCAGATTTTGATTTATACGGGGGCTACAACTCCCTCGACAATGACTTTGTATGACACTGTTGAAAGCATTGGATGTATTGCTAGAGATACGATACAAACAACAAGTACAGATGTTATTTTCTTGTCAAACAGTGGTGTTCGATCTTTAATGAGAACAATTCAAGAAAAGTCACAGCCAGAACGTGATTTATCTAAAAATGTTCGTAATGACTTAATGAATAAAAAGATTCCAAGTGAAACATTGGCTAATCTTAAATCTGTTTATTCTGAAAAAGAAGCATTTTATTTACTGACATTGCCAATCAATCAACAAGTATATTGTTTTGACACTAAAACATCTTTGCCTGATGGCGCATTACGAGCAACAACATGGGACTCAATTCTTCCTAAGTGTTTTCTGTCTAAGAGAAATGGTGACTTGTTGATTGGAAAAACTGGTTATGTTGGTAAATATTCTGGGTTTTTAGATAATGCATCATCTTATAGAATGGCATATTACACAAACCATACTGATCTTGGAAGTCAATCAATCACCTCAATTATCAAGAAAATTTCTGTTGTGATTATTGGTGGAAGTAACCAGTATGTAACGATAAAGTGGGGATATGACTTTCTAACAAATTACTTGTCTCAGAATGTCTTAATTCCAGCACAAGGTGTTTCTGAATATGGGACAGCAGAATATGGATCAAACGCAACTATTGTTGCTTACTATTCTGAAGGTGTTGCTTTGCAAACTCTTATTGCAAGTGGTAGTGGCTCTGGAAAAATTGTCCAAACTGGATATGAGATGGATATTAATGGTTCTCAGTTATCCATACAAAAAATTGAAATTCAATCTAAGCATGGCAAATTGTCATAAGGAATAAAAAATGACTGCATACACAAAATCAACCAATTTTGCAACAAAGGATACTCTTACTTCTGGAGATCCTTTAAAGATTGTCAAAGGTACAGAGATCAACACTGAGTTTGACAACATTGCAACTGCTGTCAACTCAAAGTCAGATACTGCATCACCTACTTTTACAGGTACTGTAACTATTCCAACATTAAGCGTATCTGGAACTGCTGCTATTACTGGAGTTGCAACCCTTACAGCCAATCCTGTGCTGTCTGCTGGCACTGCAAATGGCGTGACGTATCTGAATGGTAGTAAGTCTCTTACTTCTGGTTCTGCACTTGCATTTGATGGAACTAACTTTTCTACGACAGGTACAGCATCAGCAAGCAAGTTAATTCCAACAGGCTCATCTGTCACTGGTAATGGTTTGTATCTTCCCGCAACAAATGCGTTGGGCTTGTCTACCAATGGCACAAATGCTGTTTACATAGATGCAAGTCAGAATGTGGGGATTGGTACGAGTTCGCTTGCTGGATATAGGGTATCAGTCAAGCAATCTGGAAACACAGCATTAGCATCAATTGGTATTGCAAGCATTAATAGTGCAAATGACACATATATTGGGATGGGATACAACGCAACATCAGACACGTGCAGAATTCTTGCTAGCTATGATACCAATGGCGCATTCAAACCACTTACATTTCTTACATCAGACGCAGAACGTATGCGTATCGACTCCAGCGGTAACTTGCTGGTGGCGACTACATCTCAAATAAATCCGGGTTCTGGTACTCAAGCTGGTATTAATCTAAATGCAATTGGTCAAATAGTAGGTTCAGTAAATAGTGATACTAATTATTTTAGAAGAACTGGAACTGATGGAAACATCTTGGTTTTCTATAAAGTAAATTCTGCTGTTGGTGGTATTTCGGTAACTGCATCAGCTACCGCATATGCAACATCATCTGATTACCGATTAAAAGAAAACATAATGCCAATGACAGGTGGGTTAGCAAAAGTTTCTGCGCTAAAACCTGTAATTTATACATGGAAATCTAACCAATCTGACGGGCAAGGTTTTATTGCCCATGAGCTTGCTGAAGTTGTGCCGCAATGCGTTATTGGCGAAAAAGATGCAGTGGACTCTGACGGAAATCCTGTCTATCAAGGCATTGACACCAGCTTCTTAGTTGCCACATTGACAGCCGCCATCCAAGAACAACAAACCCTCATCACAGCCTTGACAGCACGAATTACAGCACTGGAGAATAAATAATTATGAATGCTTCAGAAATCATCAGCCAATACGCCCAACAAATAGGTCTTGACCCTCAAGCAGCTTTAACTGAGGTTAAGAAAATTATGGACACTCCTGACGGACAAATTGTTAAAAAGAATGACTCAGTATTTGTTCTTCAAAGATTAGACAAAGGCGTTAGCGGGATTCATTTGTTTACTGCTGATGATCCACAATCATTATTGACTTCTATCCAAAGCGTTATTCAACAGCTTAAACAGTCTGGTATTGCGAAGATTTATGGCGAGAAAGAAAACCAAGAGTTGATAGATGCTCTTAGTCAACTTGGCATTCAAGTAGAAAACTCAGACATTCCTGATTATGCTTGGTCAGCCACAATTTAAGGGGTAAGACATGAGTTTATTTTCTGCAATTGGCAATGCCGTTAAGTTTGTTGGTAACACTGTTGCTAAGGTTGTTACTGGCAATATTGGCGGTGCTGTAAGTGATGTTGCGAAAGCAATTGATACTGGCGTAAAAACAGGAATTCCTGGGGGTTGGGGAACTGTTGCTGCAGTGGGAGGAACTTTACTTATTCCAGGGGTTGGGTCGGCGCTATCAAGTGCCGCTACCTCTGTAGGAAATGCTGTAACTGGTTTGTTCACTGGTGACGCTGCGGCTGGTGCTGCTCAAGGTGTTGTTGGTGGTGGCTTGATGGGAAGTGCATTACCCGCAGGTGCTGGCGCAGGTGGGGCAGCAGCTTTGTCTTCTGCTGTTGCGTCACAAGGTTTGATTCCTAGCGTAATATCTTCTATTTCTAGCCTGACAGGTATTAGTCAAGACACTATTGGCAAACTAGGTTCTGCTGGTGTTCAGGCATTATTGAGTGGCTATGGTTCTAGTCAAACTGCACAACAAGCGCAACAAGCGGCACAGACACAAGCAGATGCTCAAATTCGTGCGGCTCAAATAGCTGCTGACGCGGCTAGGTTTAGACCAGTTGGTGTAACAACTAGATATGGTCAATCAGCTTTTACAACTGATGCACAAGGAAACGTAACTGGTGCAGGATATTCAGCAAGTCCTGAAATTAAAGCATACCAAGATCGTTTGTCATCAATGGCTAATTTTGGGTTGTCACAAGCTCAATTAGCTCCTGCACTTTATGCACCATTAACTCAAGGCGCACAAAGTTTGTTCAGTCTTGGTAATCAATATATTTCCAAATCACCAGAACAAGCAGCACAGGATTACATTGCCAAACAACAGGCTTTGCTTGCACCTACTCAAGAAAATCAATTGGCATTGTTGCAAAACAAGTTGTTCCAGCAAGGTCGCACAGGTGCAGCTACAGCACAGGGTGGAAACTTGATGCCTACAAATCCTGAAATGGCTGCTTACTACAATGCACTTGCTCAAAGTAATTTGAACTTAGCTGCAAATGCAGATCAAGCTGCTAAAGCAAACATCACTTTTGGTGGCGGTTTATTGGGTACAGGTGCTAATCTGCAAAATGCTTACTTCACTGGTCAGACAGGTGCTTATGCACCATTTGCAACAGCAATGGATACATCTTCGGGATTGGAAAGTCTTGCACAACAACCTATGACTCTTGGCACTCAGATTGGTGGTCGAGTTACTGCTGGTGCTGCTGATGCTGGAAAACTGCTTTCAGGTGGAATTACTGGAGCAGCGCAAACCATGTATCCAAGTAATGCGTTTAGTGCAAGTGGAAATGTATTGAGTGGATTGTCAAATAGTCCAATTGTCGCAAGTGGCCTGAATAGTTTGTTTGGTGTCCAACAACAACCTAAACAAAATACATACACATTCAATCCGACAACAGGTCAATATGTTCCTGTTCAACAATCTGTTTGGGGGTAATAAAAATGGCAAGCGACATAATGGGATTATTTCAAACTCCTGACCAGTATCAGACTGCACAAAACGCAGCTATGCAAGAAAGGTTTAGACAGAATGCTTTACTTACTCCACTGCAACAAGCTAGTATTGGTTATCAACAAGCTGGCTATCAATTAGGTCAAGGAATTGGCGGTGCTTTGGGTGGTGTTGACCCACAGTTACAAAAGATTACTCAGCGTCAGCAATTGCTTGGCATGATTGATCCAAGCAACCCAGATAGTTATGCGCCAGCAATTCAAACTGCTTTGCAAAGTGGTGACCAAGAAGCCGCTTACCTGTTACGCAATGAAATGATGAAAGTTAAGCAACAGGCTCAAGAACAACAAATAGGCCAACTCAAAACAGAAGATTACTTAACTCAACGTGGGTTAGGTATGCAATCCAGAGGTCTTGAGGCACAAGCACAGCAGTTGATTGGTCAGATCAAGAATCCTGATGGCACTATCAATGAGCAAGTCAAGGCTCAATTAATGTCATTCCCTCAAGGTCAAGCCGCAATATCTCAACTTGCTAAAGTCATTCCTGACTTGCGTAGGATTGGTGCTATGGGTGCAGTTGAGGAAGACCCGTTCAAGATATTTACGCAAGATGCAACCATTCCTAAGAATGTCCAATCTCTTGCAAGTCAATACTCAAGCAGTTTAGCCAAGGGTTTAATTGATCCTGAAAAGGTTGATGCCAAGGTCAAAGAATTGACTGACATGACGCAACGAGTTCAGCAGTTTGAGCAAAATCAGCAAACGATTAAGGCTCAACAGGACATGATGAATAGTTTCAAGTCTCAAGGAATGCAGAATTCTCAGCAATACCTTGCACTTGCACAATCTAATAATGCACTTGCTAAACAGCAAACTGATTTCAACCAGCAAATGAAGTTGGATGAATTTAACCGCAAGAAAGAAGAAGCAGCCAATAAACCTCTTAGAGCAGACTTGGCTAAAGATGAAGAAGCTGACTATGCAAAAGCTAGTGAAGCTAGAAATCTTGCTATTGAAGCTAATAACTATGTTACAAGCATCAAAAGAGGTGATATTAAGTTTGGTTTAAAAGACAGAGCAACTCTTGCCATTATGGGTGCGGCTGGTTCAAATAACCCTGATGTAATTGCTAGAAATGATTTTGAGAGATTTAAGACTCGTCTAGTCAATGAATCTTTACGTCTTAACAAGGGTACTCAAACAGAGGGTGATGCACAACGTTCAATCAAAGAATTGCAAAGTGCTGAGTCTGCTGTTGATGCAGCTAAGTCAATTAATACATTGGCTGAACTTAACGCTAGAAAAGTATCTGATGCAAAAACTTCCATTGAAAGAAGACGCATCAACGCAAATGCAAAATTGCCTGAAGTACCAATCGAAACATTAAAGTTTGAACCTCATACCTTTACCCAAAGAGATGTAGATTCATTCTTGAAAAATCCAAAGTATCCATCTGGATCAATTTTTGTTGACCCCCAAGGGGTTCGGAGGGTGAAACCATAATGGCAACAGACTACACAACACTGCCTTTAGCTGATGATGTTCAAGCATTTAATATAAAAGCTATTCAGTCAACATTTGCACCCAAAGTAACTTATAACCCTGCTGTTGAGGCTGTAAGGTCAGTAGGTCAAGGTGCAACCTTTGGGATGTTGGATGAACTTGAAGCGGCATTACGCACAGGTTCTATCAGTAATGAGGAATACACCAAGTTGCGTGACCAGTTAAGGGGTCAACA
>Ga0214921_10005194_pt1 | contig 18546 bp, 19 predicted proteins | sample LL1505_MetaG_FD_177992 | JGI IMG/M metagenome (GOLD analysis project Ga0214921, IMG submission 177992) | Freshwater microbial communities from Lake Lanier, Atlanta, Georgia, United States - LL-1505 | ecosystem: Environmental > Aquatic > Freshwater > Lake | place: USA: Georgia | collected... | reverse complement strand
TCTGCAAGGCAGCGGTCATACTTTTTGATCTGCTAAAAGTAAATGTCGATAGGATCTCAAGCCAAGAGAGAGTGATATGGCACAGAATACAAATAGAAAGACAAGCTCGAAACGCAGCTCGGCAAAACCTAAGTTGTATGCAGCCACGCCTTTGAAAGCCTGATTCATATGCAGCATGGGGTTTAGCTGCGCAACAGCCTGCATGGCAGCGGGCATGATTTCCAGTGGAAAAAAGGTACCACCGAGCACCAACAAAGGCACACCAATTGCCGACAAAGCCACGACCACCTCTTCACTGCGTCGTGCAAAACGAGCGCCCAAAAAGAAGCCCATGCCGACGTAGGCAAAAACAGACAGCAGCAAAATCAAGCCGCCCAACAACAAACTGCCGTGGTATCGCGCGCCGGTGAACCAGGCGATGCTGTAGAGCATGACCACTTGCAAGCTGGCCAATACCAACTGTGCAAGCACCACACCTAAAAAGTAAGCTGCGGGGTGCAGTGGTGACGCCAGCAGGCGGCGCAGCGTGCGGCGTTCGCGCTCTGTGGCGATGATGGAAACCGTGCCGCCCAGGCAGCTAAAGAACAGTGCTGCACCTATCAGAATGCCGGCAGCAGCGGCATCTAACCCTGCGCGCATATTGGCGTTGTGCGCGTAGACCAAGCCAAACAGCAACATCATGGCTGCTGGAAAAACTGCCCAAAATATCAAGCCCCGGCGTTGTCGCCACTGCTCCAGCAGCAATCGCTGAGCGACGGCCAGGGTCTGATCTAACAACAAACCAGTTGGGCTCATCCCGTTCATTGCTTAAAAGTAGCCAAATCTGGCAGCACCGTTTCCAGCGCTTTGGCTGACATCAGTACACCTGGAATACCCGCGCCAGGGTGTGTGCTGGCACCCACCATGAACAGGTATTTGACATCTTCGCTTCGGTTGTGCGGTCTAAACCATGCGCTCTGCAGCAACAGTGGCTCTAGACCGAATGCCGCGCCTTTGTAAGACAACAAATTGTCCTGAAAGTCTTGCGGTGTCGTCATAAAAGAAACGGTTAAATGCTCGCGAAGCCCTGGCAGCACGGTTTTCTCCAGTGCCTCGGCAATAGCCAACCGGTAGGGCTCGGCTTGCTCAGCCCAGTTGGTGCCGCTTTGGAGATGGGGGACCGGTGAAAGTACATAAAACGTATCGCAGCCAGCAGGTGCCATGACCGGATCGGTCGCTGTGGGGCGGTGCAGGTAAAGGCTGAAATCATCAGCCAGGTGGTGGCGCTTGAAAATGTCTTTCAGCAAGCCCTCGTAACGTGGCCCGAGCAACATCATATGGTGCGGTACATCTTCGTACCGCTTGTTGGTGCCGAAGTACCAAACGAACAAACTCATCGAATATTTGCCTGCCTCAACTTTGGCATTGCTCCAGACCTTGCGGTGTTTGGCGTCGATCAGGTTCTTGTAAGTCCAGGCGGTATCCGCATTACAAACCACAATATCGGCGGGCAGCGTCTCACCATTGGCCAGTGTCACGCCCGTGGCGTGGCCAGCGGCAACTTCGATGTGGCGCACTTCAGCGCCAGTTCGCAAACTGCCCCCCATGCCCTCTAGCAAATCAACCAAGCCGTTGACCAAGGTCCCTGTACCGCCCATGGCCCAGTGCACGCCATAACGCCGCTCCAGGGCGTTGATGAGCGAGTACACGCAGGTCACCGAAAAAGGATTACCACCAATTAGGAGTGACTGCAGACTCATGGCCTGGCGCAGTTTGGGGTGCTTCAGATGGCTGGCAACCATGGCATGCAAGCTGCGCCAACCTCTCATACGGGCCATCGAGGGAATTGCTTTCAGCAAGTCGCCTGCATTATCAAAAGCATGGCATCCGAGGGATTCAAAACCCAACTGGTAGCAAGTGTCTGCCTCTTGCATAAAAGCGGTGTAACCCGGCCCCGCCGATGGATCGATTCGCAGCACCTCAGAGCGCATGCGCTCAGGGTCACCGCTGTAATCGAAGTGGTCCCCATCTGCGAAGCGGACCCGGTAAAAGGGATCTATCAGTCGAAGATCTACGTCGTCAGTCAACTTTCGTCCAGCCAGTGCCCACAATTCCTCCAATAAGAATGGCACAGTGATGATGGTTGGACCTGCATCAAAGGTGTAACCGTCAACGTGGTGCACCCGTGCGCGACCACCTGGCACATCCAGCTTTTCTAGCACCTGAACCCGCCAGCCCTTGGCTGCCAGCCGAACAGCGGCAGCTAAACCACCAAAACCGCTGCCAATCACCAGTGCAAGGGGGGCATCTGTGTTGATATGTTCAGTGTGCTGTACTGCGGCTTTGGCTTGCGTGGACATGGATGGATCTTTCTTCAATTGTTGTTCTTGGCTATGAGGGGTAATCTGTGCTTGAGAAAGTTCGTTGCTCAAGAATTTATTCCTGCTTAAAAAATGAACGTCTGCTCTGATTTCTAACATAGACCATAGGTGCCAATCAGTGTAGACAGTTTCAATTCGAACAAGTCAATGACAGTTTGAATTTTTATGACTTTAGCTGCTCAAGCGAAACGAAATCAAGAGTGCGAATATGCGTGCTCTCAAGAACAATTTCGGGAGCAACTCCAGCTTCATAGGCTTCTCTCCATCTCAAGGCGCACAAGCACCAGCGGTCACCGGCCTTTAAGCCCTTGAATCGATATTCTGGGCGTGGAGTGATGAGATCGTTACCCTGCTGAAGTGAGAAATCCAAGAATTCTTGCGTCACTTTTGCGCAAATGACATGGCTGCCTTCATCATTTTCATCAGTGTTGCAACACCCATCTCGAAAGTAACCTGTCAGAGGGTCGTAAGAGCAGGGTACAAGTGGTGTCCCGAGAACATTTAAGCTGTCTTTATTCATAAAACTTATCAGTGAAAAATCTTCAACCTTGCAGTGCTTGTTTAATCTCAATCTCAAGCAATGATCTCAGTCTGGAGTGAATGTGTTTGCCAAAATGAACATTTCTTTGTCCTTGTGATAAGTTGATTAAATTATGCTGATCACTGGGTAGTATGCGTGCAAGACTTTTTAGAAAATGTTCTTCACGATATTTGAGGCCAAACTTGGACTCAAAATATACATTCTTGCTATCTACCCTAAGTCGTTCGAAGTCATTTGCATGCAAGGCGTTGTAAAAATAAGCTGCAACAAGAGCAAAAACTTCTAGGAACGAAAATGGGAGAATCAAAGTAGCCCCGAAGAAGTAAAAAATAATTCCTATGAGTATGGAAATTAACCCCAAAAAAATAAAAATAATAGCCAATAGAGATGGAGAAATTGAGCAGTTTCTCTTTAAATAAAATTCATATCCACCATCAGTCTTAATGCCGAATCGAGTATTCACAGGAAACTAACCCTCTTTGTATTTCTTGAAAAAACTATAACGGTTTGTTCATTCTCTTTCCTCTTTCTTACGAATTCCCTTAAACATCAGCTCAGCTCTTAAGTGTTGTTGTCCCCTACAGCCTAACCATTGAATGCGGTCGTTTTAAACCTTCCTTCAAGCCCAGCATATTCATTATTGGCATCTTTTATGCTTTAGATATATTGATTGGTTGATCTCTTGACATTCAATTTTTATTGAAACCTTCAAATCTGGTCAAACGAGACAACCAATCACCCAATTTTGAAACTTAAATAATTAATAAAAGCAGGGGTGTAGCGGAACAGACCAAATTGATCGGAAGGAGTAAGTGTCATGGATACTTCATTTGCGCTTCGAATTGATGCCAATGGCAAGCATTGGGGTGGCAATAGTTCGCCGCAGGGTGACAAGGAGCAACGTCGTCGCCAAAAGTTGCAGGTTTTGCTTCAAAACTTGAAGGCGGGTGAGTTAGATGCAGCAAGACTGGCTTTCACGGCTCTGGTTAATTTCGATCCCACTGTTTCTTCTGACCCATACCTCCACAAAATCGGTTCTGCACTTCAAAGCAGTAATTTATATGCTGCCCAGCACTTTGGCTTGGAATTACTGGGTCGGGGCGGGCAACTTCAATCGCATGCATCGGTTAGCGATGCCCATCTAAACTCTAAAAAATCCGATTATTTGGCCAGTCATAGAGGATCCACAAGAATTGATCTTTCTGCTTAGATTGGCAAAAGTATTTCGGCCTTATAAAGAAATAAAAGTAGATGATGAAGTTTTCTTGAAGCTGTTTCTAAGCCATGATTGAGGGCATACAAAAACCTATGGAGTTCCCCCAATGAAATCTAGCGCAGGCGTCACCAGCACCATGATGAAGGTGAACTTGTCTTTGAATCACTTTCTAGAACGGGCAGGAACATTATTTCCTTCCAATGAAATCGTCTCACGGTTGCCCAACAAATCTTTGGTCAAGCATTCTTACGGCCATTTTTACAGCCGCACCCGAAGCTTGGCGCAGAGCTTGAAAGATTTGGGATTGAAAAAAGGCGATCGAGTGGCAACCTTGTGTTGGAACCACCACGCTCACTTGGAGTGCTACTTTGGAATTCCTGCTGCTGGCGGCGTGATGCACACACTGAATTTGCGTCTCTCACCAGACGAGATCGCATGGATTGCAAACGATGCGCAAGACCGATTTTTGATCATCGACGACATCTTGCTACCGCTTTACCGCCAGATTGAGCACCAGTACAAGTTCGAAAAAGTCATTGTGTTTCCTTTTTCTGGCGCCGAAGTACCTACAGAATTTTTGAATTATGAACAGTGGTTGTCTGATACTGATGCTAGCCATTTTGAATATACCGCTCATGCAGAAGACGATCCGGTTTCTATGTGCTACACCTCTGGCACCACCGGAAAACCCAAGGGAGTGGTCTACTCGCATCGCTCTACTGTGTTGCACACACTGGTCGCGTCGCTGGGTGACTTCTGGTCTTTGCGCAGCACCGATGTGGTCTTACCAGTGACACCGATGTTCCATGCAAACAGCTGGGGTATACCCTATGGCGCTGTCATGATGGGCGCCAAACTTGTGTTTCCTGGTCCTCACTTGCATCCAGACGATCTGTTGGACTTGATGCAACTTGAGCCGCCCACTTTATCTTTAGGCGTGCCAACTATTTGGATGGGTTTAATTCAGGCCTATGAAGCGGCTTTAACCCAACAATCAGGCCGTTGGAAATTGCCTACCGGCATGCGCAGCTTGGTGGGCGGTGCTGCAGTACCCGAAGCCCTAATTCGGGCATTCGACAAACATGGCATCTGGATTATGCAAGGCTGGGGCATGACCGAAACTTCTCCGGTCTGTACCATTTCTTACCCCAAGGCCGAATTGCGCGATGCGCCTGTGCAAGAGCGCTACCGCCGAGCTGCCATGGCCGGTATCCCGGTACCGCTGGTAGATTTGCGCATTCGCAATGAGGAAGGCCAAGACCAAGCTTGGGACGGACAGCACGTTGGCGAACTTCAGGCTCGTGGCCCCTTCATTACCGGTAGCTACCACCAAGAGCCCCTGAGTGAAGATAAATTTACCAGCGATGGTTGGCTTCGGACTGGCGATGTGGCTAGCGTGGACACCATGGGGTTTGTTCGTATCACTGACCGCACCAAGGACTTGATCAAATCAGGCGGAGAGTGGATCAGCTCGGTCGACCTGGAAAACGCGCTGATGGCCCACCCTGGCATTGCCGAGGCTGCAGTCATTGCCATTCCAGACGAAAAATGGAGCGAACGTCCTTTGGCCTGTGTGGTGGCCAAACCCGGCCACTCACCGCAAGCCGATCAACTGGCGGCTCATTTGCTAAAGATGGGCTTTGCCAAATGGCAAGTACCCGACCGCTATGAATGGATCGCTAGTGTTCCCCGCACTTCAACCGGTAAGTTCTACAAACTCAAGCTGCGTGAAATGTTTCCTGAGTAAATCTGTTGGGTAAACTCCCAATAGGCAACATGTTTCTTTCTGCGAGGATCGCAATAAGTTTTTTAATTTAACTCGCACATCAAGAAGGGGATGAATGAACATACAGGATACTTTTGACGAGTCTGTCCTCAGTGCCGATGCCCCCGTGCTTTTGTCTGTTTCGCAAGTTTCAGTCAGTTTCAGCGGCATTGTCGCCTTAGACGGTGTCTCCTTCAATGTTCAAAAAGGACAGATCGCCGGCCTTATTGGCCCCAATGGTGCAGGCAAAACCACATTGTTTAACTGCCTGTCTCGCCTGTATGAGTACAGCGATGGTCAAATACATTTTGATGGACACAGCTTGGATGGCATGACACGCCACAAGACTGCAGAAATTGGAATTGGCCGTACCTTTCAGAATTTGGCACTCTACAAAACCATGTCCGTGTTGGATAACATCAAGGTGGGTTCACATTGCCGTGCAGAAAAAGGTTTTCTAGCCCACGCCCTGAGACTACCTGGTGTGAGTCAAGAAGAAGCCAAAATACACCATAACGCCATGCAATTGGTCGAATTTTTAGATTTGCAATCGGTGGCGCTGCGTAAAGTTTCCGACTTACCTTTTGGCACGCAAAAACGCGTCGAACTTGCCCGCGCATTAGCCAGCCAGCCAAAACTCTTGTTGCTGGACGAACCAGCCGCAGGCCTGAACCATGAAGAAGTTAGCGCCTTGGGCGATTTGATCAAGCGGATCCGCGACGAATTCAAGATCACAGTGCTACTGGTGGAGCACCACATGAGTCTTGTGATGAGTGTCTCGGACAAAGTAGTGGCTCTGAATTTCGGCAAAAAAATTGCAGATGACACTCCTACGAAAGTACGCCAACATCCTGATGTGATCCAAGCTTACCTAGGGTCTTCAAAATGAGCCGAATGCTTCTGGAAGTCAAAGACCTTTTTGCCGGTTATGGTGGCACCGAAGTGCTGCATGGTCTGTCGGTGAAAATCGAGGAGGGCAGTATCACTACTTTGCTGGGTGCCAACGGTGCGGGTAAAACCACCACGCTGCGTGCTTTGTGCAAAATGATCAAAGTTCGAGGTCAAATTATGTTCGATGGTCAGGCTATTGAAGGTAAGGCTACCGAGGATATTGTTCGACTGGGTGTAGCGCATGTGCCCGATGGTCGTGGCACTTTCGGCAGCCTTACAACCGAAGAAAATATGCAACTAGGCAGCTACTCCCGCAAAGACAAACAAGAGGTGGCACTGGACCAGGAGAAGATGTACAGCTACTTTCCCCGCTTGAAAGAAAGGCGCAAACAGCAAGCTGGCACTCTTTCTGGTGGTGAGCAACAAATGCTGGCAATTGCAAGGGCCTTGATGTTGCGCCCCCGATTGCTGCTACTGGACGAGCCTTCGTTTGGCTTGGCACCACTCATTGTGCGAGAGATTTTCGACATCATGCATGCCATCAACCAGCGCGACAAAGTCACTATCTTATTGGTTGAACAAAACGCAGCCATGGCACTCGATATGGCAAAGTACGCTTACCTTTTGGAAACTGGCAAGCTTGTGTTGTCGGGGCTTTCCGAAGACCTTAAAAAAGACGAAGCTGTTCGTCGCTCTTACCTCGGCCACTGAGAACCCCTGCATGGAAACCTTTATTCATCAAGTTGTTGCCGGCATTGCCGCTGGAGGGGTTTACGCCAGCCTTGCCTTGGCTCTGGTGATGATTTACCAATCGACGCACCACATCAATTTTGCGCAAGGTGAAATTGCCATGTTTGCTACCTATATGGCTTGGACACTGATTAACGCAGGCGTTGCTTATTGGTTGGCTTTCATCTTTACTATCTTGCTATCGTTTAGCTTGGGGGTCTTGATTCAGCGCATCATTATTAGACCTGTCGAAAATGCGCCGGTACTTAACATTGTGGTGGTTTTTATTGGACTGCTTGTCATACTCAACAGTATTGCCGGTTGGATTTTCACCTACACCATCAAAGCCTTTCCATCGCCTTTTCCCAAAGAGCCGCCGTTTGGTTTGTACTTCATTTCTTCTCACGAGCTGGGCTCTATTTGCGTCACCATGATGCTTTTGCTTTTACTTTATAGCTTTTTCAAGTTCACCCCGCTGGGACTGGCCATGCGCGCAGCAGCGCAAAACCCCGACTCTAGCCGTCTGGTGGGCATCCGCGTGGGTTGGATGTTGGCCTTGGGTTGGGGGCTTGCTGCCGCCATTGGCTCTGTTGCGGGCATGATGATTGCGCCTGTAGTGTTCTTAGAGCCGAACATGATGTCGGGGATCTTGCTCTACGCCTTTGCTGCAGCATTGGTGGGCGGTATTGACAGCCCAGGGGGTGCCGTATTGGGAGGTTTTATTGTGGGCATTCTTGAAAATATTCTAGGTGCCTACGTCATTGGTACCGAACTCAAGTTGTCGGTTGCATTGGTAATGATCATTGTTGTGCTGACCATCAAACCTGCCGGTCTGTTCGGTAAAGTGATTGTTTCAAGGGTTTGAATTAGATGTCTTCCAATCTTCTATCGTCAGAAAATTCGATCCCTTGGATTCGAATCGTATTGGGTCTGATCGTGGCCTGCATCCTGCCCTTTTTCATTTCCAATTACCATGTGTTTCAAGCCTCCATGGTGTTGAGCTATGCCATTGCCTTGGTCGGAATGAATATTCTCATTGGTTACAGCGGCCAAATCTCTTTGGGACACGGAGCCTTCATGGCCATCGGGGCCTACACCAGTGCGATCCTGATGGACAAAATGAATATTCCCTATTGGATGACCATCCCGATTGCGGCCATCATCTGTTTGGTGGTTGGTTTTTTGTTTGGCTTACCCGCCCTGCGACTAGAGGGTCACTACTTGGCTTTGGCCACATTTGCTTTGGCTGTGGCCTTGCCGCAACTGCTCAAGTTTAAGCATCTAGAGTTTCTGACCGGTGGGGTGCAAGGCATTGTGATCATGAAGCCTGACCCGCCTTGGGAGTCTTTGTTCGGATTGAAGCTCAACTCAGACCGTTGGCTTTATTTCTTTACCTTGGCAGTCACCTTGTTGATGTTCGTCATTGGTTGGAATCTGATTCGCGGCCGAGTAGGTCGTGCCCTTATCGCTATTCGTGACCAACCTATTGCTGCCGCCTCCATGGGTATAAATACGCCAATGTACAAAAGCCTGGCTTTCGGTGTGAGCGCCATGTTCACTGGCGTGGCGGGTGCACTCAGCGCTATTTTGGTGGCCTTTGTTGCACCCGACAGTTTCACTGTTTTCCTGTCCATCACATTGCTGGTTGGCATGGTGATTGGCGGCGTGACCTCTTTGACGGGTGCTTTGTATGGCGCGATATTTATTCAGTTCATTCCGAATATCGCTGACCAGATTTCTAAGGCTGCACCTTGGGCTATTTATGGAACCATGTTGATCCTGTTTATGTACCTAATGCCGACAGGTATTGCGGGTGCCATTCGTTTGTTGGGTGAGAAACTTCGTATTTCTCGTTTTTGATTTTTAATCTTTTCTCTGAATTAAGGACTAGTCATGAAAAAGAGACAATTTGCACTTACCACTCTGTTCATTTCCCTCATTGGTTTTGCCTTACCGGCTGCTGCGCAAAAAAAATACGATCCTGGTGCCAGCGACACTGAAATTAAAATTGGTCAAACTATGCCGTACAGCGGCCCTGCCTCAGCTTATGGCGTCATCGGCAAGGTTCAGGCGGCTTACTTCAAGCAACTGAATGAACAAGGTGGCGTCAACGGCCGTAAGATTAATTTCCTTACCCTAGACGATGGCTACAGTCCGCCCAAAACGGTGGAGATGATCCGTCGTTTGGTAGAGCAAGATGAAGTCTTGTTGACCATGGGCACCTTGGGCACACCTTCTAATACTGCTATTCACAAGTACATGAATACCAAGAAAGTGCCGCACATGTTCTTGGCCACTGGCGCATCTAAATGGAACGACCCGAAAAACAATCCTTGGACCATTGGTTTCAACCCCAATTACCACTCCGAGGGCAAACTTTATGCTCAGCATATTTTGGCGACTAAGCCGAATGCCAAAATCGCGGTGCTGTTTCAAAACGACGATTACGGCAAGGACTACTTCAACGGTTTCAAGGAAGGCTTGGGGGCTAAAGCTGCAAGTATGATTGTCTCGCAAGCTTCTTATGAAGTCACCGACCCTACCATCGACTCACAAATTGTTTCGCTTAAGGGCTCGGGTGCAGACACTTTTTTCAACATCACCACCCCCAAGTTTGCGGCGCAAGCCATTCGCAAGGTCAGTGAAGTGGGCTGGAAGCCCACACACTACCTGAACCAAATTTCTGCTTCGGTGGGTAGCGTCTTAAAGCCTGCCGGTCTTGATGTTTCTGTGGGCTTGATTTCAATGCAGTACATCAAAGAAGGTGCTGATAGTCGCTGGGACAATGACCCAACGATGAAGGATTTCAAAGCATTGATCAAAAAATACGCGCCTGAAGTCAGTCCGGACGATGCCAACGCCACCTATGGCTATGCGGTAGCTCAGATGATGGTACAGGTGCTTAAGCAGGCAGGTGACAACCTAACCCGCGAAAATATCATGAAACAAGCCGCTAGCATCAAGGACTTTCAAGTGCCGATGGCCTTACCCGGTGTGCTGGCCAGCACATCACCAAGTGATTTTGCATTGTTCCAAACCATGCAGTTAGTGAAATTTGATGGTAAAAACTGGATTGAATTTGGTAAACCAGTTGCAGTGAACTAATTCACTGCACCATTGATAAATGCCGCGTTTCGCGGCATTTTTTTGGGTTTTGATTCCGAAATTTTGATCTAACAACTTCGACGTTTTCTGACACCTTACTTTTAAATCCAAATTATTCGAATCTGTCGCTGGCTACCTATGTACGTGGTTCACGCCCTGCCACCTTAAAGGGCGCTGTCAGCTCAGACCTCAAAGTGTTCCACCAACTCAGATAGATGCTTTATTGTCCAAGGCTTGGGTGATCCGTGCGTCCAAGGATGTTCTTGTGGATTGATCCACACTGTATGCAAGCCAGCCTCACGCGCTCCCCAAGCATCGGTATGGGCGTCGTCTCCTACGTGAAGGACTTGGTCGGCATCTAGCCCCAAATACGAGGTGGCTGCTTGATAAATTTTTGGGTCCGGTTTGGCAACACCCACTTCATGTGCTTTGAAGGCCGCGTGAAAGTATGGGGCAGCAGGCGTGACAAATACATCTGCAGTGCCATTAGAAATCGCGACCAGACGAAACTTGGTAGATAGGCGGGCCAAAGCCTCTTTGACTCCTGCATAGAGCGTGACACGTTGCCTTGCGGTGTCAAACACCATATATGCTGTATCGGCTAATTGAGGATCGTCACCCGCTTGACGCATGGTTTCGCGAATCACCTCACGCCGTAAATAACCTAAGTCATAGGCTTTCATGGTGTGTTTTGCCAGCACACTTTTACGGATTGCGTCTCTGACTTCAGTTTTCTGGGTTAGCTTTGCAGTTTCTGGCGTGTTGATAAGTAGCCAGTTGAGTAAATCTTGCTCTGCAGCTGTTATCGTGGGTGCAACAGGCCAAAGTGTGTCGTCGAGGTCAAAGGAAATTGCTTGGATATGAGGCACATACATGGATTGGTTACGCACCTAACACTCCCTTTTGCCTAGCTACAACAAAGCCCAATTTTACAAGTGCGCGAAGAATTTCTGCACCTGAGAACCCTGGAAATTTAGGCATGACTTATTTCAAACGTAGTCATGACGGGATTAATTGTTCGACTCCCGCATGGCCATGGTCCAAGACGCTTACACAGTGTTGTACTGTCCAGCAAAGTTGTTGTTTCTTGCTGCAGCAGGTACGTCTTCAGCGGTGGTACTGCCAATAAAAATGTGGGACAAAGAGGGACAATCGTAGATGGCCACTTACAAGCTCGGACGACAGGCAGAAGGTCGATGTCTAATTGTTGCGTGCGTCCTGTTAAGTGATGAAGCGAACTTGAGCCTAACTCTGGCTGATCAAATAAAACTAATCGCAATGCATAATAACTTTTGAACATTTAAGGCACAACGTCTGCTATCAGTAAAAAGGATCATCACTATGCGTGTCGACCCATCAAATGCGAGAGCCCAAGCTCAAATAGCGGCACCCAAAGCGGCTAAACGCAAGCCCAAACCAGAACTCCAGCCACCGGTTGAACAAGCAGTCCGGCCCGAAGCGGCTAAACCCAGTCAGCAGGCCGTCAAAAACAATCGCATCGATGTGCGAGCTTGAACTGGTTTTTAACGCTCGCGGAAAGTTATGTAGAGTTCCCAGCGAGCAAGGATTTGCAGGTTGTTATGTCTAATGAGTAAACAAACGGCAAGCTATGAACGCAGGATTATTTGGAATCTGTAAAGTTGTTAACAGCCAATTGGTTACCGCAGGCATTGCTTGCAATCTTCAAATCATGGTCAATCACAGGCTTGTAAAAAGACAATGGCTGAGTTTCGGGGGACACATAAACCAAAGGTTTAGAGTCATAACCCAAAAGAATTTGAAAACTTGACATGGCCATTGTTTTGCTTTTGCAATTCACAACGTAATCGATTTGCTGTACACCACTTTTACCCATATCGTGAAACTCACGGACATTGGTCAGACCATTTGAGTTGTAAGCGGCATAAGACCAAGTTTTGTCGTTACTGGCCAGCAAAATATCAGGGTCTTTGTCAAAAGATGATGCGTTGCTTGTTGCAGCAGATGTAACACTTGATACGACCAGACAGGCCAGCATTGTGATGTATTTGTTCATTTGGGAACTCCTTTAGTGAATAATTAAAATCCGATGTACAAATATTAGCATATGAACAGGTTTTGTAAAGAAAAAACTTGGACAAAATGTGATTTTATTTGTAATATTTTCGATTAAATCGAAAATATCTATACAAAACATGAACAAAAACTATTATCCAAGTTTGTGAGTAATTATTTTGAATACATGGCTTTTGACGCCAAAACTGTTTAGAAGGCGGTTTCGCTCAGACTATGCGTTGTCAGGAACGACAGGTGATGGCATCAACAGGTTTCTGCTCCGTCGGTCCATTTCCCGTAGCAAAGGAAGTCCCGGACTGCAGACATCGCCACACCTTCGGCAAGCAGAGCTTGGTTTGCTAAGTGTATGAATCGCTGCTCATCAACTGATACTGAAGCCATTGACCAGTCGCTGAAATCTCGAGCTGCAACAGCGTTGAATCTTAAAAGTAGAAAATCAGAATGTCGAGGGTCATTTTCGATGACTTTAAAAAGTGAGCTGACATTTGCTGCGGTGCCTTCTAGTACTTGAAGAAACCAGCCTGAATGCGAGACCAGAACTCCCGTGATGCTGCGGCTGGGGTTGTTACGAAGACATGTAGCCATTAATTTTTCGTATTCAGCTCCCTCTATTAGAGAGCGACTCCGATAAACCAATTGAATGAGTTGTTGGTCAAGGGCTAGTATGGAATCTATAAAAGATGCAGACATTTGATCTACCTTTGTAGTCATTCAGTTAACTGGACACTTAACTTTGAAATCCCGTTTGTTCGACTCCCGCGCTGGGGCTCGACCAGAAGAAAGCAAACCCTTTTATATTCGTTTATTTTTCCATAATAGGTTAACTTCTTGCGAGTTCGCGAATCGGACATAGGTGAGCGGACTTAAAATTTGAAAAAATGAAAGATAACTTTAATTTAGCCCAAGCTGTATGGCTGCATAGCCTAACGACACCTGACGCTGTTGCCATCGTTCATCAAGACCAGTGCTTGAGTTATTCACAAGTTGCAAAACGTGCAAGACAGGTGGCTCAACGCTTGGCGCAGTCGCCAGATTGGCAAAGTCGGGATATTAGGCCCGTCAAGGTTGGTATTTTGACTTCACGTGGAATGGATGCAGCAGTAGCCATCTTGGGTACTTGCTGGGCGGGTGCTGCTTATGTGCCCATTGGCTTAAAACTTCCACAAGACAAAATCCTTGCCATTTTTGCTGCGTGTGACTTAAGCGCCATCATCGTGGACCAGGAGGGCGCCAAATTGCTCACTGATACCGTGTTAGCCGCTGGTCCAAGCTTGCTCATTAGAGTGGACCAAATGCTTGCATGCAACAGCGACAGTAAGTCTTCATTGGACGCCTTGGCGGATCCGGTACAGGTCCATGCAGATCACTTGGCCTATGTGATTTTTACATCCGGCACAACGGGTGCGCCCAAGGGCGTGATGATTGAAGCAGGCTCAGTACATAACTACATACATACGATTGTCAGCAAACTGAGCTTACAAGCCACAGACCGCGTCTTAGAAACCTGCGAAATCAGTTTTGATTTTTCAGTTCACAACATGTTTGCGACTTGGCAAGCGGGTGCCGCGCTTTATATTCTTCCTGCCACGTTGGTGATGAATGCGGTGAAATTCGCCCGAGCAGCACAGCTGACTGTTTGGAACTCGGTTCCTTCGCTGTTGGGAATGCTTCAGCAACTCAAGGTCTTACAGCCTGGTTGTTTACCTGACCTGCGAATAACGGTCTTGGGTGGTGAAGCCTTGCCAGAAAGCACAGCACGCTTGTGGCAGGAAGTTGCACCGAACACTGAAATCTTCAATTTGTATGGGCCCACAGAGGCAACTGTATTTTGCTTGGCACAGGTGTTCTCACGCCAAGCGCCCATCGGCTCGGGTCGTGACTTTGTGTCCATTGGTACTGCCTTAGACGGTTGCGAGGCCATGGTGGTGGACGCAGTCGGTAAAGAGGTTGCCGATGGATCCCCAGGAGAGTTGGCGATTGCTGGCGCTCAATTGGCCCAAGGCTATATTGGGCAACCTGAACTCACCACCCAAAAATTCCCCATTTTCAACGAAAAGCGGTGGTACTTGACGGGGGACTACGCAGTCAAAGACCCATCAGGTGTTTTCCATTGTTTAGGACGCATAGACAATCAGGTCAAGATTTCTGGTTACCGCATTGAATTGGAAGAAGTTGATGCCGCATTACGACTGGTTTCTGGACGGGACCTTGTGGGTGCCGTGGCTTGGCCGGTCATTGATGGCGTAGCGAAAGGGGTAGTTGGCTTTATTGCAGGAACATCCATGGACAGTGGCGAGTTGGTTTTAAGTCTTAAGCAGAAACTTCAACCTTATATGGTTCCCCAGCGGGTAATTGCTTTGGACCATATGCCATTAAATAGCAGCGGTAAAGTAGACCGCAAAGCACTGACCAAAATGCTCACAGAAGCACCCCCATCCGCTACTTAAATGATATCAATACAGGGACTTGAAAATGGAAAATATTTGCAATCAAAAGATCAGAGACTATCTAACCGAGACACTGAAAAATCAAGGCGATAAGCAACCGCTGACAGACAACGACTCCCTTTTTGTGAGCGGCAGACTCGATTCTGTTTCAATGATGATGTTGGTCGTATATCTTGAAGATGAATTCGCTGTTAATTTTAAAGCCGCAGACTTTGAGGTTAGTTTGATCGATTCCGTTGATGCGATTGCGTCGTTGATTGCTTCGCAGGTTCTAGCCTGACTCCACTCCAGTTACTCACGCAGTAAAGCACATGAGTCAGATCAAGGCTTCGCGGTATTCCGATCAAGGCATGCGTGCTGTTTGGGCGATTGAAGACAACCAAGCCGTGGTTGCATGGGCACAAACACGACCAGGTAAATTTGCTTTGCTGGTGTTGGCTTTTCTGGCGCTGTGTACGACAGAGGAATGGCAAGAGGCATTGTTCTTTGTGACCGCAATGGGCTTGTTTGCGTATTACCCGCCATGGCGCAGCATGGTGTTTTTTGTATCGACTTACACCGTTGCTTTTTTCTTTTCTACGGCATCGATAGACGACGCCATCAGTGAAGTTGCCCTGACTGAGGGATTTGTAACTTGGTCGCCAGTGGCGCTCAGTTATGTCGCCTTGGTGGTTTTTTCATTGTTAGCTTGGGGGCTAATGGCCTATGCACGCTATGACAAGCAGTCTTTGCTCACTCGGCGACCCGTGCTTACCTTGTTAGGTATCGAATGTCTTTTGTGTCTGCTGTCTTACAAGGGTATTTTTTCTGGCTACGCCCGATTGGCACTCTGGTCTTTGTTAAGTGTTCTCACGCCTTATTTTTGGTTTTTGGCGTATGCATTGGTGGACCAGCGATCCAAAGACCGAAACAACGATTTATTTCAGTTGGGCACTTTTCATCCAGCTTGGGGTGGGTCCAGTTCTTCGCCCATAGGTAAGGGCGCGGCCTATTTACGCAAAGTGTTTGCTAAAACCCCCGAAGACCTGGCGATAACCCAAATCAAAGCGGTGAAGCTACTGATATGGGCGAAAGTAATATCCATTGCAAGAATGCTGTTGACATGGCTGTATGTAGGGCACTTCCACATTCCTACTGTTTCCGATGCCATGGATGCATCTCTTCAAAACCATGCGTATTCATTGGGCATGGAATGGGCGTCGTTGATTTGGTCGGTCATCGCCTACTCTTTGAAGGTGGCCATTTACGGGCATTTTGCAGTGGGAGCGGGTCGGTTGGCGGGTTTTCGCCTACCACGCTTATCTTGGCGACCACTGGAGTCCAGAACACTGATCGATTATTTCAATCGGTTTCATTACTACTTCAAAGAGTTATTGGTTGATTTTTTCTTCATCCCAACGTTTTTTTCTGTTTTCAAAAAACATCCACGTTTACGGTTGTTCTTTGCGACATTCATGGCAGCAGGTGTTGGTAATGCGCTGTTTCACTTTATGAGTGAAATAGAAATGCTTGAGACCATGGGCTTATGGGGCATGGTTGAGACCTATCACAGCTACCTCTTTTACTGTTTTGTACTGGCAACAGGAATTGGTATTTCTCAGGTCCGTGCGAACGCCGGTTACAAACCATCAGCATCGCTATGGGGCCGTATTCAATCCTTTTTTGTCGTTTGGGGTTTTGTAACGGTATTGCATTTGTTTGGCGATGAGTCGCGTAACCACAGTCTTATAGAGCGCATGCATTATTTGGCGAGCATGTTTGGGTGGTTTTAACGTGGAGTCACGCAATGGCTCGGGCGCCGCTATTGATCAAACCAGAACTGCGCAGTGAAAAAATTAACTTGCGAAATGCAGAATAAGGCAGCGCGGCTAGTGTGCAAGCGTTTCTCGGATTTATTGCAGTGTGGTTCGTAGTTATTGTGTTTATCGAACATTTTCGACTGCAGTTTTTTTCAACAACTGATGCTGGCCCGGAACATGAATTAGAAGTACAGGTACTCATACAAAACTTAAAACCTTCACCGCCATTTTCTGTCGTTTGGGCAGATATCGGGTGTTGCAATGTCAAAGTCAAACACACAGCAAGTACGCGACATAAGTTGATTAACGTTGGCATAACAAGGCTTTTCTAAATGACTCTAAGTGGGGTGTTTATAGATTGGCTATGCAAGGTTGCATTGGACAGATCGTTCAATTCGGAACTTTGGGGCTTGAAACGGTTACTGGCGTGTTCTCGTCTTCTTCAATAAAATTTTCGTTAGACACTTGTTTTCTGCTGACATACAAATTGATGGCGCAAACCACAATCATAGTGATTAGTCCACCAAATTCTCTGGTGTTTTCGATCCAAGGTGTACTAGCCATCATGGATTGGGTCAATGAGTCGAAGTTGTGCGCTGTGGCCCAAGATAAAACGCCGTCTTCCACCACAAAGTTATACACAGCATAGGGTAAGTACACAGCGATGTTGAACATATTCAAGCGTAAAGCTTTAATATCCTTGAAGGCGTAGACACAAGATAACACCGACAGAAGATAAAGTGGCATCCATAAATAAGGGTCTGGGTCATTCCACTGCAAACCAGCGCAGATTAGGAAAAGAACAGCAAAAACAAGATTGAAGATTTTGAACATAAGAACCCTTACTGAGTTTGCGGTAAAAAAACTTGAGTGACATATTAGCATGCACACTAAGAAAAAAATGCTTTGGGTGGATTGGATTTCATGTCCATCTTCACTCCTTAGGTCGAAAGATCATCCAAGTCTCTTCTTTATTCAAGTATCTTTATTTGACTCACACTTACTGAGATCGAACAGCTAAAAATACCACGCTGGCTGGTCAGCGTCGGTTTGTGGATATTCATGTGTAATTGCTGGCGTGTTGGTTGCTGGTAAGCGCGGCGGATTATCAGAAATCCAGGCTCGTCCAAAACTTATATAAATCAATTACTTACGTGCAAAAATAGCCAACGTGTAATATTTCGTGTAATTGACCAAAAGTTGCATACTGCAACTGGCGAGATGAAAACCAAGTTTTTCAGGTTTTGACCTCTGAATTTTGACCCCAAAACTTCGACGACACAACCGGGACTTGAACTAAATTTCTCAAATGTTCGACTCCATACTTGGACACCTCACATCGAAGCCGTGCAATACAACGAGCAATGAAAAGCAGTATCCGGGCTCAAGGGCATTGAGGTTGCTTTTACCCCCCTTAGGAATTAACATTTGCCTATGATTGATTGGAACACTTGCCCTTCTGTAGAACTCAACCCCGAGCTGGTTAGTGGAGCTTGGGTGTTTCGTGGCACTCGTGTTCCTGTTGTGGCCTTATTTGAAAATTTAGAAGACGGCATCACCATCAACGAGTTTGTTGAGCTGTTTCCTGGTGTTGAGTTAATTCATGCTCGCAGCGTTTTAGAACACGCTGCTAAAAGT
>Ga0214921_10005192_pt1 | contig 18555 bp, 20 predicted proteins | sample LL1505_MetaG_FD_177992 | JGI IMG/M metagenome (GOLD analysis project Ga0214921, IMG submission 177992) | Freshwater microbial communities from Lake Lanier, Atlanta, Georgia, United States - LL-1505 | ecosystem: Environmental > Aquatic > Freshwater > Lake | place: USA: Georgia | collected... | reverse complement strand
ATGCTTGTCCGACTCGCCCCCGGCGTCCGTCCCGGACGCGGCTTCGATTCCCCTGTTCATTCTCGACCAAAAGCAAAAGGCTCCGAAAGGAGCCTTTTGCTTTTGGGTGGTGGTGGGCAAGCGACCGGGTTCAAGAAGTGACTGATAGACATGTCCATACGTCCCTTCTAGGCCTGCGGAACAAATCCAGAAATGCTCGCTTTCAGCATTTTCTTTGACCCGCAACCACGATTTCAGCTTGCCGTCCGTCCTAACTTTGGAGCCAAGTGATTGCATTCCTGAAGGCCAAGTTGACTCTCTAAAACAACGACGGTGTAGCCCTCCGGGACTCCCGGCCTCGTTGGCAACACCGTCGCGTTATGATAGCTTTAAGATATCTAATCTAAAAGGAGCTGTCGATGAAAGCTGCAGCCGCCCAGATCGCCTTCCGTTATCGCCCGCAAGATAGCGCAACTGGCGTGACCCGCACAACGGCAAAACGTCTTGCAGAAATGTTGGGGGTTGACGAAACGCAGGTGATTCACTTGGCACTGCATGAGTTGGCCATCAAGTTCCTGCCTCAATACGAGGCAGACGAGGGGGGATTGACCAAAGCTCAACTTAATCAGGTTAAAAAATCAGCACCGAAGGCCAAAGGCGGCACCGTGCGTAGCAGTCTTTTTGCATCGGAAAACCCCTGATGCGCTGCTGGCTGGAACCCACGGCTGGCGAAATCGTCTGGTGTCACTTCCCCGACAACATTCACCCCAAACCCAAACCACGCCCTGGCCTCATTGTTTCGACCAAGGTAGATGACGACGGCAGGATCTTCGTAAGGGTGGCGTATGGGACGAGCCAAAAGACGGATCGCCTCTACAGTGGGGAATTCAGGATCTCAAAGAACGAGCACGCTGCTGCCTATGCCAGTGCCGGTTTGAGCTACGACACCAAGTTCGATATGAAAAACCTGCTTGAGCTTCCGTTCAACGACGCTTACTTCTCGGTCCCACCCCGGGCACCGCACGGCCAAATTCCAAAGCTCGGAACCTTGCATCCAAGCATGGTCCGGATTGCGGCCGCCGCTTTTGCGGCAACTCGCAAATAGATGATGCGATGACCTGAGTGTTCCACACCTAACCGGGCAGCGATTCCACGACAACCTGGACACCTTTAAGGCATACGTGGGGTCAATCCTTGATCGAGCAACAATCCCCGCCGCCTTTGGCTTCGGACGTCATTGGCTCCACGTATCCAACCTGTCGCGCGTGGAAATCAGTGGCGGTCTAGGAGTGGCTCTCGCGCTTCCCGGGCTTCAACGAAAAGCCGGACCGGAAAACCAACTCGTCCGAAGGCGCGGGTGCGCGAAAAGCCCAGCATTTTCAACACAATTATTCGCTGAGGCATATCAGCCCTTGAGCTCGAGCCGTTCCAGAAAGCCGTCGACCAGGCCGGGCGGGGCCTTCACGACGTGCTCGGTGGCGGGGAATCTGCCCGAATGCACGTCTGCGATGAACTCCTTGAACGCCGCAACGCGTTCGGCCTGCAACTCCTGCTTCAGCCTGAAGAAGTCACGGTACTGCTTGGTGTGGCGCGGGTAGGGCGGACCATTGTTGCCAAGGATATCGTCGGCGAACAGGAACTGGATGTCGCCGCCACCGCCTGCGCCGATCGACGAGGTAAGGAGCGTGGTGCGCCTGCTGATCTCGAGCAGTAATTCAGCGGGGATCACCTCGACCTCGACCGCCCAGGCCCCAGCGGCCTCGAGCTTCTTGATCTCTTGATACACCCACAGCGCCTCGTCGACCGTCTTGCCCACCGCACGCAGTCCGCCGGTCCATGTGCTGCGACGGGGTACCAGCCCGGCATGCCCTTCGATGGGAATGCCGGCCTCGCTCGCAGCGGCCACAAAACGCGGTGACCACTGGCACATGATGCCGTCAGCACCGATTTCCATCGCTTGGTAGCCGATGCGTACGGCCTCGTCCGCTGTGGCCGCGGCTACTAGCGGCACCGAGAACGACATGAAGGTGTTGGGCGCGGCGCGGCGCACCGCCGCAGCCAGATCGGGACGCTTCGGGTCGAAGCGCACCTTCATGGTGTCGATGCCTGCCGCCTCCGCGGCGGCGGCTTCTTCGGGCGTGAAGGCCAGGGTCTCGGTCAATATCCGCTTGCCCTTCTGGTCGCGCAGATCCTTAACGGTGTAGTTGCGGGTGCCATAGGCTCCGCCGAGGGTCATGACGCGCTTTAGTCCGCGTTGCGCCGCATCTCGCGCTGGAATGCCACCGTCCCCGGTTGCGTGGGTTGCCATCTTAAGTTTCTCCTTGTTGCGAATCAATAATAGGACTTAAACGCCGCCTCCAGGCTTAAGGTTGCTCACCCCCAAACAGCGAAACGCTCCAGATGTTCGTCCGAGTCGCGAAAGTGCTGCGTGATGACGGTCAAGCGGTGGAAGGTTTACTAATACGCGAAAGGACTTCCGGCTTCTCGACATTAGCCATGGGCGCAAAGATTGGCATGCCGGAATGTCAATCTCAAACCTCCTCAAGAAGGAGAAATCCTATGACTAAGATTACCCGAGACGGTTTGTATCTGGCTAAAAATGTCATATGAGTCCATGCCGAAAATGCTGCCGGTTAAGTGGTTCCCAATTGCGCTTTGAAACTTGAGAAGTTATTGCCCTGATGCCTTCAATTGCCCGCAGGCTGTGTGATTGAAGCGTAAGCAAATATCGGCCCAACCAATGGCGCAGCCGACTAATCAACAGTGGATTTTAAAGTCCTTGGTGCCATCCCGTCATCGACCCACCCCGCTTCGCATGCCGACAAAGGGGCACGTGGGGCGCCACGGGCCCGTTTGCGTGCTTAGTCCGACTCAGCCGCGTGCGAAATGCTCGAGCAAAAGCGCGGCCAGCTCTGTCGGCTTCTCTTCAGGAATAAAATGTCCGCAGTCCGCAATCACTGCGCTGGTCACGTTGCTGGCCACCTCGCGCAACGCCGCTGCGGGCTCATCTCCGCGACCGCGTGCTTCGGAGCGTCCGCCACCTACGCCCAGCACTGGCATGGGCAAGCGCAATCCGGCCGCAACCAGGGCTCGATTATCCTCCGCATCCCGCTGCATGTTGCGATAGAGCGCAAAGCCGGCGCGCAGAGCGCCCGGCTGGGTGTAGGTGCGCAAGTACTCGTCGATGTCGTCCGAGCCGATCGCGCCCCGCTGCCACGAGAAGGCCTCGTAGAACCAACCCAGGTACTCGCGTTCGCGGCCATGCACCAGCGCCTCGGGCAGGTCAGGCGTCATGTGGAAGGCATGGTGCCAACGCCTGCCGCCCTGGGAGAAGTCCGGTCCGATGCCCGGCGGGGTCACGTCTAGCAGTGCCAGCGTGCGGATCGCCTCGGGATGCCGGGATGTAAGTGCAAAGGCGACCGGTCCACCCCAGTCATGGCCGACCAAGTGCCACTGCTTCAGACCGAGAGAGCCCGACAACAGTTCCCACAGGTCGGCGGCAAGCGTCTTCTTGTCGTAGCCGTCCGCGGGTCGCGAACTGTCCCCCAGACCGCGCAGGTCGGGCGCGATGACCCGATAGCAGGAGGCCAGCAAGGGGATCACATGGCGCCATTCAAACCATGTGGACGGCCAGCCATGGACCAGCACTACGGGATCGCCTAACCCGGCGGTGACGTAATGCAGGGCGACCTTGGAGAGTCTGGCATTGTGATGTTTGATTTCCATGATTCAGCGCACCTTCAGAAATGGCACGTTTTATTATCGCAGTCGGACCGCCAAGGCTCACCTAGCGTACAGGCACAATGCGCCCTCCGCCCGGGTGGCCGGTGGTGCACCTCGGCCGCCCCATGCGTGCCAGTCGCCGACCGCAAGTGGCGCATCGGGTTCGAAGCGCAGGCCGATGGCGAGCTTGCCCGTCATGAACAGGTCCTGCACTGCGGCAAACGCCGGATGCTTGACGCCGACGTCGATCACCCAGGCAAGCGGCATTCCGTCGGCAAGCAGGCTGCGCTGAAACTCTGTGAGGCGGGCATCGCGGACCCCGGAAAGCGTTAGGCCGGCAGCGATCGCAAAAGCCGCTACGGCGCCGGCTGCCTCGCCGATATTCCATTCGACAGGGTGAAGTCGGTAGGAACCGTTGGTGATATGGGTAGTGCCGATGTTTTTACAGCCTGCGATCAGGTTGCAGGTGCGTACGGGCAATAATGCGCCCAGCGGAATCTGGAACGGCCGGGTCCGACAGCTAATGCCGACATCCTCGGGTCCGGCGCGATGGATGTCGATCGGGTACCAGCCAATGCCGACCGAATCGTCAAAATGCGCTGCCCGCGGCCCAGCCTGGAAGTGCGCCGACACTTCCTCTTCGACCACCGTCTTATGCGCAACGATTCGCCGTGATTCGCGGATGTACGGAAACTTCGACAGACCGTCGGCGGTACCCATCAGGTCGGGGCGCAGTCGGAGTTCCGGCGCGCCGCGGCTACAGGCCTCAACCGGCGCTTCGGTTTGAAGCCAAAGCAGGAACCCCAGGCTAACCCGCTTGGCGTCCTGCAGAGCCGCCGCCACTTCCCCCGCAGGCCGATCAATGATGCTCCGGTCACGGTAGTCATTGCTGGGCCAATTGATCATAGCCAGGTCATAGGGCACCTGCGTGCCGAACTGGCTGGCCGCGAGTAACCGGCGATAGGTCCACAGCCCGCCCTTTGTGCCGGGCATGCGCTCAAACAGCTTGTATTCAAGCCAGCCACTATCCTCTCCGTAGATTTCGCCGCCATGCACCTCGATGGTTAGGCTGTAGGGCTGAGCATCGCGGTAGTGCACGTATCTGTGCGGCGCAGGAATGACATGGTTCTCTCCGTCCGGTCGACGCTCTGCGACGAATGGATAGGTGAAGCTTTGCACGCAATGAGGTTTGGGGGCCTGCGGTTGCGCGTGAGTTTCGCCTGTCTGAGCCACGCTCTCCGCGCCGACGCGGTAGTCGACACCTGCCAACGGCAGCAAGTCGCCCAATTCGGTTGCGTCAATCACCATCGCGGCGCGAAAGCTGATCAGGTGGCCCACTTCAAGATCCAGGGCGGTGAGCGACCTTATCTGGCCCTCTTCTGCGTCAGCAGCCACCGTCTTGGTCCGGAAAAAAATGCTCAACATACCGCTTGCCACGAAAGGTGCGAGCATGTCGTACATATAGCGGGACGCGACCGCCGGCTCGAAAGCCAAGCGTGTGACCCAGCACGCGCCGGGATTGAATGCGGGATCCTTTCCAGCCGCGCCTGCACACGTGCGATAGTGATCGCGCAGCCGGTCGCGCAACCCGTAGTAGCTCGCGGTTCCACCGAATGACTCGATGTAATCATGCTCGTCTAGGGCAGAGTTGCCCTGCGCGCTCAGTTGCCCACCCAACCAGTCTGTTTCCTCAATGAGGCAGGTGCGACGTCCCCTCCTCGCGGCTGCCAGCGCCGCGGCCACGCCGCCGGTGCCGCCGCCGGCTACGAGCACCTCGCAATCTATCTCTCGATCGGCCGGGCGGTCCGGCACCCTCACCAGGGCGTTTGCCGCATCCCCGTCTGGGGGAACGCTCATCACATCGACCAGTTCGTCGAGGCGTCTTTCCATAGCGGTCCGGGGAGGGCTATCGCGTCATAGTGCTGGGAAGCCAAAGCGCGATCTGCGGGAATGCGATCACTAGGCCGAGCGAAACGATTTGCAGTGCCATGTAGGGCCATATGGAGCCGAAGATGTCGCCCAGCGTGATGTCGGGTGGGACCACTCCTTTCAGGTAGAACGCAGCCGGACCGAATGGCGGCGATATGTAGGAGATCTGCATGTTCATGCAGAACAGTACGCCTAGCCATACCAGGTCGAACCCGAGCTTGGAGGCCACCGGCACGAAGATCGGCGCGGTCAGGAGCAGGATGCCGATCCAGTCGATGAAACACCCCAGGATGATCCAGATGATCATCATAATGATGATCACGCCCATCGGCCCGACCGGCAGTCCAGCCATCGCATCCTGTATCAGCTTGGTGCCACCGGCCAACGTGTAGACGCCGATCAGTGCCGAGGAGCCGAAGAACAGCCAATAGAGCATCGCGGTGACCTTGGTGGTGTTGCCAACCGCTATGCGGAGCCCTTCCCAGGTAAGCTTGCGATTGATCGTCGCCGCAACCAGAGCGCCGATCACGCCCACCCCAGCGGCTTCGGTGGGCGTAGCCCAACCCATGTAGAGGGTGCCCAGCACGCTGAACGCCACTAGAGCTGGGAGGATCAGCTCCTTGAGCAGCGCGAGTTTCTCGCCTAGAGTCATCGCCAGCTCATCGGCAGAGGCCGGCGGCGCAATTTCCGGCTGCAGCTGACAGCGTACGATGATGTAGACGATGTACATGCCGGCCAGCATTAGCCCCGGGATCACCCCCGCTATGTAGAGCTGGCCGATCGAGACGCCCGCGGTCAGGCCAAACATGATGAACACCACGCTGGGCGGTATCAGCGTGGCTAGGCCACCGCCAGCGCAGATGCATCCCAATGCCAGCTCCTTCTTGTATTTCCTTTCAAGCATGGCGGGCAGCGCGACCACGCCCATGGTGACGATTTCCGCGCCGATCACGCCGACCATTGCGGCCATAAGCGCGCACGAGATGATCACTGCCACCGCTAAGCCGCCGCGGATGCGTCCAGCCCATACGTGCACCGCGCGGAAAATCGCCTCGGCGATGCCGGCTCGCTCTAAAATACAGGCCATGAAAATGAACAGCGGCACCGAGACCAGCACGTAGTTGCTCAACAGTGTGAACATGCGGCTGACGATCAGGTTCAAGCCAGGCATGCCGAACAGCACCACCGCGAATACCACCGCCACTGCGCCGGTGGCGAAGGCCAGCGGCAGACCGGTGAGAAGCGTCACGGCGAAAACCGTCACGAATAGGAGACTCAGAAGTTCTATGCTCATCTGTCATCAACCCCGCGCACCCAGCCGAGGTCACGCAACTGGTTAGCGATGCCCTGCAGCAGGAGTAGCAAGCCCGCAAGGGGGATGGCGATCTTGACCGGCCAGATAGGAGGATTCCACGGTGTGCCGGTGGTCTCGCCGATCTGGTACGAGTTCCACGCGTCGTTGCCTCCGGCCCAGATCAGCGTGAGCACATAGGCTAGGAAGAACACGAACGTGAACGCGTCGAGTCGGCTGCGGGTACGTGCCGACAGTTTTTCGTAGATGACGTCAATGCGCACATGGCGACGGTGCAGGAGCGCATAGCCGCCAGCAAGTAGGTAGGCCATCGCGGACAAGTAGATTGTGGTTTCGTTGCCCCACGGGGTCGGCGCGCCGAACGCCGTACGTGCAACCACCTCGTAGAGCACTGTCGCGGTCACGGCGATGATCGAAAACCCCCAGAACAGCCCGGCCCTTTCATTAACGCGATCGATCAGATCGCAAGAGCGCCCTAGCAGGCCTTTAAGGGGTCTTTGGGCGGCGCCGCCTGAATGCCGCGCCGATGAAGTCATGCAACAAGCCCGAGGTCCTTCAGCCAGGCAAGCTGAGAGTCGTAGGCACGTTTTGCCAGCGGACCTTTCTTGGACCAGTCTTCCCAAGTCTTGTGCGCAAGGTCCCGGATCTTGCCCTGCTCTGCGTCGTCCCAGACGATGCGGTTGACGCCCTTCTTCTTCAGGTCGATCAGCACGCGCACGTCATCGACGGCGACGCGTTGGATTTGGTCCCAGGTCCATTCGCGCACCGCGGTCGAAACCGTTAACTTGACGTCTTCGGGCAGCGCTTTCCACGCGGCCATGTTGACACTAAACTCCTGTACCGGCATCGAATGGCCGACAATGACGGGGAACTTGGCGACTTCATGGAAGCCCATGCGCTGGTTCATCGAGATGGTGGCCCAGTCGGCAGCATCGACCACCCCCTTGTCGAGCGCCGAATAGACTTCGCCGCCAGGCAGCACCACGATAGAGGCTCCGAGCTTGGTAAGGACCTCCGCGGTCATGCCCTGCGGGGAGCGGATCTTCACGCCCTTGAAGTCGGCCATGTTGCGGATCGGCTTCTTGGCGACGATCGCTTCGACGCCCCACCAGCTCACGCCAACCGGATACACGTTGAATTTTGCGTAGGCCTCCCGCAACATGTCTAAGCCGCCCTTTTGGTAGTACCAGGCCTCCGCCTGCCAGGGGTGGGTGTAGCCGAACACGAAGTCGCTAATAACCGCCAGCCCCGGGTCCTTGCCCGAGAAGTAGCCGGGCCAGGAGGAGTGACCCTGTAGGACGCCGGCAGACACTGCATCGAGCGTCTCGAACGGGCCAGTCACTGCGCCAGCCGCGAACGGTGTAATTTCCAGCTTGCCGGAGCAGAGCTTGTTGATGCGGCCGCACAAATCCTCAAACACCTTGTAGGTTAGCTCGGCCGAACTCCACATCGATTGCATTTTCCACTTGACCGGCTGCTGTGCCGCGACCACTGCCGGTGCACCGGCGACCCCCGCCCCAGCTCCGGCAACGCCTGCTGTGCGTATAAACCCGCGTCTGTCCATTGAAGTCTCCTTGGATTGGCGTGTCCCAGGGGTTTGGTGGACACCTGACCTTTTGCGGTTTGTGAAAGTCACACGAATTATGATATTAGTACCATATCAGCGTGTCAAGCAGATCTAAATGTTCGTCGCCTTGCGGGGATCATGCATTATCGGGGTGACATGATGCCCCGCGACAGCTGAATCTTTACGCAAACGTCCGCATGGCCACCAGAAAAACAAGCGAATCCCAGATCCGTTTACCCGAGACCAAGAGCAGCCTCTCAGAGCAGGCCTTTAACCGGCTCGAGGAAATGATCGTGACACTGCGGTTGCCGCCCGGAAGCCTCTGGTCAGAGGCGACCCTGAGCGAGACCCTCGGAATCGGCCGAACCCCGGTTCGAGAGGCGGTTCAGCGCCTCGCCGAGGACCACCTCGTGGTGATTTTGAAGCGCCACGGCATTCGCATCGCCGAGATCAACGACCCGGAGCAGTTGCTGGTGCTCGAAACCCGTCGTGAACTCGAACGGCTCATCGCCACCCGTGCCGCGCGGCGAGCGTCGAGCGCGGATCGCCAGTCGCTTGCCGGCATGGCAAGGGCACTGCTGGCCGCGGGGCGCGCTGGCGATGTCACCGAGATGCTGCGCCACTACTTCGTTGCGAAGAAGTTCCTGGCGCACTGTGCTGGCAACCGGTTTTCCGAACAAGCGATCGCGCCGCTCCACACGCTCTCGCGGCGTTTCTACTTCATGCACCATCGCGAGCTGAATGACCTTTCTGTTGTCGCCCAACTTCATTCGGACCTGCTCGGCGCGGTTGCCGCCGGCGACGAGCGCGAGGCCGGCGCAGCGAGCGATCGTCAGGTCGACTACGCCGAGGCATTCACCAAGCGCGTCATCACACGGGGATTCTGAACCATCGTGATGACTGGCAGACGCAGTTTGGCTTGTTTTGATTCTATTGATATGTTAGTAATATAGTCAAATCGGAGTTAACATCCGCATCGTCGTGTATGCATCACCAGTTCGGAGAGCGAGGAGCGCCATGCGTTTAACCCCCCAGCAGGTAGGCGACTACCATCGAAACGGTTATGTCTTCCCAGTCCGCGTGTTGAGCGCCGATGATGCGAGCCACTACCGTCGCCGCCTTGAATCACACGAGGCGCAGGCCGGTAAACCGCTGCAAGGCAATTTCCGCCACAAGACCCACCTGCTGTTCACCTGGGCCGACGAACTCGTCCATCATCCCGCGATTCTTGACGCGGTAGAGGATGTGATCGGCCCGGACATCTTGTGCTGGACAACCAATTTCTTTATCAAGGAAGCCTCCAGTCCGGGCTTCGTCTCTTGGCACCAAGATTCTACCTACTGGGGGCTGGACCCCGACGACGTCATCACCGCTTGGGTGGCCTTTACCGAAGTCACGCCTGACAACGGCTGCATGCAGTTCATCCCGGGGTCGCATAAGGTCGAGCAGTTGCCGCATGTGGACACCTTCCACCGCGACAACCTGCTCTCGCGCGGCCAGGAAATCGCGGTGGAGGTCGACAAGTCCAGCGCAGTCGGCATCCCCCTGAAGGCCGGAGAGATGTCGTTGCATCACATCAAGCTGGTTCACGGCTCGGATGCCAATCGCACACTCGACCGGCGTATCGGCCTGGCGATCCGCTACATCCCCACTTACGTGCGGCAGACCAAGGTGCGGGACAGCGCCATGCTCGTGCGCGGGTCGGACAACTATCACCATTTCGATTACGAGCCGCGCCCGGTGGCCGACCTGGACGATGCAGCGCTGGCGGCACACCAAGAGTCGGTTAACCGCCAGGTCAAGGCGCTCTACTCGGGCACCGACAAGCAGGCGTTTCGCGCCTGAACAGTGCCCCGCAGCCGCACAAGTCAAACAGGAGGCTCGCATGACCCCAGAACAGATCCTCGCCATTCCGCCGCGCGTGCTCACTCAGGCGCAGCGCGAAGCCTACTTCAACGACGGCTATATCCTGCTGCCAGCCATAATCGGCGACGAGTGGGTGGAGCGCCTACGAGCTGCGACAGAGGAACTGGTGGAACGCAGCCGAAAGGTCAGCGTCTCCGACCGAGTATTTGACCTCGAGCCCGACCACCGCCCTGATGCCCCGCGTCTGCGCCGCGTCAGCAACCCTGTCGAGCAGCACCCGGTATTCTGGGAGTACGTCAACGAATCGGTGCTGCCCGATGCCGTGGCCGACCTGGTCGGGCCAGACGTGAAGTTCCACCACTCCAAGCTAAACTTTAAATGGAAGCAGGGCGGCGAGGAGGTTAAGTGGCATTACGACATCTCGTTCTGGCCGCACACCAACTACTCGCCGCTCACGGTGGGAACTTACATATACGAGTGCGGCATGGAGCAGGGCCCACTGGGCGTCATCCCACGAAGCCACGAGATTGAGCCAATGCCCACCCAGTACGACGTCAGCGGCAAATGGGTGGGCTGCCTTTCGGAGGCCGACGTTGCGCGGCTCTGTACCTCCCGCGCGGTGTACCTAACCGGGCCTGCCGGTTCGCTCACCTTGCACAATTGCCGCACCGTCCACGGCTCGCCGCGCAACGACTCCGACCTCGGCCGGCCGCTTCTACTTTATACGCTCAGCTCGGCAGACGCCTTCCCTTACACCGGTAATCCCATAAAGTCCAGCTACGATCAATCCATTATCCGCGGCAAGCCCGCGGTCTATGCTCACCACGACCCGCGACCCTGCCTGATGCCGCCCGACTGGTCGCGCGGCTACACTTCGATCTTCTCACTGCAGCAGCAGGAGAACGAGGCCGTAGCGCGTGGCGCTATAGACACCGCGGTCATCTAAGGCTAGTCGGGACCGGCATAATCCAGTGCGCAAAGTGCGCGGCATTTTGCAAACGCCATTATCTTGCGCACCTATCCATAGCCTGAAGATGCGCCTCGATCCTCGGCATAACAGATAGCGCGCTGCATGGAACGGCAATGCGCAGGGGTTCGCAGGGGGCCCAAGGCGGCTTGACGGCTTGGTAACAATGGGGGCACGCAACTGCCCTCACTTCCTCAAACCGAGGCGGTGTCGTTGTGGGGCGACTCTCTTACCGTCGCCCAGACTAGCGATCTATCATGAGTTTGTACCGAGGACTCGCATCATCGATCTGGCTTATTGCCGAGGGAGAAACATGGAATCACAATTCCGATCAAATATTTGGAATATTGTCTGATTTGAACGTCTGAACGACAGTCCTCCCCAATGCTGTTCTGCAACGCAGCCCGGAACCAACCCGGAATGGCGTGTTGGTCGGCGGTCTTGCACAAAAGAAGGCTCACCTGCATCGTTGTCATGCCCAAGCGCATATTCAGGATGGCGATCCTGCCCATTGCCTCCACCTAGTCGGCGGCGCGACGAGGGGCAATGCTCAGCAGTAGCGACTGGGCCACTATCGCTAGGTTCTGAAGGTATGTCGGGGTTTCGACAGTGGGCAGAGGTGCCGACAAACCTTCGCGCAGGAACACCTCATTAAGAGCGTGGCGCACACTTGATTCAGGGCGCTGAAGCACCCACTCGGCCTCGGTCAGGTGCCGCAGTGTCATTCGCCTGATCTTACGCAACGGGTTTGCGGGGTGCGCAACGAGACACACCTCGTCACTGTAAAGCGGCAGGATTGATAAACCTTCGGCCTTGAGGCCAAGCGGCGGGCCATCGGCTGGCAGGCGTCCTATCACTGCATCAAGTTCCCCAGCCTGCAACTGCACTAGTAACTGCTGCGATGAACCCTCCTTAACCTTAAGGGCGCGGCAGCGCGAAAGCGCGCTATGGTATGGGGTAGATAGGTGACAAAGGCCTGCGGCACCGCTCCAACACGCAGCACCAAGTCGCTTCCCTGCGCTAACCCCTCCAGGGCAGCGGCAAAGTCGCCAAATTCACGCTTCAATGTTCGCATCTTGTCAAGTAAGCGCAGCATCTCGCAGGCGGGGGTCATACCGCTTCGACTCCGGATGAACAGGGCCAAGCCCAGCAGTCTCTCAAGGTCATTGAGCATGCCAGTGGCTGCGGGCTGGCTGATGCTCAAGAGCTTGGCAGCCTTGTGCAAGGTGCCGTGTTCCACAAGGTAGTCGACCAGCATTACATGGCGCAGTTTGAGATGTGACAAAGACGCAGCAATTGGGGTCGGCAAGATAAGCGTAGATTATTCAACAACCTAAAAAATCGAAGATACGCCTTTCATCCATCGTGCTAAAGTCGAATCAAATTCAACATTGGTGTGCTTGCCCAGAGAGGACGACATTGCATGTGGTGGAGTAGGGGCAAAAGCGCGCTAAGTTGGCGCCGGACCACAATGGTGGCCCTTTTCGGCTGGCTGGGCATGCCGGCCCACGCGGCTTGGCCCGACGAGCAGGTGATTCGGATCATTGTGCCGCAGGCCGCCGGTGGCACCAACGACACTGTTGCCCGACTCATCAGCAACGAGCTGTCGCGGGCTCTCAAGCAGACCGTCATCGTGGAGAACCGGCCCGGCGCTTCGGGAGCCATTGGCATGCAGCAGGTAGCCCAAGCCAAGCCCGACGGATATACCATGGGTCTTGCTTCAGACTCGACAGCGATGCTTGATGCTCTCCGGCCCACGTTGCGGTGGAAGTTTCAGCGTGACCTCTCAGGCATCGCCATGGTGGGCGATCAGCCTATCAGCCTAGCCGTGCCTTCCGGCTCGCCGTACAAGACGCTAGCCGACTTAGTCCGGGACGCGCGAGCGCAATCGGGCAAGCTGTCATATGGCACATCGGGGATTGGCACATCGCAGCATGTGGTGGGTGAATGGTGGTCGAAGCTGGCTGATGTGCAGATGGTGCATGTCCCTTACAAAGGCGGTGGCCAGGCCTCGGCCGATCTGGTGGCTAATCAAGTTCCAATGGCCGTTCTAGGCCTGGCACCCATGTTGGTGCAGCACCGAGCCGGTAAAGTACGCATACTTGCGGTCACCTCGCAACAGCGCAATCCGAACTTGCCCGATGTGCCGACCCTTGCAGAGTTAGGCTATTCTCAAATCACCATCACACAGTGGGCAGGGGTCGTAGCCCCCACAGGATTACCAGAACCCGTGGCACGTCGGCTCAGCGACGAAATCGGCCGCATTGTGCAAATGCCCGAGATTCAAAAAAAGCTTCTGGAGGGTGGCATTACGCCGTCCACACTTCGCGGTGCCGCCTTCGACAAGTTCCTTAAGGACAGCGTCTCTAACTGGGAGCGGCTGATCCCTACCCTGAACATCACGCTGGTTAACTAACCCATCCTCAAGATCGTTTCCGTTAACTGTGTCCTCACCGTTTGCCACATCGCCTCCTGAGCGCCAGCCCCACATTGTGCTGATCCTGGCCGACAACCTGGGTTGGGGTGAACTCGGTTGCTATGGTGGAGGTGAATTGCGCGGCGCGCCCACGCCCCGCATCGATGCGCTGGCCGCGCAAGGCATGCGTTTCCTGAACTTTAATGTCGAGAGCGATTGCGTGCCCACCCGGTCGGCTTTGATGACGGGACGGCACCCCATTCGCACCGGTGCCTTACAGTCGGTTCCGGCCGGATTGCCACAAGGTATTCACCCCTGGGAAATCACCATAGCCCAGCTGCTGTCGGATGCAGGCTATGCCACGGCCATGTACGGCAAGTGGCATCTGGGCGATCGCGAAGGGCGCTACCCAAAAGACAGGGGGTTTGACCACTGGTATGGCATCCCCCGCACCACCAACGAAAGTATGTTTACCGAGCAGATTGGCTTCGACGCTGAGGTGGTCGATATTCCGCATGTAATGGAGGGGCGGCGTGGAGAACCTGCACGCCAGTGCGAGCCCTATGATTTGGAGATGAGACGGCGCATTGATGCCGAGCTAATCGAGCGCAGTTGCCGTTTCATCAGCGAGCAGTCGACCAGTTGTCGTCCGTTTTTTCTGTACGTCCCTCTCACCCAACTGCATTACCCCACCTTGCCGCACCGGGACTTTGAGGGCACCACGCGCAAGGGCGACTTTGCTGATTCACTCGTGGAAATGGACAGCCGAGTAGGGCAGGTGCTTGACACCATTGACGCTTGTGGCCTAGCCGAAGAAACCCTGTTCATCTTTGCGAGTGACAACGGGCCCGAGTATCGACGGCCCTGGCGCGGTAGTGCCGGTATGTGGACAGGCACGTACCACACCGCAATGGAGGGCGCTTTGCGGGTGCCGCTGATCGTACGCTGGCCGTGCAAGGTGTCGGCGCAGCGGGTGACCAATGACATCGTACACGTGGTCGACCTGCTGCCCACTCTGGCCAGGGCCGCCGGAGCCCAATTGCCCAAGGACCGCATCATCGACGGTGTGGACCAACTGGACTTCTGGACCGGGAGACAGCCCAAGTCCAACCGTGAGGGCTTTGTCTACTACATCAAGACCGAGCTGCGTGCGGCCAAATGGCGCGATTGGAAGATGCACTTTTCATGGGAAGTGGAGCCCAATGACGGGGTTAAGCACTTGGAGACACCCTACCTGTTCAACCTAGTGCAGGACCCAAAGGAACAAAGCGATGTAAACGCCGAGCAGGGTTGGGCACGTGGCCCAATCCGAAAGATGGTCTTTGCCTTCCAAGCCACGCTCAAAACGCATCCGCCTATCCCACCGGGCGCGCCCGACGATTACTTGCCCACGCCTTCTTCGAAGATCAGTACTTAGGCCTCTATATTGGGGTCAGGTTCCTGCTGAGTTCGAGGTAGCTCGTCCCGGGACCTTCCCCGAAGTTGCTTGTTCACGTATTTAGATGCCTGCTAACACCCTCTGGAGACTGATTGAGGCACGTATTCAATCACAAAGAGCATATGCGTAATCGTGGAAATCGCCTTACCCGAATCATCTTGAGAAGTAACAATAAGGTTGTTCCGTGTTTTGATGTTCACCGCGCGACACTAAGCAGGAACTAAGCGCCAACAGCGAAGGCGCCAGCTTGCTGCTGGCCTCATCGTCGCAGGACTGTATTCCTTGCCTTGGCGCAGAGTTGACTTTCTTTCAAGACGAAGCGTCCATTGAGTCGTTCTAATCATTTTTGGAAAGCTCATGGACGTTTTACATTTCAGTCAAAAGCAATTAGCCCAGAGGTGGTCCATCTGTGAAACAACCTTAGAGCGTTGGCGCTCTATAGGCATTGGCCCACCCTACTTGAAACTGCCTGGCCAAGTCCGCTACCGACTCAAAGACATTGAGGCGTTCGAAGAATCCTGCCTTCGTAGTTCAACATCGACCGCCATTCGTAGCGCAGGGTAGCGGGCAAGATTCCTGCCAACCTTAAGCAATGCGCTGAGGCAACAGATTACCTCCGGCATACAACCATGCCCTCTGCAAGCAAAGACACTTCTTTGACCGTAAGCACGTTTGGAATTGTCCCACCCCAATCGGTTTAAACTTCCCCCGACGGCTATCGATCAGATCACTTTTCAAGCGTTCGTTCAAATTGACTTTAAAGAAACTAGGCAAATGATCGACAAATTCATGGCTTCAGCTGAACAAGCAGTTGCCGATGTATCCAATGGGTCAACGATCTTAGTATCCGGCTTCGGGGGCGCAGGCCTACCGAGCTGCCTACTCGCAGCTCTCGTCAGAATAGGCGCAAAGGATCTTGTCATCATCAGTAATAACGCTGGTAATGCAGGCAACGGCATTGCGCAACTCGTGGCAGCGGGTAGAGTCCGCAAGATTATTTGCTCTTTCCCAAGGCAGCCTGATTCGGGAGAATTCGAAAAACTATATCGCTCAGGGGCAATTGAACTTGAACTCGTCCCTCAAGGGACCCTATCTGAGCGCATCCGAGCTGGCGGCGCTGGCATTGCGGGCTTCTATACACCGACCGCGTTTGGTACCGAGCTCGCGGCCGGTAAAGAGGTGAAAGTATTTGATGGTGTTGGCCATGTCCTTGAGCGAGCAATTCGAGCCGACTGGGCATTTATAAGAGCTAGAACAGCTGATCGTTGGGGTAATCTGACCTACCAAAAAACGGGGCGAAACTTCGGCCCCGTCATGGCCACTGCGGCACGATGCACTGTTGCGCAGGTTGCGGAGCGCGTTGAGTTGGGATCGATTGATCCAGAGCATGTAATCACGCCAGCAATTTATGTCCATCGGCTTGTAAAGGAGTAACCGACAAATGTTCTATAGCAATCTAAAGCGTCGGAATCCGGATGAAATAGCCCAGCGAGTTGTTCAAGATATTCCAGAAGGTGCGCACGTGAATCTTGGCATTGGAATGCCCATGCGAATCTCAAATCATCTTCCGAGAAATCGCGAAATTCTGTTGCAGAGTGAAAACGGACTCTTAGGGATGGGACCGCTGGCGGCTGCCCATGAAGTTGACACCGAGCTGGTCAACGCGGGCAAACAACCTGTCACGATGCTACCAGGCGCATCGCTGTTTAACCATGCGGAGTCCTTTGCGATGATCCGGGGTGGCCACCTTGATATATGCGTACTCGGTGCTTTTGAAGTTTCTGTCAACGGTGATTTGGCGAATTGGCGCACCAATGACGATGATGCGATTCCTGCCGTGGGTGGAGCAATGGACCTTGCGCATGGTGCAAAGCTTTTATTTGTGATGATGGATCACCTTACAAAAAATGGACAATCTAAAATTGTCAACCGCTGTACATACCCACTCACTGCGTCGCGAGTCGTTGATAAAATATACACCGATCTTGCAACACTCGCGATAGAAGACTGTGGCGTTCGAGCGATTGATTGGATACCGGATCTTGAATTCGATCAACTGCGGGAAATCACGGGCGTTGATCTTCTGGCTCCGAGATAGCTCTAGTTTGTAAAGAGATGAGTTTTATGAACGTTATACTCAAACAATTCATTATAATTTGTATCTGTTTTTTTTCGTCATCACTTTCGGCTCAAGAATATCCAGTCCGTCCCATCAAGATCATTGTTGGCTTTTCCCCTGGGGGCGCGGCTGACTCAGTTGGAAGGGCTCTAGCCGAGGGCATGTCTGCTAGGTTGGGTCAGCCGATCGTAGTTGAAAATAGACCGGGCGCCAATGGGAACTTAGCAGCAGACCTCGTAGCTCGGTCCGCACCAGATGGTTACACCCTCTACTTCCCCTCGGTAGGACATGCAGTCAATGTCAGCTTGTATAAGCGACTTACCTACGACCCGGTCAAAGATTTCACACCGATTGGTAAGGTCTTCACAGCACCGAACATGTTGGTCGTACCAGCCAAGTCGCCTTTTCGATCAGCAAACGAACTGATTGCATTCGCTAAAGCGAACCCCAAGAAGCTCAACTTTGCTTCCAGTGGACAGGGGACTTCAGTTCACCTCTCGGCAGAGTTATTCATGCGAATGGCTAATATCGAGATGATTCATGTGCCCTACAAGGGTACTGGCAGCGCGATGCCAGACTTGCTAAGTGGCGTTGTCGATCTCAGTTTCCCAAACATCCCTAGCGCACTCCCATTGGTGCGGTCCGGACAACTTCGCTCATTGGGCGTCACCACCGCAAAACGAAGTTCTGCAGCGCCGGATATTCCAAGCATTTCAGAAGTTGCGCTTCAAGGATATGAAATGTCGACTTGGTACGGGCTGGTCGGTCCAGCTAATTTGCCTGCCGATATCGTCCAAAAATTAAACGCAGCTCTTCAGTATGTATTGCAGCAGCAGAAATTTAGAGAGCGACTTCTCTCACAAGGGGCCGACCCAGCTGCTGGAACCCCAGAAGACTTCGCTCGATTTCTTGCCGCAGAGATTGATCGATGGCGAACCTTAATTCGAACTGCAGGCATTACCCTCGACTAATCATCGAGATTCGACGCTACCTAGCAATTTCTACCGAACTCATGCGAAAAATAGCAAACGTCCTGTCCACCCTGCACAAGTAACAATGGGCTTCCACACAACGCAACGAGCCTCCATCTTAAGCGTAATCAAATAGCCTTTTCGGGCGAACGTTGACTCTCGACGACCCGCATTTTGTAGAGTGGCGTTCGAACCGCTTTAGCAATCGGGTTACGCGGACGGCGGGAAGCTTGGGTTTTCATGGCGCTTTCACAAAGTCGATCTAGAA
>Ga0214921_10005190_pt1 | contig 18557 bp, 7 predicted proteins | sample LL1505_MetaG_FD_177992 | JGI IMG/M metagenome (GOLD analysis project Ga0214921, IMG submission 177992) | Freshwater microbial communities from Lake Lanier, Atlanta, Georgia, United States - LL-1505 | ecosystem: Environmental > Aquatic > Freshwater > Lake | place: USA: Georgia | collected 2015-05-28 | reverse complement strand
TCCACCTCCACCTCCACCTCCACCTCCACCTCCACCCCCACCTCCACCTCCACCTCCACCTCCACCTCCACCTCCACCAACGGGTTGGGAGGATGTTGTAGTGGTTGTGCTAGGAATTGCTCGTGTTCTGGTTCCACCGGGGTAAAATTCATCATTGCGCGTCAATTCAACCGCGAGAGCAGCATTGTGTTTAATATCATTATTAATTGAACGAATCCTTTTTAACGAGAGCGTTACGTACTGCACCGGAACATCAATGACGTTTGGATAATTCGGATTCGGATTCGGTTTTGGTTTGCCGGTTACTGTCCATACTTGTTTAGCACCATTGTCAGTGGCAATCAAAATTTCATCACCAGGTTTCAATCCCAATAAGTCAGATTCAATGAGTTGACTGTATCCGTCCTTTTTGGCAATTTTATTCACATACAAAACCGTACTTTCTTTTTGTTTAGGGGCATTCCAACCCAAACTATTTTGTGCATTGTTCACAACATTCAGTTCTGCATTATTATAATCGGTTGCATGTGTATTTAAAGTAGCTATGTCGTTGTTTCCCATGTACAATGGACTTGCACTCAAAGAAGGCGTTTTTTGAACATCTGCATATATTTTATTCAATATTGCAACATTGGTTGTGTTCAGGATCGGATTTGTCACGTCGTTAACCGCTGTAATCAAACCATTTCCACTTGGATCTAAAACTGATATATATCCATATGATTGCGTAGTTGATGGACGCCCAAACCGATATGCCTTTTGCGATAACCCTTGGATCATTTGATTCCACACAACTTCCGCATTGGTTTGAAGGATGGCACCATCAAACGCGCACGAAGCCGCTGCAGCATTTGACTCCGCGCCGGCTTGATTCAAAAACACTGTCATCTGAATTACAAAGAGGGGGAATCCGATGCACGGAGTATCAATGCCCATCATCCATTTCACAACATCAAGTGGGATATTCTTGACTATGCTTGTAATCTTCGCTAATGGATCATTCCGGTAAAACAGCTCTTTACTACGTAAGTAATTGAACAACGACATGGATTTACCGTCTAGCCGCATGGGTGCATTACGATGAAACATGTTTTCCAACATGATGCCCAGATTTTTGTTGAATGTTTCCATGTTCGGCTGTTTTGAAAGGATGACCGCCTTTTTATCACTTGTCATTGCCATCATGCTGTCTCTCACACTGCCGGCCGCAGATAGTTCCTTCTTCAGCGCTTCATTAATTAATGAATCCAGTATGACGGACGAGGACAAGGGTTTTGCACCGGTAGTTTCACTCACACTGATGTAATTAGGATCTATGAATTGCCATTCCCTTGGATCCAATATTTTAGTACATATGAACGGGTTGTGCAGTGCGCTGGAATTCGGGATGAATGCGCCTTCGCCCACCGCCGCCGTGAATTTGGCATCCATTGACCACGTCATGTTTATTGGCCGAAGCGCATCCAGTGCCCTTTGAACATAGCCTTGGTGGTCAGGCGTTATTGGATGCCCGTCCGATCCCATTTTTGACAACAGGATAAGGATTTTTTTGGCTTGGGTGTAAGCATGCACCGCATTTTCAAATGTTGCTGTTGCCTGATTTGATGGGGCATTTGCATTACCTGGGTATGTGGGTCTTGCAAAAGGCGTCGCCGCTGCAAATGGTTGCAGCAAATTGTGCAAAATCAAGACATGTTCGTCAAACGAACTCACGTATGCATTATATGGAATTATACCGGTACCATGCCACCAACTAACGTTCACATTTGGTGGATAACTGGCGAACGTATCATCAGTGTTATAATTCAAGTAAATATCTTTAAATCTATTGTATTCAGTGACATTTTGTGATACATTCAACTCATTCCAATGATTTAAAAATGACCTGAATAAACGAAATTTGTCATCTATTTCAAGAGCCATATACAATTGATCAATTTCTTTTTGCGCATTATTAAGAGATGTAAGTAATGGTGGCGGGTTTTTTATTGCTTCAGTCATAACCTCCTCAATGTTGTCTGGAAATTCACCGCAATTTCCAATAAATGCGCGCGGCGTGCTGCAATAAACAACAAAATAGAGCAGGTCTGTTTTTTTCAATGTTTGTGTTGTTTGTGTTGGCTGTGCTGATTGTCCTTGTCTTTGGCTTTGTTTTGTCACGGGATATTTTAGCGTAAAAAAATCATCCATTGGTTGAATGGTTAAATTGACGACATTGGTAGAAGAATACGACGACAAGTAGTATGATGACGACGATGATGACAATGACGACATCCGTCTCAATTCCCGAAAATTAACATATTCATCGTAACGCTGTTTCACTTCTCGTTGATTCATGGGGTCATAATACATCGCAACGTGCACATTTTTTGATTCATACATCATACTGTACGTTTGTACCGCATCACAAAATGCATTGCCAATAAAGGTTTGATCTTCCGGATCGGTGACTGCTTTAAGAAAACGGTCCTTGCTGCGATATCCAATCGCCGCAATTTTAATGCAAATTCTATTGGAATTTGAATTGGGTCCATAGCCTTGACCGTAACCGCCATAGCCATATCCACCGTATCCGTAGCCACCGTATCCGTAGCCACCGTACCTTGATCCCGATGCCGTTGTATCCACGCCAGCATTTTTTGCATTTTTTATCGCAGTTTCAAAAATCAGGTGCATCATTTTGTAGATGTGATTCGTGTATGCACCTTTGTTCAATCTAGACGTCGTCATGAATTTTGCGTAGGACGGACTGTTTGCAGAACTTAAGTCTGGAAACCCAATGTGCATCATGAACGAATTACTGGGTCCGCGCATTTCGGGTGGAACAAACATTAACGGGGGGGGATACGCCGTCGGCAGATTTGGCTCGGTGTAATCTTGGATTTGGTTTTGGTTTTTATCAACCGGACGCATGAGCTGTGTAAATTTGTAGTTGACTTTTTGGTTTGATTTTTTTAAATTAACGGCGTTGGTTATTTCATACCGGTAATATCCCGGGAGAGTCCAGCTGTAAATGAGATCAACCTGATGTTTATTTGTTTGTCTTAATTGGGTATTCCATTCTTTTATACATTCAATGGCCATATTGATATCTTTGAGGGTAGCTGCAGCATCATCGGCAGCGGCTGCAGCGGCAGCAGCATCGGCTTCACTGGCAGTAGCCTTGGCAATAGCATTATCAAGGAGAACTTTATTTTTACGGTTACTTGATAATTGGGCCAACATTTTAACAAAAAGTTTATCATTTTGATGTTTCATAATTTGTTTACCGTGTATGAATTTAAAATCTCTATCGGCATTAGAGGCAGTTAACTGGTGTTGGATGAGGGCATTCAAAACAGTGGTAGTAGTGGTAGTAGCCGCCGTAATGTTTGTACTCACATGCCCAATTTCCTTGGTTGCCTCCGATGGGGACACGTATACTTCTTTGCAATTGGGTGGAACAGGGCTTTTATCCGGATTTACATCAAACCTCGTTTTGGGGAGATTCGGATTGGGTTGTCTGCGATTCACATAATGCTTGTTTTCGGTCAACGGGTCCACTCGTTCCATCCATTCTTTCTGGCCCTGAAGATCGTCCTTGTCCTTGGTTTCTCCCAAAATGTGTTTGATGAGTGATGGGTTCTGCTTGAATATCAAAGTGTAGTTAAAGTACGCGGGTCCGCAAATTACGTACAGCATTTCGTCATCCACTTCATCAAAGTGTTGTTTTTCCCTTTCCATTGCATTAAGTGGTTTGGATTGATCGGGCTTACCGTACAGCGTTTTTAAATAGTCGGCGTACTGCAGCAAATGGAGTGGGTTTGCAGAAGCATCAACAACTGTTTGCGCCTGGTCGCTGTATTTCATCAAACTCAATAACGTGTCGTTGTTGTACATGAACGCCGCAAAATTTGAACGAATTAAGTAATCAATTGCCGAATCCATTGCATTTACAATGGTTTCAGTACCCGAATAATATGCCCGTTTGGCGGCGGCGTATACCGCGTCTCCAGCAGCGCGCGCAGCGCTAATCAATGGATTCAATTGATTCTGACCGATTGTGTTAATATTCAACGGATTTTTCAAATAATCCGAAATGGCTTTTTTGAAAAACCCAAAAGTAATTGTAAATATTTGAGTTGGATCATGGTTCGCAATGAACACTCTTGTTGCAATGGCCACTGCACAAATGATGGAATGCGGTGTTTTATCACATGCTCCAATAGCATAACCCATAATGGTAAAAGGAGTACTAAGAGCAGCACCAGTCGCTGCATCCGTAATCGCCTTCCTTGCATCCTCTGAAATTGTGTGCTCGGGAGACAAATAGCACGGATATTTGTAATAAAGCCGTTGTAAAAGTATGTCATAATTCATGCTGTGCTCCGGTGTAGATCTGAACGTGTATAATCGGGTGTTGTCTTGTATCACTTTTAATTTATTGGGCGTAATGAGTGTAGCCCGGTTCGGTAAATCGGTTCCCGTTATAATTCCTCTCAAAAAATCAGTTAAGATTTCCACATTGTAGGATGGGCGCGCATAAATAGGGGGATTATTCCCCGATACATCCATGAAATGAATCGGCGCAGCTTGCGTAGTATCCGTCAGGTAATTTTGAATGCGTCCCACGGTCGTTTTAGTTGAATTATTCATGTACAATGATTGACGATATGTGCAAAAATATGACAACACTTTTTCGGTTATGAAACCATAGTTATCGCGAAAATCATTTGCAAAAGGAAGAAAATCCAATCGTTGACTGGTTGGAGTGGTGTATATAACTGCAAACTGATGTTGCGGGTCCACCGGCTGCGTTGAAATTTGTGTAACGGTTAGATTGGTCAAATTCCATAAATAATTCATGTCTTTGACCATGTTAGCGTACTCCGTGACCGCCGATTTGTATGATTGTTCTATTCTGGCAAGTTCTCGCGTGTGCTCGTTTTTTTTCACAAATGCCACATATTTTTCAAATATGCTGCGGTTCATAAAAATGTTTGCTGTTGCACGATTCATGTTCAAGCTTCCATTCATTTTTTTTAGTTTTTCAATAGATTCGTAAAATGCATCCACTGTTTCTTTGGTAACATCAAACGATGTTGGAACAAATAGTACATAATCGCATGCTGCATTTTGGATTTTTCGTTGTTCTGCGTCCAAATCCAAATCCACGGAAGGATTGGTTACAATCATTTGTTGTGTCAGAATGCGATATTGATTGCCTTGATTGCCTTGATTGCCTTGATTGCCTTGATTGCCTTGATTGCCTTGATTGCCTTGATTGCCTTGATTGCCTTGATTGCCTTTGACTTGTTCACTATTAAACATGATAATAAGCGGGTTATACGTTTCTAGTTTCAAATTTGCCGTAAATTTAGACGTAACATTTGCCCCAAGATTGAAACTCATGTCAATTGATCATAAATATTAAACTATATTTATATTTTAATATTTGGTATGTATTTTGTTTTAAAACTTGGCGGATCGGAATGCAGTCAAGTAGTCATTGTGTTTCATGTTTTCGCGCTGTTTTTTTGCGCGTTCCAATACGTCCATGGCGTCGCTGATTTCTTTGTCGGTCACGATGTTGCCAGGGCCGTGGCCGGCCTTGGACAAGCCACCGATGGCAGCACCGCCACTACCGCTGCCACTAAACGAAGAGCCGCCGCTACCACCAACATTTGCAACCGATTGGTTCATGACCCGATATTTTTGAGGCATAATGCAGCAATTGCTGTTGGCGTTCAGCCCGTAGTCGGCAAGAACCACAAACACGGCCGTTAAAACGAGGGCAACTATCAAATCTCGGGTGCCCATCCAGCACACCGAAAACACCAGCAACTCCTTGCTCAATGCGGTCTTTAAGAAATTCTCGGTGGAGGGGTCCAGCTTCAGTTCAATGTAGCGAGAGCCAATGTTGAGCATAATCATAACCATGCCCGCAAAGAATAAGCTGTTATTCAAGCGATACACTGCATATTTCAACCATTCTATAACGTATTCAAACGGGTTCATTTTGTTCAAGGTTGGTTAGTTATAGTATTGTTATATTATTATTTACTAATGCAACGAAAATTTTGAAATTCAGTTAAACGTAGAATGGGAAGAAATAAACGTTTCCGTCATTGCTTTTGCCTTTTTAGCATTGTCTTTGATCCAATTTTGGGCAGTCATAATGGGCGAATTTTCAATATTTGCGGTGAACCCTTCTTTTTGTTTTGACAATTCAAACCCCTCCATTGCTTGCATAAAAGCGATCACCACAACCAATGCCATGATGCCTGCAATCCGATGAACCGACGTCAATGCAATGATGGATGCAACGGCGATGATTTTACCTAAATTATCATTATCTCTCAATGACAACAATGACACCATGGGAGAACCCCAAATGATGCACGCAACAAACAACAACAACACGACAATTATATACTTCCCATCTTTATTGAAATCAATTTGCATTTGTTGCTATTTTTGCTAAGTTTATAATTAAACATATATTTTTTTTTGTTTGAAGTGAGCACCCCCCGTTACAATAAGATAAACAAAAACAAAATATTATCTGATCATTTTATTAGGAGAGAGAAATGTCTGGATATTTACAATATTCAAATTACGGTGAAGATGAAACCCCGCAGTTAAAACCCGTGCTGAAATCCGCGCAACCCATGAAACCCGCCCATAAAAGAACATTAAGGGCAAACCCGCGAATACTGCGGTCAACTCAATCCTCCGCAAACGAGATCCAGACGAATCAAACACAAGCACCCCCAACACAAGACATTATTAAACGAATGCACAACAGTATTAGCGGCGGCAGTGACAGTGACTCCGATACGGATTCAAACGAGCAGGACACGCCGAATGTGACGAACATGCCGAACATGCCGAACATGCAAAAACAGTTCAGGGCCGAGCCTGGGTTCAATCACACCATGTATACCCCCGCCAACAGCGCCGATTTGAATGCCAAGTTAAACCCGGCTTCCGCGAAGGAGGGGTTTGCTTCAAAGACTTTAGCCAATTCAACTCCGAAGCAGTATCCGCAATACATGCCGTCCGTGTTCCAGGCTTCCAGCGACCCCGAAAACAAGGACGCCATGTTGCAAAAACTTGACCACATCATCTCTCTGCTGGAAGACCAGCAGGATGAAAAGACGGGTCACGTGACCGAGGAATTAATATTATATTGCTTTTTAGGCGTGTTCATTATTTTCATCGTGGATTCGTTTGCGCGTGCGGGCAAATACGTGCGTTAAATGCCCCCCCCCCCCTCCATGAGTTGTGAAACCAATTTAATTAATGTATTTTATTATATCAATACATCAATTCATCAATACATCAATTCATCAATACAAATTCATGATGAAATGTTGGCAAATTGCACTTGCCATTGCGATCATTTTCATTGTGATTTATTACAAACCCGCATCAATTGAATCATTTATGGGAAGAAAAAATTTGAACATAAATCACAAGAACATTTATTGTTTTTGGACAGGAAACAATGAGTTAACCGAAAATAGAAAACGATGTTTGGAACAATTTAAACAAATGTGTGAATGCAATGTGATTTTGGTGGACCCATCTAATTTACACAATTATGTATTAAAGGACCAACCTCTTCATGCTGCCTATGAGTATTTATCCGAAACACATCGGGCTGATTATTTGAGAACCTATTTCATGCATTTTCATGGAGGAGGATACACTGACATAAAAGAAACAACGGGGTCTTGGATTGACGCATTCAATGAATTGAAAAACGACGACAATAAATGGATGTGCGGTTATCCCGAAACTTTCAATGGAGTTGCATATGGTCCAGTTGTTGACAAATGGAAAGATTTGATCGGCAATGGAGCTTACATATGCAAACCGCAAACACCACTGACCACTGAATGGTACACCGAAATGATTGCATTGTTGGACTCAAGATTGGACAGATTGAAACGGTTTCCTGCAACATATCCTCAGGACAGCGGCGATGGGTCTGAAGATTATGAAGGTTATCCAATTGAATGGAATGAAATGTTAGGAAGAATCTTTCACAAGGTGGCCTATAAATACAAAGAACATTTGTTAAACACGCTGCCCACCCCCGTTTTTAGTAATTATAGATAGAAATGTAGATGTATTTTTCCACATAATATAACTGGGTTTAAACATCATCATGAAAATCAATTTGCCGGTTTGTAGAACAGGTAGAAGTATTGATACTCTTTTCCTGCTTTGACCAGATCAATTTGTCCAAGCATGTTGAAGCCTGCGCCGGTGGCCAATGCGATGAACTCATGCGGCGGCGGCAGTTTGAAGTTGCGCACGTTTTTGCGCACCTTGCCCGTTTTTTCGTCGGTGAACACTTCCATGTACTGCACCATGTCGTTCGGGAACACTTGCACGTCCGACGTGTACTCAAAGTCGTTGAACTTCGCGGCACTATGCGCCTTGTTGCGCGCGGGATTTGCGCTTTCACCGCCCAGCATGCTGGCGGCATTGAACCGGCGCGGGTCCACCAAATGCAGGACGAAGTAGCCGCCCGGTTTCAGCCACGCGTACACATTAGAAAACAGCTGCTCCGTGTTGGGAATGTGGTACACTTCAAAATTCAGCACGGACACCAGCGTGAAGCTGTCGGGTTTGAATGCGGACGCCGCCGCGGGATTGCCCTTCACGATGTTCATGCCGGGATACGACCGTTTGGCCTGCGCAACCATGTCAGACGACGACTCAATGCCGGTCACATTGGTTATGCCGTTTTGAATGAAGGCGTTCATGTAGGCGCCCGTTCCCGCTCCCACGTCCAGCGCAATCGCTTGGGTGGTTATGTCCGGGTATGCATTGACGAGTTCCCCCACCTCGTACGCGTTGTTCACCTTTTGATTAAAAAGGTCGTCGTACACCGACGCGTAAAACGCGTCCTTTGTGTCGGCGTCCTGCTTCACGATCAAATCGGCACTCATTCTGCTGCTGCTGCTGCTCTGCACAAACGATTCAATGAACGAGCCCGAGTACGGGCGAACCGTGGCTTGGTTTAGTTTATTGCGGACGGATACCAGCAAAAGCACCATGACCGCAGCCAACAACACGCCGAACCATGCATTTTTTTCAATAGATTTACAAACCGAATTGAATGCACGATGGACTGAATTCATGGATTGCCTTTATTTATTGCGATTATTGCAATTGCTTATTGTAAATATATGTTATATTGTTATTTTTTTTACATAACCAGATAATAATTGCATCAACCCAACCCATTCAACCCAATCCACAATGAATGACGCTGAAATCAACGACATTCGCGCCGAGCCGGAGTTCAAGGGCATAACCTTTTCCAAATACAAAAAAGCGGACGTGCGCAAAGAATTGCTGAACTGCCTAAAAAATGGGAAAGTAGAGCCCGCGTGCTACTGGACCGCCGAACTGGTGTGCGCCGGGCACTACCAGGAGCTGTGGGACGTCATCATTACCTTTGTCAGCAAGCACATTCATTTAGCAAACCCGAAACTGTGCCTCTATTTGGAAATGCGGTACGACGTGTTCAAGGGCATTGTGGCCAACGGCTACATTGGGAACGAGCTGCGCATGCGGAATAATCCCCGCATTCGGTCGCTGTTTGCCGAAATCATGTGCGTGATTTGCAATTCCAAGAAAAAATACAGCCTGGAAGGCATTAAGGTACAAAAACCCGATTTTGACAGCACCGCCATGACCGACAAATTAAAAGCCCCCAACGTGTCGTACGCTTCGGCCGCATTTTTGTCCGGCGATCCCAAAGAGCTCTTTATTGCCATCAACGAATTCGCGTTCCACATCTCTAAAGATTCCAAAAACAGCTTGTTGGCGTCCTACTGGCTGGAATGGATCATGGAGTTTGAACACATCTGCAAAATGAAGAAACAGAAGTGCATGGGCGAACGCCGCAGCACCATGCCTGTGGAATCCAAATTTCAAATGGACCCCATTTGGATCGTGTGGGAACTCATTCTCAGTCAAGCCAAAAGCCAGGTCGGCCTAGAACCCGTCATCGGTAAAATCATGCAAAGCCTGCTCAAGTTGTATTGCCTGCGATACACAGACGGCGTGAAAAAGAAGCGCCGGTACTTGATTTACTTTGCCATTTGTCTGCTGACGGAGCCGGTCGTGCTGACGCAAGAAATGGTGTCCAACAAGGACCTGATTGAAACGGTTGTCAAAAAAATAGACACGGTTTACAAGCAAGTGAAGAAAAATGAAATTGCGCCCAAGACCGACTATTTGACGGGTTCCGTGAGTGGTGCAAAAACGGATTTAGATAAAACCATTGAAAAAATGGACAAGCTGAATTCAATGAACACCATCATTCGCACAAACACGTGAACCCGAAGGTGGGAACGCAAATGCGAATGCGCGATCCCACCGTGCATTTATTTTATATTCCTTTAAATATATTATAGCCCGATTGTTGCCATTTTAAAATGAATGCAGCTCCTGAATTTGCGCCCGTATCTGCGCCAGATTATGCATCCGCTGATATGATTGATTCGTCATTGCCTTCGTCCTCGTCCTCGTCCATGTCGTCGCTCCTGATACGCGCGTTGTTCATAATCATTCTTTTAGCGCTGATCGGATTCAACGTATTCACGTATTTGGACGACATCACCCAGTGGTTTAGCGACACCTTTGGGGCGCCGTTCCGGTCAGTTGCCCGATTTTTAGGCTATGCAGCAGCAGATACTGTGAAAACCACGGTTGACGTGACCGCCAAAGGCGCGAAATCGGCGGTGGATATTGCGGCCGGTGCTACAACCAGCGGGATTGACGTGCTGCAAAAAACAATTGGCGGTGGCGGTGGCGGCGAAGGGATTAAATCAAGCAATACACCCAGTACCAGTACTAGTACCAATACCAATGCCAGCAATACCAATACCAATGCCAGCAATACCAATACCAACCACCCATACCAAGCAGAATCAACTTTAGAAAATGCACTTTCTCACGCGAAACAGGCGCCACCGCAGCCGGATGATGCCACCAGCCGCACCCAACGCAGCAGTGGAAAGGCGGGGTACTGCTATATTGGCGAAGACCGGGGATTTAGAAGCTGTCTTAAAGTTGGCGAACAAGACACATGCATGTCGGGGGATATTTTTCCAACGCATGCAATTTGCATCAATCCGCGATTGCGTCAATAGTTTCCCAAATAAAATAAATTATTAAAAATACATAAATAATAATTTATAGTGATAACTTATAACCTCGCAAAATATAAACATGTCTAATTCAGAGTTGGAAAATATATGGACACAGAAGATTAAACCTCCTCACATTGTCTTTGATAAAGAGCAACATGATCGTGACGTGAGAGATGGGTTAATTTCAGTTCCCAGGAATATAAATAACAGCCCTTATTTGCCAAGCGAGCTTAAAGAAGTTCATAATGCGTCCGAACTCAATGTAGTGCCAGGAGATGGCAAGAAAAAGGTTGTGATTGCAATCACGATTGCCTACAATTGGCCTGCTGATTATGTTCAAAATTGTTTCAACGCATTTTGTACCTTATATGGGTTTCAACAAAGAGAAATTGAAGTTATCAATTTAGCTCCGTTGGGAACAATGGGCAACCCATCCGTGTCAACCGCAGAACAGGCGTCGGCAAATCAAAGCTTCATTAATCAACTAAATGATTATATTAACGCGAATGGTTCAAATTTGAGTAATATTACTCCCAATGACCGAGATAGTCTCGAGTCAATTAATTACTTAAATTTTACAGCTGGATCTGGCGATGATAATGACAAACTTGGTTGGTTAGGCGAAATGATACTCAACTTTTGGGCAATTGCCATGAATCCAAATGCGCATTTTCGCATAATTAATGCTGGTAGTGCTAACGGCACGGAAATGGCGAATACCGTCATATATGCTTCCACCGATTCAAACTTTACGAACAATCCGCATGGAACCACTGATTATGTAAATATGTCTTGGGGAGACACAAATCCTGGTTTTGATCGCAGTTCGGAAGATGATCTAATTTTTATAAACCCCCGAATCTGTTATTTTGCGGCAGCCGGAAATTATCGTTGGGCTGGATATCCGGCCACATCATACAACGTGATGTGCGTTGGCGGTGCCTCTCTTAACTATAATAGTGAGGATCCCATTAATTCGTCCACAAATCCTTTTTTACGTCTTTGGGTGGGTGCAACTAACGCAAATACAAGCCAACAAAGTCCAGGAGGTGGAACTGGTTTCTCACATTCCACTTTAAATCCACCACAAGCATACTCCAAGCCCGCGTTTCAGACCGATTTGGCAGCACTTGCTTCATATAGTAAACGCGCATGTCCGGATATGTGTTCTCTTGCCGATCCAAGTACGGGATTGTTGGTCATTTTTACTAACAGCGCTGGAACAAAGGTCATGCAACAAATGCTTGGAGGAACAAGTCTTGCAAGCCCCTTGCTTGCTGGGTTGTTTTCCCATTTAAGTCAACGGCGGATTAATGAAGGAATGCCTCCTTTGACCACGAGGCTGAATGATGTCGGATCTTCTACTTTGTCCAATTCCGTCAATTTGCAGACGTTTCTTTACGCGAATTACACCGCACACGCGTCCTCTATATTTTATGACATTGTGGAAGGAACCACTACACTCCACATTAATGCCAATTTGGGATCTTTGAATAGTGGTCAAACCTTTTCTGCCGGAACTGGCTATGATATTGCAACTGGACTCGGTGTTCCACAAATGAATGGTATAAAAGAAATTATGTTTGCTTCCACGCCTGCACCCACTCCCACGTCAACGCCTGCACCCACGCCTGCACCCACGCCCACTCCCACATCCACGCCTGCACCCACGCCCACTCCCACGTCCACGCCTGCACCCACTCCCACGCCCACGTCCACGCCTGCACCCACGCCCACTCCCACGCCTGCACCCGGTCCCTCGCAAAATGAAATTAATTTTTATTTGCCAGGTTCCACCACACCGGATCCATTTTTAACAGGATACATTTATGATGAACGTTATTACATTGACATTCAGTTGAACAGCACCAATTCTTTCAAGTTCGTAAATGCGCAAGTGTTTATCTCCAAGCAAAACAGCGTGGAAAGTCCGGATACATTTGAATTGTTCATTGGGGATAATTATATCATAAATCCAGAAGATGCTTCCGAGGGCGACATCTCGTATGCAAGACCCGATGGTTCTGGCAAATTTGATGATAATGCGATATATACCATTCAGATGAGGGCGATGCTGTTGAATGAAAATAATGAAACTGTTTTTTGTTTTGCCAAATTCGGGGGTTCATCCTATTATTCATTTTTGTATCGGTTTGATGGAGGTGACTACTTCAGCACGGAAGAAACCGACATGGTTGTTCTGAATGAAAATTCGGTTGAAGGGGCTGCCGGGTCTAACATTATAGTCAAGTGTCCTATGCTATTTACAAACGCGAATGACACTCGCCGCCCCACTACCGTGTATTTTACATTTGAAGAAGTGAACATATATGGCGACGAAGTAACTCAGGACTCGTTAATTTATGTCTACATGGATTTGCCATACGATTCGTCCGGTATCTATACCTTGATGCAAGCCGAAGACAATTATCTTACTAATGACAAGGCGTATTTCATAAACGTTACTGCTATTTATGATGACGGACACCAGAAAGACGCCTGGATTACTCGCATTTTGCACGTGATTGAAAAACCCGTCATGAATTCGGTGATTGCGTACGGTCTTGAAACCGATCCATCTACCCCGGATCCATTGGAAATCAGCAGCATCATGAACGTTTACATGAAACCGACGCTTTATGATAATATTCCACCAAAGATTGTACAGCTGTCCGAAACCGAATACGAAACAAACATAACGTTTCAATTTTCACAAGGAGGGGTCATGATGTACAAGGCGGTTATGCCTTTCATTTTTGATACCACACAGGAATCCAATTTGTATACCGTTTTGAAGGAGAACTTGGTTAAGCTTTGGACTACCAACCCACCCGCACAGAATCAGGACGGGTCCTATACCTACGACGTTTCTGCGATGATTGAATATTTCTCACTGTACGGCGAAGAGGAACCCACGCTTATCAAAGAATCCAACAGTGTCGCGAAAACATTCACTACAGACATTGTGCCGCTGCCCAGCGTCGTTGCGTTGAATGCCTGGATTGGCGGGGCGAATGTTGCCGGTTCGGGTCATCGCACGGTGGACATTTCTAATGCAACCACTGCCAGCGGATACACTCTGGCACCGGAATTGGGCATCGTTGGAAAGTTTTACAAGAATGATTTTTACGGTAACGGAATCACGGGTGGATTTTTCAAGGATTTGGATGCGGTTGTTAACGGCGTACCGGTGACGAAGCACAAGTTCAACCTGAGCGTGAATGGCGCATCGGCGGTGCCTGTTACCGAGCTGCACCAGATTCAGGGACACGACAACAAAACCGACCAGGAGATGTACATTGAACTGTTTGAATCCCTGAATGATAGCGATTCGTCCAATAAATACACCAATGTTAATGGGTTGTTTCCCAATCTTCCCGGACCGGCCAACACGTTGGGATCCGCGCAGCAACCCGTCTATTTCTTGATTCCAAGTGCGATAGGCTTCGCCCAGACCAACAGCGTCGTGGTTAGCATTGCGATTGAACCCCTTGCGGGCGAAACCACCCGCCCCAGTGCAACCAATTCCAATTCGGTTGTGGTTGTTCCCAAAGTGAACCAATACGTAATGACGGTTGGAACCGCCTCTGAACCCAGATTTACGCAAGGCACGTTCATCATTCCCATCAACAATCCGACTGCGTCTGAACCCAACTTTGCAAGTGCGATATTCACCAGCAACAACCAGGCTCCTAACGCCTTGAAAGAAGTAGCGGTTTCTAATAACGGAGTATTCAACATCAATGTCGTGAATCCAAGCATCCGCGGGGCGAATTGTGATTATCAGGTGCGTTATAAAATCAATGATCCCAATTCTGAGAACGGCACCATCACGGGCCCCATCAGTGATACCTACAGCGTGTATCTCTACGATCCGCCTGGGTTGGACAATTTCAGTGTTACCAATTTTTCGTACGACACCTTCCATAACAACGCTGTGTCCAAAATCAAGTTTGACATTGCATTTGTAACGGTGGGAACACGGTCCATTGACGGCGTGGTTGTGTATTTTCAAACCGCCAACGATGATGAAGATGAGGCGAACCACATTCTCACACTGTTGATGGACGTCAAGCGATCAGACGGTAATTCCCAATCCAACTTGTTGCACACGCTGCAAACCGCGGCCGCATCCAATGCCACCCTGGTGGAAGGCATTAAAATCAAGGACAAGAATGGAGCTGAATCGTCCAACAAGTGGCTGAATTTCAGATCCGGCGACATTGTCTTCAAGCCATACAATTTAGTTCCCAACTTTGATCCGGACATTCAATCCGTGCAATCAGTAATTCCGGTTCACAATATTCCGGTCATCCCTGTGCCCACCAACGTCGCGCTGACGGGTGGTGTTAAGGAGTCGTATGATGCGACAAAGTCCACATGGGACGATGGGCTTAGCACGTATGTATCCGCCAGCTCGTCGGTGACTTCCGCTTACAAACTGGTGTTTAACGGAAACGACGTGTCCGGAAACGACGTTTTAAATCACAGTTACACGATTAATTTGAGCCCGCATGCCGCTGGAACCGCCCTAAGCTTGTCTCTGCAAATCAAAATCACCGCATCCGATGGCTTGGAGTATTATTCCAATCCCATTGGGATTGAATTTACGGTGGCGTCAATTGACGCCTCTGCTGTGCAAAGCACTATACGGAGAGGCAGCAACAATGTCATGCTCAGGGTTACCCGCAGCGACGGTATAACTGTATCCCCTTCGGGCGGAGCCAACGTGGTGGAAGTCAAGCTGATCAACAATGCAGATCCCGACGAGTCCGATCCCACGCACAGCCAAGTGAAGGTGTTGACCTGCAGCAGCACGACGAACCCAGTTCAGCCGGTTGATCCCGAGGTGAATGAGTACGACCTGGCGACGGACAATTTTGTGGTCGGAAACTTGCTCCGATTGCAGTACCGGTTGAAGGCAGGCGTTTCGTACAACTTGTTGTCGCAGTACGTTAACGGAATTGCGAGTTCAGTGGTGGAGGAGGAGTCCACCCCGCTGTTTTTGACGCTTGAGTCACCGCTATTGTCGTACATGGTTGCAACCAAACCAGAAATTCAAATTGCCCCCGCGTACAAAGTAATGAGCAGTGGCGACTACGCCGGACGCATTGCAATAAGCGCAACCATAAACGCGAAGGGGGTGCACGCGGAAGGAGTGCAATCGGTTGTTTTCGTTTTGGCGCAAGAAGGAAATTTCACAAACGCGTCTTCTTCGGAAGAAGGCACCCAAATGGCGATTTCGTTTGAATCATCCAGTGCACATACCAAGAGTTATGCGATCGGCCCAGATGCCAGTTTGATCCCCAGTTCAACCGATAATTTGGGTGCGAGCGAAGTGCACGAACTGAGCACGACTGATTTGGCTGGATTTGCCGAAGGCGCTGCGGTAACGCATACGTTGGTCATGGGCAATCTTCTTGCAGACGACAACTCCACGCTGTATTTGGACGCGAGCAGCAACGGGTTTGACATCACCCTTCCCATCACGGTGGTTGGAGTTACGTCCACCCGTCTGGGAACGGACCTTACATTCAATGAATCCGGCCCTTCTGCGCGATTAACCAACTTTTCAGTGCCCACGAAAATGATTGACGATGCGTCATTTGAATTGACCGCTCCAAGCAGCAACAGCACCGGCGCATTCACCTATAGCAGCAGCGATAACAGCGTGGCCACGGTAAGCGGATCCACTGTGACCATTGTTACCGACGGCACAACCACCATTACCGCGACGCAAGCCGCCACCGATGCTCTTGCTTCCAACAGCATAGACGCGTCGTTTGTTGTGCGGCACTTTGTAATACTGCAATCCAATAACGTTACACTACAATACATTGGCAGCGCGGATGATGTTCCGTCAAATGCGGCAAGATTCATTCACGCGGATGTCCGAGGGACGGGGCGAGAATGGTTTGCGGTGGTCAAGGACGGCATGAAAGACGCCATTTATGCGTATGCAAGCGGAACAAATGGACCGTTTATACCAAGCGGTCAAACCGTTCCTGTGCCGTTCAACAACATTGTGACAACGCTCATGACAAATTTTTCGGATATGTTTAATAATGTTGGATCATTCAATGAGGCAGTCGGATCATGGGATACATCAAATGTCACAAATATGAAATTTATGTTTCATGGCAACAATTATTTTAATCAATCTATTAGTGATTGGGACACAAGCAATGTTTCAAACATGGCAAATATGTTTAGATCCACCAGTTTAGTCCAACCCATTGGCTCATGGAACACTTCAAAGGTCACCGAAATGCAGTCTATGTTTGCTTATACCCCGTTTAATCAACCGATTAATTACAATTCAGTAACAAATGCATGGAACACTGCAAATGTCACCAACATGGAGTACATGTTTTCCGGTGCCGCGAGTTTTAACCAAAATATTGGATCATGGAACACTGCAAATACGTTGTATATGGCCGGCATGTTTATAGACGCCACCGCGTTCAACCAAAATATCAGCTCGTGGAACGTTGCATTGGTTGAGCAGTTCCATAATTTCAGAAAAAATTCGGCCTTGACTGTTGCCAACATGCCGGCCGCATTCTATCCGGCTGCAAGCTTGAGCGGGTTCTCGGTTCCATCCAAGATGTTTGGTGATGCGTCATTTGCGTTGACCGCCCCTACCAGCAACAGCGACGGCGCGTTCACTTACAGTAGCAGCAACCCGGCCGTGGCCACCGTAAGCGGTTCCACCGTGACAATTGTTGGTGCTGGAGAAACCACGATCACTGCAACGCAGGCAGCCACATTTAATTACAACACGAATTCTATAACCGCATCGTTGGTTGTAATGCCTTCTCCCGCAACGTTGAGCAACTTTTCAGTGCCTTCCAAAGTGTTGGGCGATTCACCATTTGCGTTGACCGCTCCTAGCAGCAACAGCACTGGTGCATTCACCTATACTAGCAGTGATGAAACTGTGGCCACCGTCAGCGGATCCACCGTGACAATTGTTGATGATGGAGAAACCACGATCACCGCGACCCAGGCCGCATCCGGAAATTATCTTTCAAACAGCATAACCGCACAGTTGGTTGTAACGCTTCCTCCCGCAACGTTGAGCAACTTTTCAGTGCCTGCCAAAGTGTTGGGCGATGCACCATTTGCGTTGACTGATCCTAGCAGCAACAGCACTGGTGCATTCACCTATACTAGCAGTGATGAAACTGTGGCCACCGTAAGCGGATCCACCGTGACAATTGTTGGTGCAGGCACAACCACGATCACCGCAACCCAGGCCGCATCCGGAAATTATCTTTCAAACAGCATAACCGCGCAGTTGGTTGTGGTTGCTCCCGCAACGTTGAGCAACTTTTCAGTGCCTGCCAAGGCGTTGGGCGATGCGCCGTTTGTATTGACCGCTCCTAGCAGCAACAG
>Ga0214921_10005189_pt1 | contig 18557 bp, 19 predicted proteins | sample LL1505_MetaG_FD_177992 | JGI IMG/M metagenome (GOLD analysis project Ga0214921, IMG submission 177992) | Freshwater microbial communities from Lake Lanier, Atlanta, Georgia, United States - LL-1505 | ecosystem: Environmental > Aquatic > Freshwater > Lake | place: USA: Georgia | collected... | reverse complement strand
ATTTTAAGGATAGATATAATAAATAAATTTCAATTTTTTTTTATATATTTTTTTAATAGGCCACCAATTCGATAAATAAAAATCTCTGATTTTTATTTATTGGATTCCAAAAGTGAAAAAAATTTCTCCCCCATTATATTATGAAAGTAAAATGTTATAATTTTAAAAAATTAGAATATAAAAATGCTACATTTGCAGACAGTGTTGATGCAACATATATCCTTCATTTAGAAGGCAATGGTCGTTTGCCAGATATACTTGACCAATTAAATAAATATCAACCTACAAAAATAGTTTATATAGTATTCAATAAAGGTTATAAAAAATGTAAAAAAAAATTAAGTAAAAATGAACCTCCTATAGATTTAATTGATGCATATTATCAAGTATTAAAAGATTCTAAGACTAAGAACTATAGAAATATTTTAATTTTAGAAGATGATTTTATGTTTAATGACAGAATGAATGACCCAATAATTACTAATGATATTAATACTTTTATAAATGATAAAGATAATGAAGAATTTATGTATATGTTAGGAGCATTACCTCATTTACAAATGCCTTACAAAAATAAACATTATACTTTATGTATAAGCACAGGAACACACGCAAGTATTTATTCAAAAAAATTAAGGGATAATATTATAGATAATGTTCCTATTGATAGAATTAGTGATTGGGATTTATATACTAATCTAAATTGTTCTAGATATATTTACGAAGAACCATTATGTTATCAACTATTTCCAGATACTGAAAATAGTAAATACTGGGGTGGTAATTTATTTGGTATTTCTCCTTTAAGAAATTATTTAAAATATTATGAATTAGATACTAAAACTGAACCTGGCTATTCTGCGTGTTATACTAATTCAAGAAAAAGAATTTTTTATATCTTAATAGTTCTAATTCTAATTATTATATTTTATACACATAAGCGATAAAAATAAACTCTTGTTTATAATATAATTAATCATTATATTATAAAGTATAAATTAATCCACCATTTACAAAATCATCCAATTTTCTCTGATAAAAATTTCTTGCTATTTGTTTTATAATTGTATAACTTTCATCCATAATTTCCGTAATTTTGTTACCATATTTCTTTTTAATGTGTTCATATATTAATTCTTTAGTAGTTTCTGGATCCTCTTTTAAATCTTTTTTTAAATTTTCTTCTACTTTTTTTTTATAATTAATTGCAGTTTCTGATATTTCATTTAATATTTCATTTAGTTCTCCAACTGTATCAATTAATTCTTGATCTTCCTCTGTTATATCCGGATCTGAGCTAACTGAATTAAAAACTTTATAAATATCTTCTGTTTTATGATTTCTAACAATGTGAAAAAATAATTCTTCTCTATTATCAAAACATTCTTCGCAATCATCGCATTGTTCAAATTTAGGAATTATTTTTTTTGATTTTTTAATTTTAATTTTCTTTTCTTCTACTGGTACTTTTTCTTCCACCTTAATTTTCTTTTCCTCTACTGGTACTTTCTCTTCCACCTTAATTTTATTTTCTTCAACCGGTTTTACTTTTTCTTCCACTTTAATTTTCTTTTTTTGTACTTTCTTTTTTTCAACTGGTATTTCCTTTTCAATTGGTATTTTTTCTATTACTTTTTCTACCGGTATTTCTTTTTCTTCTGTATTCTTATGAAATTTTTTAATATGAGTACTTTTAGAAGAAGCACTTGCATATGTCTTATTACAAAAGTCGCATGTATGTTTTTTATCCATTTTAACTATTATATATATAATAGATATTTTTCTTAAATAGTTTTTGGTTAATTCGTTTATAATTAAAGTACAATATTTGTGACGGGTTGTTCTTCTTCGTCATCATTTTCTTCCTCTTCAGAATCTTCATCTTCAACATATTCAAGTTCACCATTATCTAGTTGTTTCTTTAATTCTTTAACCTTATCTCTATTATTATAAATAATATAAGTTATTTCTTCTTTATCTTTTGCTGGGTCAATAGGTTCAACTGGGTCTAATTTTTTACCATATTTCTTATAAACTTTCTTATTATTTTTTAATGTTTCAGACAACTCTTCGACATCCTTTTTACGATAATGTATAATATTATCAATATGTTTACTTTTGTTTGTAGCTTCAAACTTTCCAGTCTTATTATTAAATACCTGACAAGATTTATTTTGTAAATTAGTTATTAGAGTATTTTGATTTTCAATACAGTTCTCTTTAGTATAAGTAAGTCTTACCATTTCAACGTGAGGAGACTCATTAAACAAATGACAAGTTGCAATATTTATTTGTTCTTGTAATGATAATTTATTTAAGATGTTCTCACTCCCTAATGCATTAATATGGATATGATTATTATTTATGATCCCATTATTATTGTTTATAATTTTGTTATTAGCTTTCTTCATATTTTTCTTCATTTCTTCAAAATCCTTAGATATTTTTTTAACTGTTTCTTTTAATTCATTGTTTTCTTCATTAGCTTTTACTAATTTATTAACTGTTTCTTTCAGTACTTCTGTTTCTTTCTCTTTACAAATTTTTTGATGAGCCCATCTTCCTTGTCTGCTACTAAAATTTCTTTTACAAAAATTACAATAATATTGAGTTTCATCTTCTTCAATAACAATCGTTGACTTTTCATTGACGCAAGATTGACTTTTAATTGACGAGTCAATTTTATGGTATTTGTAGTTGTGATACCATAAAGATTTATATGACGAATAGTTTTTATTACATTTATTACAGATATGTGCCATCTATTAAATCTATTTATATATTATACTAGATATTTTATTCTTATATATTTTTTTATTATCTATTTTAATAGATATCTATTTTTCTATTTTTGACTAGAGAGAGAGAAAATTATTTATTTATAAAGTAAATGAAAAGTCTTTTATAAATTATAGAAAGTTTTCAAAATAGAAAAAATAAATATTTTTTTTGTTAACATTAAATGATCACCGACTGCAACCAAATGATCACCAATTATTTTGTTTATAATTTTATGTAATTACTTTTAGATTATATATTAGAATATATTATTTTATAATTTTCACATTTAAAATCATTAACAATTTTATTATATATATTAATTTAGATGTTCTTTCTTTAATGATTTTTTAATGTTAACATGTTAAGTGATCAAAATGTTAATTTTTTTATAGAGAGAGAAAATTATTTATTTATAAAGTATTTCAAAAACCCTTTTATAATTATAGAAAGTTTAGTAAAATAATAGAAAAATCAATTCAAATATATTATTATAAAAACAAATAATCATTATTAATTAAATGCGAGTAGGATTATATGGATTCGGAACCTTTGGAAAATTTTTATACAAGTATCTTAAACAATATAACTTTGATTTAATTATATCAGATATTAATGAAGTAGCTCATTTAGATTATGTAAAAGAAAATGATTTTTTTAATTCAACTTTCGATATTATTATTTTTTGTAATTCAATTAATAGTTTCGAAGAAGTAATAAAGAAAATTAACCCCTCTTTTTTTAAAAATAAATTAATTATTGATGTTCTTAGTGTCAAAGAATATCCTTATGAAATTTATCAAAAGTATAATATAACTGAAAATATATTATTAACTCATCCAATGTTTGGACCTAATAGTGTCGATGATAATCAATTATGGGAAAATAAAAAGTTTGTATATTATCCTATAAATATTAAGGTACACGACACCTACATTTCTTTTATGAAATTTTTAAGTTATACCAAATGTGAATTATTATTAATGAAGCCTAGTGAACACGATAAATATGTAGCAGAAAGTCAATTTATAACTCATTTTATAGTTAAAACTTTAAAAGAATTAAATTTAACAGACACCCCTATAAATACCTTAAATTATGATATTTTATTAACTATGATAGAAAATATTGGTAATGATTCTTTTGAATTATTCCAAGGTATGATACTCAAAAATAAATATACATTAAAAGTAATGAATGATATTATATATTCTTTATTTAAAATTAAAAATATGGCAATCCCAACTAAAAATATATATTCCGCAACCAGTATAGTAATGAATAAAATTAAAAATTCTGAAAATAAAAATATTATTAATGCAGCCATTGGTGTTCCATCTTGGGGACCTGATACCTCATTTGATAATAGTTATTCTTTATCAGCTGGTAATTTAGAATTAAAAAAAGAATTGGTAAAATTCTTTGATAATAAACTAACAGTAGATAATTTATTAATAACTCCTGGTGGTAAGCCTGCTTTATATTATTGTATTTCTGCTTATACAAATGTAGGAACATCTTGGTTAGTACCCTCTCCATATTGGGTATCATATCCAGATATGATTAAATTAGTTAATGGTAATACAATAATATTAGAAGGCGATGTTGAAAATAATTGGTTATTTGATTTAGATGAAGTTGAAAAATATTTTAAAATGGAAAAGGTAAATGGAATTATAATATGTAATCCAAATAATCCAACAGGATTAATATATCCTAATCATTTTTTGAATAAAATAGTTGATTTATCAAATAAATATAATAAAAAAATAATAGCAGATGAAGTATATTTACCATTGTTATCAGCAAATGATTTAGATTATAAAGATTCTTTATACTTTAGAAAAACTAAAAATGTAATTGCCGTATGGAGTTTCTCTAAAGGTTGGGGAATACCAGGTTGGAGAGTTGGATTTGCAATTGCACACGATGAAGTAATAAAAAAATTAGCAGGTATTCAATCCACAATTAATACTTGTCCACCAAACAGTTCTCAATGTGTTGCATTAGAACTAATTAAAACCAATTGGTTACCTATAGAAGATTTTAAGAAAATAGATTATTATAAAAATAAATTAACTAATATTTTTAGAAGTAAAGGTTGGATTGTTCCAGATAATAATATTACAAGTATGTATTTATTCCCTGTTAATTATGATATAAATATTAATGAATATGTTGATAAGTTATTTGATAAAGGATTAGCAATAATGAATGGAGAACCATTTGGTAATAAAAATGGTGTTAGATTAACGATATATAATGACGATGTGTTAATGGAAAAATATATAAATATTATAAATGAAGTATAGAAAAAAATATTAAAGTACAATATTTTGAACGGGTGGTTCTTCAGGTTCTTCATCTTCCAAATTTTCATCTTCCAAATTTTCAGATTCTTCATCTTCAACATATTCAAGTTCACCATTATCTAGTTGTTTCTTAATTTCTTTAACTTTATCTCTATTATTATAAATAATATAAGTTATTTCTTCTTTATCTTTTTCTAAATTAATAGGTTCAACTGGATCTAATTTATTACCATATTTCTTATAAACCTTTTTATTATTTTTTAATGTTTCAGATAATTCTTCGACATCCTTTTTACGATAATGTATAATGTTATCAATATGTTGACTTTTATTTGTAGCTTCAAACTTTCCTGTCTTATTATTAAATACCTGACAAGATTTATTTTGTAAATTAGTTATTAGAGTGTTTTGATTTTCAATACAGTTTTCTTTAGTATAAGTAAGTCTTACCATTTCAACGTGAGGAGACTCATTAAACAAATGACAAGTTGCAATGTTTATTTGTTCTTGTAATGTTAATTTATCAACAATGTTTTCACTCCCTAATGCATTAATATGAATATGATTATTATTTATAATCCCATTATTATTATTTGTAATTTTGTTGTTAGCTTTATTCATATTTTTTTTCATTTCTTCAACATCTTTAGTTAATTTTTTCATTGTTTCTTTTAATTCAATATTTTCTTCAGCATCTTTAGTTAATTTTTTAACTGTTTCTTTCAATTCAATATTTTCTTCGTTAATCTTTACTAGATTAATTTTATTATCTTTTTCTTTTTTACAAAAATGATTTTCGTGTCTACTTTTTGATTGTCTTGTTGTAAATGATTTATTACAGAATTTACAGTTAACATTATTGTTTACATTATTGTTTACAGGAATGTTTACAATGTTAACAACCGGGTTAACATCAATCTTATGGTATTTGTAGTTGTGAAACCATAAAGATTTATACGACGAGTATTTTTTATCACATTGTTTACAGATATGCGCCATCTATAACTTTACTATATATATTATACTAGATATTTTATTCTTATATATTTTTTTTATTATCTATTTTAATAGATATCTATTTTATATTTTTTTTATAGAGAGAGAGAAAAATATTTATTTATAAAGTATTTGAAAAGTCTTTTATAAATTATAGAAAGTTTAGTAAAATAACAGAAAAATTGATAAATAATTATAAAGCCAAATTATTATAATTACCAATGGATGTCGATAAACAACTAAGAACCAAAACAAAAGAAACTTTTACAAAACTATTAAACACAAACTACTCAAACAAAATAGAAGAGTCTATCTTTAATTTCAGTGTGGATTATGCAACCGTAAATGAAACCCCATATTTAATTGATCAAATTTACGAAACTAAAGTAGATGACATAATAAAACTATTACATAATAAAGAAAATGATTATTTCTTAAAAGCAATCAAAGAGGAACAAATAAATTTGGACCAAATTGCTTTTATGAAACCTGATGAGTTAAACCCAGAAAAGTATGATAAAATCATTAAAAAGAAATCAGTTGAACAAGATAAGATTGATAACCAAGCAACCTCAAATGTTTATGAATGTAAGAAGTGTAAAAATAGAAAGTGTTCAGTAACTCAACGTCAAACAAGAGCTGCAGATGAACCTGCAACAACATTTGTAAAGTGTAAAGAATGTGGCTATGAATGGGCCTTCAATTAATTTATATAATTTTCAGATTCAGAAATATTAATATTTGTTTTAGAAAATGCAGGAGTTTTCAAAGGATTAGTTATATTATCAACAGGTGAATTATTAGATAAAGTTAATACTATCTCGTCATTTACTACAACTGATTTTAATCCATTTACTATTGATGGTTTCTTAGCTTTTTCATTACCGTATTTTTTATTATATTCATCTATTATAATGGGTTGAATAATGGGAGATGTTTCCATTAATCTATCTATTTCATTTTTCAAAACTTTTAAAATAACTCTAGCAGGTGATCTTTCTCTTCTAGGTAAAGCTAATTCTATTTCTAAATATCTAGATACTTTTTGAAATGAAACAGATGCTATTTTATGGGCTTCAGATAATTGAGAAAATTTAAAATAACTACTTATGGCTTGTAAAGAATTTAAAAGAATTATAATTAATCCTATAACTATTGAAGCAATGGTTGTATTACCAAATAATGCAGCTGAACCTACTGAACTTGCCCCTGTAAAAGTTCCAATAACCATTACAGGTATATTTATATAATTATTCAATTTAGAATATCTTATAAATGATAAATTATGTAAAAGATAATAGGAATAAGATATTTCACATTCATCTTTAATTAATTGTTCTAAATCATTATCCCAATGAATTAATGTGTTATTTGGTAATTCCATATATATTTAGTTTACAAATAATTTTTTAATTTCTTCCAACTCAGCTTTATAATCTTTTATTTTTTCAGTAAGTTTTCTGATGATTTCTTTTGCTTGTTCTAAATCTTTGATATGATCTAGTAAATCTTTATTGAAAGATGGAGGTTCCATTATATTAATTTATAAAGTAAAAATTTATTTTGTAAATTAATTAGTTTCGTAAATGTTTTATTTTTTTTAAAAGAATTTGTTTTTTGATTTTTTGTTATTTTTACCAAAGACGAATCGGACAAGACTCGGTTGGTCTTCCAACACCTTTCAGGCTTTCTGGATAATGCCTAACCAGGTTTTCCAACACCAGTGAGTTTCAGGATAACAATGAACCTTGGGTTTCCACCTCATCCCCTGAGTATTTCTATAGCGCCCTACAGTGGTCGCTTCTAATTCCGTCACTTTGAATATTTTTAACGCGCCTCCAAACCCGGCGCTAAATGACTTGTTAGTTTCGTCTGAAAGAGTTGCCTTGATAAGCAACTCAAAAAGAGTTACTTATCTATTGAGCCGCGTAAAGGCCAGTCATATTCAACAGTTAGGAAATGTCTTTTTTAAAGTCCGTTACCAGTAGACTGATTTTAATATTTATATAGCGCCTTAAAATCGGGCGCATTACGTCTCTTCCAACAGACTAATAGACTAAAAATTTATGGCACATTTAGACGGTTAAAATTTCAATTTTTTGTAAAATTGAAATTAATACTTATTGAATAAACAAATTTAGTATAATGAGCTATTATAAACCTACTGATAATATTACTCAAGACGGCATTATCGTAATTCCAATATACCAACAGAAAGAAAAGAAATATTTTAGTTTCATCTATAAAGATAAATATTCAAACCTTATAGTGTTAGATAACTTTATTGAAATAGAAAAGAATTACCTGATAAATTTACAAAGGCTAGCTAAAATTGTAAATGTTCCAAATTGTAAGAAAATGAATAAGGATGAATTAGTAGAGAGCCTTAAAAATAAAATTATATTTATGAATTAGATTGTATTATTTAATAAAAACCCCATTCCTTCCTTTTTCATTTGTGGTATATAAAATGCATCAGTATAAATAATATTCATAAATTTATAAGGGTTCTCATTATAAATCTTACTAATTAAGAATAATACTTCTAACATTATTTTAGAATCAGGGCTTTCAAAGTTATATTTTTTAACATATGTTTTAACTTCTCCTATTGTTTTTTTAGTATAATTTATCCATTTAACATTCATTCTATTTAAGTTGTAAAATTGATGAAAATCAAACGTTTTAACATACTTTAAAAATCTAACATTATTCTCAAGTTTTTGATTAAAAATAATATTTGAACCAAACAAATATTTTATTTCTTTTATTTTTTGACTAGTTATATACTCTCCCATTTTAATCCAGTAAAATTCTTTATGGGTTGTATTTAAAATATTAGCTAGTTGTAAATTACAAATTGAATACTCTATTAACAAAATTAAAGTTAATTCAGTATAAGCACTTCTTATTAATGTTGACCAAACTGCATCACCATCGTCAATAAGTTCATCTTCGTAAAAAATATGTGATATCTGTAAAGCATCTGAATTTTTTTTATTATTGAATATTAAAATAATATTTTTAAAATCAAGATGGTCTCGTAATATAGAACTTAAATTATTTAAGTTATGATATTTTGATTTTGTATTTAATTTTATAATTAATTCATTAAAGTTATTATATTCAAAAAATCTTGCTATAGGTGTGTCTGTTATAAATTTAATTAATGCATTTTTATCCAAAGACATTTGAACTGGAAACTCCTTAGGAATGTCCTTACCTTTTCTAAATTCAGTACAATTAAAAAGAGTATATTCTGTTATTTTTCCCAATATATTATATTTTTTGGTATTTAAATTAAAATAGTATTTCGGAAGAGTAAACACTTCCAGATATTTAGAGTTAGAACAACCCATCTATCTTATGATATAAAATAATTAATTATCTTTATACCAAAATTTTTTAACTCCCACAAATATATAATCCCACGATGGTTTTTTTAAAATATATTCTTCGCCTGTCATAGTCTTTTTATCAGTTTTATTATATCTTCCCTCTAACTCAACAACAAAATATTTCTTCATATTTAGTGGAACATTATCTTCAAAATAAATACGATGAACTGGAGTTCCATTAAATAATCCTAAAATATAATCCTCTTGCTTTTTTAATTCGTCTTCTGTTTTTAATCTCCAATATCTCTCAGGGAATTCAAAATGACCACCTCTACCTCCTTTCTGATTAATCCAATTATATTTCTTTTTATCTTCTTGAGATAAAACATCCCAATCAGTAGGTGTAATAGTTAAATAATTAGCCATATTTTTATAAACATCATCCATTATTATATAATGTTTATGATAGTAAATGTAAAATTCAATTTTTTTAAATTAGTCTTTCAATAAATCCAATTTTTTCATTGTTTGATTCTTAAATTTATTAAATATGAAATTGTTAGGTTCTTCTATTTCCCTTAATATTTCTAGAATCAAATAATAATCAGTTAATTTATTCAAATGTCTTAGAGGCATTAACATAAAACATATATGATTCATTTTTTTATTTAGATAATATTTATTTTTAATAGATATCAATGATAGTTTTCTAGCTTCATAAGTCATTTCAGAAACATTAATATTAACTATTCTGTTAATATTTCTAGAAAATTGATCAAATAAAATTATTAAAGCCAAAGTTTCTTCATATGAAAATTCTAAATCGTCTCTGTCTACTATTGTATTATAAGTATTAAATAACAAATGGTAATATTCTTTATAAATTTTCTCATCTACTGATTTATCAAACCAAAAGTTATTATAATCATCATTAGGGAACCAAAAATTTAAAATGGAATTAATCTCTTTCTCGGTCAACAACATTAATTTAATATAATATTTATTAAAATATTTCTTTATTCAATTTTTCAATGCCATAAACAAAATAAAAAAGTTGAAATTATTATAACCAAACATAATATATTATAAATTATGTCCAAATTACGTAGTTTATATGATATTATTATTTCAAATATTAACGATTTTAATCCAGAGCTAATCTACTTTTCAGTTGGTTGTTCATTAGGTCATTATAAAAACATTGACCCAAATCAGAATCAACAATACCCAAAACCTATTATGGATAAATTTAATAATAAGAAGAAGGTGATAATTTTAATGGATGCTTCTTTAGAAACACCATTGAAACTTCAAGAGTCTGAGAGTCTTACATTAATTGAAGAGGAAAATAAGTTCAGAATGCTTTTGGGAGATGATTTGTTAGTCTTTGCAATTAATAATTATTACCATTTTGAGGAGACTCCTGACTGCGTCGCACAATTTCCGGATGATTATTCATTCTTGATTTCATTGGTTACTCACACTATTCAAAACAAAAAGAAACTAATAGTTCAGAACTTTTCTGGTAATTATATTGAAGACCCTTATATTAATCTCTTCGATTTTTTCCCACACGATGCATTATTTCAAAATGTTATTTTTGATGTATCTAATTCAATAGCAGTATGCTTTTGTGATTTTACAGAGCATCAAGTACACTATGACCATAATGATAATTTTATTCAAACTAACTTTAATAAATTGACTGTACTCAAGACTGTCAATACTAGATACTTTATAAGAATGTATAAGGATATGATTGACAAAATCAATCATATATTTACTAGAAAGTTGAGAGTGTTAAGAGGAGAAGTTGAATCGAATCGCTATGATACTGATGCTTTAACTAGATATATCAAAAAGATTAATCTGATTTACCCGGAGATTTCCTCTCTAGAACTAACGGAAGAAAACATTCAAAAGATTATTATTATTCTTCTTCAAGATATCTTTGATGCTTTGGAAATTCCTCCTGATATAATAACAGATTTAAGTAGCAATGGATTTAAACAAAATGAAGTGATTAATAGTTTAATGCCATTGAAAAATTTATTTTAATTAATTATTCTCTAATAAATAACAAATCTTGAGATACACCATTGACATAGTCCATAGTGTATTTTTTATAGACCTGATATGTTTGTTCTAATGCTTTTATACTATCTTTATAATAAGGAAAAGGAATATTGTCTTTCTTATTTTTACTCAAATGATAAAATTTTTCAAACCAACTACCAATAGAACAAGAATCAAAATGTAATATTTTTAATTGTTCATAAGGAACATTATATACATTTGGTCCTTCGTGTTTATTATTATAATTAAATCTATGAACTCCTCCAGAAGCAACTCCTTCAGTTACACGAGCACCACTTTTACCATTTACATAAGCACGACATTTATCTGTTTTTGAACATCTTAAAAATTTATTAGTAGAGAAACAAGATTCTTCATTTTCATTATAAACAGCTTCAACATTTTCAATTGTTAGACACTTATAACTTTTGTCTAGATTATCCAAGAAATCTAATGAACCGTGTAATAATTCATCAACATCTACATTAAATACGAAATCAATATTATGAGATTTAGCTACTTTTAAAATTTTATTTATAAAAACAATTTGTCTATCAAATAAAGTTTGATAATTATTACCTGTTTTATCTGATTCACTCATTTCTAACCAAACATCCTTTTGATTTTTTAAATAAGGTTCTAATTCAGGAGTATCTTCTACTCTAATAAAAAATTTAGTAACACCTAAAGCTCTATGATGTTTTAACCATAAGGGTAAATCAATTGGTTTTCTCATAAAAGTAATTAATCCAACGGTAGAATTTGGTTTAGCAACAGATATGTTACTGAATCCTTCATCTAAATGATAATATTGGTCACTTTCACATTTTTTTTTATATAACGAATATAATGTTATAAATATTAAAATGATTATAATTAAATTAAACATTTTAATATACCCTATAAAATTTTTTTACTTAATATAATTATTAATCCATTCTTTATTTCGAACGTATTTTTCTTTTAAAAATATTACTTCATATGGATGTACATTTACATCAAAGAACCCCATAGAAGTTAAATCACTTAATTTCTTTTCAAGATTCTTATTTCTAAAATCAATATCTTTGTAATAATTAAATATACATCCAATATTATAATTATTATTTAATATCGTTTGTGACATTTTAATTTCCTTTTGGGTAACTACATCTTTGTATTCATTAAGTTGATTTGTTAATGAAAATATTTCATTATTTATTAATATTTTAAGACCTTCGCTATCAGTAGAAAAAGCATATGATTGTATATGTGTAAATTCATTACTATGACTACAATGAGTTAATCCACAAGTATTAATAGTACATCCATATAATTTTACTTTATCATTTAAACCATTTAAAAATATATCTGTCCATTTATTCTTATAATAAGGAGGAATTATAGGTCCTATTACAGATGAATTAACAAAAATAAAATTATTATAATTTTTATATAAATTATTTTTTAATAATCCTTCAGACCAAGCACCAAAATCATAACCAGTATTTTCTCTATTAATAACTTTTACATAATAAGGACAATCAATTTTTAAATCTGGGTCATTAATTATAAATATAAAATCAATATTATCGTCTTTAAAAACACCATTTTCAATAAAGAATTTAACATTTTTATCATATTTATGAAACGTGTATAAAACTAAAGTTGATTTTTTATCTGTTGTAAATTTTTCAATATAATTAGAACCACACAAAATAAAAGAAATAATAATTATCACAATTATTAAAAATAAATTAAACATTTTTAATATACCCTATAAAATATTTTTAAGCATAGTTAAAAATAATTCTATAATAATAAAAAATTTTATATAACACTATTACAAAAAATACTTAAAAAATATATAACCTAATATAATAAAATGGATGAACTAAATTATAAAGAACTATATGAAAAATCTATTATTGAAATTAATGAATTAAAAGAACATTTAAAAAAATATACAGCTCCTAAAAGAAGCAAAACTTATTATGAAAATAAAAAAGAAGAAATTAATGAAAAGAATAAAGAATATCATAAAACAATACCTGCTGATAAAATAAAAGAATATAGTAAAAGAGCTTACGAAAAAAAGAAACAAAAAAACTTAGAAGAAAAAAATAAAAATGTTTAAGAAATTATATAATTTTACGTAAAATTATATAAAGAATATTTTCTAATTTATAATATATATAATGGATTTAATAAATAAATATAATATTTATATCCAAACTAGATACAATGATATTATTTCTTCAGGTAAAGAAATAGATAATTTTGATTTAGATAAAATTTTTGAATATTACTCTTGTATTCAATTATCTAAAAAATATAATCAATTATTTTATGAATATAATGATATTGACCCAGATTTTAAAGAAAAAAATAAAATGAGTAAAAATGATACGGGTATTGATGCTTGTAATTTAATAGATACCATAGTTCAATGTAAATTGCGTAAAGATAGTTTACGTTGGGAAGATTGTGGAACATTCTTTGGTAGTCAAAATATATTTGATTCGGAATTAAAAAAGACAATTATAAGATGGTCTAACTTAATTATTACAAGAAATAAAGAATGTAAATTATCAAAAAATCTCAAAGAAAAACAGGAATTATTTACAGATATTACTTATTCACGTGATGAAATTATTGATTATTGTAATAATTTAATTGAGAACCCTCTTAAAATAAAAAAAGTTAAAGATGAAAAGTTTAAATTACGAAATTATCAATTAGAAGCAATTGAAATAATTAATAAGAATAAGAATGTTATAATATCTTTACCTACTGGATGCGGAAAGAATGTAGTTATAATTTTTTCAATTGATGAAAAGAAAAGATATTTAATATTAGTTCCTAGAATTATTTTAATGGAACAACTTAAAAAAGAATTAATTAAACATAAGCCTGAATTGGAAAAAAAAATTCAAACACTTGGAGATAATAATAATGAATACGATGAAAGTAAAAATATTACAATATGTGTTTATAATAGTGTTTCATTAATAGAAAAATATTCTAATACATATGATAAAATATTTGTAGATGAAGCTCATCATATTAATGTTCCTGTAATTTATGAAGATGAAGATGATGAAGATAATGATAAAGAATCAATTATATCAGGTGATGAATATTATTCAGAAGAGGAAGAAGAAATAATTTTAAAAGATGATACAGAAGATGAAATTAAAAATACTACTGGATATATAAAGATCATTAAAAGTTTGAGCAAATATAAAAATAATGTTTATCTTTCTGCAACTATTGATGAAATAACTGATTTTACATATTATAAGAAAGATATTCGAGATATGATTGATAATAAGTATTTATGTGATTACACAATTAATATACCAATATTTTCAGATGATCCATCTAATAAAAATATTTGTGAACACTTATTGAAAAATTATAGAAATATTATAATATATTGTAATTTACAAAAGGACGGAAAGAAAATTAATGATTTATTAAATACAATACAAAAAGGAATTTCTGAATATATTGATTGTAAAACATCAAGAACCAAAAGAGAAAAAATTATTGAAAGATATAAAAAAGGAGACATACCATTTTTAGTAAATGTACGCATTTTAGTTGAGGGATTTGATGCACCAATTACCAAAGGTGTATGTTTTATTCATTTACCATCAAGTAAAACTACTATTATTCAAATTATTGGAAGAGCTTTAAGATTACATACATTAAAAAGTTTTGCAAATATTATATTACCGTTTTCAAGTAAAGAAGATGAAACAAATATAAATAATTTTTTAAAAATATTAGCACAAAATGATAAAAGAATTAAAAAATCATATGAAAATAAAACAGAAGGTGGTTATATTTCAATTGAGAAAGTGAAAGAAAATAATTATAATGAAAAAGCACAATTTAGATATAATATGATATATGATAGTATGGGTGTTCTTAAAAATGGTGAAGATATATGGATTAAAAAATTAAATGAGATTAAAAATTATATTGATAAGTATGAAAAAAGACCATCAAGATATAAAAATAATAAAGATAAAAATACTAAAAGTTTAGGATTATGGATTCACAATCAACAAACATATTATAAAAAAAATCAATGGTTAATGACTAAGATAAATATAAGGAAATTATGGGAAGATTTTATTAATGATAATAAATACAAAAAATATTTTCTATCAAATGAAGACGAGTGGATTAATAATATTAACTATGTTAAAAAATATATTGATGATAATAATAAAAGACCAAATTCTAATGATAATAATAAAGAGATTCAACAATATGGAATTTGGTTAACCTATCAACCAAGAAATTATGAAAAAAATATAAAAATAATGAAAAATATGAATATAAGAAAGTTATGGGAAGATTTTATAAATGATGATAAATATAAAAAATATTTTATATCAAATGAAGATGATTGGGTATTAAGATTAAATCAGATAAAAATATATATTGATAAAAATAATAAAAAGCCTACTTCTACAGATAAAAATAATGAAATTCAACAATATTCTAATTGGTTAAGCACTCAATTACAAAATTACAAAAATAATATAAAAATAATGTCCAATCAAAATATAAGAAAAATATGGGAAAATTTTATAAATGATAAAAAATATAAAAAATATTTTTTAACAAATGAAGAAGAATGGACTACTACTCTAAATTATATTAAAATATATATAAATGATAATAATAAACTACCTTCATCCGAGAATAAAGATAAAAATATAAAAACTTATGGTAGATGGATACAAACTCAAACACAAAATTATAAAAATAATAAAAATATAATGATAAATGACAATATTAAAATATTATGGGAAAATTTTATAAATGACCATAAATATAAAAAATATTTTATATCAAATGAAGAAGAGTGGATATCTAAATTAAATTTTGTAAAAAAATATATAGAAGAAAATAATAAAAGACCTAACTCAAATGATAAAAACATTGAAATTAAACAATATGGAAGTTGGTTATGTGATCAGCCAAGAAATTATGAAAAAAATATAAAAATAATGTCAAATATGAATATAAGAAAATTATGGGAAGATTTTATAAATGATGATAAATATAAAAAATATTTTTTATCAGATCAAGAAATATGGATTAAAAATTTAAATGAAATTAGAATATATATTGATAAAAATAAAAAACGTCCATCTACGTCCGATGAAAATAGTGAAATTAAAAGTTATAGTTTATGGTTAGGTACTCAAAAACAAAATTATAAAAATAATAAATGTATTATGTTAAATGACAATATAAGAAAATTATGGGAAGATTTTATAAATGATGATAAATACAAAAAATATTTTTTATCAGATGAAGAAATATGGATATTGAATTTAAATAAAATTAAAATATATATTGATAATAATAAAGGAAGACCATCAAATGCTGATAAAAATAAAGATGTATTAAGTTTAGCAAATTGGATTAATCATCAACAAAATGCGTATAAAAATTTTCAATTTATAATGATTAATAAAGATATAAGAAAGTTATGGGAATTTTTTATAAATGATGAAAAATATAAAAAATATTTTATATAACAGTATATAATATAATGGATACAAGTTCAATAGTAGGTTGGTCAGGATTAGTTTTGTCTATATTAGGAATAATTTATAGTGCTGTGAACCATCATAAAATAAAAGCTACCTGTTGTGGACGTACTTATGATTTTTCAATCGATATAAATACAACAGATGACGATGAAGCAAAAAGAAAGAAAGAAGAAGAAGAAAAAAAGAAGAAAGAAGATGAAGAAAAAAAGAGAAAGGAGGAAGAAGAAAGAAAGAAGAAAGAAGAAGAAGAAGAAAAAAAGAAAAAGGAAGATGAGGAAAAAAAGAAAATCTCTTATACCCCTCACGTATTCAAAATCCAACCACTCCATTTCTAAAAAAAAAGTTGATTTATTTATTAATTATTTAATTAATAACTAAATAATGCCACTCTGTATATTTACTCTTGAAAATAAGAAATACTATATTAAACAGTATCAACAAGATTTAATTGATTCTATTACTAATATGGTAGAGAAACTTAACAACCCGGACCTATTTATAACTACACTAAAACCAACCGTTCAAAATATCTCTTGGATTATTGAAAATCCTATTATCAGTTATAAAATTATTAATACTGAAAAGCTAGAAGACACAACTGTTCAATTAATGAAAGAATTTGGAATGCAATCTACTCGTTCTGATTTGTGTCCTAATGCATATATAAATTTCGAGGAATCGGAATATCTAAGAGGAAGAATTAACGAGGAAGAGCAACCGGTTATGGATAGGATTGCTATATTGGATGGACAGATACAGGTTTTAAAGGATGTTTATAGTAAATTGGATTCAGAAAGAATAATTATAGAAAAATATTCTGATTATATGAACTATGTAATTAATTATAATAATACTCATTGTACACCTAATCCAATTTCAAATTTATTGACTGATTATGAAAAACAAATTTTTAATCAAAATATCCTTTTCATGAAAGAAAATAAAATAAATTTATGTAATAATTATACTATTGAAAATTATTTCGATGCATTTAAAAATATTCATTTTAGATATTCAGATAAGAGATCTTTAGATATTAATGAATTAAAATCTAGATTTTTATCAAATTATATTGTTACTGAAGACATTATTAAAGCCAAATCAGCAAAAATCAAATACGACAAACTAATAAATAAATACGGCGACAAGAAAATCATAGAAGAAAATCTACAGGATTTATTAACAAAGAAACTTAAGTTAATAGATTCTGATGAATATAAGAATATTGATGACATTTAAAATTTATAATCCTTATCCACACTAGATGCCCATTTAAATCTTTCTATTAATTGTTGAGTAAATAACTTTTCTGGAGGAATATCAAATCTTTTAATAAATGCAAAAATAATTCTAGGGTCAATATAGTTATTTTTAGAAGTTGATAAAGATACATTTTTCATTTTTAATTTAGTATCTTTCTTTAATTTATATAACTTAATTTTAACTTCTGTTTTAGCTGCTCTTTCAGTATCTTTTTTCTCAACATATTTAGCTTT
>Ga0214921_10005188_pt1 | contig 18559 bp, 67 predicted proteins | sample LL1505_MetaG_FD_177992 | JGI IMG/M metagenome (GOLD analysis project Ga0214921, IMG submission 177992) | Freshwater microbial communities from Lake Lanier, Atlanta, Georgia, United States - LL-1505 | ecosystem: Environmental > Aquatic > Freshwater > Lake | place: USA: Georgia | collected... | reverse complement strand
CTTCCTGTTGTTTCAATTGAAGACCTTCCATTAGAGATTTGGGCAATGCCACAAATTCAAGGTGAGACTGAATCAATTCAATTGCTCTAATTTGATACAAATGTGTGCCACTTACCGAACTGGCACATAACACCTCCAAAGCACTCAAAGTGGTGCTATAATTACAGAGTAATCAAACAAAGCAAATGAGCACAAGGTCACGCATCGGTTTGGAACTCTCTGATGGTTCTATTCTGTCGGCATATCATCATTGGGATGGTTATCCCGAATCTTTGGGTCATAAACTCAAAACTCACTACAACGCAAAATCTCTTGCCGAAGAACTGATTGATGGTGGTGATATGAGTTCTTGTTGGACTGATGACTCCTGGACTACAGATATGTCAGGTTGTAATCGTGTCAAGGAAGAAGAATACGGCCCTCAATACTATTCTCAACGAGGTGATAATTGTCCTCCTCGTCTTGATGCTAATTTGATTGAGTATCTCGGTGATAATGAGGAATATGCTTACCTCTTTACTAATGGTGAATGGGTATGCTATGAACTTCATGAAACTCCTAAAATTGTTGAAATTCCCTCTGGTGCCCTTGCTGTATAATGACTAAAATCAAACGTAAAATGGTGAATGTTGAACCTGTTTCTTCCAAAGCAAAGAATCGGTTCGCAAACATTATGGACAATCTTCATGGTTGTCATGTAGAACAAGAAAAAGATGATATGATATTTCTTGCTTCTCTCAACAAGAAATACTTTATGTGGTTGCCTAAAGATGGAAATGAACATTGGAGGATTGTAAAATGATGGTAGAACTAAACAAAGCAGAGATTGATGCTATTCTTTCTTCACTTCAATTACTTTCTAAACAAAACCAAGTGATTATGGAAGATTGCCTTTCAATTTCAATCAATCAATTGTATAATAAACTTACAAGTATTCAAGAACAACTTTATTATTCTCGGTAATCTCAAATGACCTACAAAGCAACCGTCAAGTTTTCTTACACCACCGATAGTCAAGATTCACCAAGCAAGTATTTTCCTGAAAGTGTGGATCGTAAAACTATCACGATTGAAGCACCAGCAGAAGACTTTAACATTCATCAGTATTATGAACTCTTCAAGAGTTTCCTTGCTGCTTCTGGATTTTGTGAGTATAGCATTATGGATGGTGCTTGCCGTGTTGCTTTCAACGACAGCAATAGTGAAGCACAGATGAAAAAGTTGATGGAAGAATATGAACTGCAAGATAAACAGGCATATGATGATGACGATTGCCGTGCTATGGAAGCAGAAATTCGTGAGTTGAAAGAAAAACTTGCAAGGGTTCTTCCAAAGCAGTATGTTGAGGAATATGTTGATCCAGATTTTCCAAGGGATGATGGAACATCCTGGAACAAACCTTGGAATGGTTTAGTTCCTGGTTCAGACGAAGCATATGCAAAAGGTTGCAAGTGCCCAATTTTAGATAATCAGGAGATGCCTGATGATAAAAAGTGGGTGAATGGTGATTGTCCTCTTCATGGTAAAGTAAAATGAGATTTCGTAATATTGAGTTCCGTTGGTCCGATCTCAACAAGAAGTATGAACTCGTCCAGTGGTATAAAGATTGTAACCACAAAGAATTTTGTTGTGTCGTTGCTTTCTTTGATAAAGGCAAAGAAGGTTATGATATGAGAACTGTTGGGGATAGGTTCTTTGAGGATAAGGATGCTTGGGTGGTAGGTAAGTATGCTCTGGAGTTTCTAAATGCTATCTTTCAGATTGAGAAGGATGAAGAGGAACTGAAATGACTGACATTACAACAGATTATCGCATTAAAAAAATCACAAAAGGAGATGATGTAAGTTTCCGTGCCCAAAGAAAATATCTTTGGTGGTGGATTAATCTTGGTGATTATGACTATTCTCACTATGAATCCGTATTTCACGATATCAGCAAAGATATTCAAAAGAGAACAAAAAAGAGAGCAAAATCTATGATAGAATATTTTGATGTGACACTTGACGAACTGGCACCAAGAACTCCCAATCCCCCTGTGGATGCCCTATAATACACTCATAACCACAAAGAGGACTGATGGACCAAAAAGATTTTGTAGATGTTGAAGCACAACTCAATAACTTCTTGAAAGAAAGGGGAGTAGTTCTTGATGAACCTATTGATGCTAAATGGATGCAGGAACAGTCCAAGTTATATGAATGGGGATTGAAGCAGTATAAAACTATGTTCCCTGTGGATGCCCTATAATACACTCATAACCACAAAGAGGACTGATGAAGTTTGAATTCAACTTTGTAAAAAAGGAGTATTTGACCTACCAGAAACCGACTGGTGGGATTTTGACCCAAACGATCACATTGAAATTCAACCACATTGGACACTAGCACACTTGGCAGTAGAAATGGAACTGTTCCCATCAGTCGGACAAGCACGGAAGAATGGATGGGATGGACAAATACCAAGAGGATTTGCGGAGAAAAGGAACATTGGCAAAATGAAAAAGTGTATGTTTATTCATAATCCATCTGATGAATTTATTAACAATCCTGAATGGGGTAAAGACTAATGCGTCCAAATACTTATGTAATTCTTCAACGAGCAGTAGAAGAAGGAACACTTCTTGGATACCGAAGGGCATTCAAACGAGTTGAAAATCCAACAGAAGACCAAATTGTAGAAGCACTTACCGATGCAATAATGCTGTCTGTAAGTGAAGTATTTGATTTCCCCCATCAATCAGGAGATAGTTATCAATGAGTTTTTCCAAAACTGTTTCTGTTGTTGCAGCACTTGCAAGTATCTTTGCTGCTGGTGCTACTGGTTGGAAACTTGCGGATACACAAAAAGAAGTTCCTTTGAGTTCATTGGACCAAAAGGTAATGGAACTGGAAAAGAAACTTGAAGGAGTAAAAGAGCCTCAAGTTGCTCCTGATTCTGGGGTTCAACAACCTATTACTCCCCCTGCTCCTGTGCTTCCGCAACCTATTACTCCTGTTCCTCAAGTGGTTCAACCTCCTCTAACCCCTCCCCCTCCTGTGCTGCCTTAAAAACAATGAACTACGAAGTCCAAACTTATGATACCACAGACGACACTGTGTATTATGAGACTGTAAGAGATGCTATGAGTTGTGAGGATGCCCGTGATGTAATTGCCGAGAAGTATCCTAATCGTAAAGTAATTGCCGTTCAGGGAAAAAACAAATGATTGATTTAAGTATCCTTGAACGACAATCAAATCTAAAATGTTGGTGTCAGGAATGTTGTAAAAAAGAAACAGGGGAATATAATGCGATTCGTGTAGTTGTGTGTCCTGATTGTGGAAACAAACGATGCCCCAGAGCAACAAATCACGAGTTAGAATGTACAAATAGTAATAAACCAGGACAAGAAGGGAGTATGTACAAATGACTGAACCAAAATTAGAAAGTATTAAAGAAATTTCCGATTATTTGGATATGAAATACAAAACAAAACTCCTTTGGATAAATTTCACAGAAAAAAAACGAGATATGGAATGGTATGAGAATAATACTCCCCTTTCATCACCCTTTGTAAATGTAAAATGACTGAATTTTATGTGATAATGGTAAAAAGGCAAGATGGTAAAGTGTATGCTGACTTACATAAGACCAATGAGGTCATTTACCTTACAATAGAAGATGCCTATGAAGAATGGAATAATACAGAGCATTACAAAGAATATTATCACATCGTAAAACTTATTGCTTGTTTGCCAGAGACACTTGACGAACTGGCACAAGAGCACTCCAAAACCTCACAGAATGCCTTATAATACACTCATACGCAATTCGCAAACAGCAAATGAACATTACTATAAAAGAATTCTTTGATATGGTTACAAAAACTATTGCGGAACCTCATACTACAATCACCGAGCAAGATAAAAGAAAGGCAATTCGTGTGTTTCTTTATCTTGATGAATTTATGATGGAGAATGTGCCCGAGTATTGTGGTGATACAGAGTTAGGTGAGATTGACTTTGGTTTTTATGCTGCGGGTATTCTTGATGAATTGGAAGGAAAATGACTTACAAACTTGACCCAGAAGCAAAAGCATTCTCATATACTCGTGAAAATTTGTTTGAATGTATAAAACGCATCGTATCGCATCCTCATAAAACTTTGACTTCTCACGATGAAGCAAGAGCATTAGCAATCTTTACTGTATTTGATGATTACTTCACCAATTATGTTCAAAGTGATAATAATGGTGGGTATTGTGTTTATGATTGTGATGCTATGGATTTTACCGAATTTGTAAGGTTCAAACTTTGTATTGATGATTATGATGCTGTTGATGTTGATGAGATTTTGAAATGACTGAAGACGAACAACTCCTTGAAGAATACACCAAAGAAATTTACGGAAACCACTACTACAGCACCACCGACAATATGACTGTTGCCATATTAATTGAAAGTCATAGACATTTGAGAAATTTAAATCTAGAATGGAATGGAGCATACCTTGAGGCACAAAAAGAAGGATATGATTTTGGATACAAAAACGGATTAAGAAATGTACAAGAAAATACCATTATGCTTGAAGACCTTCGTAAAATGACTCTACAAGAAATTGCTAATTTGATTGGAACTGATGACTACTGACATTATGGAGAACTTGAAATGAGATTAAAAGAAAGTAAATGGGAAGATTTCCTTGATGGATTTCAGTATATCTGTAATGCCCTTGAAGCATATAATGCTGGTGATTACTGGGGAATGAAAGAGTTCTGGGAAACCCTTAACGCAGGGTGGTATCAAATGGAAATTTATCCCTACGATGGTTGGTATCATTCAAAAATCAGTAAGCAAAGACAGACACTACTGGCAGAAAAACCTTATACACTTGAAGACATTATCTTTGAAGAGATAGCATCAGAAATTAAAGCAGATATGGATAAACATCTACTTGATGTGCTTTATAATAATACACAGGAGATTGAAAAATGAGATACCCACAATATACACTTGGATTATTCACAGGATTTTTTCTTGCTTTTCTGTATTTTATGGCACCTGCTGTTATTGAGAGTTTCAAACAACCAGTTGCTTCCAAATCAAAATTTGAGGTGGTGGATACTTATTCTTATGAGAATAAAACTTGCTCTGTGATTAGATACACAACTCCTTCAACTACTTGGCAGTATTTTCTTGATTGTAAAGAGGTGAAGAAATGACTGAACAACGCAAACTATGTAAAGATTGTCTCTACTATAAGAAAAGTTGGTTAGGGCATCTTTTTGGGGACAACTCACTTGATAGGTGTTACAATCCAATCGTAACTGGTGATTTGATAACTGGTGACAAAAAAAGTCAAAGTTGCCAAATTGCCAGAGAATATGAGATGTATTGTGGTAGAGATGGTAAGCATTTTGAGCAACTGTGGGGTGATAGGAAATGATTGAAAGAAATCTTACACAAGAACTTCTTTATAGTTACTATGAGGATAAAGAGAATGGTGATGATATTGAAAGTATTGATTATCGTTCCCTGATTCATATTCTTACAGAACTTATGAATCGTGTAGAAAAACTGGAACAACGATTAGATAAACAGGAAGAATATCAACAGGAACAAAATAAACAATGACTGACCTTGATAAACTACTTGAAAATATCAATAATCGTCCTCCATCCTTGTGGAATATAATGAGGCATCAACTTGGTTTCTCTATTGATATGTGTGATGAGATTGTAGATGCTGTTGAAGAATGGATGCCGAAAGAACACGATACGAACTCCTACGAATACAATAAGTGTGTTAGAATACTGCGTGAACGACTTTGGGATGAACCAGAATGACTGACGAACAAATAGATACAATGCTCAAAATGCACCGATATCTTATTTCTAATGAGATTAAATACGCATTTGATGTAATTCGTCAAGATAATCGTGCTTCTGCTCTTCAAAAACAAATAAATGACGAAGAATGGAATAAATTTGATAGATGGTTGAGGATGATTAGAGATGAACAATAATCTTTCAAAAGAAGAAATTGAAGAACTCCGAAACAACAAAAAAGAACTTTCAGAGTATGGTAAAGAGAAATTTGCGAGACTTGTAAAAGAGGGTATTTTGAAGTATGATGAAGCACTACGGAAGCTTGCAGAATGACTAACTATGTTTTTGGTGATGATTTGAAGTTCTTTGTAAAACATCTTCCATCTCTACCAAATCGTGATAAAATCGCAGAAGAGATGAAGTATAATGATGCCCTAATTACAGTTGATGAAGCAATTAGTGCTTGGTGCGAACACGATGCCCTTCATTATCTTTCACAACAACCATTCAACAAAAAAGGGGAAGAGTGCGTAGCATATTTGGAAAAAACATTCAATCGTGGTTGGTTGCCTTTGGGAGAAAAATATAATACATCTATTCCCAGAGAATGTGAGTGTTCTCATATCACACAAGAACTCATCACTCAAACCGCAGAAGGCATTCTACCTTTGATGTATGATGAGTTTGAAAGATGTAAAGAAAGAATGAAAGAGTATAAAGAGAAACATTTTATGAAAACTTATAAGGATTGAAAAATGATTGAAATTAGAGTTGTTGATAATGGACTGATGTGCCGTCCAGATTTTCAGTATCGGTATCATCTTCTTGCTACTGATGGTTCTGGTGCTTTACATCCTCCAAATTCTAATAATATGTGGAGTGCTTGGCAAACTGCCGAATGGATAAAAGCAGATGACTATAAAGAATGGGTAGAACCAGAGGAGACACAAAATGATTAAAATCAGTAAAACTTACCATATCGCACTCACAGAGCAACAGGCAAAGGAACTCTATTGGTGCCTACAAGCAGCAAAAGAACGACATAAATTAACTGTTGATGACGAACTAATTCTTGTTCTCAACGAACTCAAACCCCTCTTTGATATTGGAATCCGATGACTAACTATCCACCTTATTGTTGCCAAAAATGTGGAGAACAGATAGGATATATTGGAAGGTTCTTTCAGTTTATTCGTGTTCCATTACATCGGTGCGAAGAAACAAAGAAACCTTATAAAGCAAAGATAGAAGTAAGTGAATGTGGTGCTAGTCGGTGGGTGAATAGTACCGAGTATTTTATGAGTGAGGAAGGAGAAGAATTCATAAAGGAAATGAATGAGTTTGCTAAACGACACATAAAGAAAAAATGACTGAACAAACTACGGAAAACAAAATGACTGAACTAACACAAAAACAACGGCACATTGAAGATTTACTCTATACAACCAATATTGACTTATGGTGGGAAACTGTAAAATCTTATATTGAAGAATTGGGGGGAAGTGATACTGGTGAAATCTTAAAATGTGTTATACAACTTCAAGATTACATAGATTTATTCGTTATGGGCCCGATTTTTGTATATGAAGGAACTGTAATTCCAGTAAAAATCAGAAAAACATTTGGTGATGACTTTAATGAAGTGATTGACCTTATAAAAGATCTTAAACAAAATAATAAAAAGATTTTTCTTTATATGCTCTATAAAGTTAAAGATGAATTGGGGTCTTTTCATTATGTTATTCGTTATGCTGATATTGATGAGTTGAAAAATGACTGAAACTAATCACTCCCAAACAATTCCAGTATCCCCTGAATTATATATTAATGGAACCTCATTCAATTTTCCAAAACAATCTAATTGGACTTGTTATATGTTCGGTAATCGTCCTAATAATGGGATGGGTCTTACTTATAAACCAGCAGAAGGACAAGTGCCTAATAGGTTTGTGAGGTTTTTTATGCGAATTTGTTTTGATTGTGTGTGGGTGAAAGACACTCCTTGAACTGGCACAAAGGCATCTCAAAACCCCTGAAAATGCCCTATAATACACTCATAACCACAAAGGAGAACTCTTATGGCAATTGAAATCACTAGTCTAGTTCGTATTCAGAAACACACTGATTTTTGGTATACAGTAGAAGACACTCACCTTGATGTGGGTTGTGATGGATGTACCATTTCTTATTGGGAACTTCCTTCTGGTGTGAATACAAGTGAAAAACGAGTAAATCAAATTTGTATGGAAAAAGAGGAAGCACTCGCAATCGCAGACGCAATCTACAAACTCTTCAAGAAGAACTGAAATGACTACCCCAAAAGATACCTACGAATACTGTGAAAATCTTATTCAAAAAGAAATTGATGGCGTATTTGTAACTATTAGTAGTTGGAGTAGAGAATGTGCCGACCATAATGAGGAGTTTATTTCTTTCAAACAAAAAAGAAGTGAAGAACTCAAAATCCTCTACAAACACTTGGAAAACATTCAAAAAATGAAATTCTCTTATACTACTGGACGGATGACTAAAATGACTAAACTCTGTAAGGATTGTAAGCACTACAAAACAAATTTTCTTTCCCGTATTCTTTCATTTTTTGGTGATAACGGTGAGTTTGATATGTGTGGAAGAAAAAAGAATAATAATTTAGTTACTGGTGGGAATAATCCATCTTTTTGTGAGATGGAACGCAGAGATTATTTTACATTAGATGTCTGTGGTCCAGAAGGAAAGTATTTTGAGGCAAAATGACTAAAATGAAACTCACAGCACACCAACTCGCAGTTATTATTGATACTATCAATCAGTCTTTGATGATATCAAACTGGAATGGTTATTATACTCACAAGTCAAGGGAGGATGTAAGGAATGTGATTGCCGGGATTATGAATGAAATGAGTGTAGAGGTTGTAACAGACAAAGCAGAATTGCCAGGTGATTACCAAGGAGGGTATTTGAAATGACTGAAATGAAACTAACTTTTGTTGATATTGCCATAGTATCTCTTATTGTTCTAAAATTCACAGGAGTAATTGATTGGACTTGGGGACAAGTATTATCTCCTCTTATTATTCTTGTTGTTATTGGAATTATTCAAGGTGCTATTGAAACTTTTGAAGAAAGGAAGAATAAAAAATGAAACTAACTAAATTAATTTTTGACTATTGGAAGAACTGGATGAGGCAACCAAAAGGATGTCCCGTTCATACAAATGGAGTGTATTTTCCATCTCATAGTAAGTATCCGTGGGTTCAATTTTGGTGGGTTTTGAATATTGGTTGGTATGAAATGAATAATAAATTACTTGCTGACACTTTACCAGTTGATGCTGTTGATAAATTTAAGTTTGTTTGCCCAGAAGATTTTGAGGGTCTTGTATGAAACTAACTAAAATGATTTTTGACTACTGGAAGCACTGGATGCTACTTGATAGTGAAGATAATAATATGATAAATGAGTGGTACACAGAAGGAATTGCGTATTGTGATGGATATAATGCCTCTTTTTGGTATATTTTGAACATTTCATTTTATGAGATGAACGATAAACTCTACGCAAAAACAGGATGTACCGAATCTTATGAGATTTTGCGAGATTTTGATGAAGATTACTTATTGGAGAATGGATATAAATGAAACTCACTAAAATGATTTTTGACCACTGGAAGACTTGGATGTCTGTTCCAGAAGAAACCAATATCTGGGCAAATGAATCTCTGGATGAAGGTATTGGGTATGCTGATGGGTATATTATTACTTTTTGGTGGGTTCTCAACGAAGAATGGTATAAGATGAATAACAAAATGTATGCTTATACTGGTTGTGAAAAAACTTATAAAGAACTACGATACTTTATATGAGGAACTAATGTGAAACTTTTTGACTGTAAAATTAATTCTGATTGGGGAAAAGATTATTATTTCACATTCCTCAAAGGACGAAAATATTCACTCATTCAAGCATCTTTTAGTGTATGTGAGTACAGCAAGTGGTTTGAACTTCCACAAATTCAAATAACTATGGGTGGTGGAAAATTATTTGGAATATTTGTTTATTTTAGCAAATTTGGTGCGGATATTGATTTCTGCGGAAAAACTTGGTGGTTATAAAGACACCTGACGAACTGGCACAAGACACCACCAATCCCCCCGTGGATGCCCTATAATAATCCCATACACACAAAGGACTGATGAACTTTTCTCAATACGGCAACGAGGTAATACTAGAAGCAGAAGAACTCCGTGCTATTATTCGGGGTGAAATTGGATTTCGCAAGTGTCCTGATTGTGAAGGGCACGGAGAAAGTTGGGTGCTCCATTATGTTTCAGCAGACGACCCCAAAGAAATTGAAGAATTCAAAGATGTTAGTGAAGGATTTGCCATAAACTTTGTAGTTGATGATTACCCAGAGTATTCTTATGGTGAATGTTTTCTTTATGATTGTGAAACCTGCCACACTGTTGGTTATGTCCCTGTGGAGCATTTGTGAAAATGACTAACGAAGAAATCTCAAATTTGATTACCCCAGAATTTATTTCAACACTTAACACTTTTTTTGAACATTTTTACAACTGTCCACCCCCACTTAGTTTAGATTTTAGTAAATATGAAGAATGGTCTCTCGTAAAGTATGAGTATGATGGAGACCATAAGATGTTTGAGGAACTCTATCAGGGCACAGAAAAAGAGTGCCGTCAGTATGCTTATGAGAATTATACAGATAAAGAACAAGGTAATATGTGCCTGCTTGATTGGTGGGGGAGAGAGTGGTCATTATGATTTATTACTATACGGATTGTCCTTTTAATGAACTTGGGGATATACCTCACCAACAAGCACCATTAAGGAAAGTAAAACTTATTGATTTTGATGGTGATAAATGGTGTAAAGTTGAAGTGGAAGGAATAGTTGCTAATGTAAAATACTTTCACCTTCATAGTTTAACAGCACTTACTTTTGAGCAATTGATTTGTGATTTTAATGATTATGATGGATAAAGAAGAATACTACAAATACATAGAAGGAAAAGACACTTATCCCTCCCATTCTCATAAGTGGATTGTGAGAACTTTTACTGATACAAGTGATTTCAATCCTAATGAGTTGTTCTATCGCAACTTCGGCACATTTGAGACCAAAGAAGAAGCAAAAGAGTTTATTGAGAATTATAAGGTAAAATATACAACTGAAGGATTTATTACAAGGTATAGTATTCAACCATTATGTGAGGTTTTATGAGTTATCGTTGGATGACACCAAAGGATTTATCTTTTGCTATTAGAGCACAGAATATTCTAAATTCAAGAGTAAAACGAGGAGAAATTGAAGCACCAGCACATACTGCTTATGTTGTGTGTGGTTGTGGGGAAGAAGGTTGTGGGTGGTTGAGTATTATAAGCAAAGACGATTGAAGAACTGGCACAAGACACCACCAATCCCCCTGTGGATGCCTTATAATACACTCATACACACAGAAACCTGATGACTGAACTTACTCCTGAAGCACAAAAAGTATGGAATGCTTTTCTTGACCACTCGGAGTGGGAGGTAACAGATTCCGAAGTTCTTGGAATTGCTGCTGTTCTTCGTGAAGTCATCAACCAACTCCAACAAAGCCCTGGTGTGATTATGTGTGCTGATGTGTTAGAATTGTGTGAGGAACTGGAGGCACTCTAATGATTTTAGACGAACAAATCCTTGAACTTGCTAAAACCTATGGGTTTGATAGACACATATGTAAAACAACACACGATATTTACTGGGAATGTGATGAAGAAGACCTCCTGAAGTTTGCCCAAAAAATCTATCAAACGGGTTATGATGATGGTTGCTACGAAACATCTTATTTTACTGGATACACTGGACTTTTTGGGGAACCACAATGACTAACCAACAACGAGCAGAAGAACTCTTAAAAGTTATTTGTAAAAGTGAAGCACACAATACTGCTTGGATGCTTCAAGAGGTTCTTCAACATCTTCGTAAGCAACTATCAGGAAATAATGTTCTTGATTTTTATGATGAGCAAGGTATGATGTATAATTATGGGTGGGATGACTGCCTCAAAGAGATTGATGCTATTTGTGATGAACTTTTAGAACTATGATGACTAACACCGCATACCAAATCTGGGAAACATTCAAAGCAGAATTGATTGTAGAACCCACAGAGGATATGAAAGAAGCATTAGCATCTTCTATTCGTGTGATTTCTTCTCTCATTCATAGAGATGGAGTGCTATCAAATGAACCTTGGCTTACTTATACTGCTCAAGAACTGAATGAGATTGCTGATGATGTGGAGGCACTCTAATGATTTTAGATGAAGAAATCCTCAAACTTGTAAAAGAACATTTTGAAGAAGATTGGGATGAGAATGATGGTTGGGAGTATTCTGGAAACTTTGATGCTTTTGTGAAGTTTGCCCAAGAAATCTTTCAAATGGGTTATAATGAAGGTAGTTATGATATGTCCTACTATGATTGAAATTCAAAAGAACTACAAAATCACACTCACAGAAGAACAATCACGACAACTCTATCGTCTTCTACAATCAACAAAAGAGTTCTCATATGGGGAACGATATGATGAACTGGGATTTCTTCACGATGAACTCAAAAAACTCTTTGATAAGGTCTCATAAGGACACTTGAGAAACCGTCACAAGGGCACTTGAAATCGGGTGCCTTTTGTCGTATAATACTCTCATACACACAAAGGAACTCAAATGAAACCATTTGATTACTACGACAAACCGCAAACTCTTTATCCCAACAAAAAGGATTACATCACCTTTTATGTTTATGATAAAGGTGATTGTATTTACTCGGAGAGTGCTCTTTCAAATACCAAAAGTTCTCTAAAAGAAGATTACCCTAACGCAGTCATTCAGGAAGTTCTGGATGAAGAAGCATATAAAGCACATCTCAAAGAATATAAGGATGAATGCTCTAAACTTCGTCAAGAGTTTGTGAATGATTTGTTTGAGGAGTTTGGTGTGAGTGATAATCCTAAAAGGAACAAGGCACTTCATTATGCCCAAGAGAAAGGTGATAGTTATAGTGAGATTTATGATGTCTTTTGTGATATTGTAGAACTTATTGAGGATTGAGGACACGAGGATATGATGAATAAACCAGAGTTTCCAAAACCACGAATTATCCGTGAAAGTTTTTTACCAGAACCGATGACTGAACAACCATCAGACACAGAAATCCTTGAATTTCTACTCAATCAGTTCCAAGCACATTCTCTCAAAATGAATGGTGAAAGTGATTGGGTTTTTATCAATACTGGATTTCCTATGAGTAGAGCAAAGGGTAGAACTGCCCGTGATGCTGTGATTAATGCTATGAGGGCAAAATGACTGAAAGAATAGGATATAAACTCAATCCAAAGAAACTTGTGGGAGCACCTCAAGGTATTCTTCCTTTTATTTGTGGTGCTTTTTATTACACCGAAGATTTTGAGTATTTTGATGTAATCAAAAATTATCTTGATATTCCAGAACCACGCAAGTCATTAGAAGAAATCTCACAAGAACTTGATGAGAAGTTTGAGAAACTGATTGAGAAAACTCATTTTGAATATAGGATTGGGCACAAATGGTTGTATAAGAAAAAAAGGTATGAGGAGTTCTGTAAGAGGCAGGATGCGGATTTTGAGTATGCCCGTGAGAATGGATTTTTCCCACCTAAACTTACAGGAACATTAGATTACTCTAACCTTATTGCGACTGGTAGTAATATTACTTCCACTTGTGTAATCAAACAAGGAAATAACCACGAAGGTTATTATACATTTGGTAATTGTAGGTCTTTCAGGTATTATATGCCTGAGAAACCTAATGCGATTGTTCGTTTCTTTATGAAAAATTGTCTTGGATTTTTCTGGGTGGATGAGAAATAACTAAACTAACTGCTGCTGATTTATATGTTATTCACGATACAATGTATCATAGTTTGAGAACTATGAATTATGGTGGAAAGTTTCCAGATGATGTAAGGGGAAGAACTATGAATAAGATTATGGGTATTCTTGCTTATACTGATATGGAAATCACATATACAGAGGACACTTGAGAAACCGTCACAAGGGAACTCCACAAGACCCCTTTTTGTCTTATAATACTCTCATACACACAGACACCTGATGATTGACCTTTCACAACTGACCGAAGAACAACTCAACGAACTTGAACTTCAAATCCAAAAGCATAAGGAACAGCAGAAGGTAAATGATGCTTTGGAAAATCTAAAAGGTTATAAAGTAACTTTTTATGTAAGGTTTGACCCTGAAAAGCATAAGGATGATGATCTGCTTACAGATGATGGAGAACTTGACCCGAACATTTTTGCTGATTATCTGTGTGATAATGTTGCCTTAAGGTTGAGTACTGATTTTGATTTTGGTGCTTATGAAGATATGAGTTATCCTATTGTAGAGATAGCAACAGAAGAAGAAATTAAACATCAATTTTGAGGAACTGAAATGAAACGCAACAACTTTGATCTTATGGATGCTTGGATTGTTTTGGTTGCTGGTGGTGCTGTTTTGGTTCTTCTTGCTGCTCCTATCACAGGAGTTGTGAGAGTCATGACAACTCAACAAGCACTCAACGAACAATGTGGAACTAATTACAACTTCTTCCAAGTTGCTACTGCGGGTGATAATCTTTCCCGTCTTTGCCAAATCAAAAATCAAAATGTGACGATCAAATGACTTACCAAATCACCCGACAACTTCGTATTCACAGCATTGAAGATGATTGGTTCTACCAACTTACTGATGACGGTCAAGGTCTTGTAGAGATTAATCAATATACATCTCACGGAATTGAAGAAACTAAAACAGGGGAACCTTTCCATATTCCCAAAGATTGCCTTGAAACCTTTATCTCTGTCCTCCAAGAACTGAAATGAGATACTACGAAAGTAGAACCTACGAACACCAGTGCGACTTTGATGAAAAGAACCGAGCACAAAAGTATCTCACAGAATACCGAGAAAAGTATCTTCATCTCCGTAAAGAAGTTCGTAATCTTGTAAGAGAACAAAACCTCACTATCACTCCTGAATTTGCTAAACTGATTGGACTAAAATGACTAACGAAGAAAAACTCACACTTCTCCTCAAAGTTCTCAAAGAATACGCAGAGGTAAAACACTGCTATGATGTATATGGAGATGATTATACTCCAAGTGCTGGTAGTTATGATGATGCCTTTGAAGATGGTCTTGATTATGGTGAGATTAACTTTGCCCGCACACTATTGGAACAAATAGGTGAAGAATTTGAATATCCTTGTATGAAAGAAAAATGACTAATAATCCCCTAATACAAAAATACGAAGAACTTTACGGAAAAAAAGAAGAACCAAAAGAAGAACCAAAGAAAATAAAGTATGAACCTCCAGAAGAATTCAAAAACCCTTGTAAAGAAATTAAACTTCCAACAACATTATCAACAGCACCTTCACGAATAGCATTTGCGAATTCTTATTATGAAGAAACCTATTTCTTTGAAGTTGCTACAAAACTCAGTAAAGGTTTAGCAAAAATTGTAAGTTGTGATATTACTGCTGATTGTTATAGAACTGGCAAAAAAACCATTACATTTACGATAGATGTCTATGACACTCCCCGAACTGGCACAAGTGAAATCCAAATCCCCTGAAAATGCCCTATAATAGTCTCATAACCACAAAGAGGACTGGATTATGACTGACGAAAAAATCCTTGAACTTGCTACCTATTATTTTTACAAACAAGAAGAGGGATGGTCTGTGCCTGATAGTAATATTATTGGTTTTGCTACAGAAATTAAAGATAGAATTTTGGATGAGATTGCTCTTAAACTTCTGGAACTCGAATGACTAAAAAACAACTAATTGATGCTCTTCTCAATCTTGATGTTCCTGACGACACTATCGTAGTTATGGCATCTGGTATTGGTTTTGAAGATGTTCGTGGCGTAGAACTTAAAGACCTCGTAAGTTCTACATATAAAAAAGACGACGAGTTTCCAGCAATTATTTTGAACTGAAATGACTAAAATCTCTCTCAAAGCAATCACCGTTACTTACACCCGAACTCTTCAATTCATCCCCACAGAGGAAATGAATGATGAATGGTTTATGGATCCATCACAAGAATCATTTGAGGGTTATGCTCTTGGTGAATTATTTGATGTGATTTGTAATGATGTAAGAGGCAACGGAGACCCTATGCCTTATACTGTTATTCAACAATTAGGAACTTTTGAAAATGGTTATATTGATTGGGATGAGGATGAAGAATGAAAATCTATCTGGTTGCCGAAGACTACGATTATGGTAAAGATTATAATCTAGGGAAAATTCACAAGGCATTCAAATCAAAAGAAAAAGCAGAAGAAATGGCAAAGAAAATGCTTGATGAGTATGAGTGGATGTCTTGTGAACGACCTTTTGATATCATTTATGTGATGGAAGTGGAGATGGAAGAATGAATAAAGAAACAAAGGAATTGATTATTATTATTTTAGTTGTTCTTGTATTTTTGGTGATTTATGCCCTTTCAATTGATTATGAGAAAACACAGTGTCTTGCCTCTGGTGGTAAGTGGGTTTCTGGTATGATTGGTGGTAATTATTCTTATTTCTGTGTGCCGAAATGATTGAACTTGTTAATCTTGAAGAATGTGTTGGATATGTGGTTAAAGTTAATCGCAGAGACGATATAACTCTTTATGGAAAAATTAGAAATTCTCCCACCCATCCAGATGATGACCGTCCTTTTGTATTTGATTTAGGAAATAGTGGTGGAGTTCATTATAATAAATGGGGTAGAGCAACAGGGAGAAAAGCAGATAAACTTGATATTATTTGGATTAAAAAAATAGCAAAAGAGGATTAATTTGATGACTGATATTATTTTTATTGACTACCTTAATATTTGTGATTCCAGTAGGCATAAGGCAAATACTTCAGTTAATTCTTATACCTATATTAAGGCAATTGCAGAAGAATTTCGTGGTCTTGCAGTTGAGTTCAATGTTCCAATTGTTTTCGCTACCCAGACTACTCGTAGTGGTTATGGCAACTCTGATGTTGAACTTACTGACCCTTCTGGTGTAAGATATGGACAAGACCTTTTGAAACTTATTGGTGATTGAAATGACTGATATGATTTTCAAAACAGACGGTGAAGAAAAGTTTCGCATACCTTTTTCAACTCCTGAAACTAAAACTCCTACAAATAAACTTGAAATACCTGACTCTGGATATTTGAAAAATCCAGGAACAGTATGCCCAAAAACACCACTACACATTCGTGAAATGACTTCAAAAGAAACTATTCAACAACTCAAAGAAGATATTGCTATTCTTCAAGAGAAACTCAAAAAACTTGAAGAAGCAGAAAAAGAACCTGATATGATGCTATTGCGTCAAGGTAAGGTAGATATTGTTGATTATGATAGAAAAACTTTTTATAGGGTTGAATATACGGACAGTTTCTCTGGAATTTATAAGTGGTATGAAAGAGAGAATACCTTTTCTAATTTGATGCCTATTCAGGATAATAGTGAGGTATTTGTTCTTCTTGAAGAGTTCTATCAACATCAAGTGATGAAACAAAAAGAAGAGTATCCTTATAAAAAATATACACCAGAAGAAACTGAAAAAAGTCTCAAAGATGCTATGAAACAAGCAAAGGAAGATGGTGTATTTGAGAAACCAAAACCACAGACACTTTTGGATATTGTCTATGAATGGTGCGATGATGATAATGACCTCCCCTGTGAAGAACTTGTAAATAGGATTAAAAAATGGTTGCCTGATGAGTTTGACCCTAATGAAGCATATGAAATTGGATGGAATGAAGCAATCCAAGCAATCAAGAATAAACTACGATGATTAAATGTAAATACTGGGATTGTGGATTTTGTTATGCTCCCGATGATGTAAAAACTAATGCTACTCAAAGTGGTTGTTTTGAACCTGAACATTGCCCTTATCTAAAATCACAAAATCAAATGAAATTATTCAACATTAATTCAACCGTCAAAGTTCGTCTCACCAAGTTTGGTAAAGAACTTCATAAGAAATATTGGGGAGATTTTTGGAGTTCTGTTGGTAGGTTAGATGAAAATCCGTATCGACCACCTACCCCAGATGCCGATGGGTATGTAGAGTTTCAAATGTGGGATTTGATGGAGAAATTTGGTTCTCATTGTGGAATGTGTAAAGAACAACCTTTCGATTCTGTAATTTTGATTGACGACAAAGAAACCGACATCTCAAAAGTTCTCATAGAAGGAGACACCGCAACCATTATGGGTGTTAAGTATAAGAGAGTGGAAGAACCAAAACCAGTAACTCTTTATGATTTGATTGGTAACTGGTGGGATAATGTATTTGTAGTTCATAATGCTTGTAATAATGAAACTGCAATTGATTATCTTGTGAATGATATTGAGAAATGGTTGCCTGATGAGTTTGACCCTAATGATTCAGTGTATGAGTATGAAATTGGATGGAATGAAGCAATCCAATCAATCAAGGAAAAACTACGATGACTGAAAGAGCAAAAAAACTTTCAAAAGCAGTACAAGAAGTTAGTTGGAATTGGGAAAATATGGAACCATCCCATCATCATACTATTGCCGTTGCTACCATTCGTGCGGTTGCTGATAGATTATGCACGGATTTAGGAGAATTGGAATCTCCTATAGATAAGTTGCGTGAAATTGCCAATGAGTTGGAGGCATTATGA
>Ga0214921_10005187_pt1 | contig 18560 bp, 14 predicted proteins | sample LL1505_MetaG_FD_177992 | JGI IMG/M metagenome (GOLD analysis project Ga0214921, IMG submission 177992) | Freshwater microbial communities from Lake Lanier, Atlanta, Georgia, United States - LL-1505 | ecosystem: Environmental > Aquatic > Freshwater > Lake | place: USA: Georgia | collected... | reverse complement strand
ATATACATATTTTTATATACATATTTTTATATACATATTTTTATATACATATTTTTATATACATATTTTTATATACATATTTTTATATACATATTTTTATATACATATTTTTATATACATATTTTTATATAAATATTTTATATACATGTATAGTAATAGCGTGTTATATTATAATTATAAATTTGTTTCAAATGTTTTTCTAAACATAAAATATTTTTGAATTTATTCTCTCGCATAATATCTTGGATGATATAATAATAACGTCGCGGGTTTTCCATCGGTATTTGAAAACTTAATTTTTGACTTTCTATATCCGATTATTTTTACTTTAGATGTTAAATTATTCTCATCATCTTTATGATAGGGGGAAATATCGTTCGTTTCAGTATTTGTTGTAGTATTTGTTGTAGTAATTGTATCTAACTTTATTAAATCATTTTTTTTAATAATACTACTTTTTATCAAATTTGTATAATATTTCAACATATCTGATATGTTATCAATTATATTAGATTTAGATTTAATTTTTTGTTTTTTAAAGTCATTTAATTCTTCTTTATTATCATATTCAAAATTAATCATTGACGGAAAAAAGGATTGTATAAACGTTTCATTTGATTTTTCATAGGTTTTTATCCTTTTTTTATTTATTTTTATGTTATCGTCATTCTCTTTTTTGAATTCGCCATTCTCTAAACAATCTAATATATCAATATTAGATGGTTTAATATACGTATGTAAATAACTATTTATATAAAACATTATTTTATGTATTATCTATTATATATTTAAGTATTTTTATATAAAAAAGTATATTTATATAATATTACATATAATATTACATATAAATATTATTTATTTTGTTGTATTATGTATGATTATGTATGATTATGTATTAAAAATTATCAATTTTTTTAAATTTTTAACCCTTTACATAAACATTTTATAATACTATTTAAAGAATCGTATACCATGTGCACTGCTCTAAATAGAGATAATTACAATTTATAAAATTTTTTTAAAGTATTTATTCTTTTTATAGATGCTTTATGCAATTCATTCGACATTAATTTTCCATATTTCGTTGTGAATAATTTTTCATTATTATATTTAAAAACACGATTCTCAAATAAATCAATCGCTATTTTAATTGAATCTTCATAATTACTTTTACTTTTTAACATTTGATATATTATACATCTATCTAAATCATAACTTGCTAATAAATCTGCTTCTCGCACAATATGATAAGCGTGTTGATATTCTCCTAAGTCTGGAAAACCTTTTTTCTTTACTGTAGAATACGACATAGTTGATATTATATCTAATACAACATTAATCTCGTCTTTATTGAGTTTATTATTTAAAAAATCTTTAATATTATTTATACCATCTTTCTCATCCATATATTTTTTATCACACATATCATGTATTATTGCTGATGTAAATATTATATTATCATGTTTTAATAATTTTGGATTTAACGGTAGTTCACACTCATATAGTTTTGATGCATAATAATGAACATCCATGCTATGTTTAATACCATGTGATTCATCAATATTATAATTTTTTGATGTCAATAAAACAAAATTAAATAGTGTATTTATTAAAGAGAAATGCATTATACAAATATATATTTATTATATAAATTGTTCTTTATATTATTTATTCTATTTTCTAAAAAAATAATATAAAACATTTTTTATATTATTATATATTATGGACGATAAAAAATCTTATTATGAATGTAAAAGATGTTTTTTTAAATGTTATCAAAAGAATACAATGAAAAAACATTTAGAAAGAGTTAAAATATGTGAAAGAACATTAGACTCATTTCAGTATGAAGATGAAGATTTATATGAACTCTCTTTAACGCGAATTTATACTGAACAAAAAAAAACATTTTGTGATATATGTAATAAAAACTTTATAAATGTATTTTCATTAAAAAGACACAATCAGAGTTGTCATAAATCGGTTAATAATGATAAATCGAATGTATCAAATAGTGAAATTAATAATAATTATGTTGAAGATGAGGAAGTTAATTCTAATATTGATATAGAATATTCTAATATAAAAAATAATGATTCAAATAAAAATCCATTGTGTTATATAAATAATAATAATATAAATAATAGTGTTATAAATAATAATGTTAATATTGTAAATAACAATCTTTCTATAAATATTATAAATTTTGATGATGATTGGAATACTTCACATATTGATGATAAACAAAAAATATTATTATTATTAAAAAAATATAAATTTACGACTACTTTAGAAAACATATTGGAAAATGAAGTAAATTTAAATGTATTAATTGATAATACTACTGAGAATGGTCTTGTATGTAATAATAATAAATTTGAAAAAATGGACGTAAAAGATATTGTTAAAAAAACTATGAAAAAATTGGTATATTCATTAAATAATTTTAAAAACGAGATATATGAAAGAAATAATCATGAGTTAGACCTTGACGTAATAAATACTGAAATAAAAAAAGCGAATTTAAAATATAAAGAATATAAATCTAATAAAATTGACCAAACTGACGTGAATAATTTAATTAAAAACATTTATAATAAAAAAAAAGATGATACGTATAATCATTGTAAATTATTAGGTTATTAACTTTATTTTATAATTTTATTTATTATATATAAATATTTATTTATTATTTATATATTCTTCTATAATTTTATTATTTTTTTAAACTATTGATTATATATTGGTTATATAATATATACTTTATTATTTTTAATATTATAATTTTATATTATTGATAAATTCGAATTGCAGAATCGCAATTTAGAAATTGTTTAAAAATTACACATTTTTAATTATCCAATACTTTTATATTTACGTTTAAAAGTATTGTTTATATATTGATTAATTTATTATTTTTAATATTATAATTTGATATTATTGATAAATTCAAATTGCAGAATCGCAATTTAGAAATTGTTTAAAAATTGCACATTTTTAATTGTCCAATACTTTTATAATTTGGATTTACATATATTGTTAATAGATTGTATATTTTTATTATTTTTAATATTATAATTTGATATTATTGATAAATTCGAATTGCAGAATTTATAATGCAATTTGCAGAATTTATATTTCGAATTGCAGAATTTTTTTCAAAAATTGTTTAAAATTTGCACATTTTAAAAATTACAATAACTGGTTTACAATTTTATATATTTGTTGGTAATTTATAGGTGTTTTAAAAAATATTTAAAAAATACATTGATATATTTTTTAAACCAATTTTTAAACCAAAAAACTGACTTTTTAAAAAATGCTCCAAATGGACGATTTTTGAAAATTGTTTAAAAAACAGCACATTTTCTGGACACTTATACAATGATTTTTACTCTCACAAAATTAATAAAAATATACAATGATTTATCAATAATATTAAAAATGTAATTTATCAATGAATTTTTAAAATGTGCAAATTTTAAACCAAAAAACGTCCCAAAAAAAAAAGTGCATTTTGAAAAAGTTTTTTCCGAAACGCCGATTTTTTTTTTTCAAATTTTTTTTTTTTAAAAAATTTTTTTAAAATTCATATTTTTTTAGGGACGTTTTTTGGTTTAAAATTTGCACATTTTTGATTTTATTGATGTTTGTATAAAATTATTTTATTGTAAAATCATTGATGAAAAATATGTTTTTTGTAATATACTATTTTTATTGTAAAAATCGTCCCTAAATGTGATATTTTTAAACAAATTTTTTAAAGAATGAGCTTTGATTTTCAGAAATTCATAAATTCACGATTTTTTTAAAATTTAAATATCATACTCGTCACCTTTTATATAAAATTAAGCAAAATTTATAAATTGCAGGTGACGTAAAAAAATGTAATATTGTAATAATTATTTGTTATTTTATTGTATTATAATTTATTTTTAATATTATACTTTTACAATGACATATAAAATATGTTATACGTCACCTGTTTTTAAAAAATGAACTTCATCAATGACGAGCTATGACGATTTGCCATTTTTTAATAAAAGGTGACGGAAAAGGACTTTTGGGGGCCTATCTAAAAACAGTGTTTTTAGGTATTATGTATTTTAAGATTATTTATGTTAATTTATGTACAATTTTAAAAATATTGAATAAGTATTGAATATGTATTGATTATGTATTGATTATGTATTGAATATGTATTGATTATGTATTGATTATGTATTGAATAAATATTATTTATATTATTCATAATTTATCTTATTTTTTATAAAATAATAAAAATTGATGGATAATTTATTAAGATTTTTTAACAATAACTATTTTATTAAAGTATTTAATGTGATATAATTTAAAAAGTTGAAAGCTATTAAACGTACATTCGAATAAACATATTTTAACCTATTAAAATGGAATCTTCAATGGAACCGTCTACCACAGTACCTCTTACAATTAGGCAATTTGGAAAAGAACCAATCGTTGTCGATATACAATTGTCACATCCGTTTTTCATTTTATATCCTCCTTTTACGGAAGGACAAATGAAAGACCATTGTGATATCAAGACTCTTCAAATAGGAACTGATCAAGAAGCTTTCATTTTGGCACTTGACTATATCACTTCTATTGGTGATTTTGAAGAGTTTTGGCGTAATTGGGATTATGACGACGAATACTTACAGACGACGAATCCTATACATGTAAAAATGCTTCAATATTTTGAGGACATTTTTACATATATTTGTCGCGAAGGTTCTTTCGTTAAATTACATTATGCAGCACAGTTTATTTATGGCGGAAGGAGTTCTTTCGATGAATTCATTGAAAAAATGTTAAATGCCTATGCGTTAAACACAATTTTTCACGACGATCCATATAATAGACATGCGGAATATTTTACTCGAGCGTTTTGTGATGAAAGAGATGAATCTATCCGTAAAGATCCCGTCATGTATCGTCTTTTTGATTTCATTATGGGGAAAATACCTAAACAAGATGGTTCTTTTCTATCTAAGTGCAATAAACTCTTTAATGACCAGAGTTATTTTAATCTACTGTTGTTCATTAAGTTTGAGTCTATTGCCGATTACTACTTAAAATATTTTTTAAGGAGTGATTCATGGGACAGTATGAGTGAAAGATGTGTTTCTGTCGAAACATGGAATAAGTCTGTATTGGGAAAATTTTTCTTACACAATGAAAAAGATATTGACTCAATTAAAAAAAGGTTGTATGAACATTATCAAGAGAGATATAACTGGTCAATAAATCAAATGAAACAAAGTGTAAAACAAGGGTCAAAACCATTCAACGAGAATAACCAAGACATCCTTGAAGAAACAATGTCTATACATTTTGAATCATTTGGTTTATCAATTCCTCTTCGCGAAGGTAATCTTTTAGGTTGCAATTTGTTAGATGCATATTTGGTAGTCCGTATCATAAGCAATCGTTTATTGGGACGGTCAAATCCTTATTTTGAAGAAAGGTTTGACAATCTTAAAAAGGTGTTAGTCTGCCGTGTATCTGATAATCCAAAATATCAAGATATTATTGATGTTATGGATGAAGCAATCTATCGTAGAAAAGCTCATAAACCAAAGTTACGGTCGGATGAGACTCCTGAACAAATGAGGCTTACAGAATTAGCTATTTTTGGACAGTTTCTTTGTGATGTAGTAGCTCGTAGACGTTAAATATATAGAGTTCATTCATACCGATATCATTTCACACATAATAGTTTTAATACATGTTCCATGTTTTGTTTGTATATTATTTGTATATTGTATATATTTTTAACATTATTCATAATAAAATACTCTTTTAAATACTTGTGTAAAATAATTTATTTTACACTCTTATAAATACAGATTTCGCTTCCGTTCGAATTAAATTTAAAATTTAATTTACTATTATATATAAATTTTAATCAAACATGTCGTCTAAAAAATCAATATGTCTCAATATGATTGTAAAAGATGAAGCTCATGTAATTCAAAAAACACTTGAAAACATTTGTTCTCATATTAAATTATCATATTATGTAATATCCGACACAGGTTCAACTGATAATACAATATCTATCATTAAAGATTTTTTTAAAGAAAAAGGTATTAAAGGCAAGATATTTAATGATAAATGGGAGGATTTTGGTCATAATAGAACACTCGCCTTAAAACACGCACATGAAAATACGAATAGTGATTATTTATTTATTTTTGACGCAGATGATATTATTCATGGTACAATCGAATGTGATTGGAGATTGACGCATGATGCATATTTCATGAAATTTGGCAGTGGAACTGTTTATAAACGTATATTAATGGTAAATAATAAATTAAAATGGAAATTTGAGGGTGTTTTACATGAATATATTATTTGTATAGATAAAGATTTAAATAATGATGTTGGTATGATTGAAGGTGATTATTTTGTTGATTCAGGTAAAACAGGTGCACGTAGTAGAGACCCCAATAAATATTATAATGATGCATTATTATTAGAAAAGGCATATGAAAAAGAAAATGGTAGTCCTATCGGTGTACGATATGCATTTTATTGTGCTCAGAGTTATAGAGATGCTGGAATGAAAGAAAAGAGCATAGAATGGTATAAAAAAAGAGCTGAATTAAAGGGATGGAATCAAGAAGTATATTATAGTTATTTTATGATAGGACGTCAATATATGGATATTAATGAACCCGAAAAAGCAATATATTACTGGTCGCTCGGTATTCAAGCAGATAAAGAACGTTTAGAATGTTTGTATGAGATAATATCATATTTCCGTAAAATTGAATATTATGAAATGGCGTATGGTTATTTTAAAATGTTTTTTAATACCGATAATTTTACTGATTTAAAAGTTGATTTAAATGAAAAACTATTTTCAGTTAGGGATGTATATTTATTTTTATTAAAATATGAGATGACTATTATTTTATATTATGTGGGTGAATATAAGTTAGGTATAACTTTTTATAAATATTTATTTAAAAATTCTAAAGAATATAATTGTTACAATATTGATATTGGATTATCACTGTTACGTAATTTTAAGTTCTATTTAGACAAAATACATGGATTATCTATTAATAATATTATTGATAATGATTTGGAATTAAATGAATTATATATGAATTATGTAAAAAATATATATTTAACATTTGGTAAAAGAATTATTCCCGAAGATGTAATTATTATTGAAAATAGTCTTAAAATTTTAACGTCATGGTATAAAAATGATGCATTTACAAATAAAATAGTTTCAAATATAACTTCAAATATAGCTTCAAATAATGCAATTTCAAATAATAAACAGTCTAATAATAAATTGAAATGTAATATATTATTAACAATAACTTCTTGTAAAAGATATAATTTATTTGTAAAAACCATAAATTCGTTTATAACATGTTGTAAGGATATTGGTTTGATTGATAAATTTTATTGTATTGATGATAATTCATCAAGTAATGACCGTGAAAAGATGTTGCGTAAATATCCATTTTTTAAATTTTATTTTAAAAAAGAAGATGAAAAGGGGCATTTAAATAGCATGAATAATATATGGAACTTATTAAATGAGACACGTCCAAAATATTGGATTCATCTTGAGGATGATTGGTTATTTTTAAAACCAGATTTTTATATAACCCGTTCAATTGAATCCTTAGAAAAGTGGAATAAATATAATATTAATCAAATATTGTTTAATAAATGTTATGGTGAAACTATCGATTCATATAATTTAGTTGGCGGAATTGAAATTGAAGGTGGTGCTGATGATTATTTATTACATGTTAAAGACCAACATGATATTCAAGGTATGAGTAGTGCATATTGGCCACATTATAGTTTTAGACCATCAGTTTGTAGAGTAGATTCTATAATATCTCTTGGTAATTATGATAGTAAAAATACATTTTTTGAAATGGATTATGCCATGAAATATTTTAATGCTGGATTTAAGAGTGCATATTTTAATGAAATCACCTGTTTACATATTGGACGTTTAACGAGCGACCGTAATAATAGTGATTGTAACAAAAATGCATATCAATTAAATGGAATAAATCAATTTAACGATAATAATTCAAGTCAAAATAGTGAAATAACTCAAAATAGTGAAATGTCATCTAATAATTTAAATGAATATATTACTATTATTAATGGATATTTGTTTATTAAAGAGTATGACTTTTTCGGTTATGATATTAAACATATAAATAATAAAATGACTATTCATGAAATGATTGATATAGCCAATACTATAGATGATTGCGTGGCATTTAATACATTAGGTTATTTTAAATTCGATTTTAAAATGAATGAATTGTTTACGAATGATTTCTTTAAACAGAAAATTAATGGACAAACATGTGGTATATTAGTAAATATTAACAAATTAAACGGTAATAATCGTTTTTATAAAATTCGAAATATAAATACATTTGATAAAGAGTTTATAGATGATGATTTAACCGTGGAAAATTGGAGTGACAACAATGATTATATAGCGAAGACATCAAATGGTTATTATAAAAAAAGTATTAGTTTTAATAAAGACAATTTATTACAAATAAACGATATATATGATTCTTGGATTGAGGTTGATATTGTAAAATATTATAATCAAATATATAAATTAGAATAGACTTGATAGATTAGATTTGATTTTATAGATTATATTTAACCCTTTACCTAAATAATATTTAAAATCGTGCGCATGGTGTACGATTCTTTAAGTAGTATTATAAAATGTTTATGTAAAGGGTTAAATAACATAAATTAGAATAAATTAACAATTATTATATAATTATTAATTTTAATTATTATTTCTTCTTAGGTTCTACATATATTTGTGGTTCAAAATAAGAATCATCAAATACTTCCTCTTCATAGTTTTCGTAATACTCGTATTCATCAGTCATATCATTTAACTGTATATTTTTAATTTTCACTGCGGTATCATCATCTGATACTGGAGGTGAAATGGAATCTGACGAAATACTATCATTGGTGAGTTCTTTTTTTAGATATATTTTATTTATTTCTGGTATAGTATTATTAAAAGCACCTTCAGGTAAATCATATTTTTCTATATAGTCTGATATATTACCAGTTTCTTTCTTTTTTCTATCATTTCGTTTTGATAATTGATTATCCTTTTTATTTTTTCGTCTAATATGATTTTGAGATTCAGTTTTTGAATTATTTTGTGATGACATATTCAATAACTTACTTATACAGTCAAATTATTAAATAATATTTTTAATTATTTATAATAATAATAATTAAAAATCAATTTTTTTAATATATTTATCATAATTATAAATTACTCTTTATGAAATTAAATATAGATGAAAATATATTTAAAAACAAAGAATATGCATGTAAAGACCATGGAGGTAATAATATAAATCCCGAATTGTCATGGACGCCTATTAAAAATGCACGTAGTTATGCACTTATCATTGAAGACCTTGATGCACATAATTATATTCATTGGTATATACCCTATATAAATCCTAATATTGTATCTATTGAAAAAGCCGTTTCAGGTAGTACTTTATTGAGTACGAGAATAAATATATTATCAAATAAAATAGATTATTCAAGTATAGACTATAATAAATTTAATATTGTAATGGGATATAATCATCATAATACATATGGTTATTTTGGCCCATGTGCACCAAAAGGAACTCATCGATATCAATTTACAATATTTGCATTAAATAATATATTTAGATCGGTGGATGGTACAATCGGCGGTAAAGAGAATTTTGAAATAATATGTGCTAAAAATAATATACAAATACTTGATAAATATACTACTGTAAGACTATACAATAAGAGTACATAATAAAATAAAGTTATTTGTCCTTCATTGAATTTATTAAATTTATTTGAATTTATTAAATTACAATACATTAATTAATACATAATTATACAACGTATAATATACAATGACAATATGTATAATTTTTAAAAAATATTAATTATATAATTATTTTTTTAGTTTACACCTTTGCACACAATTTTTATTAAAAAGGTGACAAGTAAGCATTTTAAAATTACACAAAACTACGTTATTTTTAATATTTATTTTTAACAAAAAAAAGTAGTACCGTTAAAAGTAAAAATAAACAGGTGACGCAAATACATTTGGGGGAACGATAAGAGCTATGGCACTTTTTTAAAATTTGCTTAAAAAAAGTTGTAAAAACAGGTGACGATTCGGGTTGTTTGCGCTTTTTGTTAAAAATGCACACGCAAAGGCAAAAAAATAAGAAAAGGTGACGCAAAAAAAACGTGCATTTAATCTCATTTTTTCGTAAAAGGTGACGAATAAGCATTTTAAAATTAATAGAATTAAGAGTATTTTTAATGTTTAATTTTACTAAAAATAAATAGTATCGATGCCCTTAAAAATCGTCAGGTGACGGAAGTACATTTGGGGGATCGATAAGAGCTATGGCACTTTTTTAAAATTTGCTTAAAAAAAGTTTTAAAAACAGGTGACGATTCGGGTTGTTTGCGCTTTTTGTTAAAAATGCACACGCAAACGGAAATCACAAAACAGGTGACGAATCGCAACTCATCATTTTCGTCATACAGGTGACGAATAAGCATTTTAAAATTAATAAAATTAAAAGTATTTTATACGTTTATTTTTAACAAAAATAAACATTATTGATGACCTTAAAAATCGTCAGGTGACGGAAGTACATTTGGGGGATCGGTACGAGCTATGGCACTTTTTTAAAATTTGCTTAAAAAAAGTTGTAAAAACAGGTGACGATTCGGGTTGTTTTCGCTTTTTGTTAAAAATGCACACGCAAACGGAAATCGCAAAACAGGTGACGAATCACAACTCGGTATTTTTGTCATACAGGTGACGAGTAAGCATTTTAAAATTAATAGAATTAAGAGTATTTTTAATGTTTAATTTTAACAAAAATAAATAGTATCGATGACCTTAAAAATCGTCAGGTGACGGAAGTACATTTGGGGGATCGATGCGAGCTATGACATTTTGGTTAAAAAATTATGAAATTAAAAAATAAAACAGGTGACGAGTCTTATATTTTAAAAGGTGACGACTAAGCATTTTAAAATTAATTAAATTAAGAGTATTTTTAACGTTTAATTTAAACAAAAATAAATAGTATCAATGCCCTTAAAAATCGTCAGGTGACGGAAGTACATTTGGGGGATCGGTGCGAGCTATGGCACTTTTTTAAAATTTGCTTAAAAAAAGTTGTAAAAACAGGTGACGATTCGGGTTGTTTGCGCTTTTTGTCAAATATGTACACGCAAATGGAATTTAAAAAATGCACATTTTAAACAAAAATATCATGTACAATATTTATTGTATATACATATTTATTTTTATAAATTATTACAATAATTCACCGACTAAATAAAAATGTGCAAATTTTAAACAATTTTTAAAATTAAATTCTGCAATTCAAAATGCAAATTCTGCAATTCAATATCAATAATTATAATTATTTTTAATAATTATTAATATTATACAATAATTCATTGTATATATATTTTACACTAAAAATTCTGCAAATTTTCGAAATGTGCAAATTTTAAACAATTTTTAAAATTAAATTCTGCAATTCAAAATGCAAATTCTGCAATTTGAAAATACAAATTCTGCAATTTAAAAATACAAATTCTGCAATTTAAAAATACAAATTCTGCAATTTAAAAATACAAATTCTGCAATTTAAAAACATTAATAAAATATATTTATTTTATTCATGTAATATAAACGTGTTACAATAATAATACAATAATAATACAATAATAATACAATAATAATACAATAATAATACAATAATAATACAATAATGTTTCAAAATAGTTTTAATACATTATATTCAAGTTTGTCTTTTTTTTACCCAATGTATCATCCTTTTTTGACTACCTTCATATAAAGGTTCCTTTAAAACAGTCTCTCCATAAATATTCTTGTTCTGCATGTAAATAAAAAAATCACGTTGATAATCTTTCGGTATTTTATTTGTCTTTTTTATAATTCCTAATTTTACACCTTTTTTATAATTATAATCAGCCCATGTTAATAAACGCACACTTTTATAAATATTTTTTAACTCGATCATACTCAATTCATTTATCTTTCTAAAAGGAGATATTTTAGTCATCCATAAAACATCAGCTCTTAAATAATTACCTATGCCAGATATTATTTTTTGGTTCATCAATACAATTCCAATCTCCTTATTTAAAACATTTTTATTAGTTATTCTTTTATAAAATATTTCAAATGTTGTATTTTCATCCATTATATCAGGTCCTATTTGTGATAATTTTTTATCTAATTCTTCTTTTGAATCAATCCCTTTTAATGTTCCAAATGATAGTGTATCATAAAAAAATATAGACCCTTTATCATTACTTATAATAAATTCAACATTTAGATGATTTAGTGAACGCATTTTATATGAATCAACAATATCCGTTTTTATATAATTCATTTCTAATGGAAATTTAATAATATTATTATTTTTATATAGCCATCCACCTGATAAACCTAATGTTGACAATAAATAATAATTTTTTTCAAATACTATATATAAAAACTTTCCTTTTGTTTTAATATCAATAACTTTTAATGGTAATTCTTTCGATATTTCTTTATATAAATTAAATGGTTTATGTTTTTTATAACGACCCTGTAGAATATTTATTTTTTCTATATATTTATTTTTCAATTTTGATTTTAAAAAATCTGCATATTTTCTAATTTCAACCACTTCGGGCATTGTTAATTATAATTGATATATTTATTATATATTCGATAATATATCTTTTGTTAAAAGTAATAAATTCTTAAATTTTATTATTCTAAAATTTCATGATTGTAAAATTTCATTATCGTATTAAATAAATAATTATATTCTTTATATAATAAAACGGGTTCATTTGGCAAATAATGCGCTTCAAAAAATATATCATCATATATATTATTTGAATAAGTTCTCACATCATTTTGAAAAACACATTTTTTAATATGTGTTTTAATATTTTTTAAAAAAATTGTTATTTTATTTTCTTTTTTATCATGTTTTTGTAAAAACGGACGATTAACTATATTTATTGAATAACATATATTTAATACATACGTGTATAATATATACATAATAAAAATAATTGAAACCTTCATTTTAGACAGAATAAATCAAAATAATTCAAACACACTATTATAGAATGATTAAATTAATTAAAATTAATAAAACAAATAACATTTTAGTTATTATTCAATCAATTTTTATTTTTATAAATCACATTTGAGATAATAAATTAGAATACTTCCCTTCTAATTCTATAATATTGTAACGTGTTTTTAAACAATCTTTTATAAAATCGATTAGTATAGGAAACCTAAATTGGTCATTTATTGTAGTATAAAAATTAGATATTTCAACAGATTTAATAAAATCATATATTAAATCCAACATTTTATATTTATTCTCGTCAATTGTTATTTCATTCCGTAGTGTATTAATATTTTTTAAAAAAGTATTACATTTAATAAATAGCTTTTTTTGTGAATTATCGTTTTCAATACTTTTTTTTTTGATTAGAGCAAATATTTTGATGTTTTTATATAATATTATTAAAAATATTACACCCATACTATAAATGTCATTTTTATGTGACATACATTTATCATTTAATAAATATATTTTTGTACCTCTTATTTTTTTATTGTTCAATGTTTTATTAAATTCATCAGGTATAGGGTTTAATACATCTGGAATAGTTTCAAACAAACTTACATCAAAATCTATTATTTTTAAATCGGTAATTAATATATTATTATTATCTATTTTATAATTTATTACAATATTTTCTAATTTTAAATCGCCGTGTATAATACTATTATTATATAAAAATTTAATAGCTGTAATCATAAATTTTAAAATATTTATTATATCAACGAATTTAATAATTTCATTATTTTCATATATAATTGAAAAATATTTATATAAATCAGTTTCGTACTTTTTTATTAAATAACAATATGAACAATCACTATTTATAAAAAAATAATCTGGTAAAAGAAAGGGATTACTATTCAATTTTGTTGTTATATCACTTGTTATGTCATTGGTTATATCTGTTTTAGTAGTAATTATTTTATCATTATTACAAATTGTATTAAGACAAGTATTCATACTATTTTTTACTTTATTCTCGTGAATGATATGTTTTAAATATATATTAATAATAAGTTCCATTATTGAACGGTTCGGTTGATATTTTAAAATATAGTTTTTCCCATTATTTAAATTTATAAAATTTTGTATAAATCCGCGTTTTAATTCGATATTGTCAATAACTGTATTTGGCATATTTTCAAAATTAAAATTTTTTAATAATTTAATAACTAATTCTTTATTATTAATATCAATATTTTTATACAAAAAATAGGTATATTTATATATGTTATTATCGCATTTATATAAAATCTTTTCTAAAGATGTTATTTGATATTCGAATGGATATGTTTTTTTGCAACTATTAATAATTTTTAATAAGTATGGATAAGCTTTTAATAAATTATTTGTATCATCATTTTTTATTAGTTGTTCAATTATTGTTTTAATCATTGTTGACATATTAGATGATTCGTCAATTTTTGTTAAAATATTTGATAAAATACTTTGATGTTCTTTTTTAAATATATTAGATTTATTTAATTTTGGATTATTTGATAATTTTATAATATAATTTATTTTTTTTAAAATAAAATTATTGATATTATATATTTTATTTATAAATATTGAGAATGACTTTAGTGATGATACAATATTTTTATTTTCAATATATTTATTTGTAAAAAATATTATATAATATTTCAGCTCTTCGCAATCAGGAAGTAAATGTGTGTTTGATGACTTTTTAAAAATATATTTTTTAATATGTATTATATTTTCTATAATTGTTTTTTCAGTAGAATTTTTAAAATTTTCTAATAATTCTTGATATTCAGATTTTGTTTTAAATAATATATTAAACATATTTTATTATTAATATAATAAAATTAACTAAAATAACACATTATATTTTTTATAATAGGATTATATTTTTTATAATAGGCATTATATTTTTTATAATAGGATTATATATATTTTAATTATTTTAATTATTTCAATATTTTTAACGTTTAAGTAATAAATATTATTTTTATTTTATTTATTTATTCTATGTACTCGAAACATTCCCATGAAATTACTATCATTTTTATCATGTGTTTTTTTGTAAGAAACCCCGATAAATTGTTCTTCTTCTTTTGAAATGTACATTCCATTATTTATATAATATGTTCCAGGAACATAAAATATAAATGTTTTTCCTTCTAAAGTTACTTTTATCGGACTATTTTCTCCCTCATTTTTAATGAGATTATCCAAATAAAGTCTATATAACTCTCGTTTCGTATTTGGGAAAAAGAAAATCTCTTGTAATTTTACTGGAATCGAAATGTCATCTTTTTCTCCTATATAATAAAATCGAGGACATGTTATATCAAACATCCCTTCATATGTATCTGGATTTATGATATACAGCATTTTAAAAAAAATTGGTTTCGCGCTTTCTTTATATATGTTTTTACGAATATCTTCGATAGATAACATTTTAAATTTCAAATTCCAAATTTCAAATTTAAATAAATAAATATTAAAATAAAACGTTAAAGGTGATATAAATTATACAATATCTATGTCAGTAATTAATTTTTCAAATTCATATTGCACATATTATATTATTTATACTAAATTATATAACAGTATAGACCATATTATCAATCAATTTTTATTGATACTATAATTTTTTATATATAATATATAATTTATATATAAAAATAAAATATTATAAAAACAAAATGTTAATATTATTATATAATTTTATAAATAATTATGAATTTTAATAATATTATCTTTATGGCATGGGTTTTTATAATTTATTTTGAAAAAAAATTTATAAATGGATATAATATTAATCCTGTAAAAATAGATATTGCAAAAGTATCTTTTAAAAATCCACAAGCTGTCATATCATATTTATCATCTTTAAATGAATTTACAATTATTTCTGTAGGTGATAAATATAAAGAATTAGAAGATGTAATGAATAATAGTGGTATGAAAACATATTTTGCAAATATTGAATGCATAAATGATTTAGAGTGTAAACAATCAACGTGTAATTATATCCGTTATAAATATAAAAATGTAGAAACAGGTGAAGATTTATGGTTTTTTCATAAAGGATTTTTTATTGGTTCACGTAACGAAATATATAGTTTCATAAAAAAACGTAATATTAAAAATTCGTCAAATAAATCAAATGAAGTTTATTCTGAAATATTAGATAAAATACATGATAATTATATTGATGATTATATTATATAAAATTTATAATTAGAGTTTGTTATGTGTTTTATGTGTTTTTATGTGTTTTTATTTTTATATAAATATTAAAACCCACAATGTAATAACCTATAAAAGTCCAAAGCCTTTGTCAAAAAAATTCCCGAAATAAATTATGTATCTCTTCTAAATCATTACCATGTATAGTACTGTTTACTTGAATAGCAGATTGATTTCTATCGGCTCTAAACAGTTAAACGTCTAAAGCCCGCATTAAGAAGAAACTTATTAATTGACCAAAATAGCTCTTCTGAATTACTATCACTACTAGACCTAAAACTCTTTACTTGAATAGCATATTGATTGCTATCGTCACGGAACAGTTTTAGTATGATTTCCAGCTTTACGATTTGATTCATATCTTCGTGGAACAGACAGGTATATGTCTTATCAAATACGTCTTTGTTAATAATGGTGACATAAAATTGGGAAAAAAGACCTCCTAATTTTGGGTTTAGATCATCAAGGCTTGTACAATTAAGAGCAATATATACCAGATATCCAAATCGGATGTCTATTTTATTTATATTATCTATATGGTCAATCTCCACATCCGGAGGTGGATCTGGAAAAATGGCATCAACCATACGTACACTACTAGCCCCATCTGCAACATATCCATCATCAAAATTAATGCTCATTTGTTGAATCGCTATTGTTTGATTGTAAGTTAAATTTCAATATGAAATAATTATTATATTTTTATAAATATGATGTATTGGTGGTAAAAGCCATCAATTTTTATTTCTATAAATATACTACATGTAAGAAAGAATAAAAATCTCACGTTTTTAATCTTAAATCCTTTTCATAATAATTAGGTGTATAGGTCTATCCTATATTTCAAGGCACGTAACGTTTAACCTTTTACAAAAACATTTTATAATACTACTTTAAATATTATTAATGTAAAGATTAATATATTTGTTTATAATACATAAAGTATAGTAATTATTATTGTATAAAATATTGTGTAAAATATTGTGTAAAAGTCGTATGAAAAGGTAATTGTAATCTCATGTATTCGCCTGTATTAAGCAAGTGCCATAGCAACACATTCAGGCTTGTATTCATTCATTTTTATCCATAAAATATTCGCTTCACTTTTAAATATATGATTATTTACATTTAGTTTTAAAAACAATTTTTTTACAAATGTACTGTTTTCTATAATTTTATTAAGACATTCTTTATTAATAGATAAATATGATAAAGTAGTAATAATTAATAGACATAGTTCATTTTTAGTTTCATTTAAGTTAAAAATATTAATTAATTCATCAATACATCCGTTTTGGATTATGATTTTAATATCTTCATTCGATTCTACACCAATCATAATTTGCATTGCAAGATTCAATCGTTGAGATTTTCCAAACATAAGTTCATTAATCATTGGTATAAATGAATATCTCTTTAATGAATCTTCAATATCATATGTATATTCCGCATATTCATCAATATATTTTTCTCCTGAATCGGTATCGCTTGAACATGTATCATCGCAAATATTGTCGGTTTCATTTAATGTTTCAGTATCCAAAAAATAATCGTTTAGAATTCTTTTTAATAGAAATATTAATGAATTATTATTATATTTATTCAAAAATTGAACTTCAATTGCATACTTAGAACGAATATCTTCATATTTATCTGAATAGAAAAAAATATTAAAATGTATAAGTTCAAGATTATCTCTTAGATATACAGAACATTCAAAACAGTGGTCAAATATGTTCAAATCATAGGAAACAGATAATCTCTCATTCGATTCTAAATTTTCAAAGAATTTATTAAACCGTTCTATTATATCATCGGTTGTTGAATTATTAAATGCATAGTTTATTGGTAAAAGTTCTTTTGGTATACCTTTACCATTATTCATACATTCAACTAATTGGTTCGGTTCTATGTCCAGATGTATATCAACTTGTGAAACATCAACTACGCCATTCGTGTTTGGTTCAATACATTCATATGAATCTTTCATTAAAATTTCCATTAAAGATGCCATTTCTAATAAATTACGATTTTAATATTACTTTACAACAATATAATATATAATATATAATAATT
>Ga0214921_10005186_pt1 | contig 18562 bp, 18 predicted proteins | sample LL1505_MetaG_FD_177992 | JGI IMG/M metagenome (GOLD analysis project Ga0214921, IMG submission 177992) | Freshwater microbial communities from Lake Lanier, Atlanta, Georgia, United States - LL-1505 | ecosystem: Environmental > Aquatic > Freshwater > Lake | place: USA: Georgia | collected... | reverse complement strand
ACTCATTTTCTTTTTCTTGAGATGAGAAAGACACTTTATTAACTCGCAGTACATTTCTTCCTGACTTATATTCTGGAAGTAAGTTTTTTCTGTTTATAGAAGAACCTACTCCATCAAATACAATGTAAATTGATGTTGGTTTGAGTTGTTTTGCTAATGAACCTAATGAACGTAAAAATCCTCCTAAGCCTCCTATGTGAGTACCTTCTGGATTTATGTAGTTTAACACTGCAAAATTTCTTAAAAAAAGATTTAAACCATCTATAATTAGAATTCTTTCTCCTTCATCAAAAGACGGCATATCATCCTCCTTAATGTCATTAAGAAGTTTAAGTAAATTTTCTTTGTCCATAACTAGTCCTCAGATTCTACAATGTCAGAAACATCTACTTTTTCATTCCACTCACTGTTGTCTTCAATAGTTTTATAGTTTCCTTCTCCTAAAATGTTTGCCCATTCATGTGAATGTTCTTTCTTATATTTAGTGATGTCTTTAGGATCATCTGGAATAAAACCATGTACTGTGCTTATTACTGTGTTTTTAGTGGTAATTCCATTTACGTGATTTTTGTCACAGGCCACTTTAGTTCTTAAAGCGAATTCAACATCTTTTCCATCTTTTTGTGCTTTAATTTTTGACGTTCCACTGTTGGTAACATTTCCAAAAGTCAAACATATTGAAGCATCATAAAAGAATGTGTTGCCACCTTTATTAGTCATTCTAGGTTGAGAAAATACATTTTCTGCTGGTGCTACTCCTGTTTTGTTGATAATCAAGAATGTGTTTGTGTATTTGCTTTCTTCTTTTCTTGACAATACAACTCTTTGATTGATAAAATTTCCAAATTGAGTAGCTATTGCTCCTGCATTCCACATTGGATTGTTTTTGCCTTGATCAATGCTTAGTCTACATGGTATAGAACCTACTGAGTCCCATAAAAATAGTAAATCATATGGTAAATTTCCTTTGTCCTGTTCATTTAACATGTCTAACATAAATTCTGCTACATCTTCAATTGAGTTAAGTTTTCCTCTGTCTCTGTATATAAAGAATCCATCATAATCTACAGTTTTTCCTTCTGCATCTTTAATTTCATTCATTTCAAATCCCATCATTTTCCAATGTTCCCAACTGTGTTTCATTTCTGTAATCATTAAAACAGGCAACACACCCATTTTTTGAGCAGATACTACAGTCTCTATAGACGTGGTGGTTTTTCCTGTGTTGCTACCACCACGTACTATGTTGATGTGACCCATAGCTATTCCTGGAATGGACAAAGCATCTTGCATTGCTTTTGAAAAGGGAATCCATTTTTGTTCTTTGAACTTTACATTTCCACTTAATAGTTTTTTTTCTTTAAATTTATTAAGATCAAATTTACCTTTAAGTTCTTTAGAGACTGCTTCCATTAACGAAACTTCCTCGTTTGATTTTTTAGCCATGTTTTATTTTTAATTTAGAAAGGTGAATTGTTTTCTTCTTCTTCAAACAAAGCGTCAAATTTATCTGCTTTAGATGATTTTGGAGGTGTTTTTAATGTGTAATTTGATTCTTTTTTAGGAGCGACTTTAGCAACTACTTCTTCTTCATCTTTCCAAGGCAAATCATTTACTGGTGTTTTAACTTCTTCTTCATCTACTTCATTTGCATCTTCTGGATTTAAAAAGTTTTGAAGAATTTCCTTTAATTTGTCAAACTCATGTTTACGTTGAAGTTCTAAAATGTCTGGCTGTTCAGCTAACCATGTTTTGATAATTGTTTTATCTGTGCCTAGTACTGATGTTTTAGGTTTGATACGAATAGATGATTTTAAACCTTGACGGCCACCAATGTCTCCTGTTACTGTTTCTAAAGTAAAATCACGACCTTCATTTATGTCTGTGTAGTCACCATAGTCTTCATCATCTGCAATGCCTAACAGTTGCATGTAAATTTCTTTACCAAATTCCCACAAACGAACGCCTTTGTCTTCTTCTCCACGTACAATAACAGGAGCAAACACTCTCATTTTTGGTTCTAGTTTTTTACTCAACTTCCAATTTTCTTTGTCGCTTGTTGTGCGAAGTTGTTTTACAAATTCTACAATTGGATCTTTGTCTCCCCAATTTGTTAAAGCGTAAATTGGAAATTTTGAAATACCGTAGTGTACAAATACTTCTTTAAATGGGTTTTGTTTGTCTAAAATAGACGGTACGATTCTGATTTGGAATTTGCCTTCTGTTTTGGGCTTCCACAATGACTTGGTGTAGTCAACTTTTTCTTTGCTTTTTCCTTGCGACTGTAGCGCATTAAGCTTACTTTTGATTGAGTTTAAATCCATCTTTTTTTATTTATTGATTATTAATTTACTTAAATATACTACCTTTTTATTATTAGGCCAAATTTAGCTTATAAAGCTATAAAACATGCCTTTCTTTTTGTAGTGTAACTCGAGTATGTTCTTTTACCGGTTAATATTACAAATCTATGATTTTATATATCTAACATTTTTAATTCTCCTTTTGAGTTGTATCCAAAATTTTCATCATTTATGTCTTTTTCTATTTTTGAACTCCATAAAATACTTTTTACTTTCTGGAATAAAGGATACCAATTTTTTATTAAAGAATTGTATAAATTACTTGGTAGTTCTTTTTGTAATTGAGATTTCAATTCATTATCATCTAAATTATTATATATTAATTGACTCATCTCAGAATTATACCAATTTAGTCCTTTAATTCGAGGTCTTTGAACTAATTTAGCAATATGTTGATTTTTAGGTGGAGTTTCTGATGATTGTGAGAATAAATGTTTTTTACATTCCCACATTTCTGAGTTAGCTTTATTATCATCTAATTTTTCTAGAATAGCGTAATCATATCCCATATCATAAACTTTAGGAAAAACATCAGGATATTTAGTAAATATTTTTAAATTATCTCCTATTTCTCCTTCCTCACTATAATTAAATTTTATTACTTTATCTTTACCATATTGATAAATAACATGTTGTCCTCCTTGACCATACTCTGGACCTACTAAATTTTTATCATAAATCTCTTTCAATAAATTTACCAATCTTATCATGGTTATAAATATTAAAGATCTACTATCTTATATATCTTTGTGTTTAGTTGCTTTACATCTCCATGTTGAGTTAGCAAAACACAGTTTTTATAGTTTTGCCATTCTATTTTAAATGTTGGATCAACTTCACCACCATTTAACTTTTTGATTAAATCGTTTAATGCATTGATTGTGTATAGAGTGTTGCTTTCTTTTTTGCGATGTACTAATATTGTGTTGGCTGGAATTGAGTTGACGTTGCCTTGCTCTACATTGTATGTTACAACATACTCATTTGTAGTTTTAACAAAAAGTACAAATATCTTCTTGTACATTATGTTGTAGGTGGATGATAAATTAACTATCAGTTCATCTATTTCATTTTGTTGGGTGAATGTAGCAAATAACCTGTTGTTCATAAAATCGTTGTCTGTTGTAAAGTCGTAACGATTATAAATATCAATTTGGGGCTCAAAAGCGATGTTTTCCATATGTTAGTGTAACAGAGCCATTGCCCCGTAGTTTTTACCTTTTGTTAGTTTAATTTTTAACTTGTATTTGTTGAATACTTGCTTGATGCTTTCAAGTATGTTTTCTTCTTGTTTATAGTCTAACAGTATAGAATCGTAAGTGTACAGCACAATTTGCGTTTCTTTGCCTTTTAGTATTTTTATAATGTCCCATATTATGCAAACATTAGTTGACGTTTCCAAATTTTGAAGCGTATAGTTAAACAACTTTTGTGGATTTATGTCTTTTAAGTCAGTGGTAAATTTGTGTCCTGAAATTGGACATTCAACATATCCATTTGCTGTGTAATTTTCCCACAGTTTGTTTATGTGTTCTTCAATTAGTTGAAAGTAAGGAATGTGTTGATATTTTTTGTATATTCCTCCATACAGTTGTTTAAACATTAAAATCTTTGCTTCACTTACTTCTATGTTTGCCTCTTTTGCAAAGTACTCATATGGTGTGACATTAGCAAAGTCATATTTTACCAATTGGGCTGCTAATGTTGGGTGATATGAGCTTATGTCTATTTCAACAAAGCAATTGTTTTTAGGAACAAATGCCTTTCTACTGCCATTGTCTTTGTTTAAAGCAGCGAAATTGACACCATTAAAGCTGTTAGAAGATCTTCCAGTTGTAGTGTGTAAATTATATTGAGTATAAACCACATTATTGTGCATAAAAAACGCTTCATTGTTGATTTCAAAATGCTTATCGAAAATGTATTTGTCTGTTTTTAAACCATTTTTTTCAATTGAAAAAAACACACTTGTTAGTTTATTTAAAAATTTTACATTGTTTGGTTTTACGCAAAATTCTTTTACTTTATTGTATATAAGTTCACATTTTTCATAATGTTTTACTGTAGGAATAAGAATGTTTACATTTTTTAAACTTTCATGTTTTTGATAAAAGAAATCATGTGCTGAAGTTGATGGTTCTACACATTCTGGCGAATTAAAGGAAATGTCTATTAAATTGGTTAAAGGAAAGTAATATACAAATGATTTTCTATCACGCACATATATTTCATTGTATTGTGCAAGTAAAGCGCTTATAGGCGCTTTATTCAGCGATAAAACCTCAGTATGATGAAGACATAATAAATATCCTTTATCATTGTTTAACGGTTTTAAATACAGTAAAGATATGTCGTTTAATGAAGGATGATAATTGTCATTAAAATAAATGGGTTCAATAAAAACTTTATTGTAGCCTTTATTTAATAATTCATTTAGCTGTTCATTTGTTTCTACAATGTAAAACATAACCTTTTTAAAATTTATATTCTTAAGATACTAAAAATATCTTGGAAAGCCAAGTTTTAAAAAAAAAGTAAAAGCACCCTAGATAGCGAGTCGTCGGGTACTTTCATAGCCGCAGCTATAACGGTCCTAATCCGTATGTCTTTATTTATAGTATTTTACTTTTTTTTGCCATTTTAACCAGTTATCAGCTTTTTCTTTACCTAATCTATCTATTAATCTATTATATTCAATATCTATCCAATCTGAATTTGATTTATTTTTGTATTTATAAAAATATTCTTTGACTATGTTTAAAAATTTTTCTGCTGTTTCTTTAGTTATAGGAAAGCCATCTTTATTAGTCATAGTATCTAATATAAATGGTTCTATTGTTTTTAAATTAAAAGAAGTAAAAGCATCTAATCCACAATGTCCACCCAAATAACTTATTTGATATGCTATGTTTTGTAAATCATTCCAATCTTTAATTTTAGTTCCGAATAAAGAATTATGTTTATTTACTTCATTATCATTTTTAAGTAAATTAACAATTTGAGGATATTTTTGTAAAACATCTAACCATTGAGATGTATAAAAACACTCGGTTAATAAAGTCATTAATTTAATCATTGTTTATAGTATTTAGTAAAATCCATTTTTAAAAATTCTGCTAAATTTTGAATTCTTAAACTGCTAGAAATTTTTTCAACAACATTTTGATTGTTTTTAACAACTTGTTCTTTGTTGCCAATAAGTGTCCATGTCAAAGTAAAAGGTTGGAACAGTTGATAAAGAATTGATGGATCTTGTTTTACTAGTTTATCGTATGTATCTTTATTTATTTCTAAATAAATAGTTTGGTTTGTTTTTTTACAAAAATATCTTGGAAACTTTCCATTTGTGTAGTCTAAAGAAGTAGGAGGATTTGCAGATGGAAGAGGTAAAGTTCTTGAAAAATTTACATCTATGTTTTTTAATTTTATATAATTAGATATTTCTGTTGATGCTTCAGATAAATTAAATTCAACTAAATTATTTTTTTCTAAAATAACATCTTGTCCTTCACCTGCTGGTTGAGGAATTAGTAAAATATTAGGTTTATCAGAAGGTGATTTTCCAGTAAATACTTCTCCATTTGAAATTTTATAATAGTATCCTATGTATAGTGTTTTATCTGTAGAAAGAACATATATGTCACTTGGTGGATTTCCATTTGTGTATAAATTTGTTTTAATTTGTGATTTTGGATAATACATTTTTTTATGGTCTAAAGCCTCCTGAATATCTAAAGCAAAATGTTTTTGTTGGATTTTTTGGCATAACAGTATTTTTCCATGTTTTAATAGTGTAATTTTGTTGTATGGTTCCTTTTCTAGTACCACCAAATCCAGTAGATGTATTTGAAATTACATCATATGTTCCATCAACATTTATAGTGTCTATTACTATACCTACATGGCCTGCTTTAGTTGCATTAAATCTTTTAGTTATAATAACATCTCCTGGTAGAGCTTTATCTAATGAATATTGTGTCCATAATGATGTATTACTGATAAAAAAATCATATAAAGCAGTTGTTCCTACATTTCCAGGAAATGTAGCAATAGGCCACGTTGAAGGAACAGGAGATTGTTTTTGAGTAATAGAGTATCCTGTAGCTCTATAGAATATTAAAGAAACAGCTGCAGCACATCCCATATTACCACTGTCTGTATCATTAGGTGGTGGTGCTGCATCATAAATATCAGAAGTAACAGCATTTAAGTTACATTTAGCTGATTTAACTATGTTTCCTATCCATTTTGTAATTCCTCCTCTATAGTCATTACCAGGATGTGAATACATAGTAGAAATTCCACATGCTGTTGGTGCTGATGCAGGTGGAGGTGTTCCAGGAGTAACTATAATTATATGAGGAGAGGGAGGAGATACGTTATCATCTTCATTTCCAGCAGCTATACAAAATGATTCTAGTTTAGTGTTCCATCCATTTTCATTAATAGTATGTTGGAGATTTTTAATTAAAAAATTTGCTACATTAGGATAATTAGAAGGTAAATAAGAAGAATCAATAAAAAATTTACTTCCTATTTTCATACCTGACAGTCCATCCATTGTTAAAGATAAATTAAAAGGAATAAATCCTGTTTTTGGATTAAAAGTTTCTATTGAAGGTGTTGCAGTTTTAATACCTGCTGCTTTATCTTTTTCATATAGATATTCTCCTAAATAATTTTTCATGTTTACATAAAGTTTACAATACTTATTAAATGAATCTTTATTTTGTTCAATTTCAGCATTATAATAATATAGTCCTTCTAAATTATCTAAGTATGTTTTTAAAGTTTTTCCAAATGTCCATAAATTAGTAAATGCGGTATTGTACTTAGCTTCAGCTAATTCTAATGGTGTGAGTGTTGTAGTTAAAGATGGAGTAGGATAACTATTTATTTCTTTTCTAAATCTATCTGTTAATCCATTGTTTAATTTAGACAAAGCTGTGTTATTTTCTCCTACTACATTTCCATTAGCTGTGGCACTTACACTAATCATAGTGGAAAAAGCAGGAGATAGTTCTGTGTTAAAAGTAAAATCTTTTATAAAACCAGCCTTAATATTCGCTTTTGCTCTTTGTGAATAACCTGTTAATTCAAAAGTAGCATATTCTTGAGAACCTAAAACTTTCTTTAAATTAGGAAGAGGATTTTTATCTATAATTTTTACAAAAGTATTTTCTTCATCAATAAAGGCATTTAAATCACTCCAACCACCAAAAGCAACATTTACTTGACCTAATAAATCATTTAAAAAGTCTATTAAATTAAGTCCTTTGTCTTTGTCATTAGTTTGTGAAAGAGCTTTAAGAACTGCTCTACAATTTAAATATATGTTCATTATTTGACCATGTTGAGAATCATTTGGAGATTCAAATGGTTCACCAAATGGAAAATAATTTCTATTTGGAGGAATGTCTGTAAGTGCTGGGAAATTTACTATTCTATTAACCATGCATACATTAGGATCATAGCTCATTAATTGAGAAGGAGCATGCATAAGTGTTTTTTCTATATCATAATATTCAAATTTTAAAAGAGGAGATTTTAAATCATTGTTTGCAAAATACATTACTCCTTCTTCTATAAATCTTAATAGACATCCTAATCTTATAAAAACAAATTCGCTATATCCCTCTTCTGGTTTAATTAAACTATTTATAGCAGGTTGAATAAAGTCTGCTGTTCCTTCTGCAAATCCATCTTTTCCAGAAGGATTTGGAAAACGTTGTGTAGGTGAATTAGAATTTAGATACCAAGTAGTCTGAAAATTAGTATTTTCTCTAGGTGTTTTAGCTTGTATGTTATATATAGCATCCCCTGGCCAAGAGGTACCTCTTGCTATTTCATAAAAAGCGAAAATAAAACCAGCTATTTCACTTGTATTTTTATAGTAGTTTAATACCTGATAAGTATTTTGATATTCTAAATCATATTTTTTTTCATTTACAGGTGCTATATCATCAGGTGATATTCTATTTACTTTAAATGATTCTATAATGTCTCCCATGCTAACTAAATCAACAGTTATGTCATAACTTCCATCTTTTTGAAATGACCAATGAAAATTAGAAACTTTAGCAACCATACCATCATAATTACCACAAGATTTTTTTCTTTTATCTTGTACTTTTTTTATTACACCATAATAATCACTACTATTAAACCAATCATCATGTTCATTTCCATAGATATTATCAATAACTTTATTTGATGTATTATCTATAAATAGAGAATTTCCCCATTCTAAAAGAACAGTAAATCCTAAACGTAAATATAAAATATCAATGATATCAAATTGGGTTTTGTTAAATGCTTTAATTTTTACATTGGCTATTCGAATAGAACCCATGTTTTTATATTTAATGTCAGCACCAATAATACCCATCATTGGAGCGTATCCTCCAAAATCTGTTCCTCCTATACCATATGCATCTAAACTTGTAGGTTCTCCTTTAATTTTATTACCTGTTATGCCATATGCTGCTATATCCTTATAACGTATTGTACCATCTGGTAATGTTTCTGCATTGTAAGAGGTTACACCATTTTTTAACATGTATTTTCTTGCTAAAGCATCACCTGTTAAACCTAAACCTATTAATCCAATATTATTAAGTTTTTTTAAATCAGTAATTGTAGTAGAAGATAATAATTGACAAAAAGCAGTATTATTTCTTAATTTTAAATTATTTGCATCTCGTTGTTCATTTGAAAAACCAGCCCCTTGGAATTCTTGCCTTATACCTATTTGTTTAATTATTTCTGTGGGAAATCCTTCCCCAAATATGTTGCCCATTTTTATAAACCGTTTAAAAATTTAAAACTATTTAACACTGCTATGTAATTAGCAGGTATTCTTATTTGTAGTCCTTCAGGTATAACTAAAGAGTCTTGTGGTAAGTCTGAAGGTAATGTTGTTCCTGCTATTGCTGTGTTTGCTGTTGATATAATCCACCATAATGAACTGTCTTGATAATATACATTTGCTAAAACGTCAAATCTGTCACCTTGGGTTGTGTATATATAAATATCATCACTTGTGGTGGGAATTTCAGGATAGCGAGTTGTTTCATAAACTTGCTTTTTATCAATTGTAGTAGTAGATATGTTTTGATAACGGTTCATGGTGTGGATTCTGTCGAAGTGAATGTAGTTAATGTTTTTAAACCATCTATTGTGTATAGACTAGGTAGTGTTTCATTAGTAGGTGTAAGAGCTATAAAATGTTCTTTACCATATTCTACACCACTATATAATACACTTTTATCTGGTCCCTCTATTAATTCTAATTTTCCATTATCATCCTGTATAGCTGTTCCAAATATATTTTGTTGCAATCTTGGAACAAATTTATGAATTGGAATAAAGTTAAATCCTTTAACTTTTATTAGATGTGGAAGTTGACTAGTGGTGTTATCTTCTTCTCCATTCTCATCTATGCCTATTTCCCAAGTAGCGTTATCATCATTCATGTCAAAAGAAAAACCAGTTATAATACCAGGCTGTTCATTGAAGTATCCTCCTACAGTTAAAGTAACCATATTTCCTCTCATGTATCCTGATGGACTATAGTCAGGCATTACAACAGATGCTAAATAGTTTAACTTTTTATACATTGGAATAAGTTCCTTTTTTGATTGAGCAACAACTGTCCAAGATAATGAAACTTTTCTGTCAAATCCTCCATATGTGTAGAAATCTTCACCTCTTCCTATGTAATTTTGTTTTTTCCACTCCGCTGAATATGAGTCACTTATGTTGTCTAAAAAAGCTCTAAAGTGTATGTATGTTTTTAAGGTAGGAGTGTCATTATCTATAACACCTATTCTAAAAGGAATTATGTCTGTGGTAATTTTATCAGAATTTACATTTTCTGATTGATATAAAGGTAAAGCGTTTATTCTGTCATGGCGAAATTGTAAAGGGGACATTTTACCGGGTGATCCTAAATTTAGTCTATCTTCTATATTTTTTGCAGGATCAGAATAAACAATACGTTTTCTAAAATCCATAGCAACTGGATTTGATTGTTGTTTTTCTATTGTTTTATTTGTATCACTATAACTGGAAATTCCTGCAGCATTTAAGGTATTAGGACTAACAAGATTAGATGCTCTTTCTGAAGCAAATCTAATGTTTGTGTTGCCTATTCCTAAAGGAGATTCTGGTCCTCCTCCATATTTTAAAAGAATACTTGGATCTGGATTTAGTTTTATTCCTCCAATTTTAGAATTTCCTATTCCTATTCCTCCAAGTGTATAATCATTTTTATTATTTACTATAGAATTTTGTAGTTGAAATAGTCTGCTATTGTTCTTCCATTCAACATTGCCTTTTATTTTACTTTCATATACTTTACTTTCATATTTGTCAGAAAGACGAATTTGTTTATCAGTATGTAATCCTAAAACTGCTGACCCTCCAGCTGTTGCTAATGTGCTTAAAGAAGAATATATGCCATCATTAAGAATAAGATCACTAGTTTGAGTTTTTACTGACAGTCTAGAAAGTAAATTTTGTTTAGCTATAAATAAAAGACCACTAGGATTTCTTATGTCTGAAAAATATTTTGACAGTCTTTCAACATCTTTAACAGAGTTAGTGACTGCTTTAAGACCTCCTCTTACAATAAAATCTTGACTTAAGTAGCCTAATCCCTCTGGCTCTTTGTCAAGAGCAGGAATGTCAGATTGAACATAAGGTTGGTTGCTGCTACCTCCATCAACTCTATCTCTACCAAACTTAAGATCTCTTAGATTAGTTGTAAGATCTATTAGTGGCATAGTTTATTGAGGTAAGTTGTTAACGTATTGAGTTGGTGTTGCTCCGTTTAAGTCTAATTGTGATGGTTGAGGTAAAATGTTATTTGTGCCATCATTGTAGGCTTGGTAAGCAGCATTTACTGTTGAAAAGTCAGATCCATCTAATGAATATCCTGGAGTTGCTCCGTCAGCATGTAATTTAGATAATGTAGTTGCTCCTTGATTAGTAGGAGGTGTCACTCCATTTCCATATGAAAATGTAGAGCCGTTGATTGTAAGTTGATTTAAGAGTCCCATGGTATGTATTTTTGTTATAAATATGACTAAATATATGGTTTATTATATATATCTTTTCCATTTTCAATAAATGTTAAATATGTGCCATTTGGACTAAAACTTTGAGTAAATTTTGAAGGAGGTGTTGATGGGTCAGCAAAATATCCTCTTATTGGTGAAGTGTGTGTAGTTGTTAAAGGATATACTGTTGGGTCATTAAGTGGATTAGTAGGAAATCCTCCATTTACTCCAACATTTTCAGTGTCTAGATTTGTGATGGCTAAAATTCTTGGAATGTTTAAGTCATTTGACAAGTCACTATTGTCTACAAGTAAGTTGTTTATGTGACTTAAGTAAGTGTCTCCATTTCTTGCAAAGTTGTATATTTGATGAAAAGGCACAATTGGACCTCCAGGATTGCTAAAAGTATTTGGTGTGCCTGTTACAGTGGAAGGATATTGTGTTGTTAAATCTGGATTAAGTAAACTTCCTAACATTGTTGATCCTTGAAGTGTATATTTAGTTAATAGTCCCATGGTTATTGTACTTTATAAGTTCCTATATTTGTAGCTGTACCAACATGAGTAGAATCCATATATATAGCTGATGCTAAACTGGAAGCTTTAATTCCTTTTTCTATATTTGCTTGCACTTCATATGTATTTTGAAGCATTGCTTCTATACGTTGTAATTCATTCACTACAGAATTATTGCCTCCTGATGATGCAGCTGCTCCACCACTCATTAAGTTAGTACCTGCTATAACTGAGTCGTTTTTGTCTAGTTGGTATGATCCTTTTTCTCCTGACACTATTAATCCTCCATCTGAGCCAATGTGGCCATCTGACAAAGCATATCCTCCTACTGCTCCCATAACTGCTGCTACTCCAGCTATAATAGCTACTGATCCTAAACCAAAAGTAATAGAGGCATTAGTTGCGGCAGCTGCTGCTGCTGTTGATCCTTGAATTCCTAGTAATATCAAAGCTTTAGCAATAGAAGCTACAAGACCTGCTACCATTCTTACTCCTATTATTACAGCAATAGCTTCAACTATTGTTCTAATTACACCAAAATTCTTTTTTAATTCACCTACCATTGGAAGGAGATCATTTTTTAAAAAATTTGAAATTTTAGGTAACAATTCATTTGCTATAGGAATAAATGCTTCTTGTAATTGTTGCACAAGTTTATTCATATCTTCAGATAATGAATTTTGAAGAAGTTGTTTTCCATATGCTTGATCTTTAGATTCTGCTAAGGCTTGTTCATATCCAACTTGTGATACTCTAAGATCAAATTCTTTTTGAGCTTGTTCAGCACTATCTACTCCTAATTTTTGTAATGCTTCTCTTTCTACTAAAGATTTTGCTAAATCATCTCTACTTAAACCAACAGCTTTTGCTATTGCTTCTTGTTGAATACGATTCATTCCCGCAAATTCAGCTGAGCTTTCAACTTGTTTTAATATTTCTGCAGATGCTCCTGCTATGTCACCATTTAATGCTAATAATCTTGCTTTTTCTAAATTCAAATCTTTACCTGTTAGCAATTCAGCTTCAAGTTCATTTTGTATTGATGATTCAAAATCTAATAACCCAGAAGATATTTTATCAGCTTGTTCTAAATTGATACCAAATTGTTTTGCTTGGAAAGCAGCTTTTGCTATTTTTTCTGTTGTTCCTCCAACTGATAATTTAATAGCATCAGATGTTTTAGATATATCTTTTAATAATTGTTTTTCATTAATTGTTAGTTTATTTTGCAAATTCATTTGGGCAACAGTGCCTGCGAAACTTTTAACATTATTTTCTAAACTACCTCCTACTGCAAAAGTTAATTTTTGCATTTCAATTAATTCATCATTAGTATAACCTGCTTTTTCTCTTAATTCAGTAAATGTTACTAAATCTTTTTCATTTAATTTACCATTTGAACCTAAAGATTGTCCTATAGCTAATAAAGAATCTTGTAAACCCTGAGTGTTAATATATGTATCTCCTGTTTTTTCAGAAATAGTAGATAATTCATTTCTTAAACTAGCAGCATTTTCATAAGACATATTCATACCTTTAGCTAAATCTCCTATAGCCTTATCACCTGATGTTAGTAGATTAAAAAATGTTGTAGTTACAGATGTTAATATTGTTAAGGGGTCAGTTAAATGAGTAAATATATCTTTTCCTACAGATTTTAAACCTGTTCCCATAGCTGCAAATTTTCCTCCTCCACTAGCAATGGTTTTCTCCATTTCTTTTAAAGCTTTATTTGTATCTACAAGATTCCCTATTATAGGAATTTTACCTATACCTTTAATTAAAGCTCCAGTTAAGCCTAAAGTTTTTTCAATTTGTTTTAATCTAACTATTTCCTTTTCTCGTAATACATTTTGTTTTTCTAGCTCTTCTCGTTGTTTTTGAGTATATAATAAAGTTCTAGCAGCTTGAGACATAGATTTAGTATGAAGATCTAAACCTCTTTCTTTTTGAGCTATTTCAGTTTGTAATCGTTTAATTAAATTTTTATCTTGAAGAGAAGAATTTTTAGCTTTTTCCTCATCAAGGAGTTTCATTTTTTTATTAATAGTGCTAATATTTGCATTAGCATATTCTAATCTTTTTTTATCATCATCATTTAATTGACTAGATAAACTTAATTCTTGAACTGATGCTTTATGTATTAAGGCTTTATTTTTTACAATCTGTTTTTGTACATCTGAAGATGTATCATATACACCTTTTTGTGCAGCTATTTCTCTATTTATTTTTTTATTTATGTCTAATATATTACCATCAGATACAGAAGTTCTAGATCTGATGTTCATAACTTCCTTTAAAGATTCTAAATATGATGTAGAAAGACTATATCCCTCAGCTTGCATTTCAAGCTGTTTTCTATAAAGATCATTCTGTTGTTGAAGTAACTTTATTTGTTCAGGAGTTAAATCTGCCATTTATATATTTTGTTATAAATATTAAATATTTACAATTTATTTATAGTTAACTTTAGAAGAGGATTTTTGTGTGTTAGGAAAATTTTTACGGTTGATTTTGCCAGAAGAATCCATTAATGTGTTGGAATTCTTGCCTTTAGAAGCATTTTCATTTGCTTCAGATTCTTTTTGATAAAAGTCATTGATTTTGTTAAATGTAAACTGGCGCAGCCAGCGCGGCATGTTATATATTGTGTTCCAATCATATCCTCCCTTGCCATGAAATACAATTTCATGAATTTGAATAAATAGGTTAGATCTTGCAATTGGTGCGGTGTTAGAAGTCAGGCCAAAAAAACTTAATCCCAATTGGGATATCGACTCCAACTGAGTTCCTATCGGGAAAAAAAGTCAGATTTACATCTGGTTGTGTTAATTTAATGTGTTTTCTTAACTCTCGTGAGTCTCGAGCTAATAAGTGTTTGTCTACAAACTCTCGAATTGTTTTTACTTCTCGATCTCCTCCAACAGATGTGATTATGTATTTTAAACGTGTGGAAAGATCAGGTGAAGTGTCTTTATTGATTTTTTTTAAACCAATTAACTCTGTTTCAATTTTTTGTTCATCACCATGAGTTAATATTTTATAGGTAATGTTTACACCTGTAGATGGTAAAGTAAAGTCAAATTCATTAACACCTTTGTTTTTTAATTCAAATGGTTTATTTTCAATTGTTGATAAATCTACAGTATGTTCTTCTCCATTGTAGTCAAATAAATAGTCTTTACCATATCCTAAAATGCGAGCAGCTACCATAATTGCATTTTTATCTCCTACAATTAAATCACTGTAGTTGATTTTAGACACAATTAAAGCTTGCATTACTTTGTCTAATACTGTGCCTTTTTGAATGTAAGACTGATTGGTTAAAATGTCCTCTTCCTTAGCTGTCATGTATTTCATGGTAATTTTACCACTTGACAAAATGTTGTCTTCAGGGTAAACTAAGCCTTTTGATGGCAATTCAATTTCTTCTGTTGGGAAGTCATATTTGACTTCATTGGTATTTTCCATAGATTTTATTAATGTAACTTATTGTTCATATATAAATATACGAACAAAAAAGAAACTCACCAAGTTTAAGTGAGTTTCCTTTATATTGTGTTTTGTTAAATTAGAAGTTTAAGATGCAATAATCCATTCCTAAGTTAACTGTTAATTCTTGTGCTGCTGCTTCATCATCCCAACTGTAGTCTCCAAATTTTGCAGATTTAATAAATGCTCCTTTGATAACCCATTCAGATACAATGTCTCCTACTGGTCCTAAAACGTTAATTGTTACATCTTTCTTGTAAAAATCAGAGTAACCATCGCGGCCTGTAACAGATTCATGATGTAAACGTACCCATTCCATTACAGACTGAGCACCTGATGGTGTAATAGGATCAAACAATGTCATTTCAATGTCATCCCACTTAGCTTTACCTTTAATTTTACGGTAAACGTTAATGTGATTTAAGACAATTTCATCCATTGTTACACCCACAGCTCCAATCTTTTTAATTGTGTAAGCTGGAATTCCATCCACATACATAATAAAGCGATTTTTTACTTTAGGTTCAAATGCGGTGAAAAATATTTCGTTGGGACTTAGTACTGCCATTTTATTTTTATGTTTTTGTTTATTATAAATATTATATTTTTAAAAAATTATGCTCCAAAAGTAGCTCCTGTTGGTGTGATGTTGAAGTCTAAGTAAATGAATTCAGCTGTTTTAGTTGGTTGAACAAATATTTTACCTACTAATTCATTTCTGTCAATTACATCAGGTGTGTTGTTTGTTTCATCCATAATTACTTTGAAAGCATACAATCCTTGTCTTTGTTGAACAGATGTTAAGTAAGGATTTGTTTGGCTTAAAAATTGATTTCTTGTAGCAATAGTGTTTTGTTCAAATACTAAATTGAGAGCTATTTGAGAAATGTATGATTTTAAAGCAATCAACAAACGTCTAACATTTACTCTGTCTAAAGCACTAGCTCTAGTTTGTAATGTTTTCTGTCCATATACTACTATGCCTGTTCCTGGGAAGGTTGCAATTGGATTTACTTTTCCATTGTATAAAGTGTCTCTGTTTGCAGCTGAGAGTTTTTGTTCAACTCTAACTACTTGTGACAGTCCTCCTCTATTTATTCCAGCAGGTGCAAACCAAGGTTCAGCTACTGAGTCATTGTAAGCATATACTCCTCCAATTACTGTTGAGGCTGGTACATAAACTAAGTCTCCTGTAGATGGATCTACTATTTGGCACCAAGGCCAGTAAGCAGCAGCATATGATGTGTTACGAGTACCAGCAGCTGCAACAGCAGCTGAAACTACTGAACCATATCCTACAGGATCAAGTACATAAATATTATCTCCTCTATTTTGAGTATTTGTAATAATTGAAGATATTGCTCCAATATGAGTTGGAAACAAAGTTGTATTATCAATTAATCCTGGTGTTAACAATACATTAAATTTAAAATCATCAGTATTTGATAAGAGATTAATCATATTAGTATAACATCCTGCTGTTAGTCCTTGTGTATCTGAGTCAGAAATATCATTGTAAAATTTAGCTCCTCCTCTTACAGTACCTGTTGCTCCACCAAATGATCCACTTTTATTTATAGGAATAGAAGAAGTATATGCATTTTTAGCTACTCCATTATTGTCAAAATAATTTAATGTTGTAACATTTACATTTTTTACTCTTATGTAATTTGATCTGTTAGCATATGAACCTGTAGTCTCAATTTGTATTGTAACTCCATTGTAATTTTGAACTTGATCACCAATTACACGAGAAATAAAGTTTGGAGAATTTGGATCTAAAGACAACATTGTAAAAGTTTCTAACACAGTAGGTGTAAGAACATTGTCATCACCTCTTCTAATTAGTAAATCAAATGTTCCTGATCCTGTATTTGAATTTACAATTTGATATCTTACATTGTCTTTAGAACCACTTATTAAAGCTCCAGCTGTTTGGGAACCTGAGTTGTTCATAATTATGCCTTCAGAAAGTGTTTCTAAAGCAAATGATTCACTGTTATTATAATCTTTAATTGCGTCATTTCCAGCTGAAGCTGTAGTTGTGTTAGCTGATGTGTAAGATCCTGTTACTACTCGAGCTACTAGTAAAGATGTTCCACCATTAACAAAGTAGTTGTACGCTGCAATTGAAGTAAAATAAGTGTATGTTTTACTATTTGTAACACTTCCACTGTCAAATGTTGTGCCAAATATATTAGCATATTCGCTAAATGTGGTAACAATTGTTGGAATTTCAACTGGACCTTTAACTGTTGGTCCAATGATTGCTGCTCCAGCTGTTACAGGTCTACGAGATACAAAAGATGAATCGTTTTCTCTTGCTAAGACTCCAGGTGATATTAATGTTTCTGCCATTGTTTATTATGTTTTATTTTGTTATAAATATGATGAAACATATTAAAATACTAAGCGCTTACAAATTCTCCCTTTTCAAGATTTATTGAACCATCGCCATATTTTTTCTGTAAGTTTTCACCAATTGTGGTTTCTTCTTGACGTATTTTTTTAAGTTCTACTATTAAATATTCTTTTTGCAATTTAAATTCTTGAATTCTTAATTCAATTATTCCAAACTGTTCAATTAGTTGAAGTCTTTTTTCTTGAACTTCTTTCAATTGTGTAATTTCTTCTGCTGTTAAAACTTTTGTTGTCATAAATTTTATTTTGTTATAAATATTATTAAAGTTGTGAAGGTGGAATTGTTTCTGATGTAAATGTAATTTTAACTTTATCTGGTAATTTTTTCAATGCTGTTATGTCTTTTTGTAATATGTCAGGAATTATATATCCGTTTAATTTTATGTTGAATGTACTACTTACTGCTCTTTCTTCTTTATCTGATATTTCTGTTTTTATAGCAAACGAATCAATCATCGCTCTAAATTGAAAACGTGAAGGATCACCCCAATATGAGTCAGATGCATATCCAATTGCTTCAACAATTTTATTTAGTTGATCCATGTAATAAGTGTTAATGGCACAACTGTATGTTAAGGTTATATAATCAGGTACTACAACTGCATAATTTACTTTTTGAGGAACAACATTGTTTAACACATTAAAGTTGTCATATGCATTTTTAGAACTGTATTTTTTTCTGTGTAAAGCTAAATTGTTAGGATTGTTG
>Ga0214921_10005185_pt1 | contig 18563 bp, 19 predicted proteins | sample LL1505_MetaG_FD_177992 | JGI IMG/M metagenome (GOLD analysis project Ga0214921, IMG submission 177992) | Freshwater microbial communities from Lake Lanier, Atlanta, Georgia, United States - LL-1505 | ecosystem: Environmental > Aquatic > Freshwater > Lake | place: USA: Georgia | collected... | reverse complement strand
GCTCGCACCATGGAGTTGGCCACCCTGAAGGACTTGCGCCAAGCCGCGCAGCAAACACAGGAGCAACTGGCAGCAACCTTGGGTGTCGGACAAGACACCATTTCCAGGTTGGAAAAGCGCAGCGACATGCTGCTGTCGACGCTGCGTCACTATGTAGAGAGCATGGGCGGCGAGCTCAACCTGGTGGCGCAGTTCCCCAACCGTCCGCCTTTCGTGATCGAGCATCTTGGGGCTGAGCCGGTGGCGCGCAAGAAATCCATTACCAGCCCGCGCCGAGCACGTGCGGCCGCTTAAAAGGTCTTGTAGAGCACGCTGCAACACCCGAAAAAGCCTGCCCGCGAGGGCGGGCTTTTTTGTAGACCTCGCTACGAGTGCCCGGTTGGAACTGGCAAATATTCTCCAATTGGATTTGATTTATGAAAAGTCACCCGCGGCGCGCGCAGGGTAACCGGAGGATTGCTGTCGGCCAGGTGTCGTGTTACCGGACAGTCGTGCGCCCGGCCAGCAGGGCGCTTGCCCAACCGAACGTAGATGCGGCGAATCTTCCTCATTAAGTCCGCATTAAGTGCGGCGATTGTGTTGACTGAGCGGTGATTGCCGGGCACAATCACCGCATGAAAAGCGAAGATAAGCGCTACATCTGGCAGCAAAACGACTGGCCGCACTGGGTCTATGACCGCCAGCGGCTGGCCCCGCTGCTTGCCCAGGTTCACCGTGCACAAGGGCATTTGTTGGGGCGCATGCACGACCTGGGACTGGATTTGCGTGACCAGGCAACATTGCGCGTCCTGACCGAGGACGTACTCAAGACCAGTGAGATCGAAGGCGAGAAGCTCAACCCCGACTCGGTCCGCTCGTCGATCGCCCGTAGATTGGGCGTTGAAATCGGTGCACTGGTACCCGCAGACCGTCAGGTGGACGGCGTGGTGGACATGGTGCTCGATGCGACCCAAAGGCACCACGAGCTCCTCACTGCGGAGCGCTTGTTCGCTTGGCACGCCGCGCTGTTCCCCACTGGCTACAGCAGTCTGACCAAGATTCGTGTCAGGCAATGGCGCGACGATGCGCAAGGCCCAATGCAGGTGGTCTCAGGCCCCATTCATCGACAGAAGGTGCATTACGAAGCGCCGCCAGCCCACCTGCTGGATGCCGAAATGCTGGACTTCCTCAACTGGTTCAATGTGGACCAACACGATGACCCAGTGATCAAGGCGGGTCTGGCACATCTCTGGTTCGTGACCATCCATCCCTTTGAAGACGGTAATGGCCGCATCGCACGGGCGGTGGGTGACATGGCGCTGGCGCGTGCCGAGCAATCGACGCAGCGTTACTACAGCCTGTCGGCCCAGATTCAGCGCGAGCGTAATGACTACTACGACCGCCTCGAGGCCACGCAAAAAGGCGACATGGATGTCACCGGTTGGCTGGAATGGTTTCTGGGCTGCCTGCTACGGGCCTTACAAGGCGCCGAAGAAACACTGGCGCAGGTGTTGGTCAAGGCGCGGTTCTGGCAACACTGGGCGGCCATGCCGATGAACGACCGGCAGATCAAACTGCTCAATAAATTACTCGACGGCTTCGACGGCAAACTGACCAGCAGCAAGTGGGCGGCCATCGGAAAGTGCTCGCAGGACACGGCACTGCGTGACATCACCGAAATGGTGGAGCGCGGGGTGCTCAAGAAGTCCGCGGCGAGCGGTCGCAGCACCAGTTACGAGCTGACGCCGCTTGGTCATCAGTCCTGAGCGTCACCATGTTCACGCTTCATTGCACCAAGAAGTTGCTCGACCGAATTCATCCGGAGGTTGTGGCTCCCCGCACACCCACCACGAGATTGGGAAACTGGTACGCCACTGCATTGTTTTGGAAGCCTCAAATGGCGCTGTTGGTCAACGAGCGCACGCTGTTGCCTGTGGTGATGCCTCTGGCTCCCGCGGCTACATTGGCGAAACGATTTCCTGCTGCCTTGAAAGACGTACTGCAGGCGCTGGATCTGCCGGCCTATTTCATTCAAGCCGAGATGGATGGCATGGGTGAAGTGGTCTACGCCAAAACCGCGAACCGTAGCTTGATCGGCGTGTTGAATGAGTTTTCATTTCTCGGTGAGGCATTCCGGGACCGAGGTACGCTTGTTGATCGTTTACTCCTATCGCTGAAGTTGGCAAGCGTGCCATGTGGGCCACTATCCAAAGGTGCAGGCATGCCCGATTCGGCTGTACGAGAGTTGGTGGCTGGTGGCGGGCTTCATTGAGCTATTCCGCCAAGGCCTGTTCGACGATCTGGCAGTGGATCACAAGCCCGGTGAGTTAAGGCAGACCCTTGGGGATGCCTTAGTGCTTGCTGGTCTGGCGGCCGATGGTCCAACCCATCCAGCGTTGGGTGGCGGCGTCGATCGCGCCCTTCAGGTTGGAGCCGGTGTGCAGTTCGTTCAGGACGTCGTCGGCAAAGTGCCGACCGTGGCGACTGTCGAGGAAGGTGCGGACCGATTCTAGGGGCTGGTAGGTGGCGTCCGAGATCGCGGTCATCGCCAGCAAGCTCTGCAGGAAATGCAGGTCAGCCTGTCCGCCATCCTGGCCGAAGCCAACAGCCAGGACCCATGGACCAGCCGGGCGCGGCCAACTTTCTTGTCCGTGGCGGCGATCGCGCTGGCTAATGGAATGAATGCGAATCTGCTGCGCCGCTGGATCTCGGTGGCGCGTGGGCCCGAGATGATGATGGGTTCTGTTACTGGAACCTCCACGGCCGTTCACGGGTTCGTGCCGCTCGCGACCCCTTCGCGTGGGTTGGACCGGGATGTTCGGATTGAGTTGAGCCGTGGGTCGATGTCGATCACGGTCAGTTGGCCCGTTAGTGCGGCTGGCTGGCTGCGCGGCGCTTGCACATCGATAGCTTCGCCAGGGTTTCGTTAAACGAGAACACGGCTCTGAATCGATCGCAGCTTAACGCCCAAACATCTGGTGGCTCACTAGACCCGCTTGCTCCCTGGCCCAGGCGTAGACGTTGTCCGCACCCAGCTCCGCATCAAGCCATTCAATGCCATGGCCCCACTCGGCGAGGTGCACCTTACTGAAGACCTGTGGATCGACCAGGCTTGTCAGGGCGCGGATGCCACGCAACGCCGCTTCGACATCGACGTCGAGCACCTCGCCCTTAGTCTCGGTCGCGCGCAGCCGATACGGTGCCGAGGCCTCAACAGCCTGTAGCTTGGGGTAGAAAAAATCACTCATGGGTTCAGCCTCCGCCATTCTTGGTGCAGCCGTTGCACTAGACCAAGCTACCTTTTCCCGCTTGGCTCCCATTGAAAACAGCGCTGAGCACTGCCTGCTGTCAACTTGACCACCCCTGAGGCGCCATATACGATTGCCGTATATTTGCACACGAGGAGCCCAATATGTCTATTGGCACCGTATTCGTTAACAACCGTACTCAAGCCGTCCGACTGCCCTTGGACGTTCGTTTTCCCGAGGGTGTGCACAAGGTGGAGATACGCGTTAAAGGTCAAGAGCGCATCATCGCTCCCATCGGTCAAACCTGGGACAGCTTCTTTCTGGATGGGCCGCGTGTGAGTGACGACTTCCTGTCCGAACGAGCCTCCCAGGAGCAACCAGAGCGTGCAGCGCTTTGATGCTGCGTTACCTGCTCGACACCAACATCGTCATCTACGTGCTTAAACGTCGTCCGCTCGAGATACTTTCTACGTTCAACGCCAACGCCAGTCGCATGGCCGTGTCAGCGATTACCTTGGCCGAACTGATACACGGCGCCGAGAAACGTCAGCGCGTAAATGAGAACTTGGCGGCCATCGAGGACTTTTGTAGCCGGCTTGAGGTGCTGCCCTATGGCGCGAAGGCCGCCCAGCACTATGGTGCCATCCGCGCTGCGCTTGAAAAAATCGGTCAACCCATCGGGGTGAATGACCTACACATTGCAGGTCACGCTCGGAGCGAAGGCTTGGTGCTGGTCACCAATAAGATCGCGGAATTTGAGCGGGTACCAGCGCTCGAACTGGAGACCTGGGTCGCTGACCCGAATTTGAGAACGGGACGCCGTAAAACAGCTTAATCAAACTCAATCCAACCGTTTCGACAACCCTGCCTCGTTAGAACAATACCTCTTCCGGCTTCCCCAGTACCGGGGCTCCTTTGATTGAAGAAATCCAAGAAATAGTAGTACACTTTGGTAGATATCATGCCCAAAAATGGAGCGACTCATCCCCCTGTACTAGTTTGCCAATCAATAGTTTCAAGCTTCTAGACTGGGAATTCAAAATGGTCGCTTGTGCGATTCCTAAACTGGGCGGTGCGCGTATGAAAGAACTCTCCAGGAGCGATGACTTAGTTGCAAGCAACCTAACTTCAAAACAGTCGCAGAGCGAGGCCGTAGATACGGTGGTAGTCATCGTAAATCAGGCCTGGGTGGCCTGGAAATTCAGGTCTCGTCTGATGCAACGTCTTCGGTCTATCGGCCAACGTGTGGTACTCCTCACCGACTGTAGCGCGGGCCGGTTCACGCTCGCCGACGTATGCGACGAACTTATCGATGTTCCTATGGCCGCAACGCGCATCGCACCCTGGACCGATCTCGCCACGCTGCGCCGATATGCGCGAGAGCTGGCACGGTTGAAGCCGGTGGCGGTCCTGACCTTCACCATCAAGCCAAACATCTATGGCGCTCTCGTGTCGCACCATATAGGCCTGCCGGTCATCGCCAACGTCACCGGCCTCGGATCGGTCAAGGGGCGCGGGTGGCTGGTTGGCAGCCTCGTGAAGCTGCTTTACCGCTTGGCGCTAAGGAAGAACCGTTGGGTTTACTTCCAGAACCCGCACGACGCAGCCGAATTGCGGGCGCTCGGACTCGTACCGGAAGGCCGTTGGTCGATCCTGCCAGGTTCGGGAGTCGACGTCAGCCGCTACCGGCCCGAGCTGCGCCGCCTGGAGCCAGGGCGCCTCTGCTTTTGCATGCTAGCTCGGCTGCTGCGCGACAAGGGCGTGGTCGAGTTTGCCGAGGCGGCGCGTGAAGTCCGCCGCACGCGGCCCGACGTGCAGTTCGAGCTCTGGGGCATCCTCAATGCCGCCGACATGCGCTGTGTTAGCGCCTCCGAGGTGGCAGCGTGGGAGGCCGAAGGCCTGCTCATCTTCCGAGGCGAGGCGCTCGACGCAGTCCAAGCCTTCGAGGCCGCCGACGTGGTGGTGCTGCCTTCTTACTACCCCGAAGGCCTGCCGCGCACGCTGCTCGAGGCGGCCGCGATGGAACTGCCGGTCATTACCACCGACATGCCTGGCTGCCGCGACGCGGTGGTCGACGGCGTAACCGGCCTGCTGTGCGCACCATGCGACGCCATGGCGCTCGCGGCCGCGATGCTCCTATTAGTCGACATGCCTCCTGAGCTACGCGCCGCGATGGGGGTGGCCGCCCGAGCCCGTGCGCTCGCCCAGTTCGACGAGAGCCTAGTGCTCGACACTTACGTTCATCGGGTCGCCGAGGTGTCGTGCGCACCAGCCGCCGACCGGGACGTAGGCTCGTTAGGAACGATATAACCTGATGCGTATCCACATCGTCCTCGCTCCGCAGAACGCTGGCTGGGTGATCGGCAAGATGGGTCACCGCCTAGCCGGTGGCCTGCGTGATCTTGGCCACTCCGTCAACGTGAGCGATAAAGCTGATCCAGCCGCAGACATCAATCACTGGATGAGCTTCGCATTCGCCGACGGCTGCCGTCAGACTTTGAACACCATGTTTGTAACCCATGCGGACGATCCCTTCAAGGTAGGGCTCATCCGGGAACGGCTGTCAGGCCCGATCCAACTTGCACTGTGCATGTCACCGCACGCCGCCGCCGAACTGACCAGTTTAGGCGTGCCGAGGGAGCGCCTGTGGCATGTATTGCCGGCGATCGACACCCCGCTCGTGCCGCGGCGCGTGATTGTCGGCATCACCACCCGCGTCTACGACGACGGCCGCAAGCGCGAGAGGTTTCTGATGCAACTGGCGCGCGCCATGCGCCTGGACGCGTTCCGCTTCCGCATTTTCGGCGCCGGCTGGGAGACGATCGTGCCCGAACTGCTTAAAGCGGGAGCCGAGGTTGAACTCGACGCCGGAAGCCAAGATTGGGAGGGCGACTATGTCCGCATGCAGACGGCCATCCCCAAATTCGACTACTACCTTTACACTGGCATGGACGAGGGTTCGCTCGGCACGCTCGATGCAGCATCCGCAGGAGTAAAGACTATCGTCACGGCGCAAGGGTTCCACATGTCCATCCCGGGCGGCATAGACCACCCCATTGTGAACTACGAAGACATGCGCGACGTGTTCGCCGCCATCGCCGCTAAACGCGAGTCCCGCACCAGAGCTTATGGCGAGTGGTCGTGGACCCGCTACGCATGCGAGCATTCTGCGGTCTGGCAGGCAATGCTGAAGCACCGTGGCGCGCCTGTCCCCCGTGAAGAGTTCGAATCAGCGACGCTGCGCCGTACGGCCGGCGACCCGGGTAGTCTCCCTGCCAAGCAGGGCACGATCGCCGCTCGCAATATGCTTTTCTACCTGCGGTCCTTCGAACCCAAGCGCATCCGCGGCGGCATTGCGAGGTTACGCTGGCTGCAACCTCTGCGCAAAGCCCTCAGACGATAAGGTTCCCCCTGATGAAGAAAGCCTTGATCACCGGTGTCACCGGCCAAGACGGCGCCTACCTTGCCGAGTTCCTGCTTCGTAAGGGATACGAGGTGCATGGCGTCCGCAGGCGCTCTTCATCCTTTAACTCGGGCCGCATCGACCACCTCTACCAGGATCCGCACGAGAGCAACGCCAACAAGCTCGTACTGCACTATGGGGACATGACCGACTCGAGTAGCCTCGTGCGCGTGGTCGAGGAAGTGCAGCCCGACGAGGTCTATAACCTCGCCGCGCAGAGCCATGCAGCGGTCTCCTTCGAGGAACCCGAGTACACCGCCAACTCAGACGCGCTCGGCGTGCTGCGGCTGTTGGAGGCCATCCGTATCCGTGGCCTTGCCAAGACGACGCGTTTCTACCAGGCCTCCACCTCCGAGCTCTACGGTAAGGTACAGGAGATCCCGCAGCGCGAGACGACTCCCTTCTATCCCCGCTCGCCCTACGCGGTGGCCAAGCTCTACGGCTACTGGATCACGGTGAACTACCGCGAGGCTTACGGTATGTACGCTTGCAATGGGATCCTCTTCAACCACGAGTCACCGATCCGCGGCGAGACCTTCGTCACCCGCAAGATCACCCGAGCGCTTGCCCGTATCAAGCTCGGTACCCAGGCCTGCCTATACCTCGGTAACCTGGACGCGAAGCGCGACTGGGGCCACGCGAAGGATTACGTTGAGATGCAGTGGCTGATGCTGCAGCAGCCCACGCCTGAAGATTTTGTGATCGCCACCGGCGTACAACGCAGCGTACGCGAGTTTGTCAACATGGCCGCCCGTGAGCTCGATATGCCCATCGAATGGCACGGCCAGGGCGTGGACGAGAAGGGTTTCGATGCCCAGGGCCACTGCGTCGTCGAGGTCGACCCCGGCTACCACCGCCCGGCCGAAGTGGAAACTCTCCTGGGCGACGCCACCCGGGCGGAGGAGAAGCTCGGCTGGAAGCCGCGCGTCGACCTTCAGGAACTCGTAGCCGACATGGTGCGTAGCGACTTCGCCGAGGCCAAGGCCGAGAAGCGGGCTTCGCTGCGCCGCCGCACCAGCCTCTTCTGACCCTAGTATGAACCCATTCCTCGAGATCATAAGCTCCGCCGAAGGAACCCCGCTGGCCTACATCCTCAAGGCCGACTGGAAGCCGACGAAGACCGAGTTCGTCACGCCGGATACTTTCAGCCTGCAGATGGGTATGGTCGTGTACGGTCGGGGTCAGTCGATCCCCGCGCACGTGCACCTTCCCATCACGCGCCAAGTGCCGGGCACCACCGAGGTGGTCACCGTGCGCAACGGTTCCTGCCAAATCGACATCTACGATGAGAAGCGCAATTTCGTCGCGACTCGCGTCCTAGCGCTCGGCGATATCGTTATGCTCCTCAGCGGCGGCCACGGCTTCAGTATGCACGAGGACACTGTGCTCTTCGAGGTGAAGCAAGGTCCCTATGCCGAGGGCAAAGATAAAGAGAGGTTCTGAGTGATCCCCGTCAATGAACCATGGCTGCAGGACGAGGACCGTGAGGCGCTCCTCGAATGCTTCAACTCCGGCTGGATCTCGTCCGCGGGTCCATATCTGGAGCAGTTTGAATCTGCCTGGGCCGCCTATTGCGGTGTAAAGCACGGGATCGCCGTGAGCAACGGGACGACCGCGCTGCAGGTCGCGGTGGAAGCGGTCGGCGTAGGCGCTAGTGACGAGGTCATCATGCCGAGCTTCACGATCATCTCGTGTGCCTCGGCGGTAGTTCGAGCAGGCGGATTACCTGTACTGGTCGATTGCGATCCGGTTACGTTTTGCATGAATGCGGACGAGGTGGCTGCGAAGGTCACGCCGCGCACCAAGGCCATAATGGTGGTGCACATGTACGGGCATCCCGTGGACATGGATCCTATCGTCGCCGTCGCCCGGCGCCATGACCTGAAAATCATCGAGGATGCCGCGGAGGTGCATGGCGCCGAATACCTGACCCGCCGCGGTACAACCCACGCCGCCTGGAGGCGCTGCGGTGGAATGGGCGACATCGCGACCTTCAGCTTCTTCGCTAACAAGCTCATTACCACGGGCGAAGGCGGCATGGTCGTCACCCACGACGACGAGCTTGCCAAGCGCAGCCGTTCGTTGCGCAATCTGTGCTTCCAGCCCAGCCGGCGTTTCCTCCACTACGAGCACGGCTACCAGTTCCGGATGACGAGTATGCAGGCCGCGATCGGCCTTCGCCAGGTGGATCGGATGGACACCATCATTGCGCGCAAGCGTTGGGCAGCGGCGGGGTACACGAAGGCGCTGGGCGGCGTCAAGGGACTGCAGCTTCCAGCGCAACTCGACTATGGTCACAGCGTCTATTGGGTCTACGGGATCGTCCTCGACGATGCGGTGCCGTTTGACGCTGCGGAATTCGCGCGGCGCTTGGCCGCCGTAGGCGTGGAGACGCGCCCCTTCTTCCTCGGCATGCACGAGCAGCCGGTGTTCCACGAGATGGGGCTCTTGCGTGATGAGTGCCATCCCGTGACGGAGCGCATCGCGCGCCGGGGGCTCTACTTGCCATCCGGCCTAGCGCTCACTCAGGAGCAAATCGACTCGGTGTCGGCCGCAGTGATTTCGGTGATGGAGGCGGCATGAGCGTTTTTGATTGGCAATATGCGCAGGGTTACGACGAGCTCTACCGCGAGAAGGACTATGTGGCCGAGTGCGACCTGGTGGAGCGCGCGATTACGCTGGCCCGGCCTGGCAGCTCGTCGCGCATCCTAGATGTCGGCTGCGGCACGGGCGGCCACGCGATCGAACTCGCGCGCCGAGGACACCGGGTGACGGGCGTCGACCTGTCCCAGCACATGATCGATGCGGCCCGGCACAAGGCCGAAGTTCTGCCGACCGGCGGCCGGCCCGAGTTCAAGCTCGGCAACGCGACCTCCTTCGACGAACGGGAAGGCGGTAAGTACCAGGCCGCGATCATGATGTTCGCGGTGCTCGGCTACCTCAACGCCAACGAGGATATCCTTGCTGCGCTGCGCAACATCCGCAGCCACCTAGAGGCAGGCGCGCCCTTCGTCTGCGATTTCTGGTGGGGCCCGGCGGTGCTCACCCAACGCCCCGGCGAGCGTGTGCGCGTTGTCGAGACCTGGTGCGGGCGCCTTCTCAGGGCCACCCGTTCGACGTTGGACACGATGGCCAACACGGTTGATGTGCATTTCGACCTGTACCGGTTCGATGCGGACTCGCCTGCGGTGCACAGTACCGAGACGCATCGCATGCGCTATTTCTTTGCTCTCGAACTCGAATTGCTTTTTTCCGCAGCTAGCCTGCGCATCGAACGGGTGGGGCAGTTTCCCGACCTCGATGCGGCGCCCACGGACGCGAGTTGGAATGCCATGCTTGTTGCCAGTGCCGTCTGAGCCGGGAGGAAATTCGCTTGATCCCATGGTTCGTGAAGATCTCTGTGAAGCTAGTGCTTTCGCGCCTGCCCATATCACGTCCCTTTCTCAACCGGATAGGTATCTTTCGCCATGGCAGCATGGTGGAGCCAGATTACGCCTGGGAGATTTTCGAGCGGCACTTGAAGCTGGCTGGGGTGCGGCTGCAGGGTAAGAGTGTGCTCGAGCTCGGTCCGGGCGATTCGGTTGGCAACGGCATTATTGCCTTTGCCATGGGCGCGGAACGCTCGGTGCTGATCGATGCGGGCGATTGGGCTTCCAAGTCCCTCGAAGGCTATCGCCGCTTCGTGGACTGGCTTTGTGATCACCTGCCCGAGCAGGATCGCCTCAAGAGCGCGCGGCGCGACTGGGCCACGTTCGAGGACATGCTGTCCACCTATCGAATCAGCTATCTGACCGAAGGCTTAGGGTCGATGCGCAAACTTCCGGCCGACTGCATCGACTACTGCTTTTCGGAAGCGGTTCTCGAGCACGTGCGCGTCGACGATTTCTCTGAAACGATGCGCCAGCTTCGCCGGATCGTTATTGACGGTGCGGTCGGAAGTCACGTCATCGATTACAAGGACCACCTCCAGCTCGGACTCAACAACATGAGATTTTCTAGGCGGGTTTGGGAGAGCGATTGCTTCACCCGCTCGGGCTTCTACACCAATCGCCTGCGGCATCCCGACATTGTCGACGCCTTTCGTGCCGCGGGATTTGACGTCGTATCCGACCAGCCGGTGCTATGGGATGCGCTACCACCTTCCGCCTGCGGCATCCATCCGGAGCTGCGGCGGTACACGGCCGATGAGTTGAGAATCCGCGAGGCGTCGATCGTTGTGCGTCCGCGATAGCGACCCGGTACGTTAGGTACCGCCTGCGGCAGGACTGAACGAGTGATGAGCTTCAGCTTGCGTCGCAACTCGGCTTGGCAACTGCTCCAGACCTTGTCGGGGACTGGCACCGAGCTGGCGATCGTGCTAATCGTGGCGGCGATTCGGCCCCCTGCTGAGTTCGGTGCGCTGGCAGTCGCACTGAGCGGGGCGAAGCTCGTTTATCTCCTGTTTGAGCCCCGCATTCATGAATTCCTGACCCCGAAGCTCGCGAGATACCTCGGGCGCCATGAAGCTAGTGCGTGGGCCTGTACCGTATGGTCTCGCACGATAGAGCAACGATTCAACCTCGGGGCATTCCTTGTGTGTCTGGCCGTCGCCTTGCTTCTGCCCCGCTTCAGCCTTTCCATTTCAAGCGGGCTCTTCGCTGGATGCGCGTGTTATGGACTGGCCAACACTTACCTGAAGTTCTCGAGTCTGGCCGTTTACCGCTGTCTCGGCGACGTCCACGTGGCGGCGTGGTACGCAATCGCAGGTGGCGTCCTGAAGCTCTTCGCGCTGGGGGTTTGCCTGTACGGCGGAACGTCCATAGAAACGCTCGTCCTCGCGCTCGCGCTGCCGACCGCCTTAGTGTCCTGGGGTCACGCGCACTCGGCGATAAGTCGCCTCGCGGCGCGCGCGGGCCACGTGGTTCGCACCCGCATGCCTCGGCTTCGGCCGGCCAACCGTGCGCGCCAGATGCGGCTCCTCGCAAGCCACTATGCGAGCGGACTCATCGAGATCGGCCATCGCGAAATGGATGTCCAGCTGATTGCTTGGCTCGGCGGCACGGCGGAGGCGGGCCACTACCGTCTCGCCAAGACGATGGCTATGCTAATGCTAGAGGCGTTGAACCCCATCGTGCTCTTGCTGCTGCCAGAGTTTGCCCGTCGCATGGCCGCCGCGCAACGACAAGGCCTGCCGGCTTTTGTTAGGCGCATCACTTTGCTCTTCGCAGGCCTCGGTATGGTTGGGGCGCCGCTGGTATTGGGGGTTTCCTTCGCCTACCTGAGTTGGTTCGCGACATGGCAGTTCGCGTCTTGGAAGCCGTTGCTCGTGCTAGTCGTGGGGTTCGCGCTGCTGTCCCCGATCATGTGGGCTCAGGCCTATCTGATTGCGGCGGGACAACCACAGGCATACCTCACGGCGTCGTTGGCTGGCGCCTTCCTAGCCTTAGTGATCGCTGCCGTGCTCATTGGCCCACTTGGAGCAGTGGGGTCGGCACTCGCCCACTGCGCTGGCTTGGCGCTTGCGACGTGCCTCGCCGCGCTGGTGGCATTGCGTGGCGTGCGCGAGCTGCAGGCGGCGGCGCGCGGTACAAAAATCGGTAGCCCCTGAAAGCGGAGGACGGCTATGCGTGAACCTCATGTAGATGTGTTGCGAGGTGTGGCTATCGTGATGGTGATCGCCCAGCACACGCTCTTCATCGCAATGCACGGCCACCAGCACCCTTGGCTTCAAGAGGTCGCCTACCGGCTCGGATCGGGCGTGCAACTCTTCTTTGTGCTCAGCGGCTACGTGGTGGTCGCGGCGCTCGAGCGAAGCCTGCACCGGGGAGAGGGAGTTCGGGGGTATCTGTTACGCCGCGCCGCGAAAATATTGCCGCAATACCTCGTCTTCTTGCATCTGGGCATTATTTTCTTTTGGGGTATCGCCTCCAATTTCGATAAGCCCGTTTTCTACATCAACTCCATCAGCCGGGAAAGCCTCACCATTGAAAACTATCTGTTCCACCTTCTTATGCTTCAGGGCCTAACGCCCGCGCGCTTGCACTCGCTGCTGGACGGAAGTTGGTCTATCCTCTGCGAGGTATATTTCTATTTTCTTCTGCCCCTGCTGCTGAAGTTCCTGAAGACGCCAGCGACCGCGCTGCTCGGATTCGCACTCGGACTGTCTCTCGCGGCGGGCTTCACGATGCTAATCGGCCGCCACCTCGGCGACTTCGTCTACTATGCGTTCCCGGCACAGCTGCCGTGCTTCCTTCTGGGTGTCTATTGCAGGCGCTTAAAGGAGGCTCGAGCACTAGGCCCTTTGGGGCGCGAGCATGATGCTGCTCTCGGCATGGGATTGCTGATGCTCTTCTTCGGCCTTTCCAAGGCGCAGACTGCGCCGCTGGGCATCTACCATGTTATCGCCGTCCTTTTCGCGTTAGCGCTGCTGTTCATGCGGCTGGAAGGAGCGAATTTACTGTCGCGTGGGCTGCAGGCACTAGGCCGGCAGAGCTATTCGCTGTTCCTGTTGCACCTGCTCATCCTAAAGTCGGCTTACGCAGTGCTCGCCTCCCTGGGAGTTCAGATGCCGTTAATTGTGGCGTTGTTAGCGTATGGCGCGCTCGGGTTCGGTCTGTCATGGCTTCTTTCCAACCAAGTTTTCAATCGAATGGACGAATTTTGCGTGCTCCGCGCGGACGCATTCCTACGGCTAAGGTGGGTCGTCCCGAGCGGTGAACGATCACCATTCTCCGGAGACAGCCACGTCACTGAGCGTCATAAGGAAGGGCACCACTAACATCGCGTATACGGCCACAGCCACCGCGGCCTGTATTCCCCGCGATCTGGTGTGCAGTGATAGCTTCGCATCGTACTGGGTGGAGAGCATGACAAGGGCGATGATGATCCAGCGGTTGAGTATCGGAAACATTAGGTTGGTGATGGCGAACAATGCGACCGCAATGGTGAGTTGGCGTAGCGGCGCAACCAGGCTGGCCCGGCGCCAGACTGTGTTGCCGAGGTAGAGGACGTAGAAAACCAGGGGAACGAAGGAACGTAGACCGGTGGCTTTCGACGGGTTATCTGCCCCAGCCCCCGCGCGCTCCAGGATATCGGGGTCGAGGGCTGAATATACGGCTAGCAGTCCTATCGCCAGGAGCACGAGCCACAGTCGTGCGTTGATGAAGGCGCCTGCGACGGCTAGAGATGCATGCGCGGTTGCGCCTAGTGCCGAGATCGAGACGGCGCTGAAGCGCCGCTCCTTCCATCGCAACGCTAAGTAGGCGACGGCGAGGATGCCGACGGAGTACCGAAGCGAGGAGGAGTAGAGCGGCAACGCGCATCCAATTACCACCGCAATGGTTTCCAAGCGCTTGGCGCGTCGCAGCACCCCGATCGCCAGGGTCAGCCATATCGCGGATTCGAGCAGCAGCCAGCCGCGGAAGTTTGAGGCGACCAGCGCGGTGATGAGGTGGACCGGCTCGAATTTGGTGAGGAGCGCGGCTTCGAACAGCCCGGCCTCCTGCAGGAGGGTTACGTAGCCGAGGTAGTTATTTGTATCGGAGTTGTAGTCTTCGGGCCGCAAAGTTAACGCTGCGAGTTGGAGGGAGACCAGCAGCAACAAGGCGCCGCGTACGAGACGGGGCGGCAGGAACGGCGAATACGCGAACGTGCAGCATAAAAGCAGCGGCACTGCGAATTCAAAGACCATCAGATCCATCGCAGAAACGATATCACGTGCAGACGCGAAACTCAGTGCGCCTCGGCAGGATAAGATCTCTCGTCGCTTATTTGTCCTTTGACGAGGTTCCGTGCCCAAGCTCATCCATGTTCAGCTGAACGAGGTCAATTTTGACGTCGTCAAACAGTATGTTGAACGGTATCCACTACCCGCGTTCAAGCAATTGCTCAGCCGCTTCAGTAGCTTCGAGACCTATTCGGAGGACCGGTACGAACAGCTGGAGCCCTGGATCCAGTGGGTGTCGGCGCACACCGGCCTAACCTACGCCGAACATCGTGTGTTCCGCCTTGGCGACATCGCGAGCACCAGTCTGCCGCAGATCTTCGAGCTGCTGGAGTCGAGGGGCCTGCGGGTCGGCGCCCTATCGCCGATTAACGCGCGCAACGAACTCAAGCACCCGGCCTATTTCGTTCCGGATCCGTGGACGCAAACGAGATCGGACGGGTCCGCTTTTTCGGAGCGTTTCACTCGTATGCTGCGACAGACCGTCAATGACAATTCGACCCAGCGCATCTCGGCTCGTTCTGTCGCGACGCTGTGCGAAGCTGCACTGCGGTCGTTGCGATTCCCTGGTTCGGGATGTCTCTTTTCACTGATCGCTAGGTCACCGGGAAGGCCCTGGATCAAGGCCCTCGTGTTGGACCAGTTGATTCATCTTGTTCATCTGATGTTGTTAAACAGGACAAGGCCGGACGTCTCCTTCGTCTTTCTCAACGCCGGTGCCCACATCCAGCACCACTACTTTTTCAACAGCAAGCTGTCCCATAAGGCGATGCGCAATCCCCAGTGGTATGTACATCCTGACGTGGACCCGGTGCACGACATGCTGAAGGCTTACGACCGAATGCTGGCCGACTACCTTGCGATGGAGGCGCAGGGCTGCCGCGTCATCGTGGCGACGGGGTTGACGCAGGTTCCCTACGAGCGGGTGAAGTTCTATTACCGGCTCAAGGACCATGCCGCGTTCCTATCTCGCCTGGGCATCCGTTTCTCGAACGTGCTGCCTCGCATGACACGCGACTTCGAGGTGACCTTCCAAGACGCCGAGGCGGCGCAAGAATGCAAGCGCCGACTGCAGTCCCTGCGTATGCAGCGCGATGGCCAAGGCCTATTCAACGAGATTGAGGATCGCGGGGAGAGTCTCTTCGTTACGCTCACCTATCCCGCAGAGATCAGCGAAAAGGATGCAGCCATCGACGACGGCGGGGTTGCCGTGCCCTATTTCGGTCGTCAGGTGGCGTTCGTCGCCATCAAGAATGGGATGCATTCGGGCAAAGGGTTTGTGTTCCTGTCACCGGGATTGGCGGGAAAGGTACCGGCGGAGCCGATGCACGTAGCGTCTCTGTTCCGCTTGACGCTGGATGCGGCGTCCTGAAATTCGTGGCGGCGCGCAGGCGTCGATGATCCTGCCCACCCAGTACCTCCCAGCATCGTGGCATCCCTCATGCTGCTCCACCTGGATGGCGTATCTGTTCAGTCGACCATCGCAATCGGCTGGATTTCTTTGACGATGGCTTTGCCGTTCTCGATCTCAGCCACGCGCAACTCGTAGGCCGCCTGAAGGTTCAACCAGCCCTTGGCCTCGCTGCCGAAGTAACGCTCCAGGCGCAGGGCCGTATCAGCCGACACGCCACGCTGGCCCTTGGTGATATCGCTGAGGCGCGAGTAAGGCACATGCAGGGCCGTGGCCACGGCGCGCACACTGACGCCCATGGGTTTGATGTAGTCCTCCAGCAAGATTTCCCCCGGATGGACCGGACGCATACCGTTTTTGAACATGATGCACTGCATTGCTGTTCACGATTTCGTCGCCCCTTAAAGATCCGTTTTCATCAATTCGGCGCCATTTCATGAACTCGTGCGGGGTTGATTCGTAAGAATGATTCGGCCAAGTGTCTCCGGATTGCTCTGATTAGCGCTGGCGGCAAGAGCCAAAAAAAGGCCCTTAAGCCCTTACGATTGCCCTGAGTAGCCACCGCAGGTTGTAGCCCGCGGCGCACAGCACCGCATGCAACCGGTCACCAATCTCGCCCCTCAAGTGACAGCGATCCATTCGGTGATCGGCTTTTAGGTGACCGATGACGGGTTCGACGGCATTTCGCCGTTTGATGAGTTTGCGCTCAGGTCCGCCCAGGTTCTTGGCCTTACCGCGATGGATGATTGTCAGGCCCGGGTTGTCGCGATCCACACCTCGGTAGCCCAGATCGACGACCGCCGTGCTTGGTTTCTCGCCCGTGTCCTGCATGAGAATGGTGGCCTGCTCGATCTGTTCGTTCAGGGTATGCCCATCAAACGGCGCACCGGCATAGGCTCGGGCTCCGACGATAAGGTTGCCTTTGGCGGTGACCGCAATGCCGACCTTGGTGCCAAACTCGAACGGCGTGCGCGCCTTCCCCTTGCTGAAGCAGTGCACCTCGGGCGCATGCCAGCTGTAGAGCTTGGGTGACCCACCCTTGATCGTCTTGCCCTTGGTCTGTTCAAAAACACGGCGGGCTTTAGTCAAAGTTCCCGCCAGCGCATCGCGCGCAGCCTGGGCCAGAGGCGTTAGCTTGCGCTCGATCTCGCGCTGCAGGCGTCCGACGATGGTGCGCTCGCGCTTAAGTGTGTGGCGCATACGCTTGAATTGCTTGGCATGTGCATACCGCCCGGCCTGGCGCGCGAGCCTGTTACCTTCTTTGGCATAGGTTTGCTTGAGCTCAATTCCCTGACCCTTGGCCGCATCCACAAGCTTGGCTCGGGCAGTCTCCAGCATCTTGGCGTCCGTGGGGTAGGCGATTGCCTTGTGCTGCACGGTGGAGTCCACGATCACAGTAGCCAGGCTCGACTTGGCGATGAGCTTCAGAGTGATCGCGACGTTGATCGTTTGCTGCAGCAGCACCTCCACGCCTTCCTCGCCCAGGGCCTTGCGCAAGTGCACGAGCTGGGACGGGTCGCAGGGCCAGCGGTGTTCAAAGTAATCCATCCCCGAGAAGTACTGCCAGGTGGGCGTTTCGGCCCAGCGCTCAACAACACCCTCGTCACTCTCGTTAAAGGCGTGCTTGAGATACAGAAGCGAAATCATCAGGCGCAGCGGCAGGCGCGGACGCCCTGCAGGTGAAACACCGGTACCGACCAACTTCGAGATGCCGCCAAAAAGATCCGCCTCATCGATAACCTTGCCTGCGCGAACCTTCTTGGCAAAGAGGTGCGAGACGCTCGCTTCCAATTCCTGCCAAGGCATGCGCGAGGACAACACAGCCAGCGGGTGGCGAAGATCAATCATCTGATCCAGGCGGCTGCGGAAGAAATCGGCCGTGTCGCTCATCAAACTATCTCCACAAAACTCCCAGGAAACGATGCATTCCGGGGGTGAAACTGGGAGAAATTATAGCTCCAGGTGATCAATAAGTATATTAAAATCAGAACGTTAGGAATATTTAAGGGGCGACTACTTCATTTCGGGCACCACGCCAAGTGCCTGGCAGAAGTCCTCTTGATGAAGCCGTTGCCGGTGTCCCTGGGCGTCAATCAGTCGGTCGTAGCGCTCAACCAGCTGAAACGAGCGATCCAGTACAAAGTGAACTTTCGATTTCGCTGTCTTGAGTTGCATGGCCTCAGCTAGCGCCATGCAAAACCCTTCGTTGATCACGCTGTCTTCAACCGCGTGAATGGCGGGTTTCAAGATGTGGGAGCTGGGCATGCCATTAAGGGGCAGCCCGGTGCGGGCGCCATCAAACACCACCGGCAGTTGGTCCTGGGCTCCCGCCAAGGAAAGTCGCAAGCCGTCTTTGCCCGCCAGCATCGGGCGACGCGGCAATTCATCCAGGATGGCAACAACTTCCTCGTCACTCAGCCATCGAACGTCATTGTTGCGGGTAGGCACGGGCAAAGTCTGCCCGGGTTCCAGGAACGTTACGGCCCCGGCGCATTCGCCACCGATGTGGTCCAGCAGCGCAAAGTCGTTCTGGCCAGAAACTTGGCACTGCTGCGCAATCAGGCGGCGCATCTGCCCCTCTGGCAGCAGACCTGCAAAAAAGGGGCGAGTTTTGCGATCGTCGAACGGCTCCGCTTGCAATGGGAGCGAGGCGGACAAGGCAATGGCGTTCGGTCGCAATAGCCAATCGGGCGCGTAGACAAAATTCAGCCGGCCATCGACCAGCACTAAGGTGCCAACTCGGTCGGCGAATAACCAGAC
>Ga0214921_10005184_pt1 | contig 18566 bp, 15 predicted proteins | sample LL1505_MetaG_FD_177992 | JGI IMG/M metagenome (GOLD analysis project Ga0214921, IMG submission 177992) | Freshwater microbial communities from Lake Lanier, Atlanta, Georgia, United States - LL-1505 | ecosystem: Environmental > Aquatic > Freshwater > Lake | place: USA: Georgia | collected... | reverse complement strand
TTGGTGGGCAGTATAATTCTTTGGCTACTTTTAAAGAAAATACTACATTCAAAAGATATTCTGCAAATTCTTTAGGTTTAGTTAATTCAGAAAGAAAGCTTCCTGATGTGCCATCATTTATTACTGAAACTGGTCTTCCTGATCCAAGTGAGTACTCAAATTTAGTAACTCAAACAAAGAAATTTAATAATGATTGGACCCTTGAAAAATTTAAAGCGATGCCAAATATGAGATTTTCATACTCATTAGGGTTTCCTACAAAATTTTTAGGAAAGGATTTAGGAGTTATTGCTGCCATTACTTATGCAAATACACGTAATTTTACTCAAGCTGCAATTAAGACTTTTAAAGCTGATAATAGCAATATGCTAGAAAGAGATTATACTGATAAAGCATACAAACAAAATGTTACTTCAGGTGCAATTTTAAACTTATCATATAAATTAGGGAATAACCATACTATAGGTTTGAGAAACTTTTATAATATTAATTCTGATTTAAGTTCAATTTTTAGAAGTGGTGTAACCGGATTGTCAGATAATCCTTTTTATGTGAAAAGTGAATCTAATTTAATGACTTATGGTAGATTGATGAGTAATCAAGTATATGGTGAACATGGTATTGGAACAAATCCTTTTATTATTAAATGGTATGTGAATAATTCTTCAATAGTTCGTTTAACACCTGATTATAAAATTGCAAACTATTCAGCAAGTTTTGATACACCTAATTCATTTGAGTTTCCCAAATCTGATTTGTTTAAAACTGGTACTGGTAAATTCTTTTCTGATATGAAAGAAAATTTAACTAATGGGGAAGTTAATGTTAAAAAAGCTTTTAAGTTAGGGATTGTTAAATCTGAGGCTAAAATTGGAGTTTTTGCACAAACAAGAAAGAGAGAGTTTTTGTCAAGAAATTTTATTTATAATTCTGATTTGCCTAGTTTAGCTGTTGATCCTGCGATTGACTTAGATGCTAAAAATGTAAAAGAAAATGGGGGGGTATTCTTGGTTGAAAAAACAGGTATAACTGATACATATAAAGGTGGTTCTAATTTGTTAGCTACTTATGCAATGATAGATCATAAGTTTTTGAGATTTAGAACAGTTTATGGAGTAAGAATAGAGCATTTTTCACAAGAGATAAAATCGTATGATTATTTAGGTGTTGAAAATTTGAAAAGTGATTTTAAAACAACAACTAATATTTTGCCATCATTAAATTTATCATACTCATTAAACGAAAAATCAAATTTTAGAGCTGCTTTTTACAAAACAGTAAATAGACCTGAGTTAAGAGAAATAGCTAGTTTTGCTTTTTATCGTTTTGATGTCGATTCTGACCAACAAGGATTACCGACACTTCAAAGTGCTAGTATTAATAATATTGATTTAAGATATGAACTATTTCCTACTGCTGGTCAAGTACTTTCAGTTGGTGCATTTTATAAAAATGTAAAAAATCCAATTGAAAATAAATTAGATATTACCCAAGTTACAAGAACCTTTACTTATTCAAATGAAAAATCTGCAATAATTTCTGGTTTAGAATTTGAATTTAGAAAAAATTTAGATTTCATTAGTAAAGCAATGTTCTTTAAAAGCACTACAGTTTATGCCAATTTTACATTGATAAACTCAAAAGTAACTTTTATTAAGGCAGAAGAATCATATAATAGACCATTACAAGGTCAATCACCTTATATTGTAAATGGGGGTATAACTTATGAAAATCCTGAAAATGGTTGGGGAGTGAGTGCAGCTGTAAATAGAGCAGGTAAAAGAGTAGCTTTTGTTGGTGCAAAAAAAGAATTATCTAATTACAATGCAGATATTTATGAAATGCCAAGAACTGTTTTAGATATTCAACTTTCAAAAAATATCGGAAAATTTAATTTAAAAGGAACACTAGGTGATATTTTAGCTCAAGATTTGGTTTTTTTACAAAGCGGGGATTCTCCAGCAGGTGCAACTGAGTCAACTTACCGTAATGAACTATTTAGATATAAAATGCCTTGGACATTTACTTTGGCAGCTGGTTTACAATTTTAATATTAAATTGTCTTAAAATCTTAAAGGGCATTTGAGAAATCTAATGCCCTTTTTCTATGTTAAGTTTGTGTTAATAAAACATGTAATTTATTTACAATTTGTTAACATACTATTTAACTTTATGTAATTTAATGTGCGTAAGTTTGTGTAAATTAAATTTAAAAACTATAATGAAAAAAACAGTACTATCAATTTTAGCATTAAGTGCTATTTTATGTGTTGAGTCAAAAGCTCAAAACCCGTTTTTTGATAAAGTTACCTATTCAGGAGCTTTAGGTTCTGACGCCAATCAAGATTGGACAAAAAAATGGACTAATTGGAATCCTAATGCGCAAGCTTATCCTGCTGCAACAGATTCTTTAACTTTAACTAAGAATGCTGATGACGTAGTAAGAATTACTTCTGATTTGACATTGGATGCAAACACTGTATATTTAATGAGAAGTGTTGTTTCTGTTGAACCTGGTGCTAAATTAACTATACCTGCAGGTACAATTATTAGAGCACAAGCTACAACTAGAAACTCTGAATATGCTGCTATCGTTGTAAAACCGGGTGGTAAAATTGATGTTCAAGGTACAGCTGATAAACCTGTAATTATGACATCAAATAAACCTTTAGGTGCTCGTAAACAAGGTGATTGGGGTGGACTTGTATTGTTAGGTAAAGCAACTAATAACCAAGTAGGTGGTAAATTTAAATTAGAAGGTTTCAATAAAGTTACTGTATATGAAGCAGGAGCTGGTGCTGAATCTGGTGGAACTGATGACGCAGATAACTCTGGTTCAGTAAAATATTTAAGAATTGAATTTCCAGGTTATGCTTTGGATGTAAACAAAGAAATTAACGGTTTAACATTGGCATCTGTAGGAAATGGAACTGTATTAGATAATATTCAAGTTTCATATTCAGGTGATGATTCATTCGAATGGTTTGGTGGTACTGTAAATGCAAAACATTTAATTGCTTTTGGTTCATCTGATGATGATTTTGATACTGACTTTGGTTTCAGAGGTATGGTTCAATATGGTATTGGATATAAAGTTCCTGGTGTTTATGATTTAACTTGGAATGTTTCTGGTGGTTCAACTGGAGAAGGTTTTGAATCTGATAATGATGCTTCTGGTACTGTTAATTTACCTCAAACTGCTGCAGTTTTTGCTAATATGACAATGGTTGGTGCTTTCAAGCCAGGTTTTTCTTATAAAAAGCCAAGCGCTGTTGTAGCTGATTCTAACACTGTTAGAGGTGCTTACAGAAGAGGTGCTAGAATTAGAAGAAATTCGGCACAATCTATCATTAACTCTGTATTTTTAGGTTATAGAAACTTCTTAATGATTGATGGTCCTGCATCAATTGGAAATGCAGGTGTTGGAGCTACTCCAGATCACACTAAAGCATTAAGATTTAGAGGAAATGTTTTAGCTGGTGTTGACTCATCTTTTAAAATGACAATTGTTGCAACTCCTTCTACTACTGCAAATGGTTTAGTTGAAGTAGCTGCTGCTGGTCCATTATCTGATTTAGATGCTTGGGTTAAAAATAGTGGCGGTATGAACTTTATTAGACCAAGTTATGCAAAAGCTGAAATATTAGAAGAATTGAATGATATGTCTGCACTTAATTTCAGACCTGTTGCACAATCAATTGCTTTAACTTCTGCTGTTACTGATTCTAAAGTACCAGTTGGTTTAGATGAAACAGTATTTGTTGGTGGTTCATTTGCAGTATATCCAAACCCTGCTACTTCTTCAGTTGCTGTTGAGTTTGAATTAACTCAAAATGCATCAGTAGCTGTTGAAATTTACAATGTATTAGGTGCTAAAGTTGCTACTCTTGCTAATGCTGAGTTCGCTGCTGGTAACAACACTGTAAATGCTAACTTGTCTTTAGAACCTGGTATCTACGTAGTTAAAGTATCTAACGGTACTTCTACTTCTGCTGCTAGATTAGTTATTAAATAATTTATTCTACAATATTTTTCTTATAAAAAGGGTGCACTGCAAAGTGCACCCTTTTTTTTGCATTAAACCTAGTTTGTTTTTTTTGAAAGTTTGGTATTAATACTATGTTGATTTTTTGTTGTTTCGGTGTTTTATTCGCCTTTTTTTGGGTATAATGAATAACTTTTTAAATTCTTAATCGTACATTTTAGTACGTGGGCATGTTCCATGATTAGATTATTCTTTACTTAAATTCATTTAGCAATGATTAAAAAACGTTCGCTCTTTTTGGGCATTTCAATGCTGGGCTTATCATGTCTAGGACTTGGTGATGCCTTCGCACAAAATGGTGTTGCGGCTGTTGGTCCTGACACCTCGGCAACCAACAGTTTATTAGATCTTTCTCTCGAAGATTTAATGAACATGAAAGTAACTGTGGCATCTAAAAAAGCAGAAAAACTTTCTGATGCTCCAGGTTCTATTACAGCTTATTCTGACAAGGACATTGAAAGATTGGGTTACTACACTCTAGGTGATTTAGCCAGTATTACTGCTGGTTATTCAGGTTTGAGAGGTATAAATGTAACTCAGTTCGAAACCAGAGGTCAATATACATCTGGTGGTTTTGATAACAACAAACACGTTGTATTAATCGATGGTATTCCTGTTTACAATGCAAGAGCCAATATGGCACCATCAAATGAAGAACTTCCATTATTAAGTGCAAGACGAGTTGAGTTCTTAAGGGGACCAGGTTCTGCACTTTATGGTATTTCTGCATTTAATGGGGTAATCAACATTGTTTCTAAAGAAAGAGAAACAAATGGGGTTACTGTAGATTCTAAAGTATCTGGTGGAAACTACGATATGAAAAGAAGAATTATGTTGGACGTAGAAGCAAGAACTGATGAAGGTGTTGCTGATATTACAGCAGGTTATTTTGGTAAAAACTCCACTATGCAGTATTTAGGAGATGGAACTGCAAATGATGATTTAAGTAGGTATATTGATTATAGTTCTGCATATTATTTAAATTCAAGTTATAAATTACTTAAAGGTCACTTAAAAGGATTAAGCACTGGTACGATTTATATGAAACGTTCTTCAGGTGTAGGAGAATGGTGGATGGATCAACAAAATCAAACTTATCCTTTTACTGAGTCTCAATTTGAAACATTTATTCCGTATATCAAATACGAGAAAAAATTTAGTGATAAGTTATCTATCAATACTTTCTTAAAAAGAAATATTTCAAACGAGAAATACATAGGTTCTAATGGATGGCAAGCTGCTTTATACTGGAGTGGTGCAGGTCTTTCTGCTTTCAAATATAATGTACAAGAAACTGAGTACAAAGGTGAGGTAAACTATACTGTAAATGAGAAATTGTCGTTTGTGGGTGGTGTTAACTTCTTGTCTAGATTTGGTACCGGTGCACCTGAAAGTTATATTTATTATGTAATTAAAAATCAAGGTCCTGTATTTAATTATAGTTCAGATTTTTCTGCAAGAACTTCAACTTACAATACTTATTCAGTTTTTGGTCAAGCACAGTATAATATTGACTTCTTAAAAGGATTAAATATTACTGCAGGTGCTCGTATGGATATGGGGCGTGTATTAGCTGCTGCTGATAACAAACAAACCAACAAATACGATCAATTATCTCCTCGTATTGCCTTGGTTCAAAAAATTACAGATGCATTAAACTTTAAATTGATGTATGGTAAAGCTTTAAGAGCTCCAATGTTAAAAGAAGTGGGTGGTAATGAAGAAGCAAAAGGTATTTTAGAAAGAGACCCTTCGCAAGTTAAGAGAGATGATGCTAAAAATGTTCCGAATTTAAAACCGGAAACTATTGATAACTATGAGGCAGCTTTAACATTTTCAAAATCAATTATCAGTGCAAGTGCTACTTTATTTAGCAACGTAACTAAAGGTGCTATGTATAGAGGTGCAACTCCAACTGGTCAGCCAATTGTTCAAAATATTGATGGTAGTATTAAAGCTAACGGTATAGAAATTGAAGCACAAGTTGCAGCAAATAAGCACATTAAATTAGGTGGTAACTTTTCTACTGCAAAAGTAACTTTGCCAACTTATGTTGTTAAAAACTCTACTGATACTATTGCAGGTGGCAATCCATTTAATACTCCTACTAATAAATGGAATGCAATGTTGACCTATACCACTTATGCGCCAGTTAAAATTTCTGCTACAATGGTTGCTAGTACAATCACTTCATATAATGTAGGTGGGTATTCTCCTTGGAGAAGAAGTGGTTCAAATGCTACTGATTTTAACGGTACTTATGGTGGTCAAACTTTAATTGATTTGAATATAATGGCTGAGTTGAACAAAGATTTAAGTGTAGAATTTCAAGTAAGAAACTTAAGTAATGTAGATTACAGAACTCCTGCGTTCTTTGGTTCAAGAAAATTGAATGTACCAGGTGCTCCAAGAACTTACTTAGCTACTATTTCTTATAAGTTTTAATTGAAAATTGTAATTAATTATGAAAAAAATATTTGTAAAAATAGCGGTGCTTGCACTAGGTGCAATGTCATTAGCAAGTTGTAGAAAAGAAACAGATTGGAATTTGAATCCAGCACCAACATCTTCTCTAGATTCTGTAAAAGTAACTAAAAAAGGTGTAACTATAAAAGTAGCTCCATCGGAAGAGTTAGTGGTGGATGATAGTAGTACTGTAAGACTTTATTATACTGCTAAATCTGCAAATACAATCAGTCAAATTACTTTCCATGATGGAACATGGGGTAGTGGAATGTCATTTGTAACAGTAGGGGATTCTATAAATGCAACTCCTCCTAGTACAAAATACAGACCTGAGAATAAAAAAGCACTTAATTATCATGTGAATTTACCTGCTGTGCAAGGTAAAACTATATTCTCAATGATTGTATCAGATCCTAATGGTATGTCTAACTCTTCAGCAATTACAATTAGATCAAATAAAATAGTAATTTCAAAATAGTTTATATTTTGAATCGCATAAATAAAAATGGCTATCAGAAATGATAGCCATTTTTATTTTATTCATAAAAAAACCTCTTGAAAGAAATTTCAAGAGGTTTTTTACTTTATTATTTTTACTGATATTATTTATTGCCAGCTACTTCTACGCTTACTTTAAAACCTTTGATGGTATTTTTGTCCATAGTAGAAATCACTTTGTCAGCTACATCGTTTGGTACATTTACAAAAGTAAATCTATCAAAAATATCAATCTGACCAATTTGATTACCAGGAATACCAACTTCGCCAGCTATTGCACCTACAATATCACCAGGGCGAACGTTTTGTCCTTTACCAATATTGATAAATAAACGAGTTTGACTACCATCTACTGGTCTTGGTCCTTTTTCGAAACGGCTAGGTCTTTCTGCGTTTCTTCTTTCTCTGTCGCCACTTCTACCATCTCTGTCAGCACCCCTGCTTGGTTCTCTGTCTCTACCAAAATCTCTATCACTTCTGCCTCTTTCTCTGCTAGTTGCTCTAGAATCACGTTCTCCGCCTCTAGTATTAGCTCTTCTTGAAGATTCGCTGAAATCAATTTCTTGGTAAGTATGGGTTTGTTTTTTATACACCATGCTCAATAAGGCAGCAGCAATTTTATCGCTGTCAAATCCTTTTTCATTTAGCGTTGCTAAAATTGGCAAGAACTTTTCGGTATCAACTGCTTCAATTTCAGTTTCTAGTTGAGTTGAAAGTCTTTCATTTTTTGCTTTGGTAAGCTCTTCAACTGAAGGAATGTTTCCTTTTTCAATTGTAGTTTTGATGTATCTTTCAATATCACGAATACCATTGTAATCTCTGCGAGTTGCAAAAGAGAATGACATACCGCTTTTGCCAGCTCTACCAGTTCTACCAATTCTATGTACGTAATATTCACTGTCTTGTGGTACGTCATAATTGAAAACTGCCTCTACGCTGTCCACATCAATACCACGAGCAGCCACATCAGTCGCCACTAAAATATTCACCAATCCATTTCTGAATTTAGACATCACAATATTTCTTTGCGATTGTCTCATATCACCGTGTAAACCTTCTGCAGAATAACCTTTTTCTAATAGTTCTTCTACCAATTCATCTACTTTCTTTTTGGTATTGCAGAAAGCAAGCATTAGTTTTAGGTCGTAAAAGTCTATTAGTCTTACCATTGCCTCTACTTTAAGCTCACTTCTAAGCTCAAAATAAAGTTGTTTAATATTTGGGTTAGAAACTTCTTTACGAGTGATTTTTACCACCTGAGGATCTTTCATAAACCTTTTGGTAAGGTCTAAAATCTCATTTGGCATGGTTGCAGAGAAAAATACCGACTGACGTTCTTCTGGCATTTTTTGCAAAATGTCTCTGATGTCGTCAATAAAACCCATGTTTAACATTTCATCGGCTTCATCTAAAATGATGGTTTCTACTTGGTCAAATTTTAAGGTGCCTCTTTCAAGGTGATCCATTACTCGACCAGGAGTTCCTACAACTATTTGAGCACCAGACTGTATAGATCTGATTTGACGGTCAATAGATTCTCCTCCATATACTGCACAAATTTTCATGCCACGTATATTTCTAGAGATTTTTTTAAGTTCTTCTGAAACCTGCACTGCAAGTTCACGAGTAGGGCATAAAATTACACCTTGTACGTAGCGTAATTGTGTGTCAATTTTTTCAAGTAATGGAATCCCGAAGGCGGCTGTTTTACCGGTACCAGTTTGTGCCTGACCAATTACGTCATGACCTTCTTTTAACAAAGGAATAGATTGAGCCTGAATAGGCGAGGGGTTTACAAAACCCATTTCAGTAAGCGCAGATAATACGTCTTCTGACAAGTTTAGCTCCGAAAAGCTGATTTCTGAATTCATAATAAAATTTTTGTTGGAAATTGTCCAAGACGGACTTTTAGTAAATGCCTAATTAGTCTTAATGTCAATTAGTTACTATAAAGCTGCCTCTTATATTTTCCCATACAAACGAAAATGAACCCACAGCCTTTCTAACCCATTGACATCTTAATGTAGTCAATTATTTTACAAATGTAGAGAAAAATATTGATAATTCAGTAAATAATATTAAAATTGCTTTTTATTTCAATCTCACAATCAAGCAATTCAACTTTTTTTGATATTATGATACACACAATATGAATGTAAAATCTGAAGAAAACGTAACTGTTGCAAAACATCCTAAAGCCCTGTATTACCTATTTGCCACTGAAATGTGGGAACGATTTAGCTATTATGGCATGGCTTCGCTGTTGTTTTTATACCTCACAGAAACGGTAGAAAAAGGTGGTTTGGGATTTGAAACAATTATGGCTGGTCAAATTACGGGTATTTATAAAGCCACAGTTTATCTTACACCTATTTTAGGTGGTTATTTAGCAGATAAATTTATGGGTAAATACAAGGCCATTATGTTAGGAGCAGCTTTGATGTGTTTGGGGCATTTAGCGTTGGCCTTGCCTAATATGGCTTTTTTTTATGCTGGATTAGTATTATTGGTATTTGGAAATGGTTTTTTTAAACCCAATATTTCCACCATGTTAGGTGAAATTTATACTGAAAAAAATCAATTACATTCATTGAGAGATGCTGCTTTTACATTGTTTTACATTGGGATAAATTTGGGAGCCATGTTGGGAATGTTTGCAACTGGCTATTTGGCAAAGTATTATGGTTGGCATTATGGATTTGGAATTGCTGGGGTTGCCATGATGTTGGGTATGATTATTTTTTCATTTGCCAAAAAAGAATTAGCTAAGTTTAATGTAAATGATGTTATAGAAAGTAAATTTGAAACAGCACTAAATTCTAAGGATGTAATTGATAATCAATTGTTAGGAGGGGATGAGTTATTGGATAGAAAAGTAATTAAAGACAGACTTTGGTTCATAGTAATTATGGCTTTTTTTACAATATTGTTTTGGGCTGGTCATGAGCAAGGTAGCTCAAGTGTAGTGCTATTTACTGAAAGATTTGTAGATTATTCTGTTCAAGGCAATGAAATACCTGTGACATGGGTGCAAAATTTTAATCCATTTTTGATAATTGTTTTTGGCTTGCCTTTGGCTGCTTTTTGGTCGTATTTGGCAAAAAGGAAAAAAGACCCAAGCATAGTGGCTAAATTTATTTGGGCATTGGCACTGAATGGAATTGGTTTTGTGGTGATGTTTTATGCCACTTTTAACTGGGACGAAAGTTTGAAAATCAGTTTATTGCCTATATTTTGGTTGTACTTTTTTCATACAATAGGTGAATTGTTTTTGTCGCCACTTGGTTTAGGAATGGTTTCTGAAATGTCTCCAGCTCATTTGCGTTCTACCATGATGGGAGTGTGGCTATTTGCAGTTTCTTTGGCTAATTATTTGGGTGCTACTTTGGCAGGTTTTATGGATAATTTTACTAAAACCTATGGTTATCCTGCCTATTTTGGAATTTTTATTGTGTTTTTAACAGTAGCAGCTTTGTTACTTTTATTGTTGAAAAAGAGACTTGTGAGAATGATGCATTAGGGGCCTATCAGGCCTATCCCCAACCTCTTTTGGCCTATCCCCAACCCCTTTCCCAAGGAAAGGGGCTTAAATTACCACTGTACCATGATGTATATTTACTCAAATTATGCAACTTTAACAACTTCTCACCATTCACTTCTCGCCTTTCAACTTTTAACTTTTAACTTTCAACTTTCACCTCTCACTTATATTAAACTCCCAACACTTCTTTTAATCTTGCAAATCCAGATTTACTTAGAGGTATTCTTTTGCCACTTTTAAGGAGAGCTACATGGCTGTCTTTTTCAAGTGGTTCAATTTTAGTAAGTTGTGATAATGCAATGATATGGGAACGATGTACACGAACAAATAATTGAGGGTCGAGCGATTGTTCGTAATAAGCCATTGTTTTTTTCTTCAAGAAATATTTTTCGCCTGTGTAAATTTTTACATAATCATCATAAGCATCTATGTGGTGCACTTCTTGAATAGGAATAATGCGGATATCTGCACCATTTTTCACCACAATTCTATGTTGATTTTCACCACTTATGCTGTTTTGTGCTACAAAATCGGCGGTATGTTTTTGATTTTGTTCTTTGGAAGAATGATAAGTAAGTAAGAATTTTTGAATGGCTTTGTCGAATCTTTCTTTGCTAAATGGTTTTAATAAATAATCAATTGCGTTGGCTTCAAATGCTTTCATGGCAAACTCATCAAAAGCAGTAGTGAAAATTACAGCTGGCAAGGTTTCAACCAGTTCTAGCATTTCAAAACCTGTGATTTTAGGCATTTGAATATCTAAAAAAATCAAATCTGGCTGGAGATTTTGGATAGCTTTTAAGCCTTCATAACCATTGTTACAAGTGGCTACTATTTCAAAATCAGCATGTTGATTCAGATATTCTTCAACTATACTTTGTGCCAAAGGCTCGTCGTCTATTAAAATTACTTTAATCATGGTGATGTGGAGGTATGCTTAATTGGGTAATGAATTTATTTTCTTCTTTGTAGGTATTCAACAAATCGTTTCTGGCATAGATAAGGTAGAGACGCCTTTTGATTGATTTTAAACCAAATCCATTTCCTTTTTGTGGTACCGCCGTTTGGAAATCAAAAGGATTCTCTACCTGTATTTTTAAATTTGATTGTGCATCAAATTGTGCTGTAATTTTTATAACTGTTTCATCCAAAGTATCATACAAGCCAAATTTAATAGCGTTTTCTACTATTGGTTGCAATATCATGCTTGGTATTTTTACAGTTAAACTTTTTTCTTCTATATCAATTTCTGTTTTTAATCGGTGACCAAATCTTACTTTTTCAATTGCTAAATACAAATCTAAATGTTGTAATTCTTCGGCTAATGTTACAAGGTCTTGTTCTTCTTTTTTTAGTGTAATTCTCAAGAAATCAGATAATTGCTGAATCATCAACCTGGCTTCTTGTGGCCTGCTACCTGCCAATGCACTTATAGAATTTAAACTATTAAACAAAAAATGAGGTTGTAGCTGATGGCGAAGCTTATACAATTCGGCTTCTTTGTTCATTTTTTCTATGGCCAATTGTCTGTTTTCTTCGACTTCAAAAACTTGTGTTTGTTGCCATAAGTAAATTACAACTGCCATTAATGACAAATATAAAAATACAAATGCACACCTTAAAAATAAGGTTTTTTGTATAAAATTATGATAATCAGCGTTTATAAATGAAAATATTGTTTTTACCAAAGTGCATTGCGTAAAAACCAAAATTCCAATTATGCCCAAAACTGTAGCTAGATTTGACCATTTTGGTGGAAAATATTTTAGTAATAAATATATTTCTAAAGTGGCCAAAACAATTAATGAAGTAGAAATACTACTATCAATTAATGCTGTAGTGGATTCTATATGAGCATGTTTCAATACAAATATATGCAAACCAAATAAAATAGGTACAACAGCAAATAAAATGGATTTGCAATATTTTAATAACATCAACTAAACGGTTTGTGGCAATTGTATAGCAATATCTTCTTGAATACTTTTGGCAAATTGGATATATCTTTCCTTGTGTTCTTTTTCAAAAATTCTATTGCAAACCAAAAAGCCAGATTGTAAATTTTCAATTTTATTAAGCATGGTAATTGCTACAAATTGAAAATCAACCTCGTTGTTGTGATGAGAAAGCGAATTACCTAAAACCAATGCTTCATCAAAAGCATCTTCATCATTATCAGACATTAAAAATCTGATTTGCTCTTCAAACTGTGCCTCGTGATTTCCATCACCTACAGTTATATTAAATAATAATTTTACAAAATACATATTAGTTGATAGTTGAGAATTGATAACTGATAACTGATAACTGTTCACTGTTCACTGTTAATGACTTACAATTTCAATTCCACTTAAAAGCAATACGCCTTCTATGTGTAATATTTTATTGTTATCTAATTGATTATCATTGCTAATGTTGCGTTTATCTTCAATACTTGCCATTACAGTTACAATGTCAGATTTTATTTTCCAATTGCTAGGAATAATTAATTTCATGCCACCCATAATTTGTACTATATCAAGTTTCACTGTGCCGTTGATATCAGCTTGTGAAAAATTGATACTTGAGCCACCCAAAACTATTACAATATCACCACCTTTAAAATCTTTTGAGATAATATTTTTTTTTGTGCCACCAATGATTGAAACAATTTCAAGTTTATCATCACTCACATTGGTTTCGGTAATGTTTTCAGGATTTTCCCATTTATAATTGGTACTTAATTTGCTTTTTTTATGATGTTTAAATCTATTCCATTTACTTGCTCTTTTAGGTTTTAATATCATAATTAAACCTATGATAATGATAATACTAGGCCATAAGTAAGTAGTAAAATCAACTTCTGGGAAAAACTTATCTATTAAAAAAAATGTACCAATTGCAATTGGAAATATCCAACCTATGTTTCTGAATAAATGTTTTAAACCACTATAAACACCTGCCAAAATCAAAACCATTTGCCAAGTAAAAACCCACTCAGGTAATTGAATATAATTGAGTAATGAAATAATCCAAGTAACGCCAATAGCTACTACAAAAATCCCTGCAAGTATTCTACCAGTGGGTGAATGCTGGTAACATTTAAAGTCAAAATCAGCCTTTTCTTCTATTTTTATATCTTCCATATTTTTAATTTTTCTAAGTGTAGTTTTTCAAATTATGTTACAAACTTAAGTGCTACAAATTTATTTTAAAATGAATGATAGGCTAAGAAAATTTGAAAGTCGGTAAGAATACAATAAAGGTCGGTAATGGTAAAAATAGATGAGCTACATTTTCAGTTTTGCTATTTTATTGATTTTGTAATTTACTAATTATTGATTTAATAAATAACTATCATTCAGCATAATTACTCTGTTTTTCACTTTTAAAAAATACTTAATGTTTTTAAACCTCCTATTTATATGCAGAAAATTGAAAAAACATTGGCAAACTTTGATAAAAAAAGTACCTTTGCTTAGTAAACAAAAAACCTTTTTGTAATGAGTACAGCTACAATAAACAATGTTCTTTCAGACAGAATAAACTCGCTTGCTGAATCGGCTACCATAGGGATGGCAAAAAAAGCTCGCGAATTAGCCGCTCAAGGCGTAAGTGTAATCAACTTAAGCTTTGGAGAGCCTGATTTTCAAACTCCTCAATTCATTAAGGATGCTGCTAAGAAAGCAATTGATGAGGGGCATACCTTCTACACGCCAGTTGCTGGGTATCCAGATTTAAAACAAGCTATTGTAAGTAAATTAAAAAGAGATAATAATCTTGATTACAAACCAGAAAATATTATTGTTTCTACAGGGGCTAAACAAGCCATTGCAAATGCTTTAATGGTATTGGTAAACCCTGGAGATGAGGTAATTATATATTCACCTTACTGGGTAAGTTATTCAGAATTAGTTACTTTATGTGAAGGTAAATCTGTATTAATTGAAGGCTCAATTGAAAATGATTTTAAAGCTTCTATTGAACAATTAAAAGCAGCAATTACCGACAAAACAAAGGTAATCATGTTTTCATCGCCTTGTAACCCAACTGGTTCTGTATTTACCAATAAAGAATTAGAAGAAATTGCAGCTGTAGTGGCAGAAAATCCAAATATTTATGTGTTAGCTGATGAAATTTACGAGCACATTTATTTTGGAACTGAAAAATTGATTTCAATTGCTTCATTCCCAGCTATTAAAGAAAGAGTAGTTACAATTAATGGTGTTTCTAAAGGTTTTGCTATGACTGGCTGGAGAGTTGGTTTTATGGCAGCTGAGAAATTAATTGTAGATGCTTGCGATAAATTACAAGGTCAAATTACTTCTGGTACTTGCTCTATTGCTCAAAAAGCGGCAGCAGCTGCCTTTAATGGTGATTTAGCTCCAACAATTGAAATGAACAAAGCTTTTTTAAGAAGAAGAGATTTGTGTTTCAACTTATTAAATGAAATTCCTGGTATTAAAGTAAATCTTCCTGGTGGAGCATTTTATTTCTTTATTGAAGTAAGCTCATATTTTGGTAAAGCAAACGGTGATTTCAAAATCACAAATGCAGAAGATTTATGTATTTATTTATTGCAAGTGGCTCATGTTTCTACTGTAACTGGTGAGGCATTTGGTGCTGGCGATTATATCAGAATGTCGTTTGCTGCATCTGATGAAAATTTAACTAAAGCAATTGCACAAATCAAAGAAGCTTTAGCTAAGTTAGCTTAATATTAATTAGTTATATTAAATTCGTTATTCGTGTTTATGTTTAAATACGAATAACGAATTTTGTTTATATACCTGCGAATGAAAAGTGGATTTAAGATTATAATTGTATTATTTTTTATTGTTGCCATAGCGGGAGCCGTACATTTGGCCATGCAAAAAAGACAAAAAGTGGCTGAATTTAAGCAAGCGAACTCTATTTTTGCACCACTAGATACTTCATCAATCACCAAAGTAATTATTACCAGAGAGCTAGTTGTAGAAGAAATTACCAGAGAAGATTGGGAATTATTGTCGGATAATTTTTGGAATGAAGTACTCAATTCTAAAACCGTTGGTAAAGGCATTTCTGCTGATACACTTCTTTTTAGCATCAGAACTAAAGGTGAAAAAATAGAATTTTTTATTGGTGATTTGAGAGATAAATCTTTTTATAAATACAAAAACAAAGACGGCATTTATTTTATGCTAATTAATTCAAAAGAAGCTTTTTTGGTGAAATAGGTTTTTTCTATTTTTAATTTGCTTGAATTTCACTTCTCAATTGTTCTATTATTTCAATGCTTAACCCCGTAATGGTAGAAATAAAATAATTGTCGGCATTATTTAATATTGCTTTTTTAGCAATCTCAAATTTAATATTGTATTCAGCTTCTGATTGTAAAGAAAACAATTCACTAGCTTTCAAATGTAAACTGTCTAAATAGCGGTTATAGCCATATTGGACATTAGCAGGCAATCTCATTATGTCCAAAACATCGTTGGCTTCTTTTAGTCCTTTTGCTTTAAAGCTATCTTTTACTTCACTGTTTTTCAAGAAATAAACCCATTCATCTAAAGTGTCTTTGGCTATGTCGTTGAATTAGTTTACTTTCAATAAATAATATTCAGGAAAAATAGCTGCAACTTCTTGTTTTAAAAATGTAGTCTTCTGTTTTTCAGATAAACCTAAAATATCATTTTGGTGCAATCCTCTGAAATCTGTTTTCCCTTTGTAAATATAATCTTGTCCTTGCCCTAAATCAAAATAAACAATATTTACAGAAATTACTTTTTTTATTTCTGAATATTCTTGCCCTAATTTTAAGTTTTCAGTGATAGCTTTTGAAACGCCATAAGCCATTCTGTGAAAATAATCAATTTCGTAGGTGCTTTGAATTTCAATTATAATTAATTCATTTTTAGAGTTTTGAGTTAAAATGTCAACACGATTAAATTTGTCGTCTTCCGTTTCTTGATTTCTATCGCTTTCTAAAATATGTTCAATTTTAATGTTGTCAAAAAGTAATTCACTCAAAAAACCTTCAAGCACCACAAAGTTCGCTTTGTTTCTTAAAAGTCTTTTTATAGCCCAATCAAATCTAATTAATTTCTTACTCATTGCGTTCAAAATTATACGTTTACAAAAGTACAATCTTTTATTTTTTTAATGTGGTTTTAGAATTTATTTTTTTGTTCCAATTGAAGGACTAAACAATTAATAAAGAATAGTTAAAAACGCTAATTATTTCCAAGCTTCACATACTATTTTTACTTTATTTCTGTTTTATTTAAAAATCAAATCAAAATATGAAAAATCAAATTTTTGTAGGCTCGGTTTTGTTGGCAAGTATTGCAATAAGTGCTTGTAATTCAACTACTAAAACTTCCACTATTTTATTAGAAGGCACTGCCAAAGAAATGGTAATGCCCAATAATGCCAAATTGCATATTACTATTGAATGTATTAATAAATCTTATGCAAAATCTGGTGATGAGCTTAAACAAAAAGCACAATTATTAAAAAATGAATTGGCAAAATTTAATATAGATGGTAAAGAGCTAAAAACGCTTAATTTTTCTATTGTCAAACATAGTGAATATAATTCAAAAACAGGCACTTATGAAGAAAAAGGCTACCGTGGTGTGCATACTTTTGAATTAGTGCTCAATCAACATTATGATAAATTAGGAGCTGTAATTGATGTACTTTATAATTCATCGGTACATGCCAATTTGGATATTTACCACACCGTGCAAGATTCTACTTTGGCAAGAGTGAAAGACCAATTGTTACAAAAAAGTTTGGCCGATGCCAAAGCAAAAGCAACTTCCATAGCCAATGGAGCAGAAGTGAAATTAGATAAAATTGAGAAAATAAGATATGGCAACACACTGCAATACAGCGATTTAGAAAATGGTGTGATGGTTGGGAATTTTTCTGGAGCTGGTTTGATGTATAAAACTGAAATGGCAGTATCTGGAGAAAATGCTGACATGACTTCAACTATAGAAATCAATCCTAAAGCCATAGAAATCTCAGAAAGTGTGGTGGTATCTTGGGAAATTAAATAATTTATTTTGCCTCGGTTTTAAAATAAATCGAGGCAATTTTTTTGTAAACTAAATATATTATAATTCCTAAAACACTGCCTAAGGTATTCAATATCACATCTTCATAACTTGCATGTCGGCCTGGGATAAAGAAATGTTGAATAAATTCAAGTAAAATACCACCCAATAAACAGCCAGCAAAAGCAAATAAATACTTGTTTTTTGAATATTGAAATTTTAAGATTATTGAAATGGCAAGCAGCATATAACATGCAAAATGAGCCAGTTCCGAAAAATTAGACAATAAATAATCTTTTGAAATGTATGTGCTTAGTGGCACTTTTACGTGTTTTACTTTTACTTTTTTTGCAAGTGAGCTGTCGCACATCCATCCAATAGTAGGTATTTGATTTACAATACTTTCCTCTATAATTTTAATTCCACCTTCTTTCCAATGGGTTACAAAAGGTGGGTTGCCAAGTTTAAAATAACATTCGGGAGAAGGATAACTAAATTTCCCATTTCCATTGTAAAAAAAGATAGAGGCATCATTTTTAGTTTTAAAATTATCGCCCACTTTTGGCATTTCATTTAGTACTTCCACATTGTCATATTTGGGCAAACACGACAAAATAGCTACCACGAAATAGACAAATAGTGGATGAAATGCCATAGACTTTAAGTTTTTCATTTATCAAAACATTTTCAGTAATAAACTTATGCAAATTAACACAAAGCATTCGGCAAAAAAATGTAAATTTGTGGTTCATATCTAAAATTTTTACAAAATGGTTGTAGAAGTAACATCATCTGCCGAAGCTATTGAATTAGAAAATCAATACGGGGCACACAATTATCACCCACTCGACGTAGTGCTTGCAAGAGGTGAAGGAGTTTATCTTTGGGACGTTGAAGGTAAAAGGTATTTCGACTTTTTATCTGCTTACAGTGCTGTAAATCAAGGGCATTGTCACCCCAAAATTGTGGAAGCGATGGTGCAACAAGCACA
>Ga0214921_10005183_pt1 | contig 18567 bp, 19 predicted proteins | sample LL1505_MetaG_FD_177992 | JGI IMG/M metagenome (GOLD analysis project Ga0214921, IMG submission 177992) | Freshwater microbial communities from Lake Lanier, Atlanta, Georgia, United States - LL-1505 | ecosystem: Environmental > Aquatic > Freshwater > Lake | place: USA: Georgia | collected... | reverse complement strand
ACAGCGATAATACCTTGACAAACAGCGGGCAACATCTCCTCCTCACTCAAAATATGACAGTAAGCGAAGTCATGTAGCCCAAGACGTTTTATACCAGCCGCTGCTAGTACTATGCCATCTAAACTCATATCACGCCATTTGTCCAATCTTGTTGGAACGTTACCACGTATACTATGAATCTCTATATCTGGGCGAATATGGAGAATCTGAGCTCGCCTTCTCACTGATGATGTTCCAATTGTAGCGCCCCGTGGTAGAGTCGATATTGAATTTGCTTTGCGAGATATAAGAACATCTCTTGGATCCTCGCGCTCTAGAACTGCTGTTATGATAAGGCCATCTGGCAAAGTAGCGGGCACATCCTTCATTGAATGAACAGCAATATCAATTTTATCAGTAAGTAAAGCCTCTTCTATTTCCTTAAGGAATAGAGCTTTGCCACCTATGTCATAAAGAGGTTTATTTTGGATTTTATCGCCAGTAGTAGTTATAGGCACTATTTCAAAAATATAGTTTCCAGTAGCTTTGATGGAGTCAATAACCATCTGCGTTTGCTTTAGCGCCAATTGACTAGATCGCGTTCCTATTCGAATATTTTTCATTATATTTCATCATTATCATTATAGTCACCGAGTATCATTTGATGAAGCACTTCATTATACTGATCAAGTTCAAGATGCGCATTCAACATGCCAGCGCTGAATGCACCGCATGCAAACCCAAAACATATTGCCAAGACTGAGTCGTTATTATGATCGCCTCGAGAATTAGGAAGCGCAACTAGTATATAAGCCAGAGAAGTATAAAAAAACGTCAGAACTAATAGCAATTCTTTATATGTCATGACTGAGCGTGGATCAGTGATATAGTTGAGTTTATATCAGCTCCACATGAATTTGTAAATTAATGTTCTGCCCAGAGCGCGCTAAAAGAACTTGGTGAGCTAGGCTTAAAAGGACTCCGCGCAGTAAGCTCGCCTCTTTTAATTGCAGCATCATAGCCAAAGACAAGGGGTATATTGGTCTCTCCATGCCCTATACCATGAGCCTTAAACATAGGAATATGACTATTGCGAGCACAAAAATCTTCAAAAGCAAAATTTAAGTGCTCATCGCTTTTGGTAAAATCGCCAAATATAATAGCGCCCACATCATCGAACAACCTAGCTTGACTGCAGTGATTAAGCATCCTGCGGACGCTATAGCCCTTCTCGCCTACGTCCTCAATCACTAAGATTTTGCCCTTAGTATCAAGATGTAGCTTTGTTCCTATTGTTGTGACAATAACTGAGAGATTTCCACCCGCTATAGGTCCTTGAAACTCAAAATCTTTTACCTTTTGCGTCATGGGTTCAAGCTGAAATCTAGACTCTTTACCATTCAAAATTGTGACTATATCATCAATATGCTTGGCTTGATCTCCAAGCAAAGATGTTGCAACAGGACCATGAATAGATGGCATTTTGTAAACTTCATTAAATAAACAATGTAGCACTGTTATATCGCTATAGCCTATCAAAATTTTAGGATGACTTGGCTTGAGATCTATGCATTGAATGGCTAACTCCGAAGCGCCATAGCCTCCGCGAAATGCCCATATTATGTCTATCTCAGGATCAAGTAAAGCCGATTGCAGTTGCTCTAGGCGCTTTTTTGTAGCATTTGCATAGTAATGCATATTCTCTGCAAATAGACCCAGTGGCGGCTTAACCTGAAAATCATATTTCATCAGAAGATTAGCAAATTCCATAGCTAATCGATCTGCGTCATTGACCCCAGAACTCGGCGCTATAATTTGTACTCTATATTTCATTTTAAAAACTCCTCCCAAAGCCTAACCCCGGTTTTTATCGGAAAAAGAGAATTCTGATTCAAAACAACAATTATCCCAACATCTTCCGATGGAATAAATCCAATAAAAGTATTTACACCAGATATCGTGCCACTATGAAAAATCAAGTCCTTACCCTTATGATTTTTGGCTTCTAGTCTTCGTACTCCAAGGCCATAATAAGACTTCATATCATTAGCGGAAAGTCCAGGCCATCCATCACCCCATTTCTCTAGGTCATGATTAAGAATATAGGGGCAATATAACTGATCCAACATCTTTTGTGATATTAAATCTGGCCTGTGCCCCATCTGTAATTTTAAGAGCTCTATCATAGCATTTATTGAGGCAAAAACCCCGGCCGAAGCAGGAACTATCTTAGGGTAATAAGGTGGAAATTGCATGGCTTGAGAAGCACCAGACTCATATTTTTTATGAGGATAGGCGAAATTATTCAGGCTCTTTAGGGGCATTATTTGAATCTCATTCGTTTTAAGTGCTTTTCTTAAAATATCAATTGCATCAGCAAAGTTTGAGCCTTGCGTGTGAAGTGCATCATCTACTAAGCTAAAAGTAGCATTGCTATAGAAGTAGCACTTTCCTGGCTTGCAAGATGGTTTTTGGAGTCTTAATTTCCGGAGTACTTGAGCTCTAGGCAATCCTTGCTCCACCTCCTTATTGCCAGTAAAATTATAGCCGGTTGTGTGACCCAGGATATTTTTCAGATTAACATCATGCTCCAAGTAGTTGAGATGTATTTTTTTATCGAGGTCTACCAAGCCCTTATCTGCAATCAAAGCCACTGCTGTTGCACTAACGTATTTTGAGCATGAAGCTAGAGAAAATAGCGTATGCTCTGTGATTGGATTTGATGAATTTTTTTGATGCCCGAATGTGTTTTTATAGACAACTTCGCCTTTTGATATTATAGCAATAGCCCCTCCTTGAAGGTCATCTGTATTTATACCCTTGATAAAGCGCTCTAACTTAGGTGACAAAGAAGCTTGAGCATTATCTGATATGACTAGCAATGTGACGTATAATATCAATCTGATCATGAATTTTACCCTCTCATAAAACTGATTCTGTAGATTTTTCGATCGCCTTCACTTCTCTCCACAATTCCAGCATCATTTCAATAGATTGGCCTTGTAGATTATCAAATCCACGTTCTTTGGCTAATCTTTTTACCAACTCCATCCTAGAGCCAAATTTTTTATTGACCTTAGTCAGCGTCTTATCAACATCAAAACCAGTGAAAAGACAAAGCGAAATGACGGAGCTAATCAAATCTCCGATCTCTTCTTGAATTCTTGCTGGCGGCTCATTATTTGCAATAGCTTCTCTTACTTCTTCGCATTCGCTACACACTTGATCCAAGATCATCTCCACCCCTGGCCAATCAAAGCCAAAATCGCGAGCATCTTGGTCAAGAGATATAAGTTTTTGAAGCTCAGACATTAAAAATACTCTTCATCTTTTGAGTTGCCCGAACAAGCTCGCGAGCGACTCCGACCTCTATCGACGAATGTCCACTGTCTGGAACTAAAACAAGCTCAGAGCCTTTCCATGCTTTATGCAATTTATAAGCCATTTTTGGCCGACAAATTATATCATAGCGACCCTGGACTATTATGACTGGATAATGGGCTATCTTGTTTATTTCATCAAGTATCTGATTTTCTTTTATGAAGCAATGATTGATGCAGTAGTGAGCGCAAATCCTAGACATACCAAAGACCAAGTCTTGATCGTTCAAGTCCTCGAGAGCTCTTTGATCCCCCTGCATCAAAAATGCAATGGTGGTATCATATTTGATAAAACTTCGCATGGCTGGCAGGTGGATTTCTGGATCTGGATCTAGGAATCTTTTGTGATAAGAATTCATAAGATCGCTTCGTTCATCTTCAGGCAAAAAACCTACAAATTCCTCGTAAACTTCAGGAAAAATATCGTCATTAGCATTCCATAGACTTTTGATCTCCTGCTCAGTTGCACAAAAAATCCCACGCAATACGAATCCTAAGCACTGATCTGGATGAGCCTGGCCATATAGCATAGCCAGAGTCGAGCCCCAAGAGCCGCCAAAGACCATCCACTTATCTATACCCAGGCTTATGCGGAGTTGCTCTATATCCGCAATCAGGTTTTGCGTGCTATTCTCTCCAAGCTCGCCCAAAGGCTTCGAGCGCCCACAACCCCTTTGATCAAAGATCACAATTCGATAAAATGCTGGATCAAAAAAGCGCGCATTAGAGGATGATGTACCAGCGCCAGGTCCACCATGCAAAAATACTACCGGCGCACCATTTGGGTTGCCATACTGGCTATAAAATATTGAATGTAGGCTTGAAACCTGCAAATAGCCTTCGTCAAAAGGTTTTGATAGAGGGAATAGGACATCGTCCAGAAGGTATTTTGGGCTATAGACTGATTCTGGGGTTGTGATCATATAAAGGGCTTTTTGAAATTATTTTATTCTATACCATGTTGCTCTTGCTTTGCCATGTCTAGTTATTAAGCTCGATGCAACTAACTCCCTGATTCGTAGCTTAATAGTATTTTGATTAGCTTTTGTCGAGGCTACTATATCTGCCATAGTCATTCTGGGCTTGATGCGCAATAACTCAAGTATTGTAAGCGATAAAGTTGGTAAATCCTGACTTGTCATATCTTGCTCTGCTAACTTAGCATTAAGCCTATTTTTTTGTTTTAATAATGCGCGCAAAAAAAACCCTACCCACGGAGCCCAGTCCTCTTTTTCTTTACGCAAGCTAATTTGCGTGCGACGCAAAGCTTCATAGTACAAATCTTTATTTTCTTCTATAAGGCTCTCAAGTGAAGCATATGGAGCGTAACCGTAACCCATGCGTAATAGAAGCAGTGTTGTCAAAATGCGTGATAGTCTGCCATTGCCATCTTGAAATGGGTGTATTGCTAAAAACACCGCTATAAATATTGCTATTGCTACAAGCGGATGTAAGATCCTTTCATCTATGATCTTATTAAACCATAAAATCAACTCTTGCATCTCTCTTGGGGTATCAAATGGAGTTGCCGTCTCAAAAACAATCCCAATCTCTTTGCCGCTTGGTTCTATCGCCACTACGTGATTTGGTAAGATTTTGTATGAGCCTTTATGATGTTCATCTTTTGTGCTATGCTTAAGCAGAAGTTGGTGAAGCTGTTTTATGTGATTTTCTGTAATGCTAATATCATCGAAAGACTCAAAGACTAGATCCATAGCTTCCGCATAGCCAGCAACTTCTTGCTCATCACGCGATTTAAATGATGTAGATTTTATATTAGATAGGAGAGCTTCTACCTCTAAGTCACTGAGTTTAGAGCCCTCAATACGAGTAGAAGACCCAACACTCTCAATGGTTGCTATTTTACGCAAAGAAGCCAGGCGTTCTGGAGAAAGAGTTTTAAGTAGTCGCCATTGACCTTTAAATTCCTCGATTTCCGTTATAAGCAACCAGAGCTCTTGGTCGACTACTATATTCGGATTCTTCATTTTTATACCCGATTATACCCGATTATACCCGATTTCGTTGTCGTAGTCTATAATCTTTAATCCAGGATCGCTAATCTTAACACAATTTCTGCCCATATCTTATAAGCGGGTTTTTTGGCTCTCGGAAATTCCTCGGGCTTGACAATCGTTCTAGAGCGCAAGTCTACAAGCTCAAAATCTTCATACGTTATTGTCATTTTTCTCTTGTGCTAGGCGTTTATGAGTTGTTTCCCTCGGACGCAGCGTAGCGGAGATCCGAGGGTCTCATGAGATATCCGCGTAGCTCCTGAGGCCCTCGGGTCAAGCCCGAGGGAAACATTTAAGCAGAATGATACTTTGCCATATCCATTGTCCCCTCGTTATGATCGACAATAAGAGTCACAGTAACGTCGCCCGTAATATTAATAGCGGTGCGAACCATATCCAAAATACGATCCACGCCAACAAGAACGCCTATGCCTTCAAGCGGTATACCCACAGAGCTAAGCACCATAGGCATCATGACAAGGGAGCCACCCGGGATTCCAGCGGCTCCGATTGAGCCAAGCGTAGAGGTTAGGGTGAGAATGCAATAATCATGGAATTGCAGGTCAATACCAAATATCTGAGCAAAGAATATTGCCGTCAAGCCAAGATAAATAGCCATTCCATCCATATTAATCGCAGCGCCAAGAGGTAATATAAAGGACGTGCTAGCCTCTGACATGCCCATATCATCCCGACAAACTTCCATAGTCGTAGGCAATGTTGCCTTGCTGCTGCTGGTAGATAGCGCAACAAGCTGGTAGGTTAAGCTTTTTCTGTAGAATGGCATAGGTGATATACGGCAAAATATAAGGATCATCAAACCAAAAATCACATGCTGCAATGCCATGGCAAATAGAACGGCAAAAACTAATTTTGAAAGAGTGAATAATATTTCAACTCCCTGAACACCGACGACCCAGGAAGTCAGGGCGAAAGCTCCATAAGGCGCTAACTCCATTACCATACAGATCATCTTAAGCATCATCTTGGATATAATGTGGAAGAAGTTCTTCAAAGACTCAGCCTCCTTGCCCATCTTGTTTATAGCAATGCCGGCAAAGATCGAGAAAAATACTATCTGCAAATAATTACCGGCAGAGAAAGCTGCAACAACATGTTCAGGGACTATATTAACAAAAAAGCTACCTAGATTAAATTCCTCAGCAATTTTGGTAACGCTCCCTACCTTGCTAAGATCCAGCTGAGTGCCAATACCAGGCTCAAGAACTGAGGCTACCCCTATGCCGAATATAATGGCAAAAACAGTGGTGATCATGTAGATTATAGTGGACTTAAGTCCTATTCTAGCTAAGGCAGTTGGATCCTCCATGCTGGTTATCCCGGAAACTAAAACAAAGAAAATCAGTGGTGCTATGACCATTTTAATGAAGCGCAGGAATATGTCGCCTGCTGGTTTGAAATAGATTGCATAGTCTGGGAAAAAAACACCAAACAGCGCTCCTAGCACAAGACCGATGGCCACTTTTTGCCATAATTTCATAATAACTCCCTATCATTTATAGTTAGGGAATCATAGCAAAGTATCGAGACTAAGTATAGTGGAAATTTCCCTCGGACGAGCCTTCGCGAGATTCCTGAGGGTCTGGTGCAACGCTGGACTTCTGAGATCCTCGAAGGCCTGCGCCCGAGGAAAACAAACGGTCAAGCCCGAGGGAAACAAATTCCCTTTACGCTGCAAACCCTTAACTCCTCATCAATCTCCAAATGCACCTCTATGCCACTTGGCAAAATCCCGGCCGCTATTTTTGGCCATTCAATTAGGCAAAGATTGCCATCTAGGGCATCTTCAAAGCCCAGTTCATAGAGCTCATTTTGCGACTTTAATCTATATAAATCGTAATGATAGATCTTGAAATTCGGAGCTTGATAGACCTGTAGTATATTAAAAGTTGGGCTTGGAACATTAGTCTCATCGCCGCAAAAAAAGTGTATGATTTCGCGCGCTAAAAATGTCTTTCCCGCGCCAAGATCGCCATGGAGCGTAACGAGATCCCCAGCCTTGAGCTGGGATGCCAGATTACGCGCTAGCGCTACTGTATCAGATTCGTTATTTAATCTGTATGTTGTTTCCCTCGGACGAGCCTTCGCGAGATTCCTGAGGGTCTCGTGAGGCTCCTGAGATCCTCGAAGGCCTGCGCCCGAGGAAACCAAATATTCCCAGACCCATTTAATAAGACTCCCCTCAAAAACCCTAAATACCAACCTCGAAGAGCATATCACCAAAATCACAATCATGTAGCTGTACAGAATATCTGCGGGATAGTGCATGGCAAGAGCGATCCGTGACCAAGCTACAAGCGCTGTCGTAACGACAGCAAAAATGCGGCTTACCACCCCCAAATAACTCCAAGCAAGTATCGTAACCATAAGAGCTAGTCCGGAATGCGAACTCGGAAAACTAGAAAGGCACCGCTCATGCGATAAATCGAGTATAGCTTGAAAGGACTCAGGCGGCAGCGAGCAATAGGGTCTTGGAAAATTAATAGAGAACTTGATCGCGGCATAAGTAAGGCCGAATATAGAGTAGCATATACCGATGAAGATCAGAAGGTTGTATCTTTTTTTGTTGTTTTCTTCAAGCAGGCTTTTGGGCGATGATCCGAGAATCTCGTAAGACTCCTGAGATCCTTGGATCAAGCGCGAGGAATAGATTCTGGTCATAAAAACCAAGCAACCTACAAAATAATAAATAGCAAAATTCTCTATGTTGAAAAGAAAGGACAAATAACTCAGAGTTTTAGGCAGCGCGCCGATATTCCCCTTATGGTTTAAAAAGTGGAATATTTGAGCATTATATCCCAACCAATCGTAAAAAATCTCTTTCATTTAAACCTCTCCTCGGGTTATACTTGGACTAAGCTGCTTCCTTCAAGCTTGACCCAAGGGCCTTCAGGAGCCCCACGAGACCTTCGGGTCGAGTCCGAAGAAAACGAACTATATGCAAACAACTCTCACAATACTAGGCTGCGGTTCCTCTTTAGGAGTTCCAATTATAGGCTGCAAATGCCCAGTTTGCTTATCTGCCTCACCATACAATAAGAGACGTCGCTCTTCAATTTTAATCTCTAGCAGTAGCACTAAAATCCTTATTGATGCTGGACCGGATATTAGAAACCAGCTTCTTGGTGCAGATATTAATGACATTGATGCTCTGATAATAACACACGACCACGCAGATCACACAAGCGGCATTGATGATATGAGAATTTTTAGGCTTATTTATGGTAAAAGACTCGATATATATGCAGAAACCCAGACCATAAACGCAATAGCTCAACACTATCACTATCTTATTAGCATAGATGCTATCAGGCTCCATGCCATAGAGTTTGGCTCGAAACTTGAGATTAATGATATAGAACTACAATTCTTTTGCCAGGATCATGGCACAATGGATAGCCTTGGGATTAGGATAGGTAGCCTAGTTTATGCAAACGACGTCATAGCCTTTCCCGATGAATCAAAGAAATATTTAAGGAACGCAGATACTATTATAATGGACTGCGTTGACTACAAGTCATTCCCAACTCACTCCGGCCTAGATTTAGTCATGCAGTGGGCTCAGGAGTTTGAGCCGAAGCAAATTTACCTAACGAATATGAGCCATAATATAGACTACTTTGACATTCAGTCCAAACTGCCTTATAATATAAGGCCAGCCTATGATGGCCTCAGAATAGAATGCTTTCCTCGTGCTTGACACGAGGATCTCAGAAGTTTTACCTCACAAAACCCCCTGGATCATCGCTATAGCTCGTCCGAGGGAATTAAGGATATACATGAAGAAAGATATAATAGTTTTAGGGGCTGGTGCCTGGGGCACGGCTCTTGCAATCCAAGCAGCAAGAATGGGCTCCGATGTAACGATATGGTCTCGTAAGCCTGAAATAGTTGATTTTATAAACTCTCATCATAGAAATCCTGCCCATCTGAGCAACCTAACTTTAGCGCACAATATCAAAGCAAGCGGCAACCTTGTGGATCTTGTGCATCACAAACATATCCTCCTTGCAATTCCAACTCAAACAACGCGTCAGACGCTCGAGCGTATAGGATTGTCTGATAAAAATGCCTTCATCATATGCAGCAAGGGCTTAGAGAATAAGTCTTTAAAGTTACTTAGCGAAGTGGTGGGCGATATAACGCCAGGAAGTCCTGTTGCAATTTTATCTGGCCCGAATTTTGCCAGAGAAGTCGCTGAAGGATTACCGGCCACTACAAGCATAGCATCACAAGACCAGGCTTATCTTGATGAAGTGACTGAGCTATTTGCTGGTCGTAATTTTATAGTCCATTCTAATAATGACATAATAGGCACTCAAATTTGCGGAGCTGCTAAAAATGTTGTTGCCATAGCATGTGGTATTTGTTTAGGGGCGCGACTTGGAGAAAATGCTAAGGCCGCAATTTTAACCAAAGGACTATCCGAGATCAATCAGTTAATTCTCGCCCTCGGCGGCAGTCAAGGGACTATATTGTCACCAGCTGGAATTGGTGATTTTAGCCTGACATGCGGCAGCCCAACATCACGTAATATGCTATATGGTATTGATCTTGCTTCTGGTAAACACAAAGGTGATAAATTGGTAGAGGGATTCCATGCCACCAAATCCATTGGTGCTTTAGCCCAGAAGAATGGACTCAAACTTGAGCTCATAGAAGCTTTAGGTAGAGCAATCGATAGCCCATCGTCAGCATCTAAAGAGATCTACGAACTTTTTTACTTGAAGGTTTAGGGTTATAAGCTTTGATTTGAAGGATTTGAGCTTGATTTGAAGACTTTGAGATAGTGTGGTGGAGGCGGAGGGAATTGAACCCCCGACATCCTGCTTGCAAAGCAGGCGCTCTACCCCTGAGCTACGCCCCCACTATGTAGAATCTTATATATTCTTGCGCGAGTATAGTCAAGAAGAAATTTGTTATTTTGTGCTTAATGTCTTTGCCGCCTTCTTCCTCTCGCCTTCTGCAATAACCTCCACAGCTCTTTCCACCGTGATATTCATGGCATCATCCTTCTTCGGAATCGATGTGAATTTGTTCATGTGTTTCACGTAAGGCCCGAATTTACCTATGCTCATAGTGATCTCTTGACCAGTCGCCGGATGAACCCCGATCAACTTCGGTAGACTCAATAAATCAAGGGCAGCTTTCAGATCTACATTCTGAGGCACTAGCCCAGGCGGCAATGATGCGCGCTTTGGTTTCTCAGTCTTTGATCCCTCGCCAACCTGTACATACCAACCATAAGGCCCTTTCTTGAGGTATATAGTAGCGCCAGAAGAATCAAAACCAAGCTCTTTGTTATTATCATCATCACCGCTACTTGCGCCTTCTTCTGAGCCATCTGCTTGCGTAATTTGCTTTGTGAACTTGCACTCAGGATAATTACTACAGGCGATAAAAGCACCAAACTTCCCGAGTTTTAGGCCAAGTTTACCATTAGCACAGGCCGTGCACTTGCGAGGATCATGACCCTCTTTATCCGCAGGGAACAAGTGACCAGAGAGCATTTCGTCAAGTTGATTTATGATATCAGTTATTTTATACTGACTAACTGTCGTAATATTCTCATGAAATCCTTGCCAGAATTTAGTAAGTAAAGCCTTCCAGCCCATCTTGCCTTCCGCAACTGCATCAAGCTCATTTTCTAGATCAGCAGTAAAGTCATACTCTACATACTTCTTGAAGGAGTTAACTAAGAAGGCAGTAACTAGTATCCCTCGCTCTTCTGGTACAAAGCGCTTCTTCTCAAGCTTTACATAGTCACGCTCTTGCAAAACAGAAATAATAGAGGCGTAAGTCGATGGCCTACCAATACCTAATTCTTCAAGGCGCTTCACTAAACTAGCCTCACCAAAACGCGGTGGTGGCTCTGTAAAATGCTGCTGCGGCTTCACATCTTTCGCATCGGCTTTTTCGCCCTCATTCAAAGGTGGTAATAGGCGAGATTCTTCTTCCACACTATCATCCACATCCTCGCGATAAATCTTATAAAAGCCATCAAAAGCTATGATCGAGCCTACAGCGCGTAATGTGAAGGCCTTATCCATGGAATCAATGATCGCTGTTACCATATCGATCAACACATTCTCCATTTGACAAGCAACGAGGCGCTTCCATATAAGGTCATATAACTTATACTGATCCGTCTCAAGTATGTTTTTTAGCTTGTCTGGTGTAAGCATTACATCAGTTGGGCGGATCGCTTCATGAGCCTCCTGGGCATTTTTTGCCTTAGACTTATAAAGCCGAGCGGCTTCTGGCAGGTACTTATCACCCAAATTACCCTTGATCCAATTCCTTGTGGCCGCAATAGCATCGCCAGAGACATAAACACCATCGGTACGCATATAGGTTATAAGACCAACAGTATCGCCTTTTATTTCTATGCCCTCATATAGCTTCTGGGCTATTTGCATTGTTTTCTTTGCCGTAAAACCAAGCTTACGCGCTGCTTCCTGCTGAAGAGATGAGGTAGTAAAAGGAGGTTGGGGTTGACGTTTCTGTTGCTTCTTCTCAATCGAGCTAATTTGATACTGACCTTGGCGCAAACGTTCAGCCAAGCTTTCGGCTTGATCTTTGTTTGTGATAGAGAATTTCTCAAGCTTAGAGCCATCAGCGTGAGTAAGACGCGCTCCAAAGGGCTGACCTTGACTTGATAGCATATCAAGGGCTATATCCCAATATTCTTCTGTAACAAACTTCTCAATCTCATGTTCACGTTCACATATCATGCGCAGAGCAACAGATTGGACGCGACCAGCAGAACGACTACCGGGCAATTTACGCCACAAGACTGGTGATAAATTAAAACCCACTAGATAATCCAGGGCACGACGCGCCTGCTGGGCGTCAACTAAATTACCATCAATATCACGCGGCTCGGCCATTGCGGCCGTTACTGCCTTTTTGGTGATTTCATTAAATGCAACCCGCTTAATAGGCACTCCAGCTTTGATAGCTTTCTTTTCCTTTAGCATCTCAACTACATGCCAAGAAATAGCCTCACCCTCACGATCAGGATCGGTAGCTAGATATAGAGCGTCAGCTTTTTTGGCCGCATCGCATATAGCCTTAACGTGCTTAGTAGATTTATCGGAAATTTCGTACTTCATCATGAAGTCTTCATCTGGTAATACCGAACCATTCTTGGATGGCAAATCTCTTATGTGACCAAAAGAGGCTAGGACATTATAGTCAGAACCCAAATATTTATTGATCGTTTTCGCTTTCGATGGCGATTCGACTATAACTAGTTTCATTTTTTCTTCTTTTTTGTTTCCTTCATGCTTGACGCGAATGTTTCATGAGTCCTGGGTTGCAAAGAGACCCTCGAAGGCCTGAGCCCGAGGGGTATATATCTAATTTAATAAACCAGAGAAATCCTCCCCCCTGGATGGCGACTGATCCTACCAGCTAATTCAAATTCTAGCAAGATAGTATATAGCAATGAGGTGTGTAATTGCGTTTCACTGAGCAAAGTTGCTATATCTATTGGTGTTGATGACAAAGCCTCAATCACCTTATTCTGAGAGGTTTGCGTGATAGTCTCATGACCCACTTTCATATCCTCAGAAAGACCCTTGCTTTTTTTTGCTAGCTTGCTCACAAAAGTCATATTATTTGACAAATGCTCAAAAATATCATCAGCCGACTCAAGAAGATGAGCCCCTTCCTTGATTAACTTATTCGTCCCATGGCACCTTGGATCCATAGGAAAACCAGGTACAGCAAATACCTCGCGGTTCTGCTCTAAGGCCAAGCGCGCCGTAATAAGAGAACCAGATTTTAAACTTGCCTCCACGACAACAGTCGCAAGCGAAAGCCCAGAAATTATACGATTTCTCTGAGGAAAATGCTGCGCCAGGGGCACGGACCCCACCGGCAACTCAGCTATAATTAGACCGGTCTCGGCCATCTCCTCAAATAACTTAGTATTATCAGGTGGGTAAATATGATCAATGCCGCCGGCAATAACCCCTATTGTTTGAGAAAGCGACGCCTTGTGCGCTGCAGTATCTATACCTCGCGCTAAGCCAGACACAAGAGTAACGCCCTGACTTGCAAGTTCAGCAGCTAGCTTACCTGCAAATACCTTGCCATTTACGGATGAATTACGCGCGCCAACAATGGCAATGCACTTACTGCTTAGCAAATTCTTATTGCCTTTATAGCTAATGACCGGAGGAAAATCTGGGATTTGTAGGAGCAAGCTAGAATAGGCTGGGTCCTTGTATGTAAGCAAGTAAGCGCCAGCCTTATCTAGCGCCTGGATTTCTTTTTCCACATCAGAAGCTAGGCTTAGTTTAATTGGCTTAGCTCTACCACCGCGCCTGGCAAAATCCTCTACATTATCAAGAGCATTTGTTGCATTACCGAACATGTTGATAAGCGAGATAAAAGTACGCGGCCCAACATTTTCGCTACGAATAAGACGCAGGATATCTAGATCTTCTTGAGAGTAAGTAGGTCTTTTATCCCAAAATAATCCTTGTAGCATTTTAGCCAATCTCTGTTGGTATTGTTGTTTCCCTCAAAGGAATCTGTGCGCTTGACGCGAGGGTCTGCGGCAACTCTGGGCTCACAAGACCCTCGAGTCAAGCCCAAGGGGAGCAAAAGATTACAGTTTATCGACATTAGAGGTCAGATAATCCGCAACGCCTTCAGCGCTTGCGGTCATGCCCTCATCTCCCTTATGCCATCCTGCTGGGCAAACCTCGCCATTTTCTTTATGAAAATGCAAAGCATCGACCATCCTTATTGTTTCATTGACATTACGACCCAATGGCAAATCATTAACGAGCATATGACGCACATTAAAGTCCTCATCAATCAAGAATGTGCCGCGTAGAGAGATACCGTCATCATTGAGTACATTGTAGGCTCTTGAGATATTTTTATTCAAATCTGACACCATAGGGAACTGAACATTACCGATACCTCCTTTACTATGTGGAGTATTTTTCCAAGCTAAATGAGAGAAGTGTGAGTCGACGCTAACAGAAACAACTTTTGTATAGCGATCGGCAAAATCTCCGAGTCTGTTATGAAAAGCGATTATTTCCGATGGGCAAACGAATGTAAAGTCGAGCGGGTAGAAGAAAACTACGCACTTATGACCTTTTGCATAACGCTTCAAGTTAAATTCAAATTCAATATTATTATCTGGTAATATTGCTTTAGCTGTGAAATCTGGGGCTTGTTTGCCTATGAATACTTGCATATTTATCCTCTAGAATGTTTATATCTGACTAGAATATATAGATCCTGAATTAAAAATGCAACGCCCGAATTCACTTATGGCTCTAACGCTCTGATGTGTGACAAATTTCCCCATTTTTTTGACAAGCAACACCCAGTAGCTCAATATCCTCTTTCATAAAGCGCAAATAGCCTTTAATATGTAACTTAAAAATGGATCACACTATGGAAATACTAGAGCAAAGTCTATATATCATAATCCCAGTATTCATAATCTTGATAGTCCTCTTTATACGAAAAGGTCGCGCGAGCGAAGCAAATGTTGCTTATATACAAAAAAATACTCCTGGCGCTCAAGATTCTTACGACAAAGTAAAGAGCGGAGATGATAAAAAATTGACTATGAAAGAGAGGCTTGAGCTCTCTTGGCAGTTTTTATATGAAATTACCGACATTGTACTTAGTAAGTTTTCTGCTCAAGACCAGGAAGATACACTGAAGATTGGCAGGGCGCTAATAGAAAACGGCGGGCGTTATGAGCATGTGATTGATTACGGCATCAGGCACGACTTGGGTCGCACTCAAACAAAGCAAGGCTCCGCAAAGGGTATTTAGCGCCACCTTGTAATGACTCGAGCATTCATCGCTAGTCTTTCTTGTTCTGATCATCCTTCATTCCATCCTTAAAAGACTTCAGGCCCTTACCCAGATCAGACATCACCTGCGGCAACTTCCCAGCGCCAAATACTACTAGTATTATTAATAGAATAATCAGCAAGTGACCAAAACTCATTCCCATCATATTTTTCTCCTTATTTGTTTAGTAACGGCTCTTGTTTCAAGCGATCTTATCCTCGTCTTAGAATGTTATGATCACCCTGCGCTAGGGGCGTCAACTTCATCATTTTAAACCCGGCAATAATTTGTATTTTTGGATTAGGAATAATGTCGCTACGAGCTACAACACCCACCAACTTCAATCCTTTTTGCTCTATTTGAAGAGCTTCGCCAAAAGGATGTCAATCTATCTGCGGTCGTGATAGTAATTTGATAGGGACTTAGGCCTTATAAGATTAATCTTCGGATGTCCATATAGTTCATATAAGCTCCGATTCTATTTTCTATAACCCAGGTTCGAATTTTAAGTTTTTCTATTCAAAAATACGGACTATCTTGAAATAGTCAATGGTTATTAAGAAAATAACTTGCCTATTCTTCGTCCAAATCTTGATTGCTCAGAAAGGAGCAAATAACTCATCCCAAAGCAAATTGCTATATTGACATAAGATAAGACGTTCATAATCTCAAGCTTCGATGATGCATTACGTGCAGCAAAATGAAGCCCTATAACAACTGCAACAGCAAGACCAGCTTTGAGCAAGATAGCTCCATTACCCCTCCTACTATAGGGCTTTTGCATAAAAATTCCAAGAGCCAGTGATGTCAGGGCTAGGCTGTACAATGGCCATATAATACGCTGATGACCTTCGGATTTTAATTTTATCATCCTCTCGTTGCTAAGTTTATAATTCGGTCTAAACAACTCACCAATAAAATGCTCGTTCAAGTCTCTACTAGCTGGATCAATTATAGAATTACATTTGCGCTTTAGCTCATTCTCATCAACTGACTCTGCTATTATATCAGCATTGCATCTATCAGATCCCAGGGCAACAGACAAGGCCCCAAAGTGCATTTTTGTCATTTTACCAAACTGATCCACTTCCTGCCTTGTTCCATTATTCAACTCAAATAATGGAACGCCAGCATAAAATCTTATTCTACCAGATTTAGCAAATAAAATAGCATTATGCCCTTCGCTACGGTTATCAAAAAGTATCACCCCTTTAAGTAATCCGCCAGATTTCTTCTCATCAACATAGAGGGTTACATTCTTTGATATCCTAGTAAATACACGCTCCTGGACTAAGTTAGAAGCATAATTTTCTCTGAAATGCTGCAAATTACTCTTCAAGACTGAATATGACATGGGGAGTAAATAAAGAGAGATAAAATATCCTATAATGGTCACAAAAACAGCCACATTTAAGACTGGCCTCACTAGAGAAAAAGAACTAAGGCCGCTATTGCTCAGCGCTATTAATTCACGATCATAGCTCAGATGATTGTAGCCTATCAAGACCCCTATGATCATAGCAAATGGCAAAATAGTGAAGATTAAGGATGGAAGAACTAAAGTGACCAAGAACATGAATTCCTTAAAACTCACTCCTCGATCAATGAGGTAGATCAATTTTACTATCTGACTGAGCCATACAAGTCCAACCATAGTAAGTATCACTCCTACTAAAGGCATTATGATACTCATAATAATGTGGCGTTTGTAAATCAGCATTACAATTTTTTTACTTAAAAATAGCAAACTTAGTCATAAAAATCCATCAGAATATCATGAGCTTTAAGGCGGGTCATTTTAGCTCTTGGTAGTAAAGCCATTTGTCATGCTAGCTAAAAAGAGAGATCAGGGAATGATATGAAAAATTTTTCGCAATTAAGGAATTATTGTGACTTTCGACCCGTCGCTAATAGAAGCTATTCCCTCAACAACAACTTTTGAGGAGTCGGTCAGTCCACTTACTATCTCTGCTTTGTCGCCAAGGCGCGTACCTAGTGTCACATAAACCAACTTTGCTTTATCCTTTTCTACCACAAAAACAAAGCTACCTTTTTCATTTCTCATAATAGCTTTTTCTGGTATCGCAAGTCCCTTGTGGGGGTTAAGATAAAACTTTACCTTAGCAAAACTGCCATGCTTCATAGTATCTAGATCATTTGTAGCTACTTTGACTGTAAAAGTTCCTGTTGCTTGTGATATATGAGGGGAGGAGGAGATAATCTCAGCTTGTAAGAATTCACTCGCTGATGCCACAACCTCAACTTTACCACCTATTTTCACTAATGGCATTAGCTTCTGTGGCAAATAGACTATTATCTCATGCGCTTTGCCGCTAGTAATGCTAACTAAATAGTCGCCTGTCGCAATATTATCTCCCACGCGAGATTTGATTACTCCTACTTGGCCATCGAAAGGCGCTATAATTACCATATTATGATAGTCTGCTGTGGCCTTTTCAAGATCATACCTTGCACGCTCAAAAGCGGCCTGCGATTGACCAAAAGCCCCCTCTGATATAAGCTTTTTAGCAAATAATACTTTGTCATTTTTTAGCGTAAACTCAGCCGACTTGAAGACGGCAAGAGCCTTTGCCTGCATTGCATGAGCTAGCTCACCATCGATTTCAATAATGACATCTCCGGCCTTGATGAACTGTCCTTGATTTTTTGTAACCTTACTAATAGTGCCAGATATTTTGGCATAGAAATCACGACTGCTGGAAGCTTTGCACTCCCCAGTTGCTTGATATAGATCGTGAAGCTCAATGTAGTTTGGCTCAGCGACTTTAACACTGACCTTCATTTCAAATGAAAAGCCCAGCGCCGACCAGAAGATGATCAGCGCTAGGCTTAAAAAACGTAGATAGTATGTCATTAGATATTATGGACCTGCGCAAACTGAGTTACCAGCGCTACCGCTAAGCCATGCTACCATTTGAGCAGAACCAAATACTATACCAACACCAGCTGCTGTCATAGCCGCAGTACCCCAGTTGAGTTTGCCCATAAATAGGCTAACACCAACTGCAAATATTGCAATCGTCGCAATAGCTCTGGCTATACCGCCCGTAAGATTTGCAGTCAAGCGACATAATGTATTGCCGATAATATCATTGCCTTGTGCTGCGGCACCACCACCACCAGCACCAGCACCACCACCACCAGCACCAGCACCACCAGCAAATGCGGATTCACTTGCCACAAGGACTATTGCAGCTACGCATAATAGAATAAAAAGGCGCCAGTAAAAATCTTGGCCTAGCTCAATTTTGAATGTCATATTATTCTCCTAATTTGTTTTACAGTCATTGATTGTGTAAATCATTCTATATTAG
>Ga0214921_10005182_pt1 | contig 18570 bp, 13 predicted proteins | sample LL1505_MetaG_FD_177992 | JGI IMG/M metagenome (GOLD analysis project Ga0214921, IMG submission 177992) | Freshwater microbial communities from Lake Lanier, Atlanta, Georgia, United States - LL-1505 | ecosystem: Environmental > Aquatic > Freshwater > Lake | place: USA: Georgia | collected... | reverse complement strand
AAAGTCGCCAGAGTTTCAGCAGCGCATGGGCGAGGTACTGCAGCAGCCACAGACTGTTCGCCATCGTCATCCATTTACCTTGCCCAAAATTCCCGTTGAAACAGAAGTGTCCAACGAAGTGATGTATCAAATGTTCGAACGCATTCACCAAGAATGGGAGCATTTGGGAGAAACGGAGCCTTACTGGTCAGTGGTGACGCAGCCTCAATACTACCAAGCTGAATTTGAAGCGCACAGAGAGCAGTTTTTTGCTTCAGGCAATTACAGCTGTCAAATATTCTTGGCTGCTTTGCGTCGGTGTGGCGTGAATCCAGACGAGTTGCAAACGTGTTTAGAGGTGGGTTGTGGAGTCGGCCGAGTTACGGCCTACCTTGCGGGTACTTTTACAAATGTCATTGCCGCAGACATTTCTAAGAATCACTTAGACATTGCAACCCAGTACATGAAATCGAGGGTGATCAACAATGTGAAGTTTCAGCATTGGTTGAATGTTCAGCAGTTGAACAACTTGTCGCAAGTGGATGCCATCTTTTCAGTGATTACCCTTCAGCATAACCCCCCTCCTGTAATGGCTTGGATGCTTAGGAAGCTGTTAGGCCAATTAAGAAGTGGCGGTGTGGCCTACTTTCAAATACCGACCTACCGCAACGGGTACATGTTTGAAGTGGACCGATACTTGAACAGCACGCCGCCCAACACTTTAGAGATGCACTTCTTGCCGCAACAAGATATGTTCAACATTATGGCCCAGTCCAATTGCCGTTGCCTTGAGATTAGAGAAGATGGCATGGTAGGAGATGAAGACAAAATGCTTTCCAACAGTTTTTTGATTCAGAAGATTTAAATCATGGTGTCTGGTGCAAGGCTTAATGTTGAACTTGCCAAACAATTCGCGTGGTTGTTAAGGTCAGACCTGCGTAGCAAATTTGCCAGCAAAGACGACGCTGGTTTTGAAGAATGGTGGTTGGTAAACGGAAGGCAAGAGTTTCCAGGCTGGCTAGATAGCCTGACTCAAGCGCAAGCAGATCAATTGTTTACCACCAGCAGCCAAGCTACCATAGCTGGCGTCAAAATTGATGTGCCGCTTGTTGCTACGCTGCTGGCAAAGTACCGCCCCGATGCCGTTAAAGAATTTGCAAAAAACGGCAAACTTCAAGGTGAATTGTTTTTTGCATGGGTGATTGTTAAAGGCTTGTCTGAGCATGCCTTCATCAAGTTTGCGCCTCGCAGCCTAATTGCAGTGCTTGACCAACCTGTTGTAAGCCCTAAGCCGAATGCGGAGTCGGATGCCTTAGGGCAAGGAGTGCCAACTGCATCGTTGCTGATGTATTTGTTGTGGCGCCTCATGGATGAGCCTACTCAGCAAGCTCGCAATATTTTTACCGACCAGGGCAGACTGGCATTTTTGGGTTGGTTTTTTAATGTAGTTGGCACTTTAGGCATAGCGCCTTTAATAGCTGGCCGATGGCGTGCATGGGTGCAAAGTCCAGAAGGCGAAGGTGCGCTGGCTACTCAAAAAATCAAATTAGATAAATTATTGTGGCTCAGCACGCAAAAGCCTGCTACCCAAAATATAAATGCAGACAAACCCTTTGGCCTGAACATTTACGGCTTTGCCTACGGCGAGCTAGGCATTGGAGAAGACCTGCGCATGGCCGTGGAATGCTGCGAAGCCGCAGGCATTGCTTATCATGTGGTCAATGTGGATGCGGGTGAAGCCCGACAAGCCGACATGCACCTTGAAGGTAAGGTGAGTGGCAGCACAGAGTTGCCCCCCTATAGTACAAACCTGTTTTGCTTGCCTGCTTTTGACACTGTGAGCCGCGTGTTTATGCAAAAAGGCGCAGCCGTGTTTGAAGGCTATCGCAATATCGGCTGGTGGCCGTGGGAGCTAGCCGTTTTTCCCAAGGCATGGAAGCCCTATGCATTTGAGCTGATAGACGAGGTGTGGGCCAGTAGCCAGTTTTTGTATGAAATGTACAAGCAGGCCACTGACAAGCCCGTCAAGTTAGTGCCCTTGGCCGTGAGCGTATCGCGCATGAAACCTTATTCACGCAAGCACTATGGACTGCCTGAGAAGAAGTTCTTGTTTCTGTACATCTTTGACTTCAACTCATCCGTTTCCCGCAAAAACCCAATCGCTGCCGTGAAGGCCTTTAAGCACGCTTTTAAGTCTACCGATAACACCGTGGGCTTAGTGCTAAAAACCATGAACACCAAGCCCAACAACCCTGAATGGCAGGCGTTATTAACAGAATGCCTAAACGACAAGCGCATAAAGCTCATTACTGAAACACTAGACCGCCCCGAAGTGTTGGGCCTGATAAACACTTGCAATGCCTATGTGTCTTTGCATAGGGCTGAGGGGTTTGGACGAACGATAGCGGAAGCCATGCTTTTAGGTAAGCCAGTGATTGCAACAAATTACTCTGGTAATTTAGACTTTATGCATTTCGATTGTGCATTTAAGGTTAATTTTGAATTAATCTCAATTAATCCTTGCAACTATCATTGGATTGAAAAGGCAGATAACGCTAAATGGGCAGAGTGTATACCTTCAGAATCTGCGAGTCAGATGGTAAATGCCAGGAACTATAAGGGTTTTTGCGATTTAAAATTTAATATATTCTCGCCAGAAGTATCTGGAAATATAATTAGTTTTGAGCTAAAGAGACTCTGAATAACTCCCGAAAAAGCGAGACTTGAATGATAAAAGTTCAACAGATAAAAACATGTTCTTCTGATTTACCCATTTCGCTGACTTTACGCTCACTTACAGGAGAATTTGGACCTTATTGTGGGGATTTGACCACGCTTCAGGCACACTCATCCTGCAGGCATCTGAATAATTTGTTATCACACTATCCACAAGTTGCTCAGCGCAAAAAGAGTTGTCAGTTGCGCTGTGTTTTTGATCAAGCACCGTTACCGGCTCTTGCGGTAGCCAAGCTGGCGTTAGATCAACCTGAAGCTTTGCCCCACTTTGGCCAGAATGCTAGCCTTGATTTTCTCCAAATTACCGATCAAGGCGTCTACAGTTTTGTACTTGTTCAAAGCCCGGCGCTTGTCAAGTATTATGGAAACCTGCAAATTCAGCCCGTGGTGCTAATGTTGAATATTTTCGCGCTTGTTGATTCTCCGGTAGCCGGAATCTGCTTTAACAAAATCTTTTTCACCGTGCAGCAAAGCGTGAGCCAGCGTGATGACGTGCTAAATAGCAATTGTGTCCGAAGCAGTGTTAACAAAGCCGAACTAAGCATTTACATCAATAAGGGCCTTCATCCCGAAGTGCCACTGATTGATCTTCTTAGTATGGTGCATATCTGGGTCACGCTCACCCGAGCTGTTCTTGGTGGAGCTGGACGCTGCAATCAAAGTGGAGTCCAAAACCGTGCCTGCTTTAAGCAACAAGCCCCGCTCGATCAACTTGGCGTTGACGGTAGAAATCTGAGTAGCCAAGTTGTTGGCTTCAAGCAAGTGCCAGAATCTGAAAATACTGCTCTCATCAGGAAGGTGCGTAGCGTATGCGTCAAGTTGAGCAAACTCACGAAAAAAGACCATAACGTGCAAGGCCTCTTCGATGGTCGGATCAGAAAGGCCAAGTCACTGCTGCATGGAATGGATGCGAAGCATTCTAGCAATCGGAAAAGGTGGATGCCCAGTTTTTTTTGTAGGAGCAAAGGGCCGAATAAAGCCAGTCAAATCCGTCAAAGCCACAACAAGATTCATACCTTCAAGAAACTCACACTTACGCGTTCTCTTGTGAACCAATTGAAAACCGAGGAAGCTAAGGTGGTTTGTTTTTTATGAAGATGTAATGTTACTATTACTAATGCAAACCTTCCTTAATTTCAAAAAGATATATGGAGATTAACTTTAAATAAGAGCAATCAACCTTAAAGTATTTATTTTTTAATAGACATAAGGGAAATATCGAAAAACAATAAGTTGAAAATAGTATATGTATATTAGTAACTTCACAGAGCAGAATTAAGTGGAATAACGATTTCGAAATCATAAATTATGAAAAAAATGAAATAAATTAACCAAAAAAATAGAATTAATCTATAGTTATTTAACACATTAATAAGATTTCAAGTTTATTCAAATATTTTTACATAAATATCAGTAGATTAATCAGAGTGATGAATCGAAGTGGATTGATATAGATTTAAATAACTGTTCTCAAAATTTAAGAAAATAAAAGAAAAAAAGGTAGAAAAATAAAATGCGTACTGGTAAAAATAATTGGATAGATTAAAATAGGGATAAAATGAAAGTTGAGAACATTAAAAAAAATTGGAATACGCAGAGTAGTGTAATATCTTATCCTTATGGTTGGCAGTACCCTAACATTACTGAGCAATGGGTATTTGATACTATTATTAAACATAATATAGATAATAAGTATCTAGAAATTGTATGTTTCCCATGGGCAACATTAATAGATTTAATAGAGCGCAATAAAAATGAGGCAGATTATTTTATTGAGTCAATTAATAGAGCGCCACATAAAAAAAGAATTATAAGAGTAACAATATGCCAGCATGTAAAAATGAAAATATTAGTTGAATACTTTAAGAAACTAAAGATTGATGTAATTTATTGGTCACACAAAAAGCTTTATGAAGATAATATTGGAAATATCAAAATTAAAACACTTCCTTTATATCCAGTCGTTACAATTGAACGCGCTGAAGATTTAAAATATAATGAAGAAAAAGAAAGAAAATATATTTTTGGTTTTGTAGGCGCATACGATAATCAATGCTATATATCTGATATTAGAGAAAAAATATTTATACAAAAATATAATCATCCATCATTTATAAAAAAAAGAAATCAATGGCATTATGAAAAAATAGTATATAAGCATCAAGTTATGGGTGAAATAATTACAGATGATGAACGTAATATTTATAATGAAAATTCAAAAGAATATTTTAAGGTGTTAAAAAATACAAAATATAGTTTGTGCCCATCAGGTGCAGGCCCCAATAGCATTAGAATCTGGGAGTCAGTGATGGCAGGCTGTATTCCAATTATTTTATCTGACAATATGGATACTTCGGCTTGTAATTCATTTAAATTTATAAAATGGAATGAGTGTGAATTCAAAGAAAAAATTAAAAATTTTGAAATAAAGACTGATGAGCAAATTAAAGTAGATAATGCAGATTACTTCTTGAAATATTTAATATTTGAATTTAAGAAGAGTGATCCTAAAGGTTTTCTTTTAACATAATTTTTTATATTTCAAATTAATTGAAGAATACCAAAAATATGTATATTGAAAATAAATTATTCAAAGTGGATGTTAGCGAAGTAATTCAAAAAAATAGAAAAAATTATAAATTAAGAAAACAAAGAGAAGAAAATTGGGACGTGGCAGTTTTTGGATGGGACTTGGGGCACAATGCAGCTGGGCGTGTTTACAATTTAGCTGAATTTTACTCAAAAAGAGCAAATGTAAAGATTGTAGGCAATCTTTATTTGCCGATTAGTTCTGAGTTATGGCCTCCTTTGAAGAATATAAAAATAGAAACTATTTTGATGAAGGTAAATAATTGGGAAAATTATATTGAAAAAATAGTTGAATTTGTTTTTGAAAATCCCTTTCAAATTGTTCACTTATCAAAACCTCGTGCTCCAAACGTAATCGTAGGATTTTTATATAAAGTTATTTGGAATTCAAAGGTAATTGTTGATATAGATGATGAAGAACTAGCATTTAATAAAAGTGAAAAAGAATTAGAAAAAAGACAAATTAATTTGTTACATGAAAAAGAATGGACTAAAATAGCCATAGAATGCATTGATGATTTTGATATGAAAACAGTTGTTAGTAATCCGCTAATAAAAAAATATGGTGGTTTATATTTACCTCACATGAGAAACGAGGAAATATTTCACAATAATTCAAAAAGAAAAATTATAAATAGATTAAGATTGTCAATTTTGCAAAGTGAAAAAGTTATTATTTTTCTAGGAACTCCTAGAAAACATAAAGGACTAGTTAATGTGGCAAAAGCAATATCTAAACTTGACCGAAAAGATGTTACTTTTTTAATTATTGGTAAATTCGATGATGTTACTCTTGAGAATCAACTAAAATCAATTGAGAGAATAAAATATAAATTTATAAATCAAATTTATATAGACCAGGTTCCAGATTATTTGGCTGTAGCGGATCTATGTATTCTATTGCAAGATCAGAACGATCCAATTTGCAAATATCAGTTCCCAGCCAAAATAGTAGATGCAATGTCAATGTGCATACCGGTAGTTACGAGTAATGTAGAAGCCTTAGAACCTTTGTGTATGGCGAATGCAATAATTGGAATTGACGAATCTAGAATATTTAATATTGTTAAAGAATTAATTGACAACGACAAAAAGTTAATTGAAACTGGGAAAGCTGGTAGAAAGTACTTTATGGATAATTTATCATATAAAATTAACTCAAATAAATTAGATATATTATTTAATTTAGAAAATAAAAGTTGGATTATATCTGACAAAATGATAAAATTCATCTCCGAGCTTGGATCGCCTATTTGCAATGAATTGCTAAATATTTCACCTCAATAAATTTTTAAATTGATGCTTAGTTAATATAAATAAAATAAAAGAAATCGAATGAGCAATTCCGATCTAAATATGTATGAAACGCTTAAACAAGCTAATCATTCATTCCTTAAAGAAAATTATGAGGAGGCGTTAGATGCATATAATTATCTAATTGAGTCGTCCCCTGATTTATTTAAATACTTAGAAATTTTTAATAATAAATGCAAAGAAGGTATAAAACTAAAAAATACAATTGTTAAAAAATCCGATTATGCTAAGAAGGATTTTATTAATGAAAAATCAATAGAAGATTCAAATAATATTGATATATACTTGTCTATAAAAGAAAAAATACCAGCGTATATAGAAAAATTAACATTGTTGAATGTCAATTCTAATATTACCCATTTAAAGGAAATGGAGAAAGCAAAGAAACGAATTTTAAAGATATTTATTGGTACTCTGTACTCTGGTGAAAATGAATTTGAGTCATCGTTAAAATCAATTAAAAATCAAAGTTACCCAATACATAAGCATTTAATTATTAAAAACAAACCAAATATTGAAGCACACAACACATTATATGAATCATTTCTGCAAAGCGATTCTGACATAATGATTAAAATAGATGCAGATATGGTTCTTACAGATAATATTTTTTTTGAGCGGATTGCAAATTTAGTAATTTGGTCGAAAAATATCGCTATTTTTCAAATAGCAATACATGATTATTTTTCGGGTAGGGCTATTCAAGGTATAAATGTATATACAAAAATATTTAATTGGGATAGTAATGCAACGGACCCAATTTTTACTGATAGATCTAAATTAAAATCAGATCAGAAGTTTCCAATTTGGGCGGGTTTTACCAATAGTGTCATTCACTCACCCAATCCCTCAAATTTCCAATCATTTCATTTTGGAGTTCACCGTGCATTGAAATTTAGAGAATCAATTCAGCGAAATGATTATGTAAATGCAGTAGAGCAATTAGAATATTTATTCGGAACATATCAACACTATCATTATAGAAAATCTGAGAACCTAAAATATGCTTGCTGCGGTGCATTTTTGACATTGAATGGGGCTTTTTCAAAAGATCAGCTTGACTATACTAATAATGAATTATCAAATTGCTTTGAAGAAAGTATTTATAATAAATACTCTGCAGTTCAAGTTGACGAATTATTCGATAATTTCATAAGTTCCGATAATAGATATAAAAAAATTTATGATGATATAAGTATTGAAAAATATTGCGTAAATTCTATATGTTTTATTGTACCACATTTAGATACTTTCGGAGGGATTCTTAGGTTCTTAGAAATATCAAGAATTTTTAAAAGTTACAATATTAATGTAAAAATTGCATCAATTTCACTAACAAATAAAGCAGCTTTAGTTGGAAACATACAATTCGAAAATATTGATATTATATCAATCGAAGAGGCTTTGAAAATAAATTGGGATGTCGTTGTATGTGGTGATTTTTCAAGTGGATTATTTTTAACCTTGCCACTTTTTAAAACTAAGTATACCTGTGTTTATTTATTGAATGGTTGGCAACATAGATATATTAATTTAAAGCAGCTAAAATTAATTAAACCAGAGCTTTATATAGCTAACTCAAGTTATGTGGCTAAGCATTATGCAGAACTTGCTCCAGTAGTAATTCCAGGAGGAATTGACTTACAAGTTTTTCAGAAGGAAAAATATGTCGTTAAAAAATCTCTTGTTGAAATACACATATTTGTTCCAGTAGGAAGAAAAAAACCAAGAAAAAGATTTATTGATGCATACAAGGCATGCCAAAAACTTTCAACTCAACATAAAATCACATTGCATACAATGTGTAAAGAGGAGTTGGAGGACTTATCTACTGATAAGATGTTACATGTACATCATATTAATATATCAAGAACTGAGTTATCGGCATTACTCCTTAACATGGACGTTTGCATTTTTCCTGAAGAAGATGCAGGTTGGAATAATCCTGCTGCTGAGGCAATGGCTGTAGGTTGTCCAACTATTTGTACTGATGCGGGAACCGTGGATTTTGCAATTAACCATGAAACCGCGATTTTATTTCCTGCAAGGGATGTTCATTTTATAGTAGATTCGGTGAATAAATTAATTGCTTCCTATGAACTTCGTAAATATCTCTCTGAAAATTCTCGTAAAATTATGAAGTCTTTTAGTTGGTACAACGTTGCTAACAAGCTTCTTGATATCTTCGATCAAACTCTTAAAGCGTCCTCTTATAGAGCTGTTATCAACAATAATATAGTTAATAAAATAAAGTTGGAAATTTTAAATGGTTAGTTTTGAAATTAATTCGATAGAAAAAAATTTCCTCACTTCTAAGGTCGATTCTTTTCTTCTTTGGCTATCAAGATTCGATAAAAGAAAAAAGATAGACTTAATTGTTCCTGTCTATAATTTTACACACGAGTTAGACATCTTACTTAGTGATTTGAAAATTTTAGAGACTGTAAATCGTGTTATTTTAATTAATGATCACGGATTTGAGTTTGATTTTTTCGATAGGATTGAAAATTATAAAAATTTAATCCCTCACAAATTATTAATAATTAATAATAAAAGAAATCTTGGTTTCGTTCATGCAGTTAACAATGGAATTTTAGCTTCTGATACCGATTCAGATTTACTTATTTTAAATTCTGATGCTTTAATCTCATACAAAACAATTAATCGTTTAAGTTTAATTGCTACATCCTCTGGTAATGTTGGAACTGTATCCCCTCTCTCTAACAGTAATGGTTTCTACTCCTTTGATCCTTCTAAATTATTGCCAGAAAATAAGTCAGATCTGATTGATGTTGATACAGTTCAAACTTATCTTTCGTTACTGAGCCCTTCGCTTTTTGAGCTAAGTCCTGTTAACAATGGTTTTTGCTTGTATATAAATAGAGAATTACTTTCAAAAATAGGTGTACTTGATTCATTTATTTTCTATCGCGGTTATGGTGAGGAGACTGATTTTTGTCTTCGAGCTGCAGAGTTAGGATTTTCAAATCTAGTTTCGTTGACAAGTTTTGGTTTTCATTCTGCTGGTTTCTCTTTTGGAAATCAGAAAGAGACCTTGAAAAGATTAAATAGTAATAGATTAAAGTCCATTTATCCAAATTTTATTAGAGAGCTTGCTTCTTATGAAAAGCGCTCAATTATTAATAAATTATGTAAACACCCACCTTCGCTTTTGCAAATTTCGCTCCGAATAAATCCAAATAAAACGTTACCCTTGGAATTAATTAATAATGAACTTTACATGAATCCTGAATTAATTTATTTCTGCGAACCAGTTGAATTGATTATTTTTTTATATTTTAAATATAATATTCTAATTGACAAGAATACGCTTGAGCTTTTCCCTGTGTTATCCAAATTTCAAAGTTGTTTTGATTTATTATAAAGGTTATGATAATGGACGCTGAAGAAAAAAAGAATCTACAGAAAAAAATATTTACTATTGATAAGATTTCCGAGATTTCCTCATCTGTTTTCTTTATTAGAGAAGCTCTGAATCCCGAAAGGTTAACAATAAATATAACATATTATAATGAATGGGACGTCCTAGTAAAACATCTAAGTTTTTTTAGTAAACTCAAATTCGATAATTTATTTATTAATATACTTGATGACGGTTCGGCAGTATCGCTAGTTGATAAAGTTTTTGAAATAAAATCTTTTGGAATAAAAAATATTTCTGTTTATCGCATTGTTGAGGATATTCCTTGGAATATTCCAGGTGTTAGAAATTTGGCAACTTTTGTAACTTTTACCCCATGGTTAATATTTTTGGATATTGATCAACACTTAGATGAAAATTCAATTTCGAAGCTTTTGAAATTATCTTCAGTTGCAAATAATGGTGAGTTTTTTACATTTAAACGTACCAATGGTCGTTTTACTGCTGGTACTATGATGATTAGCATGTTAGACCTTCTTTCGATTCACGGTCATGATGAATCTTTGGTGGGAAATTATGGTTATAATGATCAGTTATTAAGAGGCCACTTGTTTAAATCAAATTCGATTGAATATAGATTAACTGATGTTGCATGCAGCGAGTATAAAACACCATTAGTCGGCAATAGAGATACCTCTATAAATGAGGAAAAATACTATACGACTTTGTCAATGCCATTAAAACCTATTGCTTCGCTAAATTTTAAATGGATGAAATTACTGTAATTGAAAGGTATCTATTTTATGATTGAAAATATTCTTCTTCATGATCTAAAGTCTCTAACTGCTGGTGTTCCTCGAACATTCTCTATTTCAGATAGCAAAATAATTTTCAATTTTATATCTAAGAATTCTGATTCACTAATTATTCGTTTTCAAGGTGCATTGGATCAAATGAAAACACCATATCCTTTTTTTGGTTATGGTTTATCTAATGATTTAGATGCTAACATTATTACTATTGCAGATCCGTCTTTAAGGTTGAGTCCAAATCTAAAAAGTTGTTGGTATATCGGTGATTTTGAAGTGAATACTCAAGCAGAACTGCCAATTATTATTAACGATATTATAAATTTATTAGGTATAAAAAAAATTATTTTTGTAGGTGCTAGTTCTGGTGGTTTTGCTGCTCTCTATTTTTCTTACTTTTTCCCTAATTCTTTAGCTATTGTAATTAATCCCCAAACTGTTGTAGGCAATATCGATTTAAATTCTAGTAAAAATCAATATTATTCTACTTGCTTCCCCGGTTTAAATCATTCTGAAATTCATGCTGGTAGAATAACTAATCTTTCAGATATTTATAAGACTACTATTAATAATTATGTAGTGTATATTCAAAACTCAACTGCTTTCGGTGATTTATTTCAACATGTGTTTCCATTCATGCACGGAATTGAAAAAAACATACTCTTAAATAGAATTTTATTAAAAATTGACAATTGGGGTTTGCATGGTCATCGAGGATCGGTTCCGGCTAATGTTCATTTAGAATGGCTCAAATTAGCTCTTGAGGCTCATTCATTTGAGGCTGAAATTTTAGCTCGTACTTTTTATCGTCAATTTGAAGATGTTAAAAAATTTTATTTTACCCAGCTCTTCAGCTGCGAATTCAATTGAATCAATGATTTTTAACGATTATATTTCCGAGAAAGATTGATATGTTAATGATTAATGGCGTTTCTTTAAAGGAGGATGATTGGTATGCTCATAAAGGTGCAATTGTTGATTACCCATCATTAACCGTTTCAAGGGGGGTGTTGAAAAAATCATCTTCTGGAATATTAAAAAAAGTCTGGGTTAATTCTTATTGTGATTATCAATTCATTGTTAATTTGGATACAGATTGTGCTCTTAAGCTCGTGATTTTCGATGCGAATAAATCGAAAGCTCTTTCTGAGGGTGCGATTATTAAAAATGGTCGCTATTTTTTAAATTTTAATTCAGAACAATATACTTGTGTATATGTTGGTATTTTGTTTGACAGTCCTTCAAATCCTGAAGGACTGACTAATGATTTTTTCATTCTCAACTATTGTTACGTTGTTCATTCTCAACTTTCGACATCTCCCTACAAAAATTTACCCCCTGTTTCATTTTGGAAGTCAGCAGTTGCTAATACCCACTTTGCTGATTTTGATATTAAATCAATTGATTTAGATTTTAGTAATATTAAAGTAGCGACTGCAGGAAGTTGTTTTGCGCAGCATCTTGCTAAGCACCTGAAATCTAATGAAGTTGAAGTTCTTGATTTGGAGCCTAGACCTACTTGGCTTAATGCAGATTTATCAAATAAATATGGTTTTGATTTGTATACATGTAGATATGGAAATATCTACACTGTCAGACAGCTACTACAACTGCAGCAAGAATCCCTAGGCTTGCGTTCTCCTAAAGACATTATTTGGTCTAATAATGGTCTATTTTTCGATGCCTTGCGCCCTTCGGTAACTCCAAATGGACATGACAGTGTCTCTGAAGTCATTCTTTTACGAGAAAAACATTTATCTCATGTTAGAAGGATGTGGTCTGAACTAAATTTATTTGTTTTCACACTTGGGCTTACTGAGGCTTGGGAGCGTATTGATGATGGAACTATTTTCCCAACAGCCCCTAATACAATAGCTGGAGTTTTTAGTAATGAAATTTATAAATTCAAAAGCTTTAATTATGTTGAGATTTATGATGATCTGATAAATTTTTTTAAAATATTGAAATCTATTAATCCATCAGCAAAATTACTTTTAACGGTTTCACCTGTTCCACTAACAGCTACTGCTTCTGGAAAACATGTTTTAGTCGCGAATGCTCATTCTAAATCAATTTTGAGGGCAGTTGCAGGTCAATTTGCTGATGATCATGATAATGTGTATTATTTTCCATCATATGAATTAATTACTTCGCCGTCTAGTCGTTCTGTTTTTTATAATTATGATTTGCGTACTGTTAATTCATATGGAGTCAATTATGTTATGTCAAAGTTTTTAAATACAAAAATCGTACATCAGATTGACAGAAATATTTCTAATTTAGTGAATACATCTTCATCTTCAACTTCAACTTCTAATTCCACTAATTTTGACTTGTGCTGCGATGATGACTTGTTAGATCGATTTGATAGTAATTAATTTATTCTTATTTGCTGTTTGGTCTTGATCCAGTATTCGTCCCTAAGTTAACCCCTTAAATGAGAGTTCCATCGGTATTGCTTAATCTTACAACTAGGAATAAGACTATTTGGATATGACTATTTCATCAATAAGACCTATCCGTTTGGAACTAGTTACCAGTTTTCAGCGCCGCAGGCGTTGGATGACTACAATTCGTATTATCTGCACAGCGCACTGGGCTTCTTGCATCCAATATTGTTCAGTGAGGAACAATTTTTAACTTAATCATCGCATCGTTACGAAAATACAGGGTGAAGATCAGTTTTAAAATTAATTAATTTAGAGAATCTAGGAACTTAAAGCATGATTTTATTAACAGGCGCAGCTGGTTTTATTGGTTTCCATGTTGCTGAAAAATTATTATCAAACGGATTGCGAGTAGTTGGGGTAGATAATTTTAATGACTATTATGATGTTTCATTGAAATATCATAGAGCTGATTTATTGTCATCTAAACCTAACTTTAAATTGATAAAAGGTGACATCAAGGATGCCTCATTTATTAGGAGCGTATTCGAGGGTAACGAGTATTCTAAGGTGATCCACTTAGCTGCTCAGGCTGGGGTCCGTTACAGTTTAGTGAATCCATCTGCATATGTTGATTCAAATTTACAAGGATTTGTCAATATACTTGAATGTTGCAGAAATTTTGAAATCAAACATCTTGTATACGCCAGTAGTTCTAGTGTTTACGGTGGCAATACTAAACTCCCCTTTAGTGAAAATGATAGCGTAGATCACCCCGTAAGTCTGTACGCAGCGAGTAAGAAAGCAAATGAACTTATGGCCCACACCTATAGCCATCTATTCCGTATTCCTACCACCGGCCTTCGATTCTTTACTGTGTATGGACCATGGGGAAGGCCGGATATGTCGCCCATGCTGTTTGCTAAGGCAATTTTAAACGGGACACCAATAGACGTATTTAATTACGGAAAAATGTCACGAGACTTCACATATATTGATGATATTGTAGAAGGCGTTGTTCGTGTTTTGGAAAAGCCTGCGACAGTGGATATGAAGTTTGACACGTCGAATCCAATTCCTAGTTCCAGTAATGCTCCATACAGAATTTTTAACATAGGAAATCACAACCCAACTCCACTAATGGAGTTTATTGGAACTCTTGAAAGCACCCTAGGGATAGAGGCAAAGAAAAACTTTTTGCCTATGCAGCCGGGAGATGTCGTGTCCACAACTGCAAATACTAGTGCTTTGAATGCTTGGGTTGGTTTTCAACCAAATACAGGTATCAGGGATGGTGTTGAAAAATTTGTTCAGTGGTATTTGTCATATTATAAAAAATAAGTGTAGCAACGAGTGTTTTTGTTAAAGGGTACGCGAGTTTTATTGGCAGCAATTTTGTATAGACGTAGATTTCGTCATCCTGACCCTGATCCAGTTTCCTTACTACTCATAAGTTAGTAAATTCAGCTCCGTGTTGTACTGCAGACGGGGTTTTTAAACGTAAGCAATGGGGTTGACGCTCGCACCTACACGGCATCGTAATGTGCCAATTTTTAAGGAAGAACTTAAGCAACATGACAAGCAAAGTGCAATCACTATCCTTGATTTCTGTGGTCATGCCATCATTAAATCAGGTGCAGTTTTTAGAAGTAGCCGTTCGCAGTGTGCTAGAACAAGACTACCCTAACATTGAACTGATAGTGGCAGATGGCATGTCCACCGACGGCACCATCGAGCTGTTGGTCAAACTGCAAGCCAAGTACGGTCAGCGTTTAAAGTGGACCAGCCAAAAGGACGGCGGCGCTGCAGAAGCAGTCAACTTTGCCATTTCTCAGGCCAATGGTCAGGTGGTGGGGTGGCTCAATTCGGACGACGTCTATGCCACAGGTGCTGTGGCTGCGGCCATGGCTTATTTTGCAAAGCATCCGGCACATAAAATGGTCTACGGTGAAGGCAGTCACATTGACATGGCCGGTGTTGCCACTGGCAAGTACCCTAGCAAACCACCCAGTACGCCACTGGATGCATTTGCCGATGGCAGTTTCATATGCCAGCCCACAGTTTTCATGCGGAGCGATGCTCTTGCTGAAGTAGGCCTTTTAGATGTGAACATCAAAACGGCCTTTGACTTTGATTTGTTTGTGCGGTTTTTCAAGCGCTATCCACGTCAGATTGGCATGCTCAAAAGATTTCAAGCCTATTCGCGCTTGCATGGCTCGTGCATGACGCAACGCTTACGTAAGCAAGTGGCATTGGATGGCATGCGGGTTGTTGCTAAAGAGATTGGCATCGTCCCCGAGCATTGGTTTTGGACACACATTGATGAAATGTGTGCCAGTTACCCGTTAGGGCCAGACGGACTGCCCTTAACAAAGCAACTTGAAGCGTTTTTGAAAGAGGCGAGGGCCTATTACAAAACTGATGTTTTGAAAGCCATCATTGATCGGCTCAAAACAGATGCAAGGTTTCGTTTGGCCAAGCCTAATTTGTACGCCACAGTGCAACCCGATGCTTGGGCAGACAAAGACTTGCAAGTGAAATATGCCTGGGAAGGCAAGCCTGCCGCTGCAGTGTTGTTGCGTTGTGCTGCGCCTTGGCCAGAGCCAGCCAACCTTAGGTTGCGTGTGTGTACACCCAATGGAGAAGTCCAAAAGAGCTCCTCAGAAGTGCCTGATGAATTTGTGCTTCGCTTTGAAGTACCCGAAACCGAGCAAAGCGGCTGCATAGTGTGGGTTGTGAAAACCACGCAAGGTTTTGTGCCAGCAAAGTACGATGCCAAGTCCAAGGATCGACGTAAATTGGCCATCAAGGTGATAGACATCAGTTTAGAGAAGAGTGCTTAATCATCCCTTCACTGTGCTGCGCAGATTTGGACTAGGAGACAGCAATGGCTTTTAATTTTTTTGGGTTTAAAAAACGTCACGACATTGAAGATGTAGTGCCTAAAGAAGAGGTGCCCACCCTACCGCCTCAAGAAGAGCTGAAAGCTGACGAGACAGGGCCTAAAGAAATTGAGCCACCTGTTGCTAACGAATTACCTAAGTGGTTGGTCACTACCCATGAAGATGTGATTGCTGCCTACAAAATTTTTTTTAGGTCTCATGCCAGAGTCTGAAGATGTGATTACTTTGTGGCTCAGCTCCAATCCAGAAGCTGTGTTGGCAGGTTTCTTGAAATCGCAAGAATTCCTAAGTCATCCTCAAAAGGCGCCATTCATTTTGGCGCTCGCCAAAAAAATATTGGATGATCGCAAACAAGCAGAGTCTTGTACAGACTCATTCAATCCCAAGGTGGAAACGACTTAAACTTGAATACGTTGCGCTGAAAGTTTTTTGTTCGAGTCCGTTTTTTATTTTGACTTGGATTTTTCGATTATTTCTTTTGCCAACGCAACAAGAACAGGATAGAACTGCTTTCGATCCCGAAATTCAGTATGACCGACGGCCGGAGGCTGATTTGGAGAGTTGAGTGTTGGTGTACATGTGTCCACGATCTTTTACGTGGATACGATGGTCTTAGATTTAGTGTGGCTGCGCTAGATGGGATGACCGGACGCTTACATTGAATCGAATACCTTGGTGAAATATTTCACCCTAGAGTATGCAATTAGAGCAATGGCAGGTTTTTTAAAGTCCTTTTTAGGTTCTTTGGACTTTGATAATTGTTTAAAAAATTGACGCAGTGACTTCAGCATTGGTACAGGCCCTTCCAATCTAGAACTAAATGTTGATCAGGTAACTATCAAGCTTGCAATTTTTGTTTTCAAATACTGGATTAATTGGCAGGTTTAGAAGAATTTCGCTGCCTCTATTAGGACGTATTTAAATAGGCTGACAAGATTCGCTGATAGCGCTTTGCAAGAGCCTCAAATTCAAACCCTTTGCCAGTCTTGATGGCGTTCAAGTTGGGTCCTTTGCAAGACAATTCAAATGCGGTTTCTAATTGCGCAAGCGCCGTTGCTTCATTGGGCTCGGCCCACCAACTTTTTGTAAATTTGAGGTAGTCATTGGCTTGCAAATCACGCCTTGTCCAATCTACTAAAAGCGAGTTTTCAGAAGTTAAAAAATCTGCTGGTCCAGAAAAATCGGTACTGATCACATGCAGACCATGTTGCAAGGCTTCTACTAATGTTCTACCAAAGCCTTCACTTCGATGCAGCGAAATGTAGCAGTTGGCGCTGCGATACAAATCTGAGAGCTGACTTGGCGACAATGTTTCTTTAACAAGCTTAATACTCGGATGTTTTGGCAACCACTCAAACGCATTGGGCCCCATGTTTTGCCAGCGGTTGACTTTTAAGATGAGGTAGGCATGTGGAAGCTTTTTCGCATACTCTAAAAACACCCGAATCACAGCCTGAGGGTTTTTGCGATTCATTGTGGAATGCAAATCAAACATGTACAAGGACACGAATGCATCTGATGGAATATTAAGTTTTTCTCTAAAACTAATTCCCGTTGGCTGGTGTTGAACGACTGGCAATGGCAGCGCCAGGGTCAATTGATTGGTTTTGGCAAAGAAAGACGACTGAACAAATTTGGTAGGGCACCAAATGTGATCGACCAACTTGAGAGCCGGCACATGTTCATCGGGAAAGTCTGGTAACTCCCACAAAAAATAACCTATTTTTTTCTTAGGCTGAGTAAAAAAATGGGGGTTTGCGGTGGCTAAGCGCTGGCACTCCGTAGCCGCCAGGAAAAAGAAACTGGTGTCGTAGTCTTCCGTGGTCATGTGCTGCCAAGCCACGGGTACCTTGCCCTGTACATCGGTGGGAACATCCACAACCGAAAACGGAATGCCTAAATAGTCCAACATGGCGGCAAACGAACGCAAGTCTTCCCCCAGGCCCATTGGGGAGGTGGCGTAGCCTATGAGGTTGAAGCCTTTGGCTTGTGGGTTTAGTGTCATTGCGTTAATGATAATCAGCCTTTCGAATCAAAAACCATAGAACTGGGCGCGCTGTCCATTAAACTTACATAAATTGAACCTCTTACTTAAAGTAAGCGCGTAGCCAAAGGTAGGATAAATTAGTTAAATACCAAAGTAGCTGCTGTCAATGCAAGTTAAGAAGGAAGCTAATGTTTCTGCCTCTCCACAAGAGGCGGATAAGCAAGGTTTGCGTCAAAATTTTTGAATAAGCTGAGAAATATAAGGGTGCTTCATGAAAATAGCAGTTGTAGGTTGTGGCTATGTCGGCCTGAGCAATGCTGTGTTGCTTTCACAAAATTGTGAAGTGGTGGCACTGGATGTATCGCAGGCCAAAGTTGATTGGATCAACGCCAAAAAATCGCCCATTGAAGACAAAGAGTTAGAAGAATTCTTGGCGCACAAGCCTTTGAAGTTGCGGGCGACCATTGACAAGGCAGATGCCTTG
>Ga0214921_10005181_pt1 | contig 18571 bp, 17 predicted proteins | sample LL1505_MetaG_FD_177992 | JGI IMG/M metagenome (GOLD analysis project Ga0214921, IMG submission 177992) | Freshwater microbial communities from Lake Lanier, Atlanta, Georgia, United States - LL-1505 | ecosystem: Environmental > Aquatic > Freshwater > Lake | place: USA: Georgia | collected... | reverse complement strand
TGTATTTCCTAGCTTTGAGTCAGACTCAAAAGATTCAGCGGAGACGAGGAGATTTGAACTCCTGAAGGCTTTTACACCTTACCTCGTTAGCAGTGAGGCGCACTCGACCGGGCTATGCGACGTCTCCTTGTACGTGAGTAGTTTACACGCTTGTAAGACCATGTACCTAAAGGCAATTTTCCCTAATTTAAGGGTAAAACTAGGGCAGATTAAAGGCCTTCTTCGTATTCTTCCGTGACCCTCATCAACTCTTTTATTGAAGTCGCATGAAATGTTGTCTTGCTCCACGCTTCAGAATATCCATCGAATTTGCCAGCAATTTTGCTGTTCGATAAATCCGCTCCGCGCTTCTTTAACATTCGAAGTATCGATGTTTCCCAATTTTGGGTTAAGTGGCCATCCATGGGTCCACGTAGTTCCAAAACTTCCCAACCTAGCTTTCGATGATTCCCCAGTCGATCGTCAGGGAAATTTGTAATTCCGATTTGAAACATTTCCCAAACAGGGTGTTCGAGGAAGTAAAGGTAACCATCCTTATTTGGATCATAACCAAACTCTGCACAAGATGGGCATCCAGTTCCTTTGCTCGTACGACTATCTTGAGATGCAAAGTACGTATGGCCCTCTGGACACTTCCACTTTTGTTTGCGTCCGCTACCGGCAATAACCTTCGTAGGATCCCAGCCGTCAGCTTCGGCTGCGATTAATGGGTATCGAGTTGCTAGATCGTTATATCCACTAAGAAGTTGCTGGTTGGCACAGACTGGGCAACCACGATTTTCTTTTCCTGTACTAGTTCGTCCATTTGGGCTGTTCATATAAGAGTGCCCCTTGGGACATTTCCATTTTTGTTTTGTTTCATTTCCATAAGTCACGGTCGATGCGTCCCAGCCATCAGCTTCAGCAGCTACCTCTGGATGGGTAGTAGCTAGGTCGTTATATCCAGCAAGTACTGTTCTATTCGCGCAGACTGAACATCCGTTGCCAGCAAGTGCTCGGCTATAAATGACTGCATAATAGTTATGCCCTTTTGAACACTTCCATTTTTGTTTTGCTTCATTGCTCGCCAAGAAAATTGTTGGGTCCCAACCATCAGCTTCTTTTGCAATTTCGGGATGGGTTGTCGCTAAGTCATTAAAGCCGGCTAACACTTCTCGATTACCACAGATAGGACAACTTATGTCGGTGCGAGATCGATACAGAATGGGTTGGACAGCCATGTGTCCTTTTGCGCATTTCCAAGACCTTGATTCCTTGCTCCCTGCAATAACTGTTGTTGGGTCCCAACCATCTGCTTCTTTTGCTATTTGGGGGTGCGTGGTCGCTAAGTCGTTAAAACCCGCTAAGACCTTTTGGTTTGCACAAATGGCGCAACCTCGTTTTGCTTTCCCTGTACGCGCTTCAGGCGGAGACTTATATATATGCCCCTCGGAACATTTCCAGTTATATTTTTTTGATGATCCCGCAGTAACTGTTGTTGGATCCCAGCCTTCTGCCTCTTTCGCGATTTCTGAGTGCGTAGTTAATAAGTCATTAAAGCCTGCTAGGACTTGTAAGTTCGAGCAAACCGGACAACCCGTTCCACGTAGCGCTCGCAGTGAGATAACAGTCTTATACCTGTGGCCTATCGGACACTTCCAGTTTTGTTTTTTACTTGTGCCCGCAACCACTTCTTTGGGATCCCAACCGTCAGCTTCGGCCGCGAGTTCGGGATGGGTTGTTGCCAGATCGTTGTACCCAATCAAAATCTTTTGATTTATACAGACAGGGCAACCGGTTCCTTTTCGGTTTTCCTTCCCTGAACCAATTCGATCACTCACTGCCGCTGTGAATGAGTGTCCGATTTGGCACTTCCAGGTTTTCCTTTTGTTGCTTCCTGTAATAACTTCTTTTGGATCCCAACCATCCGCTTCTTTCGCAATTTCAGGATGAGTTGTAGCTAGATCGTTATACCCTGCTAAAACTTTTTGGTTTACGCAGTAAGGACAACCTGACTTACCTTTGCCTGTCCTACTATCAACTTGAGCCTCGTAGGAGTGATCTTGTGGACACTTCCAAAGTTTCTTAGCGTGACTGCCAAACAAAACCTCACTTGGATCCCAGCCATTAGCCTCTTTTGCTATCTCTGGAAACTTGGTTTTTAAATCATTAAACCCAGGTTCAACGCGTCGATTCTTGCAAGAAGGACAACCAGTTCCTTTGCTTGCTCGCAAACTAATCGGTGATTCAAATTGATGACCTAATGAGCACTTCCACTTTACTTTCCTATTTGTCCCTGCCGATACTTGGCTTGGATCCCACCCATCTGCTTCCAGAGATAAATCTGGGTGCGTCTGACTAAGTGGAAGTGATTTCACGGTTTAAGTGTGAACTATTGGACTGACATTCAAGCTACTAACTAAGGCATCAAGCTGACTCTCAATTTCTAATGGTGGCTTCCCAAGATCTAGTCCATGGGTGTAAACCGTGATGCCCTCTTGCCGTGTCTCAATAGAGCGTGCATTACCCGCTACTCCATAAACAATATGGGCTTCTTTCAGGCCCAGTAAAGAGGCATAACTAATTACTTGCCGAAGGTCATTCAACGAGTCCCTCTGTTGAGTTTCCCCTTCAGGTTGTTTGTACTTCGTATCCAAAACCTGAAATGGCTTACCACTCCGATACCAAATTACGTCCGGTTTTTCTCGATAAATACCTCCCACATCGAGTAGCAAACTTTTTTGAGTTGCTACTAGGTCATCTGAGTTATTGATTCGCTCAGCCAATTGCTTTGCTACGAAATCCTCAAATACCTTGTACATATCGATGCTAAATCCATTAATCTCTATATCTCCAGTATTTTCATGGAAACCATTTCCGCTAATTATTAACTCAGCCAGTCGAAGTGCGTTCCAATAGTGACTATTCAATCTAGATTCATTCCAAGCTGGTACCTCACTGATGTCTGATACATCCTTGAAATTGAAAAGCAAGTTCTGTGCTTGATTTCTTAAACTCCGATTTTGCAACCCATATTTCAGCGATATATGCAAAGCCTTTTTTAGAATCTGATTCTCTGGTACGTCATCAACAAAATCATCAAATGTCACTTCAAATGGGAAGTAGTTTCCAGGGTTCTTTTTAAACTGACGTGAAAAATCGATTCTCCCCCTTAGGACCTGTAGGGAATCTTCACGATTCACATAGCCACTTATTAGTCCTTTTCGTGTTGAAGAGGTAACGCTATGAATAAAGCTTTGAAAGAGAACGGTCAAGAAATCATTGCTCTCTGAGATTTGAACTTTTTCGCTGTCTAGCTTCATCTCTTCTAGTAGGCCTAAGAAATAGAAAATATTATAAACAGGGAAACGAGGGACAACATTTACTTGTACTCCTTGCACTGAAATAAACCCAACTTTACTATCAGCCTTAATTACGAATTCACCTGAAACTTTTCGACTGAGTTCTACGATTCCAGTTCTCTGAATCTTTTGAGCAATTTCTGCATCCAAGACTTCAACGATTCGTTCTTCGTACTCAGATAAAGAGAAGGTTGTCAGTAATTCGGGGGTTGGCATAGCTTTATTTGTTTCTTATGGATGAATCTTGTCGAATGAAAATTCGCTATGTTTCTCTGCCCATTCCCCGTAAAAATACTCCTCTAATAATGGTTCTATAGAGTATTTCCAAGTTAGCTCCAGATTTTCTCGCGATTGATTCTTATCCTTCATGAAGTAGGCGGGACCTACAGAGAATTCATATTTGGCCAAGGCATTATTTAGGTTTTCAAGAATTGCTCCAGCAACGGCTGGAAGTTTGTTTGCTTGTAGCCATTTTGGAAGTATCTGTGAGCAAGGTTCTGAAGTTGGGTCAAGGTGTATGAATTTAAATCGCCTTCTAATGGCACTATCGACCAGTGCGATCGATCGATCAGCTGTATTCATCGTGCCGATAAATATCAAATTCGATGGGAGGGAGAACTTTTCAGTTTTGGAATACATTAAAGAGATTTCTTCTCCACGATATTCAAGAAGAAAATAAAGCTCGCCAAATACCTTTGCAAGATTTCCACGATTTATTTCATCAATTATAAGGACATATTTCTGGTCTGGATTTGAGCGAGCCGCGGCTGCAATTCTTTTTAAAGGCCCGTCTACTTTCTCCAAGGAAACAGAGCCGTCTGCTTTCTCGGCGGGCCTGAAACCTTCAAAGAAATCTTCATACGAAAAGGATGGGTGAAACTGAATGATCTCGGTGTTTTCTTTGGATGCTAAATGCTGAGCGATTGCTTTCCCAATAAATGTTTTTCCAGTTCCTGGAGGGCCATAGAAAATTACTTGCTTGGACTGAGTGATCTGCCCGACAACTTCCGCTAACCATTCTTCGGGGACTAGAAGAGTCCGAGCAAGTGCATTTAGTGAATCATCTGTCGCCGCATTATTCATAAACTCATCTCCTATGAGTACATCTCCCGAATTGCTGAACCTTTCAACAAACTTTTCCCCAAATTCCTTGCTCAGTGGATATAGGTAACCCATCTTTATTCCACCACTCACGGCTAAAGGTCCTTTATCATCAACAAGCGAACGTAAATCGGCTTCAACTTCTTTGAAGGGTATCGGAGTTTCAAATTCACTAAAGTCAGCTCTCACTACAAAACCTGGAACTCGAGAATCATCTTCTGGTGAAGAGATCTTGTCTGGATACTCTGAAGGCCGTGTGGAATCAACGCTTTCCACTGTACAAGCGCCCATGGCTACAACTTTTGTGTCTGCATACAAAAGGATTAAGTCACCTTTTTTGACCTTCTTCATATCGGTGTGATGTGTCAATACCGCACCATTTTTTGATGCTGCGTGAGCCCATAAAGTTCCTGTTGCGATTGCTGGCTTCTTGGTAACGCCAACATTGCACCACCAATATTGAATTTCTGTTGTTGGTTTAGATTCAATTACTTTTAGGCGGGGTTCTAAGTACTTTAGAAGCATTTGTGCCGTTTCGTTGGGCATGCTGAAATTCGACCCTTGTAAACCATTAATTTGCGTAATGCTTGCAAGGTCTTTATTAGCTCCTATCTCAGCTTTCAACAAAGGTTTGTCCACTTTGTAATCGAAAGAAATAACAACTCCCCACTCTCCGAAGATGTTCTCTCCTCGGTTCACTGGTTCCTTCATTAGATGGCCGACGGCATAGACCCCCGAGTTAGGCTCTGACTGGCGAAAGAAGATCAAATCACCAATCTTCATTTTGTCTCTGTTTTGATTTGCAGCCCAATCATTATTTACATTTTTTTCAATCGCGTCTAATAGACTCCATTTTGAGGGATTTGATTGAAAAACCCAGGAGTTAATACCTGCATTTCCAAGTAGCTGCCAAAAATTCGATGTGGTTTTCTTCTCAACATACTTTCTAACGTCATGATGATTGATTGCTGTTTGTATTACTGTCCGTGGATTTTCGAATGCAGAAGTGCCCTTGACTTGGTCAAGAAATTCCTGTCTTTCTGCTTCCTTGACTAGCCAAACAACCTTACGAGTAGCCAACAGACTCTCATTGGAGGGTTCTTGAACTACCTCACCAAGGAGGTATCCAACGCTGATTCTTTTCCCCTTACCGCTTGGAATCAGGACGAAGTCACCACCATAAATTTTGTTTGCAAAGGCGTGAATCTGAGACGTGTAAGCGCCTATGGTGTGATTACTATCGGATGAATAAATCTCTTGAAGTTTATGATAGATGTCGTTGAAATCAACATCTTTAATGGGAGTCTGGCCCCGCACTTCTTTCCAGCCAATTGCAACAAAACCCGAATTTAGGCACTCGTCTAGGTATTGATCTTCAGAGCCCGCACGTACTATCCAAGTTGCCATTGGCCAAGCTTACAGAGAGTAACCGACAAGTGACAGAGAGTGACTTTGTGCGTAAAAACGTTAATCACGACTCCAGTAATACTTTCCTTGGCATTTCATGATCTTTGCGCACATAGCGTCTAGAGAAACCGCTCCGTTGTACTGCTCCCCTGTGGCTCCCCAAGAGTTAGTGCCAATCACATTCCCTTCGTTATCAACTAAAGGCCCACCGCTATTTCCGTGGGAGATGGACGCCGTAATAAGAATGTCTGTGTCCGTTGTATTTAGAACGTTTCCAAAAGCTACTGAACCTTCATAGCCGTCTGCTGTGCCAACTGCCATAACCCAATACCCCGCATAGGGCATCCACTCCGAAAGCTGAAGTGATTGTAATTTGACCACTGTTCCAACAACAGCGAGATCATTCTTTATATCCCAGCGATCGACATATGCCGAATACTCTTTGCCACCTAATGTCTTAACAAAAACTCTTCCTGCACCGTCAAGACATTTCTTAATCACGTGGTGATTAGTAATCAACGTTGTTGGATATTTAGATTGTTTGTCTGTAGGTAAAGAAATTGCCCAACCACTTCCTTGTGTATATCTCTCTTTGGCGTAATCACAAAAAACTGTAACTGTTGAAGCTTGAACACGATCAACTAATCCTTCAATACTCCGAGGTTGAACAAAGCCATCACTTGAAGGATCCGTATTGTTGTAATGAAGATACGGACCTATTCCAAGATATACACCTGTGCCACCAAGTAAAACTGCGATAATGGCGAGCGCACCTGCAGCTTTCTTTATAACTCGGTTTAAGAAAGTGAAAGGTTTTCTTGCAAAGGCCACTGCCTTCTTAATGCGTAACCGCCTATCAGTAACACCTGACTCCACTTCAACAATTTCTTCACTTAACCCTGGGGGGGTCAAATTTTCATTTTGTAAAATAAAATCTGCTAACTGATTGGCATACTCTCTGCGTTCTTCAACAGACATTTCAGCCAGTGGTTTTGGGATCGGAAAGTATCGCTTTTCGGGTTCTAAATTTTCAGACATTTTGCGAACCTATTCCGTAGTTGGGGGAATTGCTTCTTGCTTTGATGGCGTACAAAAGAGAATGAAGTTATAGAGCGGAACCAAGATGAACCATCCACTCTTTCCGACATCGTTCATACGGCGAACCGCTACTGCTAGATAGGGAAGAAGTAGCGCTGCTACAGCAATAGTTCCAACGGCATCTGTCCCCATAAAACCATTAATGCCTCCTGCAATAAATGAGACCGCATAAAAGAAGACTAAAAAGCTCCAGAATTCTTTACGTGTGGCTCTACTTTGAAAATCAACATACTTCTTGAGTGATCCTGTAATTGAGTTAATCATTTCTTTCTCCTTAGATTTCTATCGTGGTTGATGGTAAAAAAGTACGCTCTCCCAGTGACAAGACGTAGTCAGACAGCTGAGATGCATAGTCATTCTTTTCTGCTGTATTCATTTTCCTCAGACATCTATGAATTGGGCTGTATATCCGAGCGTTTGCGTTGAAAAAGGTTATTGAGATCATTTGTCGCACCCAATGCCATCACCGTCACGATCAAGCTTGTGCACATCCTTACCAATGACCTTCACTGGAGCCAGACCTAGACGCTTGATATCTGTGCAATCTAGGTCTGGAGGAAAGACTGGAATGCATCCCGCATAATTCGGATCGCACTTCACCCCTGTTGATGATGCGCTCGCAGTACTTGTAACTGCTGTGCTGAGAGTTGTAACCGCATCATTTGGCGTGAGTTGGGTCCCGGGGCAGCTCTTCCATAAACCAAGCGACTTAGATTTTGCTGTCTGAGCCGCTTTGAGAATTTGCGCTGAATACTGCCCTTTGTCTCCCTTGTAGAAATAAGGTGCTGCTGCACCAATCTCCACCAATTTGAGATTGATGTTTGTTTTTCCGATAAATACATACCGAAGCAGCCGACCGTACCGATCTACTTTGCCTAACTTCGGATCTGCCTTTAGCGAAAGTTGTCCTGGCGTATTTAAGAGTGAGACCAATGCACTTCTTGCTTCTTGGCCATAGCACTCAGCTGGAGAAAGTTCGGGAGTATCTATTTGTAAGAACCTTACTTTTTCTCCAGTACTAAGCGTGATCGTGTCACCGTCATACACCTTTGTAATAGTCGTTGCGGCGCTCGCTGGATATCCACCGGATATTGATACTCCGATAGCGAGTAACGCAGTTGTTACCACTAGTTTTTTATTCATCGTGATCCAACTAGCTCGGCAGTGCTGAATTCAAGTCCCGAAGTACGAAAATCCAACTCCGATGCTTGAAGGGATACATGTGCACCGCTCATCTCGTCACGACGAGATTGGATGTTTGCATCACGGTATACAGCCACAGCTTCCTCATACTGCGCACGAAGAAGAATCTTCTTACTTTCTAGAACTTCAAGCTCCTGATCTAACATCTTTGATATATCGATATCAGATTCCTCTACAGAGGCACCTGACTTGTGCTTTTCACTATTACGACGGTTCTGCAGATTACGAAGAAACCAAACCTTGCGCTTTGCTCGTGTAACAGCACTTTCAATCTCTGAGTAGTGCATGAATGAGATTGCGATTCCAACTCCTACAAATGTGAGTTGTAGCAATGTGTAGAAAGCCCACAAGTAGAAAATCTTTCCGTTTTCAGACATGCCAGTGAGATTTCCAGAAGTTAGCACTGAGTTACGTCCTCGAATATTCGAAAGGAATGTAATAGTTCCGATAAGCAGGACTCCTACGACCGCAAACATTGCGTTATAGACACCTGACTTTGGACGATTGCGATCAAATAAAGATTTGAAGTAAATACCTAAAATGTGCGCAGCTCCGACTGACAAACCACTCACTGCCAAAGTCACAATAAGTGAAGGTCCAACCTTCTCACCAAGCAAGATTCTGAAGGCTGGCGCAGTGATTGTGAACTCTCCAATAAAGAGTAAGAAGAGGAACGGTAGATAGAACGTGTTGCTTATTAGGCGAATACGTGCGAACTTAGCAAGCGGAACTTCTTCTACGCCACCATCTAGTTTTGCCTGGACAACTGCTAACTCAGCCTCTGCTCGTGCCAAGTTACCAGCTAGGGCATTCGACTTTCCCTTTTCCTGAATCTCTGTACGAATAGCACTCACCTTCTGAGATTCTTTAGCTAACTTCTTTTCTTCTAACTGAAGATCAAGCTCTCTACCGAATGCAGCATATTGACGCTGTAGCTGCATTAAATAGGGAACGCTGTTGTGCTCCCATTCTTGGCGTGGGATCTGATTCTTTCCATCACGACGACCTTGCTTACGTGCATCCTTAATTACTTCCTTTGGTGCTGATGATGTTGATTTGCTTTTCATTTTATTTCTCCTATTTCTATTGGTTTGATTGTTTAGAAGCCTGAGAGATCAGACTGTTCGTTGATATTTGTTATTCCGATTTGAGTGAAGTAGCAAGACCAATATGAATGGATCTGATCAAGCAACTTTGTAGCGTATTTAGAATTGCGAGCGCCGACAATTACCACGTTTACAGATGAGTAATCATTAGCAGCATCTCCTGCATCTTGTACGGCCATCTGACAAACGCCCTTGGAATCAATTCCGGTTAGTCGTCGAGGAAGAGTGAGTGAGACCTCGTCGACCATGTCAGAAGCAATTACAAGGGTGAGACGTGCTGATGGATTTTCTGCTTTAGCTGTTGCTAAGTTCTTCAAGCTAGCTTCAATTGCACCTTTGACATCAGAACCCATTTCAATTCCTGGGTTTGCTACAAAGTCTTGAAGTCGCTTGAAGGATGTTGCTGTTTGTTTTGCGTCTTGGCAGATGATGCCTGCTGGGATCTTGAGCGCATCAGGAAGAAGTTGTTGACGACCCAACATCTCCACAACCTTGTTAACACAATCTGCTTGATTAGCTTCAAGTGCTGAGTCCTGCCAAATCTGTGTACGTGCATTGACCAAGCCATCCCAAAGTTGCAACGCACCCTCTAGGTTTGGAGTCTTCTCTTTGATGTACTCATAGAGACTTTGGCTTGTCTTGGTTGAAACGAGAAGAATTCGAGGAGCTTGGGCCGAGTTCTTAGTAACGAACTGAATGCTCAATCCCCGAGGAGCTACTGGGCTTTGGGCGAAAGGGTTACCCAAAGACTGTCCAGCGATGAAATCAGAGATACCTGATCCCAAAGCTTCCAACTGAGCTGTTGGATATGTGGACCCCGACAAGTCCAGGACGTATGTAGCTACCTCGGGGGCTGGCATCTGAGGGAAAGGCTGACCCTCATAAGCTGACTTCAATGAGCTCACAGGAGAGCAAGCTGAGAGTGACATGACCAGTGCCACTCCACTGAAACCAACTACCACCGCTTTAAAAGCATTGTTTTTAACTGCTTTTACTGAATTCTTACTCAACATTTCTGCCTCCCTTGAAGTGTCTATCACTTCTATAAGATTTATAGTAGATTATAGAAAGACGGAAAGTCAACTCCTTTTTGGAAACTTTTTTCTCCGGCGTGTCGCTTTAAGCTCAAATCAAGCGTAAAAAGAGGCCAAGAGGGGCCGGCTTAGGCGGTAGCCATTTTTTATAGAACTTGATATAGTTCTTATAGATACTTTTTGGAGGCGTAAATGGCAGCAATGACAGGTAAGCAAATCAAGGAGCGCTTAGAGCGCGATCTTGGGTTTGAAGCCAACCGTGCCCGCCTGCTCACTGAAGCTGCGGCCAGTACCGAGATTTCTACATACTGGGAAAAGAAAGGACTGGGCAAGCTGGATGAAAAAACTTATTCGGCGCTCGCAAAGTCAGCACTTGTTTCAGGCCTTGCAGGAAGGCAAAAACTGAGCGACTTGATTTTCAAGGTAGCTACTGTGAATCCAAAGAATGTTGACTTGAGCGAAGTAGTACTTGAAATTAGTGCACTCGTACTCGAACATCAGAAAACTTTAAACTTAAGCAGAAATCGAGCAAGCTGCGTCAATGCTCACCTCAACGTATTGGAACCAGATCGGTCCCTCCCCCAGGTTTACTCACCATTTCTTAGTGCTGATGAACTTAAGAAGGTTGTAGCGCGATCCAATGGCCTGCTGAAGAAGGAAGTGACTGGAGCTTTAGAATTCACGAAGTGGATCAAGGAAGCACATGAATTACTTTCAGATATAAGCAATGGTGATCAATCTGACGAAGGTGAAGATGAATTTGCTGAAGGTTCTAGCAAGAAAGGTTTAATTAGCCGAAAGGCTATTACGACCTACCTGAAGCAGTGGGAACTCTTTGCACGCGAAAAGCTTGGCCCTAACTTTTCAATTGAAGTCAAAGAAGAGGATGCCAGCCCTCTCACTGGAAGACTTAATAATCTCGAAGATGGGGCATCTCGTACTTGGACCACGATGCTTGGAGACATCACCGAAGCGCGTACATCAGCAGTATTTCAAAAGCGTGCGACTGCTGTCACTGAAAGAGCTACGCTCTCGACAGCATTGAAGAATGTAGATAATTACGATCTAGAGCTAAGTGGCAGGCAACTCAAGATTCAGCTATCTTCGAGCGTTTCAGAAGAAGTAATTGCTCAATTTGTTAAAGCGATGAAAGCTCAATTCCTTGTATTTGAAGGAAAGGGGCTATTCAATGTTTCTCTTCAAAGCGGAGGCTCCGTCGTCACGGTTTCTCTTGTGAATGCTGCTAAGCCAGACTTGAAGAAAGTTGAAGAAATTCTTTTGCAATTAATCTAGTTGTTCTATGTTTTCAGATGAATTCACTAGGAATACGAAGGTGTTCCCCTCATAATTCAGCTAAAGGAGGTGCGCTATGGAGCCAAAAAAGGCTAATGACCCTGATGAATTAGGGGGCTGGCGCATCAATGGGCGATTAGGGGAAGGCGGTTTTGGAACCGTATTCCTGGCAGAAAAAGGTGCACAAAAGGCCGCCATTAAAGTCATAAGACAAGAATTTGTCGAAGAGGACGACGCTCGAAACCGTTTAGCTACAGAAGCTGAGGTTTTGTCCAAACTTTCTGATCCCTCAATTGGAAAGATACTTGATTCAGACTTGAGCGGAGATCTGCCATGGATCGCAACAGAATTTATAAACGGCCCCACGCTTGATGACAAAATCAGGTTTGAAGGCCCTTTAGAAGAAATTGCTTGGTTTAACCTTGCGGCAAATATTTTTCATGCAATTGTTTCTGCAAATGAACTAGGGATAATTCATAAAGATATAAAGCCAAGCAACATTATTCTTGGCGAAACCGGAAATAAGTTAATTGATTTTGGTATAGCCCATATTTCGGGTCAAACAAGAACAGTTACATTTGGCGATCGAGAAGGTTCCACTCCTTTTAGCTCCCCTGAACATTTCACGATTCGGACTAATCCGAAAATGGATGTTTTTAGTGCCGCCGCCACTCTGGCCTATGCAGCCAAGGGAGCCAGCGTTTGGAGTGGGGAAAATGACCTTCAATTGATGAGAAGCATCAATGAGGACGAACCAAATTTCGATAACCTAAGTGATAATCAAATTAAATTCTTATCGCCGCTTTTTGAGAAGAACCCTTCAGATCGTCCTAGTGCACTCCAAGCACACCAAAGCGCATTAGGTTTCATAGAATTCTTGTTAGGAAATTCGAAGAAACCCACACCTATAAAAGGTCGCAGTAGATTCAAAAAGATAGCTAGCTCTAAGAGGAGCTACGCCGCTATTTCTTTAATTCTGATTGCAGCAGTTGGATTTTCGGTGGTTCTGAATAATCGTGCGCAGAATGACATAAACCTGGCAACTAATTCTGCATCTAATGAAGTTAGTAGCCCAACTTCTGCATCTCCTGAACCAGGGAGCACAATCCAGAGTGAACCTACAATCAAGGCGGCATCTTCGAGAGAGTGCGAAGCGGAATACGACAACAAAGGATCAAATGTCCTAAAAATCTGCCTTCCTTCTGCAAATGCCGGTGACCTCACTTCAATCTTCTACATCGGACGAAACTACTTCGCTAATTCAAACTATAAAGAGGCTGAAAAATGGTTTTTGAAAGGTGCGAAGAAAAATGACTTAAATAGTGTTCGCTATCTAATAGATACTTACACACAGTTATCAAATACAAAAGAACGCGATCGATGGACAAAGATTTGTGCTGATACGAGCTACGGGGCGACTGATACTTCACCCTTAAAAGACATCGCCTATTGCAAGATGCTCCAAGGGTTCATTCTCACTCGTGCAGGTGCAACAAAGGAAGCCATCATGTATTTGAGTGATGCCGCTGACTACGGAAACGGTGAGGCTGCAGCATGGTTAGGAATGCATTACAGAGATCTGGATGATAAGCAAAACGCTCTTAAATGGTTGAAGCGCGCTGCAGATTTAGGTAGCACTACAGGAATCAATGCTCTAATCGGATATGCGGATCAGATAGGTGATGCTGAACTAACAAAGAAGTGGCTCATAGTGTCGGCAAATAGTGGCAACCAAGTAAATATGGGTGTCTTAGCTCTTACCTATTACCTTGAGAAAGACAATGCCTCAGCAAAAACATGGGCGGCTAAAGGGGTGAGTTTTGGTGACGTACTTTCTACATACGTCCTGGGAGCGGTTACATACGATTCAGGTCAAAAGGCCGAAGGAAAGACTCTCTTAGTTAAGGCAGCCGACAAAGGAAACATAAGTGCCTTGCGGAAACTTGGTTCAATTTACAGATTAGATGAAAAGAATTATTCAGAGGCAGCCATTTGGTATGAAAAGCTAGCAGCTAGAAATGACTTCACTGGAACCGCTATTTACTCATCGTTACTATTTGTTCTGGGAAAAGATCAAGAATCTTGTACTTACAATGACAAGGTCCTAGATCTTGGAAATCAGGCAAAGAAGAACGGGACATATGATCCGGCTTTGATGGATAAGTACATGTCGGACGCTAAAACTACGTCTGATGGATGGTGTACAAAGCTTTATAAATCGAATCAGTAAAATTTAATCAGGCGAGTAATCTCAATTTTCTCCCCAGAAATAGCACCTGTCTCTGGATCTAGATTTCCCGCATCAAAATAGACTCGATATGTCCCCGGATTAATTCCTGGAGTCTTTTTGGTCGCAGCAGTCGAATACATGAAAGCTTTCCGGCAAACTTTAACTCGCAGAGTTCCAATTCGAGCCATTGGCGGGAGGGCTTTCTCGCCCATATAAGTTTGAGTTGAGAACCAGGCGGCATATCCAAGGCTTTGCTTGCTATTTGTCGGAGTGATTGCTACAAAGAAGACGGTGTTTTCTCTAGCCAAAGTGTCATCAGTAACGTAATCGAACAGGATTTCTTGACATCCAGTCGATTTCAATTTTACTTTTGCAGGGTAATTTAATGTTGCAAAACCATCAATAGCAACCTGATCTGCGTTCGCCTCCGGCATAAGGCCCAAGGTAAGACAAATCAATAGCGAGATCGTTCTTTTACGCATGGGTAAAATATAGCCGTGTTTGTAAGTCTAATTATCAAATAAGCTCACTGATTTAACTTTCGAGTTTTCGCATCTAAATTTCTTGCTTTTGCGAGCATAAGTGCCTTCTCTTCCGGTGAAGGTAGTGGTTTTAGTTGTGTCATCTTTTTAGGTCCAGAGTTTTTAACCGTAGGCGCTTTTGGTGTTGGAACAAGAGTTTTACATGGATTGAATTGTTGGGAAATCATTTGTCACTGCCTTTCTTTCATATCGTGGATTTGTGTGTCTAACGGGGTGAGAAGGGCCAACTTTGCTTGTTAACAGGTTTCACTAGGGATTGGTCCTAATTGGGCTGAAACACTTATCAGTTAGATGTCTCGAATTACCGTTGTCATATATAGGTTTCCGGTTTTCCGCCCTATGGATTGCATAGCTGTTATCAGATAACAGTGGCTTGAAGACCTCTGAGTGCCTGATCAATTTGTTCTTCAGATATCCGGCGGAGTCTGCCTATTTTGTAACTAGGGATAACCCCAGACTTAATCCCGTTATAGATTGTCTCTCGGGTTACCCCCAGTAGTTCGGCTACTTCAGCTGGGGAAAAATATCTCTTGCTCATTGATTCCTCTCGATATTTCATTTTCCAGATAGGTTCCCACTGTTTAGCACTTTTGTACGGCTAAACCTTTTTCTTTTTCTTCCGACGCTTTGTTTCGGGGCGACGACCAAACTGTCCATACAAGTAATAATTTCCCAGTTGCTGATCGGTAATTACATACCCAGACTTTGTCAGAGTTGCTTGTAAATAACCTTTAGCGATGAGGCGGGAAATTTGGGCGGGGGTCTTCTTGATCAACTGTCCTACTTCGTAGGAGCTATAGATATGTTCTGATGTAATACGGTCTATATACATGTGTTTCCTCTCTAGTTATTAATACTGGAAGTTGTAATCCCCCCTCGCACAAAATGCGCATTGGAGCCCTTGTTCAAAGGGTCAACCTCCGGTTGATTCAGATATAAATGCTCCTGCGCATTTCATGCTCGGGGGCTAGTGATTAGTCGGTTAGGTGTATGTGGGAGCTCTGAGTCACCCCCGTAAAAGGACAGATTTGTCCTAAAACGGGAGCGGAGTATGTGGTTTGCACATTCACCACCACGACTGGATTAACAAGGTCGCTAGAGCGGGATCTATTCGAGTCTCTACTCATTGCTAAGTTGAAGTGCTCCGGCCTACTTGATTACACAGGACTCGAATTCGGAAAGCAGTAGAAGGCATGGGTAACTCACTTAGTGTCATTGTCCAAGTTCAAAGATCCCTGCAACTGCAATTCAGGATAGAACCCATCATCAATGGAGCTACTCTTCCACGTGGTCGGTAAGCCAGCCGGTCCAGTACTTTTTTTACTACGACTCTGGTTGCTCGTAGTCCTGCTTTCTTCTCCAAATCTCTCGGCGATATTAGGTTACGTAACTACTTCACTTCTGTACGGCTAAACCGTCACTAATTTGTTTTCTTTTGTATCTACACCATTTACCCCCTCAGATTTGAGGCGTTTGATAAGTGCCAATTCCTTCTGAAGCGCTTGTACCTCCTCATGTGTATCGTCAGATGTGCCCAAATAGAACTTTCTGACAGTTTGAGGGTCGGACCACCCGCCTTCAGCAAGTAGCTGGCGCTCCGAATACTTCCATTCATCTGCAGCTGTGGTTCCGAAACGATCTCGCATTGAGTGCAATGAAAAGCGATACATGTGCAGTGGCTTCCCATCTGCATCGAAATATGCTGGCATTTTCCATCCTAGATTTTCTGAAACAGGATGAATCACTACATCGGTAAACGAATGAAGCTTTTGCACTTGGCCAAAACGATTTGGAAAAAGTAATGCCAGCGGATTCTTTCCTTCCAGTTGTTCTTGCAGCGCTTCTGCTGAACGAGTAACCATCCACTCATAAACATCAAAGCCTGTTGCGATATTTTCAACATATGGGATCGCGGTAGTTCTACGGGTTTTAGTCTTGGTTGCTTTTGGTGCGTCAGGTTCAGTTGTATTGAATTGCCATGAAATTAGGACTCGACGGTTTTCGAGGTCAACAAAGTTGCCCAATCCACGCTCATACACCTTTCTATCGGCAGTAAGAATGAAGGTTTCGTTTGCTCGAGTTCCTAGATTGGCTGAAGTGTGAATTAAGCCAGCACCATGCTTATATTTCTTTTGGCATCCATCAGCCAGTTCAAGAACTTGTTTGTGAGTAGGGATCTCTCCCCCAGACTCTTCTTCAGAACCAAAGTAATACTGTGATTGCTTACGCCGTGATTCGGCAGCAACATACCCACTTCCTGCAGGTGGCGTCCAGGTGATTTGTTCTACATACAGAACTTGTTGTGCCGTAAAGTACCCGGCTCTATGCCCCCATTTAAGAAATGTACGTAACATTTTAATGAGGTGATCGGCACGCCCTTTCGTCTTGGTAGCTCGATTAATGTAATCACGGAGAATTGTTGTTGTCATTTGACCGCAAGTGATTTTCCTAGTCTTTGACAGTTGGATTAGATGGTTAAAGTCTTCCTGCCGATTCTTACGAGACTTTCCATTCCATTTGAAATCTTTACCCCCTTGATCGATATATTTTTCAAGAACATCGGCCAGTAGATCTCCGGCATTCTCTGGCATCCCAATCGAGCCAGACTGTTTTGATTTTAGAGTTGCATGAACTTCAAGGAAAGCTGCATTGATGGCGCTAGGTGAATCTGTAGCACTTCGATCAATTTGACTTCCTTGAAACGAAGCTCGTATACGCCAAGTACTGCGGCGTGACGTTGGAGGCTCAATGCTGATTCCATCCGCTTTGAAGAGTTTCCCTGATTTCTTGGCACGAGCAATAGCTTTTGACATTTTTTCACTTGGATCGATTGGTGCACGTTTCATAATTTTCCTTAGTCTCTAAAGATGATTGTCGATGGTTCATAACTACTTTCGACCTGAAGTTCTGGTCGTATTGCGTAGGGTGTTTTAGAGAGCTTCTCGAAGAACTCTTTGACATCCTTTGCCAGCCATCTCCTATTGCGTTGGAGATTGCCGAGTGGCCGGGGAAACCCTTTTTGGTTTACCCTGCGTGAGGCAGATAGTTCAGAAGAGCGCAAATACAAGGCGATATCTTGAATAGTCCAAACATCGCCTGCGTAGGCTTCTGATCCAGGGACCACTGGCATCTGGACCTTCACCGACTTCAACTGATAAATGTTTTCCCTCATGTTATTAAGTCTATAGGCAAACTTCATGGGGTGTCAAATCGGGATAGGCAAACTTCATGGGTATAAGTCCCACCTATGACCTGATGGTGGATTGGCCTTGATAGGCCTACACTGGCCCTATGGCGAGCGCAAAGAAGGGTCGAGACCTAACGGATTGGATCCCCGGCTGGATGGCCGTTGAGGACACCGGGAGCAAATCGGCCTGTCTACACTTTTTCACAAAGCCCTCTAACGGCCTTAAAGCTGGTGAACCTTTTGAAATTCTTACAGTGGCCACCAGGAGCAAAGATGGATTATTAGCTTTGCGAGAGATTTCCATATCTCCACTGGGCTCTCACGGAGTAACAACTCCCAAGATTGGGGATGTTGTCCCAGACCAATCAAAAAAGTCCTGGGTGACATCCGTATTTGATGGGATCTATCTAAAGAGCGAGATTGATTCTCTTCACTTACAGGAGTTCCTATCTACCGCCGTTATTCGCAAAATTCTTACTGGGCACATTGTTGCTCTGCACTTTGCTCCAATCCTGCAGCAGCGCCAAAGAAACAAGTCGCTGAAGTCGGGGATTAAAGAAAAGGCTGGAACTGGTTTTGCAGCCCAGGGGGAGTCGGTAACTAGAGCAACAGCAAGAATCTTCAAAGATTTGCAAGCATGGGGGGAGACAAGAGCTGCAGCTGTTATTGCAGAGGCTGAAGATGTAACTCCAACTACCATTCATAATCGCCTTCAATTAGCCAGGGCAGGAAAATATCTAGACACCCCTGGAAAAGGTGCTCGCAGGTAGCAACCCAATCAAACTTTCTCTGATTCCAGGGCAAACTTCGGTTAACTCTTTGCTCGCTGGCTTTGAAATGCTGGGTTGCAATGAAATTAAGCGTGATTTGATGCCCTCAATTAATCTGGGCAATTTACAAGAACCTCGTTAGCAGTGAGGCGCACTCGACCGGGCTATGCGACGTCTCCGAGTTGCAGGTCAAGTTTAGCGCCTCTGCCCTGCCATACCTAACCCCTGTATAAATAGCGAAAGGGCGGCCCGCTGTGTA
>Ga0214921_10005180_pt1 | contig 18571 bp, 12 predicted proteins | sample LL1505_MetaG_FD_177992 | JGI IMG/M metagenome (GOLD analysis project Ga0214921, IMG submission 177992) | Freshwater microbial communities from Lake Lanier, Atlanta, Georgia, United States - LL-1505 | ecosystem: Environmental > Aquatic > Freshwater > Lake | place: USA: Georgia | collected... | reverse complement strand
ACAAAAAACCTTGCGTTTTTCTTCTGCAATGCCCATAAAATTCAAGGATTTTGAACGAACTTCGTTTAATTTAAATTTCGTATCGTAAACCTTAAATTGGAGCTATGATTGGTTGGATATTATTTGCGGTTTTGGCCTTGGGCGGCTTTGTCTTTGTCCTCACCAAGTACACCAAAGAACCACATTAATTTTCTCTGCATTCCGAAGCTACCAAGTTCAACAGGGAACCTTCGTAACTGAAGGTTTACGTTGAGGGGTTCAACGTGTTGTACCCTTAAAGGAGGCGCGCCGAAGCCTATCGTTAATCGCCAATCCTAAACCATGTTCGGGGGCTTGTTCGGCAAGAATCAAATCACAACCCTCTTCCAATGATCTCATGGCGGCAAATAGGTTGCGAGCCGCTTCTTTGAGATCCCCACTCGGGCTCAGAATTTCAATAATTCGAATGGTCCCCATTTTATTTCTTTCACAAAGGTCTCGAAAATGATCGGGGATATCCGATTGAAATCGAAGCATGCCCAAGGTTGGCTCCCTCATCGGCGGCAAGTCTGCCGTTCGAGCCGTAGGGTCTGGGGGGTGTATCGCAGGTAGCCTGCTCACGATGTTTGTTAATTCCTCGTTGTTATGATAACAAATCAGGGGCACTTTGGGGGCATAATGGTTGTCCAAGGTGCCTGCTGAAGGCACGAATCCGTCGTGGATCCGGAACGCATGTGCAGGGCGTTGTAAAGTAATTTTGAGCTCATCCTCAATGCTTTGCGAAGGAATACCGCCTTCGCGGCGTAGGATGGGCTCTGGACCGCTAAGGTCGATGATGGTCGATTCTAATCCGACACTGCAGGGACCGCCATCCAAAACATAGGGGATATGATCCCCCAAGTGATCCAGTACATGGACTGCGGTCGTGGGGCTAACCCTTCCAAACAAATTAGCCGATGGTGCAGCCAAAGGAAAATCAATCGCATTCAATACCTGCAAGGCCACAGGATGAGCGGGAATTCGAAAAGCTGCCGTTGGCAAGCCCGAGCTGAGGAGGTCCGGAAGCAGGGCGGATTTTGGTAAGACCAAGGTGAGTGGTCCGGGACTGTAGCGTTCCCACAAGGCGAAGGCTAACCGAGGTATGTCTTGGGCGTAGGGAAGAATGGAATTCACGGTAGGCAAATGCACGATCAACGGGTCAAAGAGGGGGCGCCTTTTGGCCTCAAAAATCCGGATCAAGGCATCCTCGCGGCAAGCATTAGCGGCCAAGCCGTACACGGTCTCGGTAGGAATCGCAACGGGATACCCCTCACGAAGCCATTTGGTCGCTTGTTCTATCGAATTGCCAACGGTGGCCATGAATGGTTTTAATGGGGTATTGGTGCAATTTTAGGGAATTAGACCCTAATTTGCCGCCTTTAATTCAAAATATAATGCTTGCTTTAGGTTTGTATAAGTACTTTTTGAAGGGGCTTGGTCCATGGGTTCTGGTTTTGGGCTTGACGACTTCGTTATGGAGTCAAGAACTTCCAAGGATCCAAGGGCGAGCAAAGGCCCCGGAAGGCTTGGTTCGTTGTGCTACGGTGGACATGATGAATGCGATGAGGGCCCAGGGACTATGGACCGAAAGGGATGAGGATTTTGAACGGTGGATGGCAGCCAAGCAGGCCGAATCAACGACCCAAAGGCCAAGAAATTCGGCCCCAAGCCACGGCCTTGAATCCCCTGAAATTATCTACACCATCCCGGTGGTGGTCCATATCATTTACCAAAATGAAACGGATGTTTGGAATATTTCCGACCAGCAAGTGATCTCTCAAATTCAGGTATTGAACGAGGATTTTCGTCGACTCAATGCCGATACAGTGAATACGCCTGCACTCTTTAACGGCGTTGCAGGATATCCCAACATTGAATTTTGTTTAGCCCGCAGGGATACCCTGGGCCAAAACACCACCGGCATCGTACGCCATCGTTTCCAGCAACAAGCCACATGGTCCACCAATGCCTTCAATTCAACCGTGAAGCCAACGACTCGATGGAATCCCAATTTATACTATAACATTTGGATTGCTAACCTCAGCGGCGGGGTTCTTGGTTATGCCCAATTTCCAACCGGCAGCGGTTTGCAAGGATTGAGCGGAGGATCCAATGCCAATACCGATGGAATTGTTTTGTTTTATTCCAGTGTAGGAAGGCCCCCGCATAATCCATTCCCCGGGCAATACAACCTGGGTCGTACGGCAACCCATGAAATCGGCCACGCCCTGGGGCTCAGGCATATATGGGGTGATGGCACCAATTGTTCTGCCACAGACTACTGCGGGGATACCCCGCCATCGGATGCGGCCAATTACGGTTGTCCCTTGACTCATGCCTCCTGCGGTGGTTTGGACATGGTTCAAAACTACATGGACTATACCAACGATGCCTGCATGAATTTGTTTACAGCCAATCAAGTGGCAAGGATGTGGACCGTCTTGCAAAATTCCCCCCGACGAAACAGCTTGTTGAGCTCACCGGTATGCACCCCGCCCGATGTGACCCCGGCCGCTGGATTTATCAGCAGCGGGGATACCCTTTGTCCAGGGGGGTCGATTCAATTCACTGATTCCAGTCTTTTTCGGCCTAATCGTTGGCGATGGTTGTTTCCCGGAGGGCAACCCTCCTCGGATACCAACCAAATCCCGCCTCCTGTTCGCTACGATAGTGTAGGTACGTACAGTGTTACGTTGGTGGTCTCCAATACTGCGGGCTCTGATACGTTAGTTCGCAGTGCCGCGGTGAGGGTACTGCCCGGCCTGTTGGCTGTTTTGGATACCCTGCAGGACAGGTGTTTGGAATCCGGTGCTTTGGCGCTTACCGGGGGGTATCCACGTGGGGGAACCTATTCGGGGCCTGGTGTCGATAGCATGGGTCGCTTCAATCCCTCGGTTGCTGGGGTGGGTCTTCACGAAGTGGTCTATACCCTGCAGGGTTGTTTGAGCAGGGATACGGCTTGGCTTCGAGTATGGCCAACGCCAGCCGTTAGCCTCACGGTCCCATCCGTGATTTGCCGGAATCAGCCCCCGATGGGATTAACCGGTTCTCCGCTTGGAGGTCAATTTTCGGGTCCCGGCGTACAGGGAACCTCGTTCAATCCGCTCTTTGCCGGGGTAGGGTTGCATACGCTTCGCTACACCTACACGGATGGTCGGGGTTGCACCGGACAGGATTCTGTCCAAGTACGGGTTCGCGCGCTTCCCATTTTGACCTTTCCGCAGCCCAATCCTGTATGCATTACCCAAGATAGCCTTTTACTCACGGGCGCTTTGCCCGCTGGTGGCCGCTATGTAGGGAACGGAGTCACCGGTTCAACCCTGAACCTGCGGACGGTGGGCGCCGGAACCCACAGGATCGGCTATACGTATCTGGATTCTGCGGGTTGCTCGGATACCCTATGGCGTAATATTGTGGTTACGCAATCAGGACAGGTGAATTTTTCCTTACCTGCTCCTTTTTGCAGCAACGATCCCAATTGGATCCTGAACAATGCCCTTCCGGGAGGGGGCCAATACAGCGGACCAGGGGTTAGTTTCGGAATCTTTAGTCCAAGCCAAGCCGGCACGGGCTCCCATACCATCCGCTATTCGGTGAACAACGGGGGCTGCCTTTTGAGCGATTCTTTCACCCTGAGGGTGATGGCGCAACCTCCCTCCGAAATTAGGCAATTCAGCAACGATTCTCTGTGGTCCTTTTTCCAAGGAAACCGCTATTCTTGGTTCCTTAACGGGACCTTGTTACCGCTTGACACCGGTCGTGCACTTCGACCCATCGCCAGTGGATCCTACACGGTCTCCTATCGTACCGATTCTTGCAACTCTGTCCTTAGTTCACCCTATCTTTTCTATGTTTCAGGTCTGCAAAATTCCGAAGCCTTCCGTGGATGCTTGCGCTTACTGAATCCGATTGCAGAGGAATTACCCCTGCAGTGGGCCTGCGTTGATGTAGCTCCACGGAATTTTACGGTATTCAATGGATTGGGTCAAATCGTCCATCACGAGGCATGGGAACAGGGAAGGGAGGCAGTTGTTTTGAACACAAGCCATTGGCCAAAAGGGATTTACACCTTGATGTTTGACGGGCCTCAAGGAATGATTGTGACCCGAATCCTACGCCAATGATTCATGTCCTATTTGGCATTGTTATATTGTTTTTTTAAACGAAATTCTTGATTCGTGGATATTTGGGGTATTCCACTTCCTAAAGCAGCGTTGATTGTCGGGAACCTGGTCGTTTTGGAAACCTTGGTTTCGGTGGACAATGCTGCAGTCTTGGCGAGCATGGTCATGCGCTTGCCTCCTGATCAAAGAGGCAAAGCTCTCAAATATGGGCTGATAGGTGCTTATGTTTTTAGAGGATTGTGTTTGTTGTTGGCCGGTTGGATTTTGCATATTTGGTGGATCAAACCAATTGGCGGGGCCTATCTCCTTTACATGGCCTATCAACATTTTTCCAAAAAAAGATCTCAAGCCGAGAACACGACCCCAGGTCAAACGGAGCAAGAGCAGCCCGCTCAAGTCAAAGCAGGTTTATTTGCGCTGAAAGGCTTTTGGTGGACGGTCCTCAGTATAGAACTCATGGATTTGGCTTTTTCGGTCGATAATGTCTTGGTAGCAGTTGCGTATGCGGATCCTGGACCAATGGCCAGCGCAGAACAACAAAAGGCTGCCCTTGTTTTGCTTTATTCCGGTGTCTTCCTTGGAATTTTGGCCATGCGCTTTGTCGCTCAATACTTTGTGGGTCTCATGCAGCGGTATCCGCGTTTGGAGCATTCGGCCTACTTGGTGATCGGGCTTTTGGGGTTCAAACTCTGCCTTACAGACCTGCTTCCGAAGGCAATCAACCACACCGCAGGGGTGGGAGCATGGCTCTTGCATCCATCGGTAGCGCATTGGGGTGATTTGGGCTTTTCGATGCTCACCCTGGCCATCTTTGCCTGGCCCATAGCCTTTTCCAAGTCGGCTAAACCTTCATCGAACTAAATACCGATTAAAATTTAGGTTTGTCGAGATTAAAATTTGTTTTAGGGTTCTTCACCCTTAAACCAAGGGGCTACCTTAGCGTTCTAAGCTGAATACCTAAACTTATTTCTATGAAATTCAAGATTTTCACCTTCCTGGGACTTTTGCTGATGGGTTTTGCCCAGGCGCAGATGTCCCCATCATCGCGCTCCAATCTGTTGATTTCGGGTCGTATTTCCGATACGGCCAACATTGGCGTGGTTGGCGCTCAAATTATGTTGATTGACAGTTCGGGTCCTGCGACCTCTGCTCCAATGTTGGCATTTGCCGTTAGTGGTGCCAACGGAATGTACAGCGTTCGCCTTAGTGGTCGTTCCAGCGGTTTGGTCAATATCCGCGTTGTTGACTGTGCGGGGAATATGTATTTCGGAACGGTTAGTTACAGCGGTAGTGGAACCCATGTAAGGAATTTCACGGTGGCCTGCCGTATTCGGGTCCCCAACCCACCGCCACCTCCTGCCGTCCGATGCAACGCTGACTTTGGTTTTAGGCCGGATACCGGTCTTGGAGTTCGCTTCATGCCCGTTGTCATGGATACAACCCTTGGCTATTCTTGGTCCTTTGGGGATGGGAATACCTCTACAGCGGTTTCGCCAACGCATTATTACGCATCGGGTGGAATGTACACCGTTCGATTAATCGTGCGTCGTATTGGGGCGACCGCCTCTACTTCTTGTTCGGATACCGAATCCAGGGTAGTCTCGGTGCCTGTTCCACCCCGTCCGCCGGTTGGTAATCCTTGGAGCATTCCTTGCAATCCACGTTTTGGGGCTCGTATCGATACCACCCTCACGGTTGGGTTCCGCTCGGTGCTGCAAGACACCACTGCTACCTTTGCTTGGAATTTTGGCGATGGATCAACCACCGTAGGTCGCAACCCATCCCATACCTATGCAGCTGCTGGTCAATACGTGGTGGTGCTCGCGGTTTCCAGAGTAGGCGCCTCCGCGTCCCAATCCTGTACCGATACGGCTTGGTTGAGAATTTCGGTTCCCGGTCATCGTAGACCTCGGGTCATCACGAACCCCACCCCGGTTCCACCGCCCGCTCCTTGTGCATCAACCTACATGGTAGTTCCTGATACCGCGCCATTGGGCTATGTTTTCGTGGCAAGACCTGTGTCGAACCGCAGAACGTACTCGTGGACTTTCGGTGATGGAAGCAACGGAACGGGTCCTGTTGTCCGTCATACCTACGGTTCTGCAGGTTCTTTTGTGGTATGCCTCACCGTGACGGATTCTGCCAGCAATTGCACCTTTAATCGTTGCGACACGCTGATTGCATCCTCACTACGCAGCACCAACGGTGGTGGCCTTGCTCCTCGGACTGGGTCATCCAATGCAAGCAGCCTTCCCACGGATGTCAAGCTTAGCCTTTATCCAAATCCAGTCCGTGATGCCTTGAATCTCACTTTCAAAGGGGGTAACGGTCAAGCCATCGTTCGGGTTATGGATTTAACCGGCCGTGTGGTCCTTAGCCAAACTTATCGCCTGGGCCAGGGTATCCAACAAGAGGCGCTCTCTGTGGGCGATCTCCCATTGGGCACCTACATGCTCACCTTGGATCGGGACGGTAAGCGTGAATACTCGCGCTTCGTCAAAAATTAAGGGGTAATTAGCGCAGCCCATGGCTGTGCAATAGTCCTGCCTAATGAAAAGGCCGACCTGCGAGGGTCGGCCTTTTTTGTGGTCTCGGCAGGAATCGAACCTGCATCTTAGGCTCCGGAAACCCACATACTATCCGTTGTACTACGAGACCCAAGCTCCGCAAAGTACAAAGCCGACCCAATTAGGTCGGCTTATGGGTTGTAGCGGGGGCCGGACTCGAACCAGCGACCTTCGGGTTATGAGCCCGACGAGCTACCAACTGCTCTACCCCGCAATAAGGATTGCAAAGGTATTTACAATTGCCCGTTTTTTCATTCGATTTATGGATTTTTTGTTCTCTGCAGGGTCCTATTCGGAATTGATGAACGCAAGGCCATCTCTTGAACGATATTTGCGCCCATGAACCCGACGACCTCTGATTTTCAACCGGGTCCTGAATTCAAAGCAGGCTTTATTAACTTGTTAGGCAAGCCTAACGCGGGCAAGTCTTCTTTGCTGAATGCTTTGGTTGGCGAACCGCTTTCCATCGTTACACCCAAAGCACAAACGACAAGGTCACGTTGTTTGGGAATGCTGCAAAGTGAAACTTACCAATTAATTATAGGTGATACTCCGGGGTACCTGGAAGCCAGGTACGCCTTGCAAAGGTTAATGTCGCGCAGCATTGATCTTGCTCTTGAAGATGCCGATGCCTTGGTTTGGGTCGCCGACATGCGCGATGATCCAGATCAAGAATTATTTCTTCCAACCTTGTTGCCCACCTCTTTGCCCTTAATCCTCTTGCTCAACCAAGCGGATCTTCTGGATAAGGAGGGAAGGCAAACGCAGAAGGAGCGTTGGATGAATCGTTTTCAGGGTTTGCCTTGCCTGGAAGTTTCCTGTGTTACCAAAGAGGGTGTGGACGCGGTCAAGGCTTGGATGCTTGATGTGTTACCTGTTCATCCCCCGTACTTTGATCCTGATCAACTTACGGACCTCACGGACAGGCTCATGGCCTCCGAATGGGTCAGGGAGCAAATATTCCTGCATTACCACCAGGAAATACCCTATGCATGCCATGTGGTTACAGAATCCTTCAAGGAAGAAGCGAAGATTATCCGCATTGAAGCAACAATTTATGTGGAACGAGATACCCAAAAAGGTATTGTCATCGGCAATAAAGGTTCTGCATTGAAGGTCGTGGGTACCAAAGCACGGCAGCAAATGGAGAAGTTCTGGGGGAGACCAGTGTATTTGGGACTGCACGTGAAGGTTCGCAACGATTGGAGGGATGATCCCCGAATGTTGAAGTATTTCGGATATACCTCGGACTAAAATTGAAATCACTTATTCTATGAGTCGAATTGTAGCCATCGTTGGCAGACCCAATGTGGGTAAATCTACCCTTTTTAATCGCTTGACCGGTTCCCGCAAAGCGATTGTTGACGACGTTGCCGGGGTGACCAGGGATCGGCATGGCGCCAAGGTGGAATGGAATGGCCAAGAATTTACGGTGATTGATACCGGTGGTTTTGTAGAGGGTTCGGATGATGCCATGGAGCAATCCATAAACCGTCAGGTCAAGGCCGCCATGGAGCAGTCCGATTTGCTCCTGATGATGGTGGATGTACAAACCGGCATCACCGATTTAGATGCTGAATTAGCAGATCAGTTGCGAAGGTCAAAGCGACCAGTGCTGTTGGTGGTGAACAAAGTCGATCATGGAGAGCGGTTGCCCTCAGCGGCTGAATTCTACGCCTTGGGTTTGGGAGAGATTTTTTGCGTGTCATCCCAAACAGGCTCGGGAACGGGCGAATTGTTGGATGAGGTGCTGAGCAGACTCCCCGAGGCTAAGGGGGAGGACGAGCAACCTGAAATACCACGGATGGCATTGGTGGGCCGACCCAATGTGGGGAAATCAACTTTATTGAATGCTCTGATGGGGGAGGAACGTAGTATTGTTTCCGAGGTAGCGGGTACCACCAGGGATGTGGTGCATTCGGAGCTCCGGGCTTTTGGCCATCACTTTTTGATGATGGATACCGCAGGACTGCGTCGCAAGGCCAAGGTGGAGGAGGATATTGAGTTTTACTCGGTGATGCGAACGCTCCGCACGATCGAAGACTGCGATGTGGTGGTCTTGTTAATTGATGCCCGAGAGGGGCTTCAATCCCAGGACCTGAATATTTTTCATCTTGCCCAAAAGCATCAGAAAGGCATCATTTTGGCCGTGAACAAATGGGATTTGGTAGAAAAAGACCACAAAACCATGGAAAATTATCGAAAAGACTTATTGCAGAAAACAGCGCCTTTTACCGATTTACCGGTCCTTTTCATTTCAGCCTTGGAGAAACAGCGCCTCATTAAATTGCTCGAGGAGATGGCGGCTGTGGCCATCAGGCGATCTACCAAAGTGTCCACAGCACCCCTCAATGAATACCTTCAAGGAGTGATCGAGGCCTATCCGCCGCCAGCTTACAAAGGCAAATACATTCGGATTAAGTACATCACCCAACTCAAAACGTTGACCCCAACCTTTGTTTTCTTCTGCAATTTGCCTCAATACATTCGAGATCCTTACAAACGCTACCTGGAAGGAAAAATCCGCTCCCAATATGACTTTTCAGGGGTTCCCATGCAGCTTTATTTCCGCCAGAAGTAGTCAGCGGGTGTATAATAAAGTGAACACTTTATTCAAAGGGACTTTTAATTATAGCCTTTTCTGAAGGAATGAGATGCAAAAACCTCACTTTTTGAAAAAATATTCAAAAAAAATAGACAATTTGTTTGGAGCGAGTCTTTCTCTAGTCTTACCTTTGGGTCACAATCTAAACCCCAAAACCATGAACAAATTTCTTGCTATGTTGATGATGAGCGCTACCCTTTTTGTAGTTGCTTGTAACAACGCCACCGAAGAGGCTCCTGCTGAAGAAGCCACTACAGAAGAAATGCCAGTTGAAGAAGCTGCTCCTGCTGCTGACACTACTGCTGCTGTTGACACCACTGCTGCTCCTGCTCAGTAATCAACAGCCATTGATTTGAAGCCACCCCCTGGGGTGGCTTTTTTTATGCCTAATATCCAGGTTTATTGAACAGCCCTCCAAACGACCGGATCGTTTGAGGCCATGAGTTGTTGATACAAGGCATTCCCAAAAATTACCCGGGCAACCATGGCTTTGAACATGGCGTGAATTTGGGATTTTTCGCTCGAATTCAGGGTTGCAATGGATATTCCAAGGCCCTTGCTTTTCTGAAAAAGTGCGGCCTCTTCCGGGTCTTTCCAGAGGTCGGCCTTCTTGAATCCGGTTTGTCCGCCTTCTTTCAAGCGTTGAGCAGATGCTGATTCGGCATATTCCATGGCCATATCGTAAAGGACTCCAGATCCTACAAGAGATTTCATGGGTTCGGACCATTTTTGGTAGGCGGGTTCTACGACAATTTGGGGTTCAATGCCACCAAGATTTTTATCTTGGTCGGAGGTGTCTCTAGAATTCTCTGCATCGGTTCCATAGGGCCTTTGAATACATCGACCGTTCGGAGTGTAGTAGCGGGCAACGGTCAGTCTAACCGCCGATCCGTCAGGGTATTCAAATTGTTGTTGGACCAAGGCTTTGCCGAAGGAGCGCTCGCCAATGACCGTGGCTCTCCCATGATCCATCAGCGCACCGGTAAGGATTTCACTGGCTGAGGCAGAGCCTGCATCGATGAGAACCACCAATGGACCCTCTTCATAGAGGCCGGATTCCTTGGTATAATAATTTTGACGCTTTTGCCTAAAACCCTGGGTATAAGTGATTAGAAGATCATCCTTCAGGAATTCGTCGGCCAAGGCTACCGCAGATTCTAGATATCCCCCGGGATTGCCTCGCAAATCCAAAATGAGTTTTTGGATGGGTGCTTGCTTGCGCAGTCTCTGGAATTCTGATCGAAATTCTTGGTGGGTATTTTCACCAAATTTGTTGATGCGAATATGAGCGACCCCTGGAGCAGGCCACCATGCTAATTCCACCGATCGAATGGAAATTTTGTCTCGGATGACTTTGATGGCAAGGGTTTGCTGGCGGGAGGGCCTGTAAATACCCAGGAGGACTTTGGTACCGCGTTTACCTCGAAGTTTTCGAAGGACCCATTCATTATCCAGACCCGTTGTGGGTACCTCCTGACCGTTCACGGTAACAATTCGATCACCGGGCAGGATGCCCTGCAATTCGCTGGGTCCGCCAGGCAGGGCCGACACCACCCGGATGCTGTCGTTGATCAGGTTAAATTCCACCCCGATGCCCTCAAAATTTCCTTCAAGGATTTCGTCGGCAGCCTGTTTTTCAATGGGAGGTAGGTACGAAGAAAAAGGGTCAAGGCTGGACAAAAATGGTTGTATGGAGGCGTTGACCAAGGAATCTGTTGGCAAGGAATCCACATAGCGGGTATTCACCAAATGCCTTATCCAATCCATTTTGGTATTCGATGCCTGGGGGTCTTTGCGTTGATTTTGCAGGAATATTCCTAACCAAAGCCCCAGGGCCAAGGCAGTTCCGTATCCCAGGATGGTCCTTGTCATGCGGTTGGACATGGGTGTTGTTTGAGGGTCTTTGAAAATCGATGAAGGAGAAACGAGTCGAAAATCAAAGGTATTGTTGAATGGAGAACTTCTTGCTGCAAGGTTGGTGCTGTACCTTTGACCAAGCAATCCAGTATGGCTGAATTCTTGTCTGTTACAGAATCCGATTCCTTGCACCGTCATTTGGAACAAATGAGCATGGAGGAAATTCTGTGCCGCATGAACCAAGAAGATCAAACGGTTCCCCTCGCAGTAGAAAAAGCCATTCCAGAAATCTTGAAATTGTCTTCCCGAGTATTGCTTGGCATGCAGGAAGGCGGGCGTTTGTTTTACTTGGGGGCAGGGACCAGCGGACGATTGGGTGTGGTGGATGCTTCCGAATGCCCGCCAACCTTTGGGGTGGAAGAAGGCAAGGTGATTGCCTTAATTGCCGGCGGAGATGGAGCCATTCGCAAGGCTGTCGAAAATGCAGAGGATGATCAAGAAGCAGGCTGGCAGGCTTTGGCAGCCTACGACCTGTCTGCTTCGGACACCGTGGTAGGTTTGGCCGCTTCGGGCCGAACACCGTATGTTCTGGGAGCATTGCGCGCTTGCCGTGAAAGAGGCATCCCAACGGGATGTGTTACATGCAACCCCAATTCGCCGATTTTGCCGCTGAGTGATTATCCGGTCTTGGTTACGGTGGGTCCTGAATTTCTGACCGGATCTACGCGCCTCAAAAGCGGGACCGCACAGAAGCTGGTGCTGAACATGCTCACAACTTCGGTCATGATTGGCTTGGGTTTGGTGGAAGACAACAAAATGACCCACCTTCGTCCAACCAATGCCAAATTGCATGATCGTGCCTTACGAATCTTGATGGAAATTCATGAAATCCCCAAGGAAATTGCCGAACGTTACCTTGATCAACATAAAAAGGTTCATCTGGCCGCTGAGGCCTTGACCAGGGACGGTTATTCCCCTAAGGTCCAGTAGATTTCGGTCATGCATGATTTGGAGCCCTACGGTCGTTGGCTTTACCTCTATGACCAGAGCCAAGATCGTTTATCCAATTTCTATGGGCAAGAGACCCCGGAAATGGGTTACCATTTGCTCTACGATCATGTGATTCACCCGGATTGGAGGAGTATGGGATCGGATACCCTCTATTTCAAAATTTTGTTCGTGGACGAGTCTCTCGGCTTTTCAGTCATTGAATTGATTGGCGAATGGAATGATTTGATTGGGAACGATATTATGTGGCTGAAACGCGAATTGATTGATCCGCTGTTGGCGCGGGGCATTGACAAGTATATTCTCATGGGCGAAAATGTGTTGAATTACCATGGCGATGAAGATTCGTATTACCAAGAGTGGGCAGAAGAAAGCGCAGAGGGGTGGGTGATCGGCATGGGTTTTCGAGAACATATTCTTGATGAGTGGGCAAGGTTAGGGTTTTCCAGGTATTTTCTTTTTGGAGAGGATTGGAACGATCCCATGTGGCGAACTCGTCATCCCTTGCAATTGTATTGGGCGGTTTCAGCACGACTTTTCCCAGGCCTTGATTGCCCATCCCATATTCCGCAATTACGATAATCCCCCTGCATGGCCAGACCCAGATTCAACTCCAATCATCAAACCGAGGCACCGGTTCGAATGTCGAGAATTCGCGGCGAACAGATTCGTCAGGCCCATTGGCTATGGCCCTTTTTGGCCCCTTACCGAAGGGATATCTTCTTGGGGTCGATGTTGTTGGTCCTGGGCACGGGTTTGTCTTTGAGTATTCCATGGCTTATGGGCCAAATGATCGATCGAGCCATGGGGGGATCAGGATCCGGCGAGGCTTTGGGTCAAATTGCGATGGTTTTGGGGGCAATTCTCGCCGTTCAAGCAGGGATCTCTTTTGTGCGAATTCGCTTGGTCATTACCATGGCCGAAAAGGTTTTGGCTGATGTTAGGGATCATACTTTCCGTCATTTGGTGCAAATGCCTATGGTCTTTTACATGAGGCACAGGGTAGGCGAGTTGCAAAGTCGGTTGAGCGCTGATTTGTCTCAAATTCAAGATACGGTGTCTTCCACTTTGATGGAATGGTTGCGTCAAATTTTGGTTTTGATCGGTGGGCTGTTGATGCTGCTTTGGATATCCTGGAAATTGACGCTGTTTTTGTTGGCTATTTTGCCATTGTTAATTTTGATTGCTGTGGTGTTTGGAAGGAAAATTCGACGTCTGGCCGGCAACGCTCAAGATGAATTGGCGAAGGCTCAAGTGGTGGTGGAAGAGACCCTTCAGAATATTTCGATGGTGAAAGTCTACACCGGTGAATCGTTGCAGGGCGATCAATACCGAAGAGGATTATCCGCCACCGTGGACCAGGTGATCAAAGCGGCTCAATATCGGGGGGCCTTTGCTGCATTTATTGTGTTTGGTTTATTTGGTTCTGTAGTTCTTGTGTTATGGTATGGGGCTTCGTTGGTTCAAGCGGGCGGGATGAGTGTTGGAGCATTAAGTGGGTTTGTTTTGTATTCCACTTTTGTGGGAGGCGCAATGGGGAGCTTTGCGGAGCTATATGGGCAGGTTCAAAAAGCTTTTGGAGCCACCGAAAGGGTGCATGACTTGCTTCAAGAGTCCAGCGAAGGGGTGTGGTGGGAAGGGAAAGCGCCTTTTCAATGGCCTCAGGGTGGGGCATCGCTGCAATTACAGGACTTGTCCTTCGCCTATCCAACCCGACCGGAGATGCAGGTTTTGTCCAAGGTTAACTTGAGCTTGAATGCTGGGGAAAGGTTGGCCGTCATTGGCCCCAGCGGTGCTGGTAAATCGACTTTGGTGAGTTTGTTGTTGGGCTTTTATGCGCCTGACCATGGGTCCATTCTTGTACAGGGTGTGGACTTGCGGAGCCTTTGTCTAAGCGATTACCGCCAAGGGATCGCCGTTGTGCCCCAGGATTTGATGCTTTTTGGGGGTAGCATTGCCGAGAATATTGCCTATGGCAGTCCCCATGCGACCCTTGCTCAAATTCGGGAGGCGGCATCCCAGGCTCATGCCCTTGATTTCATTGAAAGCTTTCCAGCAGGACTCGATACCGTGGTGGGCGAGCGTGGTATTCAGTTGAGCGGAGGGCAGAGGCAACGGGTGGCCATTGCCAGGGCCATTCTTCGCAATCCCTCCCTGCTCTTGTTGGACGAAGCGACTTCAGCGCTGGACACCGATTCTGAAAAAGCAGTTCAACTGGGACTGGACAGTCTGATGAAAGGTCGAACTACCGTTGTTGTTGCGCATCGATTGAGTACGGTTCGAGATGCCGACCAAATTATGTTCTTGGACAAGGGGGTGGTGCAGGAATTTGGTACACCTGCGCAATTGATGGCCGTGAGCGGGGGGCGGTACAGGACATGGTTGGAGGACCAAGCGCGGGTTCATGGGCCGGTGTAATGGCAACTTCCACATCATGGAGCCCTTTTGGACCGGGATCGATCCAGAATTTCTTGATTTTTTATGCCCAAAACCCGTGATTTTGGGGCTTGGCGTTTATTTTTGCCCGGTGGAAAACCGTTTTTGCTTTATCCTTCCAGACCTAAACTTTCCCTCATGATATTGAGCCGCTTACTTACCGTTTTGGGCCGCGGCGCCTTGAGCATCTTCCTTCTTCATTCCTTCATTGCACCTCAAGTGGTGGTGGCTCAACCCAATGGGGCGGAGCTTTTCGCCAACAACTGCGCCTCCTGCCACAAAATTCACGAAGATTTGGTCGGCCCGGCACTTAAGGGGGTCGAACAGCGCAGGGATCAGGCTTGGCTTCTCAAATGGATACGCAATTCCCAGGCGGTGATTGCCTCCGGAGATCCCTATGCCGTGAAATTGTACGAAAAGTGGAATAAATCGGCCATGACTGCCTTTGATTGGTCCGATGAGGAGATCATAGCTGTTTTGGCTTATATCAAAGAAGAAGGTGCCAAGGCACCGGTAGCCGCTGCAGGGACGGGTGATGGAGCAGGAACAGGGGGGAGTGGTAGTGGGAATGCGGGTGAATTCACCAGCCTTACCATGTGGGTTGTATTGTTTGCGGCAGGTATTATTGTTCTGTTGTTAAGCCTGTTACAACGTCAGTATCGACTGCTCTACGAAGAACGCTTGGCCACCGGGCGTATCCCCCAAGGCGAATTACGTCAATTTGCTTGGGCCCTGCGCCCCAAACCCTTGCATCTGGTTGGTGGTGGCCTCACCTTGATTTTGGTTTCGGGGATCGGTTGGGGTGTGGATATGGCCTCCAATATTGGCATTCAGCAAGGGTACCAACCCACCCAGCCCATAGCCTTTTCTCACGAACTGCATGCAGGGGCTCACGAAATTGCTTGTACTTATTGCCATACCGGTGCAGAACGTGGCAAATCAGCCACCATTCCTTCCGTGAATGTTTGCATGAATTGCCATAACCAAATCAAAAAGGAATCCCCGGAAATCAAGAAGATTCTAACCGCTTACGAAACCAACACCCCCATAGAATGGGTTAGGATTCATAATCTCCCTGATTTTGGGTATTTTAATCACTACCAACATTACAAAGTGGCAGGCATTCAATGCCAGAAATGCCATGGACCTATCGAGAAAATGACCGAAGTGTATCAGCATAGCCAATTGACCATGGGTTGGTGTATTAATTGTCATCGTGAGACCAAAGTCAATTTGGATAACGGGTACTACCAACAAGTTCATGGAAATTCTGAGGCCTTCAAGCAAGCCGTGGCCGACAAAGGCTTGACTATTGCCAACCTCGGTGGTTTGGATTGTGCCAAATGCCATTATTAAAAGTTGCCGAAAATTATCCCTCTAAATTCACTGCACGTGGAAAAGAAATACTGGAGAAGCCTGGACGAACTTCAACAAACAGACGCCTTTGTTCAGGAGAGTTCACGGGAATTTGCCCAAGAGCTGCCCATCGAATCCCTATGGTCTGATGGCGCAGGTGTTCAAAGCAATCGCCGTGATTTTTTGAAATATTGCGGGTTTGGGTTGTCAGCAGCGGCTTTGGCGGCTTGCAACAAAACCCCCGTTAAGAAGGCCATCCCTTTCGTGATGCATCCGGAGGAGATTTCTCCTTCTTTGCCCAATTGGTATGCCAGCACCTACTTTGATGGCCATGATTATGCTTCGGTCCTGGTCAAAACCCGTGAAGGTCGTCCTATTAAATTGGAAGGCAACAAACTTTCTTCGTTGAATCAAGGTGGCCTTAATGCCCGGGTTCAAGCCTCAGTTTTGGGGGTTTACGACGAAGAAAGAATCCAAGAACCTGAAATTGAGGGCCAGAAGGCGAGTTGGGAAGAATGGCTGGGCGAGGTGGTGCAGGATTTGTCCGGCGCAGCTGCAGGCTCTGTGCTGCTCCTTACCCCTTCGGTGGTTTCTCCATTGACCAAATCGTTATTGCAACAGCTGATTTCACGTTACCCTGCGATCAAGCATGTGGTGTTGGATCATCAATCGGTTTCCGGAATTCTGGATGCCAACGAGGCATCGTTTGGGTTGGCGGCCATTCCGTCCTTGCGTTTCGACAAGGCCAAAGTCATTCTCGGTATCGGTGCTGATTTCTTGGGCAATTGGGTATCACCTACCGAATTCACCCGTCAATGGTCCTCAGGTCGACGTCCATCCAAAGAAAGTCCGGTCATGTCCCGGCATATACAGTTTGAGACCATTCTTAGCCTAACAGGCTCCAATGCCGATGCCCGCTACACCTACCGGGCTTCTCAAGAGGCCTTGGTTGTGGCCAATCTCTACAATGCAGTGGCCAAGATTGCAGGCAGGAATTCATTGGATGTGCCCGCCTTGGAATTGGCAGGGAATGCAATTGCCCAGACAGCCAAAGAATTATGGGCTGCCCGCGGCGCATCCCTGGTGGTATGCGGTTCCAATGTCCCGGAGGTTCAATTGCTGGTGAACGGCATTAACGATATGTTAGGGAATTATGGTACTACCCTGGATTGGTCCTCACCATGGCAGGTCCTTCAGGGGCGAGATTCTCAAGTTTCACAGTCACTAAGCGATTTGCAATCAGGTCAATACAAGGCTGTGATTCTCAATCAAGTTAATCCGGTCTATGCCACCGCGCAGGGTTCATCCTGGGCCAAAGCCCTCAAAGGTGTTCGTTGTTACGGATTTTCCTTAAGGCGTAACGAAAGCACCGCGCTTTGCCGAGCATTGGCGCCCGCCTCCCACGCCTTGGAATCTTGGGGTGATGCCGAACCACGTCAAGGTCATTTCTCGCTGATGCAGCCTGCGATCGCTCCCTTGTTTAATTCCCGTTCATGGGATGAAGTCATGTTGGGTTTGTTGGGGCGTCAAGAAAAAGTGTACGATGTATTACGGAATTCCTGGATTGCCAGAGCTGCCGGCTTAGGAATCGCGTCGGATTTCTCAGCTTTTTGGCGCAAAATCCTGCATGACGGTGTTTTGGAAAAGCAAGGTTCTGCGCAAGCCACCTTCAAGGGTTTTGATTTATCGGCCATTACCAATTCACTAAAAGTCTCTAAACTTTTGGAAACCTCTTCCAAAGAATTGAATTTGGTGGTGTATTCCAAATTGGGGATGGGAGATGGTCGATTGGCTCATATCCCATGGTTGCAAGAAATGCCCGACCCCATTACCAAGGCATGTTGGGATAATTACCTCATGGTCTCCATGGTAACCGCGCAATCCAAAGGCCTTAAGGATGGCGACATGGTTCGCATCAAAGCGGATGGTGTTGAACAGGAAATTCCAGTCTTGGTACAACCGGGGCTTTATGCCGATACCTGTGCTCTTGCGATGGGTTACGGTCAACAATATGCGGGGAAAGCAGGGACAGGTGTTGGGGTCAATGCCGCACCTTGGATTCGTTCAAGCGGTTTTGTGAATATTCAATCCTTAGAGAAAACCGGAGAAACGTACCAAATTGCCCAAACCCAAACCCATCATACCATCGAAGGGCGTCTCCACGTGAAGGAAACCACCTTGACGGAATACGCGGCCAATCCGGCCTCTGGGAATGTGCGACCCTATGTTTCGGTACGTCAAGAGGATGGATCCACCAAGAAGGTTTACCCGGGGGTATCCCGTGATGCCATTACCTTGTGGCAGAAACGCGATTACGAAGGTCATCATTGGGCCATGGCCATTGACCTCAATGCATGCACCGGTTGTGGTTCTTGTGTGGTGAGTTGCCAAGTTGAGAACAATGTTCCCGTTGTCGGCAAACAAGAGGTCTTGAATCGTCGCGAAATGCATTGGATTCGTATTGACCGTTACTACAATTTTGATAATCAAGGCGAGGGGTCAACCACCAGGCGTATCAACCAAGAAAACGAATACGCTGGCATTGATAAGCCTGATCAAGTTTCGGTGCTGTTTCAGCCCATTATGTGCCACCAATGCGA
>Ga0214921_10005178_pt1 | contig 18577 bp, 18 predicted proteins | sample LL1505_MetaG_FD_177992 | JGI IMG/M metagenome (GOLD analysis project Ga0214921, IMG submission 177992) | Freshwater microbial communities from Lake Lanier, Atlanta, Georgia, United States - LL-1505 | ecosystem: Environmental > Aquatic > Freshwater > Lake | place: USA: Georgia | collected... | reverse complement strand
TGGCTCGCTGAAAAGAAACCGGATGCTTTGGTCTTTTTTTATAATGACCATGCAACGACCTTCTTCTTCGATCTCTATCCGACTTTCGCGCTGGGCATTGGCGAGCAATTCGAAATTGCTGATGAAGGTGCAGGCAAGCGCCCCTTGCCGCCGATGCGCGGCAATGTCGATCTGTCGATCCATATTGCAGAATCCTTGGTCAATGATGAGTTCGACATCACGACTTTTCAGGATCGTCCGATTGATCACGGCTGCGCATCGCCGCTGCCTCTCCTCTGGCCACATGCACCTGATTGGCCGGGCGTGATTGTGCCCATCGCCATCAACGTGCTGCAATTCCCTATCCCCACGGCAAAACGCTGCTACAAGCTCGGACAGGCTTTGCGTCGCGCCATTGAATCCTATCCGGAAGATTTGAAAGTTGTGGTCGTTGGCACGGGCGGACTCTCGCACCAAGTGCATGGTGAGCGCGCGGGCTTCAACAATGAAGACTGGGATATGGAGTTTCTCGATCTCTTCGTGAAGAATCCCGAAGAACTCACCAAGCTACGCCATGCCGATTTTATTCGTCGTGGTGGTGCGGAAAGCGTCGAGCAGATCATGTGGCTTGCCATGCGCGGCGCACTGGAAGGCGAGATCGTCGAATTGCATCGCAATTATTATCTGGCGACGACAACGGCCATGACCGTCACGCTCTATGAACCGGCTTGAGGAGAGACACATGAACCCGCAACTTGCCGGACTGGAAGGGCTCGAAGGCACTTATGTCTTTGATCTGCACACAAGCCATCGCGCCATGAAGCTCAATCGCTTTCTCTGGAAAATGATCGGCGCAGATGCGCGTGCGCAATTCAGCGCGGACCCCGAAAAATCCATGACCGACGCTGGTCTCTCCGACACGGAAAAAGACCTTGTGCGTCGCCAAGATTGGATCGGTCTCATTCGGGCTGGCGCCAGTTTCTTCGTGCTTGAAAAATTCGCCCGCGTGGCCCAGCGCACCAATCTCGAAGTCTACGCTATGATGCGCGGTGAGACTTTTGATGAATTCATGGCCACACGCCGTGTGCCCGAGTGCCGTTGATGAGCCAGAAAGAAACGCTCTATCTCCTCTGCGGACTTTTGTGTGACGCCTATACATTCGCCCGCCAGAAAGCAGCGCTCCGCGATCGCTATGATGTGCGTGTGGTCGATTTCTTCGGCCTCGATTCCATGGAGAGCATGGCGCGGAAAGTTCTGGATGATGCGCCCGCGCGTTTTTCAGTCTGCGGCTTTTCCATGGGTGGGCGCGTCGCGCTGAAAATCATGGAGCTTGCGCCTGAACGTGTAGCGCGTCTGTGCCTGCTTGATACAGGCGTCGGCCCTGTCGCTGAAGGCGAAGCCGAAAAGCGCCAAGTGCTCATTGATCTCGCACAGGCCAAAGGCAATTCGGCGCTGCTCGACACTTGGTTGCCACCTATGCTGCACCCGACACGCCAGAAAGATCCGGCCTTTATCGGTCCCTTGGGCGAGATGATCTGCCGCGCGACGCCCGCGATTTTTGCTCGCCAGCAAAAAGCTCTGCTCACGCGCTCCGATGCACGACCGCTTTTGCCCAAAATTAAAATCCCGACCTATGTCGTGGTTGGTCGGCAAGATGCCTGGAGCACAATCGAGCAGCATGAAGCCTTTGCTCGCGACATTCCGGGTGCCAAACTTGTTGTGATCGAAGACAGCGGCCATTTCGTGCCTGTCGAACAGCCAGACCAGCTCAGCGCTGTGCTTGGTGAAATGATGCAGGTGGAAACAAATTGACGCTGACCGGCTATGATCAGCGCACCCAAACGGGTGCAGTCTAGCCAATTGGTCAGGCTTAGCTCTTTTTCGCAGCGAAAGCTTTCACCGCTTCAAGCGATTTCTCGACATGGGGTGAGGCATCGCCGGATTTCACGCGCAACAAAATGCGCCCATCAGGTGCAATGACGAATGAGACGCGATCCGAAAAAGGCAAAACCGCGCCAAGGCCACCGAAGGTGACATTGTAAGCCTTGATGACTTTCATCTCGGGGTCGGCCGCAACCGGAAAACGATCGCGACATTCGGACGCGGAAAACTGACGTTGCGTCTCAATATTGTCCGCTGAAATACCAATCACGCTCGCGCCATTTTTTTCAAACTCATCCATAGCTTCTGCAAACAGATGAGCCTCTTCCGTGCAAACGCTGGTGAAGGATTTGGGATAGAAGAAAATAACGACCGCCCCCTTTTTCAAAGCCTGCGCCAAAGAGAAGGACATTTCCTTGCCGCCCAGAGCGGCCTGCAAGGTGAAGTCGGGCGCGTGGGTCATCTGAGCCTGTGCGGGCTGTCCAGCCACGAGCGACAAAAGCGCATGCCCCGCGACAGCCAGAACACTCACTATGGTTTTGCGCGCGGATGTCATGTGGCCTCTCCCGATCAAAATGCTCACCTCATTGATACGTGAGCCTGTGCCTCTTGGACCGCCCGCGCAAGAGACCTGTGGATGACAGCGCAAGCTGCGCCACAGGATAGGCGTAATTTCGCGGTGACGTCACATAGTAAAGAAAGAGTTAATGCGTGTGATTCGCGTATCCTTCAAACGGAGATTCGCCATGGCTTACGCATCGGTCGACCTCATCCCGCACGAAGACGACCTGTCTGTCCTGACGGACGAAATTTTCAGTGAAATCGGCTCCCGCGAGAAACTCGCCGACGAGCGCGCTCGCGCCGCCGCTATCGCCAGGGTCGAAAAGCTCCTCGCCCGCACCATCATCCGCAAGGCGGAACCCATCGCCTGGGCCTCGCCCGACGATATAGCCGCCGACATCGCCTTTGGCCGGCAAGATGCGGAATATGCGTTCGGCGAGCGGGGGTAAAAAGCGGGATTGCGCTCTATAACGTAATACGTTATGGTCGCTGATGATCCTGAGTTTTGCTGATGAGGAAACCAACCTGATCTGGGATGGCTTTCGCAGTCGAAAGCTGCCCCCCGATATACAGGCGGTCGCCTTGCGGAAACTGCGTCTTATAAATCAGGCGAAATTATTGTCCGATTTGCGGGTTCCGCCGGGAAATCGTTTGGAGGCCCTGAAGGGAAACCGGGAGGGACAGCATTCGATCCGCATCAATGATCAGTGGCGTGTCGTGTTTGTGTGGACTGAAGGAGGACCGAGCCATGTCGGCATCGTCGATTATCATGTCTGAACTCCTGCCCAATCCAACCCCCGGCGAAATCCTTCACGAAGAATTCCTGAAGCCGCTTGGCCTTAGTCAGAACGCGCTGGCGCGCGCCATTGGCGTGCCGCCTCGTCGTATCAATGAAATTGTTCTGGGCAAACGCACAGTAACTGCCGATACAGACCTCCGACTGGCTCGCTACTTTGGTCTCTCGGAAGGTTTTTTCTTGGGCTTGCAGGCGGATCACGATCTGATGGACCGACGTCGGCAGATCAGCGACGATCTCAATCGCATCAATCCACGGGCCGCTTGAGTTTTGAACTAGGGAAATGGTGCCCGTGAGGGTTCCTGTATATGTAAAATTCGGGACAATGAGCGGTCCCGTCATTGTGTCGCCAGCTTTTTGAACAGCGGATGCAGTCGCTGTTGCAATCGCAGGATCAGTGCAGGGATTTAGAACAATCCAAGCACCAGCCGCAGAATTTGCAGTCATGTCATATTGGAAAATATACCGCCCATTTGCGACAATCTCGCCAGCAACAAGATCAATATCGCCGGAAGCCGCCAGCTTGCGAATAGCTTTTGCGCCGCGTGTATCAACATTCAGTGTTGAAGCGCCCGTATTTGACACATTGATCTTGGCTGCGATCTGGGTGCCATTAGCAAGGGTCACAACACCCTGATTTGTCGTCAAGACGTAGGTATTAGCTGCGCCCGTGGTGGTGAGTGTTCCCTCTAAATCATCGCGCCACGATGCCACGTCAGCCATGAGCGCACGCGCGGAATCGTTAAGCGTATTGGCAGGCTGATTTTCGGCAAAGTTAATCAACCCCACCGAACTGTTAGAAGAAGCTGTTTTTGACCAATCTCTTAGAGACATGCTGGCACCTAATAAAAAAGCCCGCATGAGCGGGCTTGTTTGCCATTGCTGGCGGGGTTATTTTCATCCTGTTTTCAACAGGACGTTTCATATGAGTTTTTTCAAACCCGACAACCGGATTGAAATCGGCTTTCACCGCATTGGAGCGGTATTCGGCGCTCCGTTTCTTCTTTTTTCATTCGGCAGTGCTATTGGCCATCAATTAGGATTTGCCGTTGGACCTGATCAAATCATTACAACCGGAATAGCCGGCGCAGGCATTTATGGATTTTTCCGCGCGGTTGGCTGGATCATTCGTGGATTTACGAATTAATGGTCGCCATGTTTTTATGGTGGCTGATCCTATGCTCTTGGCTTGTTCAATATCGCATAGGATACCGGATAGCTTTGACAGGAACGACCTTGTTTTTATTCTTCCGGCTGAGTTTCTGACGCTATTCCATGTGCGCCGTTAATCAGCTTCATCCCATATTCCTGCGCTATGTGAGGCACGCCGAGGTCATTGGCAATTGTTGCCCCCGCCCGTTTGGCACTTTCTGAAAAGACCTTAAAAGCCGCTTCTGAAGGTTTGCGGATCAGAATTTCCTGAGCCTTTGCCATGCGAGCCATGCCCGTTACGGACGCAGGGCTTGCCATCACTTGCGCAGCCGCGCGCGCTCCAAGCATCACGGGGATAGTGGTTAAAGGGCTTGATAAAAGCGCCGCCCCTATCCCGCCAGCATAGAAACTCTGCCCCGTGTTGGAATGATTTGTAAACTGATTAAGCGATTTGATCCGGCTGGAAACCGTTGCCAGATCGTCCAAAGCCCCCTTGAGTTGAGGGTTATTGCTGAACAAACTGTTTTTGGCTTCAGGCGTAAATTTTTGCCAAGCGGTCATGAAACGATCTGGGCTAAACGGCGCGTCAGCCCCATTGCGGCCAAGGCGCGAGATAATACCAGAGGTCATCTCATTCCATTCATCGGGCTGCATAGCCCTGCGGGCAAGTTGAAGGCCACGAATATCCGCGCGCGCTGTGCTGCCTGCCATTGCCGCCAAGCGGTCAACAACCTTTTCGCCCGAAGCATCGCCCGACACGCCAATAATGCTAGCGAGCTTTTCCTTGCGCTGTGCAGCAGCAGCCGCATATTGATTGGCGCGTTTCCATGCCAATTCGGCCTTTGCGCCGCCTGCATTTTTGGCCGCTGCGCCAAGATCGGAGCTTAAGGCTCCATAGATTTGTTTACGCTCTCCATTGGACATGCCCTCAGGCAACACACCCGTTTTAATCATCTCGCCAATTGAGGTGCGAAGTTGCTTAATCCCCTGATAGGTCATACCACCGGGCCGCTGCAATGCCTCGGTAACAAGCCCTACAGCTTTGCTATCTCCTAATGCGCCGTCCATACGATCGGCAACGATCTTGCCTGCCGCCTGACGGGTTAAATTAAGAGAGGATAGCTTGTTCGGGTCGACCAGCTTATCTACCGCATCGTAGAGCGCGCTCGTTTTGCTGGGCAGCGTCTCAAACCCAGTTATCTGATGCGGCTATAGGATTGCTAAATGAACAGGATGGGAACACGGAATCCCAAACCTGAGACATGGTTTGGGAATGGCCTTAAAAAAGTTATATATATCAAGGGCTAATATTGAGAATGGTGCCCGGGGGCGGGATCGAACCACCGACACTGCGATTTTCAGTCGCATGCTCTACCAACTGAGCTACCCGGGCGTCTCGCGCGAGGCCAGGCCAGATGCGAGTGGGCGGTTTATAGAAAGGCTGTGCCCCAATGTCCAGCGCTGGAGGCCTGTTTTTTGAGCCTATTCCTGATCATCGGGTGAAATGAGGCGTGGGCGCGGACGGGGTGCTTCCTCGTCTTCCTCATCATCTGCGGGTGCCGCGGGAATCGCATATGTGCCACCCAGCCAGCGGCCCAGATCAATATCCGCACAGCGTTTGGAGCAGAACGGCCGATAAGCGAGCGTCGCACCCTTTTTGCAGATCGGGCAAGGCGAAGGCTTGGCATCATTGTCATTGGCAATATTCATCGGATCAGGCTTTCAAAGGCCAGTGCGCAGAGAGCGGAAAACCTTCTCCGCCCAACAGCGCTGCCGTTTCATAAAGCGGCAGGCCGACAACACTCGGATAAGAGCCGATCAATTGCTCGACAAAGACACCCGCCAATCCCTGGATCGCATAGCCACCTGCTTTGCCATGCCATTCATGCGAAGCCATGTAAGCTGCAACCTCTGCATCAGAGAGACGCTTGAAGCGCACGCGAGTCTCCACTACACGCTGGCGCACAGCGCTATTGGGTGTGACCAGCGCCACAGCCGTATAAACGCGATGTGTGCGCCCTGACAGCAGCGCCAGACATTGGCGCGCTTCAGCACTGGTTTCGCATTTGGGAAGAATACGCCGCCCGACCGCCACAACAGTATCGGCCGCAAGCACAAAAGCGCTTGTCCATTGCAGATCTTTGCTTGCGGTGGAAGCTGCACTTGTCGCTTTGTCGCGCGACAGACGCAGCGCCAGATCACGCGGCAGCTCGTGTGGTTGCGGCGTTTCATCGAGATCGGCAGCCAGAAGAAAATCAGGCTCAATGCCGATTTGCTGCAAAAGCGCCTGACGCCGCGGAGATGCCGAGGCGAGAATGAGCTTGGGACGCACCTGATCGTTGTCCTGCGTCACGCGCCTTGATCCATTGTCACGAGCGGGACAAGACCCGCTCTTATTTGAAGCGATAGGTGATCCGACCCTTGGTCAGATCATAAGGCGTCATTTCCACGAGGACCTTATCGCCGGTCAGCACACGAATGCGGTTCTTGCGCATTTTGCCAGCGGTGTGAGCAATGATCTCGTGATCATTCTCCAGCTTCACACGGAAGGTCGCATTGGGGAGCAATTCGCTCACCACGCCCGGAAATTCGAGCAATTCTTCTTTCGACATGTCTATCCTGTCTTTGGCGGCAACCGCACTGCGCTCGGTCGAGCGAAGCTCATCGGACTGCCGATCCATGGATGAAGTGGGCGGACCCTAATAGAGAAAGCCCCATTTGTGAACAGATGAGCGACAAAAGACGCCCGGAAACGGACGCAAATCCCGCAAAAAAGAGCATGGGCTGCAGCTTTGCAGGCCCTTATGGGCCCGGCGGTGGCTCAAGAGCGGTCGCAACCCCGCCCTGTCCGGCCTGTGTCTCAGCAGACAGACGTGCATGGCGGCGGATCGCAATAGGCAGCAGCGCCAGATAGGAAAGCGTCAGCGCGATCAAAACTTCCATCGGGAAAGAAGCGAGCGCCAGAATAAACACGGCCACTGTAAACAAAACGACGATGAAATATTCACGTGGCACGCGGCCGACTTGTTTGCCTGAAAAATGCGGGATGCGGCTCGCCATCAAAAAGGCAATGCTCAACACATAGATGATTTCAATGATGACGAAGATGCGCCCTTCGGGCAGGCCGACCACAGAATAACTGAAATAGATCGGTAGCATGGCGGCAATGGCGCCAGCGGGCGCCGGCATGCCGACAAAGAATTGCGCGTGCCAAGCGGGCTTGTTGGGATCATCAATCATCACATTGAAACGTGCTAAACGCAGCGCAGCCGCAATGGCAAAGACGAGAGCTGCAAACCAGCCAAAGCTTGGAATTTTGTGCAGGCTCCAGAAATAGAGCAAGAAAGCCGGCGCGACGCCAAAGTCGACAAAGTCAGCCAGAGAATCGAGTTCTGCGCCAAAACGCGAAGCGCCATCAAGTGCACGTGCGAGACGTCCATCAAGCCCGTCGAGCACGGCGGCGAGCACGATAAAAATCGCGGCCATCTCAAACTTGCTTTCCGTCGCCAAGCGGATGGAGGTGAGACCAAGACAAATCGCCAGAAGCGTGACGAGATTGGGGATGACAAAGCGCATGGGAATGCGCGTGAAACGGCGCTTGCGGCGGCCGTTTCCACCCGTCTCTTCAGGGCTCGTGCGATGATCTTGCATCAACCAACCTTGTAGCTGCGGCGCGCTTCTGTCGAAGACAGATCAGCCAAAATAGTTTCGCCAGCAACGGCCTTGGAACCCAGACCCACCAATGGCACAGCATTGTCGGGCATATAGACATCGACACGTGAGCCAAAGCGGATCAGACCAAAGCGCTCGCCCGTGCCAATGCTGTCGCCTTCGCGCGCGAAAGAAACAATGCGGCGTGCGATGAGGCCAGCGATCTGCACAACACCGAAACGACCCTGCGCGCTTTCGATGATGAGCGAACTGCGCTCATTATCTTCGCTCGCCTTATCGAGATCGGCGTTGAGGAAGAGGCCGGGCTTGTAAGCAATGCGCGTAATACGCCCGGTGACAGGCGCACGATTCACATGGCAATCGAAGACCGACATGAAAACAGAAATGCGCGACATGGGCTGATCGCCAAGGCCGAGTTCCGGCGGTGGTACGAAATAGCCAATAGAGGAGACAATGCCATCGGCAGGTGAGACGACGAGGCCTTCACGCAAAGGCGTAACGCGCGGCGGATCGCGGAAGAAGTAGCAGCACCAGACGGTGAGAATGCCGCCCACCCAGCCAAACGGCGACCAGATCCAGCCCAGCACAACTGCAATGGCTGCGAATATGGCGATGAAGACATAGCCCTCCGGGTGGATCGGGACGATCTGCCGACGGATGGAATCGATCATGGACATGGGGTTCGTGTGCTCGCTGTGGGTTTACGTCAGGCCTTTTCGCAAATCGGGGGGCGGAAGTCACGGGGGACCTTGGACACGAATGGCTGAGCGCTGCCAAAGACTTGGGCAGGCGATGGCGCGGCTTTCGACACCTGGATGAAAGTTGAAGCAATTCAACCATTTAATGCCCGAAGATGGGTCGCTTTTGATTGACAGTGGCTCTGAGGAGCCGAAACTAGCGCCTGAGCTTTTCGCCCCCCGCCCCCGAAAGTGACCACCCGTGTCGATCCGCGTCGCCCTCAATCATGTGACTTCCTACAGCTATGACCGGCCGGTGGCTCTGGGGCCGCAGGTGATCCGGCTGCGCCCGGCTCCCCATTGCCGCACCAAAATCCTCTCCTATTCGCTGAAAGTGTCGCCCGCCGATCACTTCGTGAATTGGCAACAGGACCCGCATGGCAATTGGCTCTCACGCCATGTGTTTGCCGAAAAAGCCACGCAGTTCAAAATTGAAGTCGATCTCATTGCCGATATGTCGGTGATCAATCCCTTCGATTTCTTCATCGAAACACATGCCGAAGAATTTCCCTTCGCTTACACAAGCGAAGAAGCGATTGAGCTGGCGCCCTATCTCGTTACTGAACCGCAGGGCGAAAAATTCGAAGCCTATTTGGCGCAAATTGCGCGCACGAAAATGCGCACGGTGGATTTTCTCGTCGCGCTCAATGTGCAGCTGCATCAGGCGATCAAATATGTGATCCGCATGGAGCCCGGTGTGCAAACGCCGGAAGAAACGCTCACCCTCGGCTCAGGCTCCTGCCGCGATTCCGCTTGGCTGCTCGTGCATCTCGCCCGCCGCTTGGGCTTGGCCGCGCGTTTTGTCTCTGGCTATCTCATCCAGTTGAAAGCCGATGTTGATCCTGTCGATGGGCCCAAAGGCACGGATCATGATTTCACCGATCTTCATGCATGGGCGGAAATTTATATTCCGGGCGCGGGGTGGATCGGCCTTGATGCGACATCGGGCCTGATGTGTGGTGAAGGCCATTTGCCACTCGCGGCCACGCCGCATTATCGCTCTGCCGCACCGGTTTCCGGCCTTGTTGAACCGGCCCAATGTGAATTTGCCTTTCACATGCAGGTGGATCGCATCCGCGAAGAACCGCGTGTCACCTTGCCTTTCTCGGATGATGCTTGGGCGAAACTCGATGCGCTTGGCGATCGTGTTGACCGCGATCTGGTTGCGCAAGATGTGCGCCTTACGATGGGCGGCGAGCCGACCTTTGTGTCCATTGATGATTTCCAATCCGACGAATGGAACACCGCCGCCGTTGGCCAGACCAAAAGACTTTATGCAGACACATTGATCCGGCGGCTGCGCGAGCGTTTCGCGCCGGGCGGTTTTCTGCATTACGGACAAGGCAAATGGTATCCGGGCGAAAGCCTCCCGCGCTGGGCCTTTGCGCTTTACTGGCGCAAAGATGGCAAGCCGATCTGGACCAATCCTGATCTCATTGCAGATGAAGGCGGCAAGGGACGCTTCAAAGACAAAATAGCTTTGATCGCCGATGCTGAGCGCCTTGCGCATGAGACAGCGCAACGTCTGGGCGTTCCAACCGATTGCGCCCTTCCCGCTTATGAAGATCCAGCGCATTGGATTTTGAAAGAAGCCGAACTGCCGGTGAATGTCGATCCGAGCGATCCAAAGATTGAAGATCCGGAAGCCCGCGCGCGCATGGTGCGTGTGTTTGAACGCGGCCTGTCTCATCCCACAGGCTATGTTCTGCCTGTGCAAAGATGGAATGCCGCAAGCGCTAAAGCCCCACGCTGGAAAAGCGAAAAATGGGCGCTACGCCGCGGCAAATTGTTTTTGGCACCCGGCGATTCCCCTGCAGGCTTTCGCCTGCCTTTGAACGCGCTGCCCTATGTGCCAGCCTCTTCCTATCCCTACATCATGCCGCAAGACCCGACTGATGTGCGCGGCCAACTACCTGATCCCAACGAAATCCGCCGCACCTATAGTGAGACCGCTAACGACCCGTCGCGCCAGACACAAAATGAGCAAGTGGCTGTTGAGGGCGAGGTGCGCACAGCGCTTGCCATTGAACCGCGTGATGGTGTGCTGCATGTCTTCATGCCGCCCGTCGAGCGGTTGGAAGATTACATCGAACTTCTTGCCGTCATTGAACTGGCAGCGGAAGCCAGCAAAGTGCCCGTGCATATTGAGGGCTATCCGCCACCCCAAGACCCACGCATTGAAGTGATCAAAGTCACGCCGGACCCGGGCGTGATTGAAGTCAATGTGCATCCTGCAGCCAATTGGCGTGACGCGGTCAACAATACGGTCGCGCTTTACGAAGAAGCGCGACAAACACGACTGGGCACCGACAAATATCTCACCGATGGCCGCCACACTGGCACGGGCGGTGGCAATCACGTGGTGCTGGGTGGCGCCACGCCGATGGATTCACCCTTCCTGCGTCGCCCCGATTTGCTGAAAAGCCTTGTGCTCTATTGGCAGCGCCATCCGGCTTTATCTTATCTCTTCTCGGGTCTCTTCATTGGCCCGACAAGCCAAGCGCCGCGCATAGATGAAGGCCGCCATGATAGCCTCTACGAATTGGAGATAGCACTCTCGCAAGTGCCCTCGCCCGACCATGGCCAAACGCCGCTCTGGTTAGTCGATCGCCTCTTCCGTAATTTGCTGGTCGATGTGACAGGCAATACGCATCGCGCGGAGATTTGTATCGACAAACTCTTCTCGCCCGATGGTCCGACAGGACGCCTCGGCCTCATCGAGTTCCGCTCTTTCGAAATGCCGCCGGACGCGCGCATGTCGCTCGCCCAGCAATTGCTGTTGCGTGCTTTGATTGCGTGGTTCTGGCGCCAGCCGCAACAAGGCTCTTTTGTGCGTTGGGGCACGGCTTTGCATGATCGCTTCATGCTGCCGCATTTCGTCTGGGAAGATTTTTCAGGTGTGCTCTCTGATCTGCGCGGCGCGGGTTATGATTTTGATCCGCTCTGGTTCGAAGCCCAGCGTGAATTCCGTTTCCCCTTCTACGGCGATGCAGAAGATGGCGGCGTCAGCATGACGCTGCGGCAAGCGCTCGAGCCATGGCATGTGATGGGCGAAGAAGGTGCGATTGGCGGCACCGTGCGCTATGTCGATTCGTCGGTCGAGCGCGTCGAAATGCTGGCACAAGGCTTTGTGGCGGGCCGCCATCTCATCACTTGCAATGGTCGCCCTCTGCCGATGACATCAACGGGCCGCAACAATGAGGCCGTCGCTGGCGTGCGCTTCAAAGCGTGGCAACCGGCTTCGGGGCTGCATCCGGTCATGCCTGTGCATGCACCGCTCACTTTTGATCTCGTCGATACATGGAACGGGCGCTCGCTGGGCGGCTTCGTTTATCATGTCGCCCATCCGGGTGGCCGCAATTACGATACTTTCCCCGTCAATTCCTATGAAGCACAGGCTAGGCGCTTGGCCCGCTTCCAGAATCTAGGTCATACTCCCGGCACAATGAATGTGCGACAAGAAAGCCCCTCGGCGGAATTTCCGCTGACGCTGGACTTGAGGAGGACACTTGCCTAGCGAAAGCGCCGTGTCGCGCAAAAACGACCGCCGTCAAAACGGGGGATCGGCCAAGCGCGTCGAAAGCTGGACGACTGGCTATCAAGCCCTGCCTGGAATCCCCGATGAATTCATTGATCGGGATGGACAGCCGCGCGCCCATTGGCAGTCTTTCCTCAACGCGCTCTCACGCATTGAAGATGACCAGATTGATCGTCGTTTTGCTGCAGCTGACCGCCACATCCGCGACCTTGGCATTTCCTATCGCGTTTATGGCGAGACCAATGAACGCTCTTGGCCGCTCTCGCATGTGCCGGTACTCATTCCCGAACGCGATTGGAAAGCCATTGCGGCCGGCGTAACGCAACGTGCGGAATTGATGGAGCGCATTCTCTCCGACGTTTATGGCGAAGGAATGCTTGTCAGCGAAGGCGCATTGCCTGCAGCAGCCGTAACAGGCAGTGCGGATTTCATGCGCCCCATGCAAGGCGTGAAACCACCCGGCGGGCGCTGGCTGCGTCTTTATGCTTGCGACATCGGCCGTGGGCCTGATGGGCGCTGGTGGGTATTGGGTGATCGCGCACAAGCGCCATCGGGCACCGGCAATGCACTTGAAAACCGACTCGTTCTTTCGCGCGCTTTTCCAAATCTCTATCGCGATATGAATGTCGAGCGCCTCGCGCCCTTCTTCCGTGAATTCCGCAAAGGCCTCACTGATTCCGCGACGCGCCCCGAGCCGCGCATCTGCCTGCTGACACCAGGCCCCTATAGCCAGACCTATTTCGAACAGGCCTATCTCGCACGCTATCTCGGTATTCTGCTTGTCGAAGGCGATGACCTCACCGTTCAAGACGGCATGGTGCATGTGCGCACCATTGCAGGCCTCAAGCGCGCCGATGTGATCTGGCGCCGCGTCGATGCCGATTGGTGCGATCCGCTCGAAGCCAATGCCGCCTCTCGTCTGGGTGTGCCGGGACTCATGCAGGCCATTCGCAATGGTACGGTGACAGTTGCCAATATGCCGGGCGCGGGCCTCGTGGAATCGCGCGCGCTTCTCGCCTTCATGCCAGCCCTTTGCAAAAGACTGATGGGGCAAGATTTGCAATTGCCCAACATCGCCACTTGGTGGTGCGGGCAGGAAAACGCGCGCAATGAAGTGATGTCGCGGCTTGATGAACTCGTCCTCTCCGGCGCCTTTTCCGAAAACCTCCCCGGCATGAAGGGCGTGCGCAATCTGATTGGCGCTGATCTGGATGCCGCGACACGCGCGCAACTGATGGGCGATCTCTCGCAACGTGCTGTTGATTATGTCGGCCAAGAAATGGTGCAGCTCTCGACCACGCCTGTGTGGGAAGATGGCAAGCTGACACCGCGCCCCTTCGTCTTGCGTGTCTATGCGGCCGCAACTGAAAACGGCTGGGAGATTATGCCCGGCGGTTTCTGTCGCATTTCAGCGGTGAGCGATGCGCGCGCCGTCTCCATGGGCGAAGGTGTGCAATCGGCAGACGTTTGGGTGCTGGCAGATAAGCCCGTCGAGATGACAACGCTGCTGCCCTCCAGCGACACGGTGAAAATCCGTCGTCTGCTCGGCAATTTGCCAAGCCGCGCGGCGGATAATCTCTTCTGGCTCGGCCGCTATATGGAGCGCGCAGAAGCGACTTTGCGCATTGTGCGCTGCCTGTGCGCACGCATGATGGATCCAGATTCCATGACGGGCGGCGGGCGACAATCAACTTTCCGCTTGGCGCGCATGTTAAGCGCCTGGAGCGCCGTGCCACCTGAAATGGCGGAAGCCACAACAGCCGAAATCGCCGCTACCGCTTTGCATGACAAAAAACATGTCGGCTCCGCCAGCGCGATTGCCTCTGCTGCGCGGCGCGCGGCGGGGGTGATCCGTGAACGTCTGTCACCCGACGCATGGCATTTGCTGCGCGCGCTCGATGTGAGTCTGGCACATGATGATGTGAAGCAAATGCCGGAAGCGGAAGCTTTCGACACCGCCGATGAAGCCTTGCGCGTCATTGCAGCTCTGTCTGGCCTCTTCCAGGAAAATACCAATCGTGTCGCGGGCTGGCGTTTTCTCGATATGGGGCGGCGCGTCGAGCGCGCCATCAACACGTGTCGCTTTGCGCGCAGCTTTGCCGACAAAGACGCGACAGCCGAAAACCTCGACGTCCTGCTCGATCTCATCGACTCGCAGATCACCTATCGCTCGCGCTATCTCGTCGGCGTGGCGCTCGCACCCGTGCGCGATATGGTTCTGCTTGACACATTCAATCCGCGATCCGTCGCCTTCCAGAGCGAGCGCATCAATGAACATCTCGCCACTCTGCCCTTGCTAAATGGGGACGGTATTATGGAAGCGCCAAGCCGCTTGGCGCTCAAAATTGTCTCCGATTTGAAGGTGGAAGATGCCGACCACCTCGACCAGCAGAAAATTCTGGCGGTCGAACAGCGTCTCATCGCGCTAGGCGAAGCCATTGCGCAGCGTTACTTCCTGCAAGGACCGAACGCCACGCGGCAAGGCCGCGAAATGGACCTCGCATGATCTACGATATTCGTCACGTCACGACCTATCGCTATGATGCCCCGGTCTCCGCCGCGCGTTGCACCTTGCGCCTTTTGCCCGCTGATGATGATGGTCAGCGCGTCTTTGACAGTGGTCTGGAAGTAGCGCCACAGCCTGTTTCCATCATCCAGCGCACGGATTTTTTTGGCACGCGCATCGCGCATGTGACGATTGCGAGCACCCATCGCGAATTGCGCATCACCGCCATGTCGCGCGTGGAAGTGGAGCGGCGTCCGGCGCCGGCAGGCGAGCTGACACCTGCATGGGAAGATGTGCGCCAAAACGCCTTTGCCTCATCAGCACTGGGCCCCACTGCGCCCGCGCATTTTCTTTATCCAAGCCGCATTGTGCCAATGCATGGGCCTGCGACCGCTTATGCGAAGGAAAGTTTTCAAAATGGTCGCCCCATTGTCGAGGCAGCCGCTGAACTGATGACGCGCATTCGCAATGATTTCAAATATGATCCAAAGGCGACCGCGGTCTCGACGCCTTTGTCGGAGGCTTTCGAGTCACGCGGCGGTGTTTGTCAGGACTTCGCGCATATTATGATTGCAGCTTTGCGCGGCCTAGGCCTGCCTGCTGCTTATGTCTCGGGCTATATCCGCACAATCCCGCCGGCAGGAAAACCGCGCCTTGTGGGTGCGGATGCCTCGCATGCTTGGGTGTCGCTCTGGTGCGGAGAAGCGTTCGGCTGGCTCGATTTCGATCCGACCAATGCGCTGATGGCAGGCAATGATCATATCGTCATTGCGCGCGGGCGTGATTATGCCGATGTCTCGCCGATTGACGGCGTCATTCTCGCCTCGGGCAATCAGACACTGTCGGTCAGCGTGGATGTGGCGCCAAGCCAGCGCATGGCGAGTGATCCCCCGCCACGCCTTGCCGAATTCGTTTAAGGCTCAATCCACACGCGCGCTGATACCTTCTTCTTCCGCCGCGCGGCGCAAAGCTTCTTGCGCGGCATCGACTTCGCGTTGGCGATTCCACATGGCTTTGTAGACGCCGCCCAGTGCCAGCAATTCTTCATGGCGGCCACGCTCGACAATCTCGCCCTTGTCGAGAACGAGGATTTCATCCGCATTCACAATGGTCGAAAGACGATGTGCGATGACAAGCGTGGTGCGACCCTTCGAGACGCGGTCGAGTGCGGTCTGAATTTCACGTTCCGTGAAGGAATCGAGCGCCGATGTGGCCTCATCGAGAATGAGGATCGGCGGGCCTTTCAAAATTGTGCGGGCAATCGCAACACGTTGCTTTTCGCCGCCTGACAATTTCAAACCGCGCTCGCCCACTTGCGCCTTATAGCCATTGGGCACAGAGCGGATGAAATCATCGATTTGCGCAGCTTTAGCGGCTTCGACAACTTCTTCTTCGCTCGCATTCCAACGACCATAACGAATATTGTAAGCAATCGTATCGTTGAACAGCACCGTATCCTGCGGAACCATGCCAATGGCATCGCGCAAGGATTCCTGCGTCACCGATGAGATTTCCTGGCCGTCAATGGTGATATGGCCAGATTGCAGATCATAGAAGCGGAACAGCAGACGCGAGATGGTCGATTTGCCAGCGCCCGAAGGGCCGACAATGGCGAGCGTCTTGCCAGCGGGCACTTCAAAGCTGATGCCTTTGAGAATAGCGAGCTTCGGGTCATAGGCGAAATGCACATTGTCGAATTTGACATGCCCAGCCGCCACTTTGAGCGGGGCTGCATTAGGCTTGTCCTTGATTTCGGGGTGCTGGCCCAAAATCGTGAACATCATTTCAATGTCGATCACTGCCTGTTTGATTTCGCGATAAACCATGCCCATGAAATTCAACGGCTGGTAGAGCTGGATCATCATCGCATTGACCAGCACGAAATCGCCGATCGTATTGCGCCCGTCGCGAATGCCCATAATGCACAAGATCATGACAGTCATCAGGCCCAGCGAAAAGATGAGCCCCTGGCCCGAGTTCAACACAGAAAGGGAGACATAGCTTGAAACACTATTACGCTCGTATTTCTCCATCGAGCGATCATAGCGTTCCGCTTCGCGCTTTTCGGCGCCGAAATATTTTACCGTTTCATAATTAAGCAGCGAGTCGATGGCCTTTGTATTGGCGTCCGTATCGCTCTCATTCATATTGCGGCGGATGGAGATACGCCAATCGGTCGCAATGGTGGTGAATTTCAAATAAGCCAAGATCATCACGATCACGGCCAGCGCGTAACGCCAGTCAAATTCAAAGAAGAAGACGGCGAGGATCAGCGCAAATTCCACAACCGTCGGCACGCCCGTCAGCATGGACATGCGCACAATCTGCTGGATGGCTTCACGACCGCGTTCCAGAACGCGCGTCAAGCCACCCGTCTTGCGCTCGAGATGGAAGCGCAGTGAGAGCTGATGCAGGTGAACGAAAAGCTCATTGGCGATGCGGCGCACCGCGTGCATGGCAACCGCCGCAAACAGAGCATCACGCGCTTGCGTGAAAAACTGCATGAAGATGCGCAGCAATGTGTAGACAACCACAACCGCAACCGGCCCCGCGATGAAGGCCGGCAGCGGCACATCGGCATTGGGATCTGTGATGAGATCGGTCGCCCATTTGAACGAATAGGGCACAGCAATGGTGACGAATTTTGCCACCAGCAGCAGAGCCAAAGCGCCCAAGACGCGGAACTTAAGATCCGTCCGTTCACTCGGCCAGATATAGGGCCACAAATGCTTCACCGTGGTGGCGAGCGAGGCATCGGCCTTGATGGAGGAAAAGGAGGATTGCTGTTGTGACTTGTGGTGCGGCGTCATGTTCTTCTTTTGCGTCAGGCCGTGGGCATTTTCGCCAAAAGATATAAGCCCAAAAACGGCCCAGCGCACCCTGCCCGGACCTCACAACGCACAGGGAAGCGCCCTCAATTGGGTCTTGCGCCGCCCGGAACCACCAGAATCTGGTACGGATAGATGAGCGACGGGTCGCGGATCTGGTTGCTATTGGCCGCATAGATTTGCGTATAGCGATAGCCTGATCCCAACAGGCGCTGGCTGATCCGCCAGAGGCTGTCGCCGCGCTGCACGGTAACGCTTTGCACTTCTGACAGGACGGCATGGGAGGCGCTGGCAGCAGCTTGGCCCTTTGCTTGGCCCTGCGCTTGCCCCAAAGGCCGTGCCGGATAGTCGAAAGGCACTTCCGCCTGCGCCAGGACTTTTCCTGTGGCATCCAGCTGGTCGGCTTTGACGGCATAGGCACCAGCCGCCATGCCCTTTTCGATCTTCAGCGACCAGCCGCCATCAGCCCCCGCTTGCACCTGGGCCAAAGGCGTACCGTTGAGCGACAAGCGGATTTGCGCGCCGGGCGCACCAGCGCCGCTCGCATAAAAGCCACCCGCTTCATCCGCCTCAACGGTACGGATGGAAAGATTTGGCGCTGGCTGGGGAATCGAGGCAGAGACAGCAGGCGCATCTTGCGTGGGGCGCAAAGGTGCTTTGGGCGCATGATCTGACAAAATGCGCGTTGGCACGCCCGGTTCGGTCAAAGCCACAACAGGCTCACCCATTCGGTCTTTGGGCACTGCCACAGCCACTGTCTGTGCGCGCTCAGCCGGCTTGCCACCCGTTGCAAGGCTCAACAAATGTTCTCCAGCTGTCAAAGCTGGCGGGACGATGGCAAATTGCCCGTTCATATCTGCCGTAACGGTGGCAACCACGACACCATTGTTGAGCAATTGCACCTGTGCGCCCGGCTCTGCGCGGCCA